>Ga0105240_10009434_pt1 | contig 13814 bp, 14 predicted proteins | sample KBSC54metaG_FD_80426 | JGI IMG/M metagenome (GOLD analysis project Ga0105240, IMG submission 80426) | Corn rhizosphere microbial communities from Kellogg Biological Station, Michigan, USA - KBS C5-4 metaG | ecosystem: Host-associated > Plants > Roots > Rhizosphere > Soil | place: Michigan, USA... | reverse complement strand
TTAGCGTCCCTCGCGACCTGGCGTTTCACTCGCCGGGTTTCGGCTGCCCTCCCGCGACGTTGCCGGCCTAAGTGAACGGCATTGGATCTAGCCGGCCGCGTACTCGCCCAGCGCTTCGATCACGCGCCGCACGCGCGGCGCCTCGATCATGCGCTTGGCGCCCACCAGAAAGAACGACGCGTAGGCCGGCGTGGGCCCCAGCGACACCGAGAGCTGCCGCAAGGTGCGGAATCGCGAGCGTCCCTGCGGGCGCCCCAGCACCATCGCGCCGACGCCCGCCTCCAGCGCCGCCAGCTGCACCAGGTAGTCGTTCGACGCGAACACGGGCTGAAACCCCTCGATCAGGGCGGCCAGCTGCGGGTTGGGCGCCACGTCGGTGTGGGGCGGCGCCCAGGCGATCCAGTCGAGGTCCCGTGGGCCGTAACCCTTGGGCAGCCGGCGCGCGTAGGAAGCCGCCGCGAACACGCCGATCTCGACCTTCGTCTCGGACAGGCACACCAGATCGCGATCGCTGGGCGCCCGCACCCGCAGGGCCAGATCGGCCTCCCCGCGCAGCAAGTTGACGTAGTCGATCCCCGCCAGGATCTCGAGGGTGATGCCGGGCGCCCGCGTGCGCATCGCCGCGGCGAAGGGCGCCAAGAAATCGAAGGCCACGCCCGGCGGCGCGGCGATGCGCACGCGTCCCTCCGGACCGCGCCGCCCCTTCGCGACCGCGTGGGCCGCCTCGCTGGCCCACTCCGCCATGCGCAGCGCCAGCGGGCGCAGCCGCTCCCCCCCCGCGGTCAGCGTCACGCCGCCCGTGCCGCGCGTGAACAGCGGCTCGTCCAGCTGCTCCTCCAGCGCCGCCATCCGCCGGCTCAACGTGGGCTGGCCCAGGCGCAGCCTGCGCGCTGCCGCGCTCAGGCTGCCGGTCTCGGCCACCGCCAGGAACAACCGCAGATCGTCCCAAGGGATATCCATTTTCGGATGACGATATCAGTTTTTAGGCAATTCCCATCTTGATTCGAATGGCCGACAGTGGTTGCTGTCGAAACGGGAGCCGCCCTTCACGGCCCCTCACGGAAAGGTCAGCCATGCACGCATCGATCAACGCCTCTTCGAACCTGTCTCGCATCGTTCACGCCGCCCGGGGCTCCCTCGCCCGCTTCACCCGCCGCGGCGCCGCGCTGCTGGCCTTGCTGGCGGCCGCCGGCGCGGGCTGCGCCGCCAGCACGCACGCCGCGGTCCCCTCCTCGCTGGGCACGCCTTCGTCTTCGGACGCGATGGAGGCCGTCATCGATCGGCCAGGCCCCATCTCGCTGGAGGTGGTGAACAGCACCGACTGGGTCGTCCCTCGCTCGGGTGTCATCAACCTGGACAGCCCGCGCGCCAAGGCCGCGCACTTGAAAGACGGCGACGAGCCGATCGCCGTGTTCGCGTACGTGCTGCGCCATCCCACCCGCGGCGTGTTCCTGATCGACTCGGGCGTGACCGACCGCCTGGTTCACGATCCGAAGGGCGCCGGCGTGGGGATGCTGGTGCGCTGGCAGCTGCACCCCGAGAAGATGCAGCTGCACGAGACCACCGATCACCTGGTGGCCCGGCTGGGCGCGCCGCTGGCGGGCGTGCTGCTGACCCACCTGCACCTCGACCACGTCTCGGGCCTTCCCGCCGTCCCCCCCGGCACGCCGATCTACGCCGGGCCGGGCGAGACGACCGATCGCAGCTTCTGGAACCTGTTCACCCAGGGCACCATCGACGCCTTTCTGGCCGGTCAGGCGCCGGTGCGGACGTGGCAGTACGCCCCCGACCCCAGCGGCCGCACCGCGGGCGTGCTCGACGTGTTCGGCGACGGGTCCCTGTGGGCGATCCTGACGCCCGGCCACACGCCCGGCAGCACGGCCTACGTCGTGCGCACGCCGAACGGTCCCGTGCTGTTGACGGGCGACGCCAGCCACACGCGCTGGGGTTGGGAGCACGACGTCGAGCCGGGCAGCTTCTCGGGCGACCGGCCGCGCAGCGTGGGCAGCCTGGCTTCGCTACGCGCCCTGGCGGCGCGCCACCCCGCCATGACCGTGCACCTGGGACATCAGCCCTGACGTCAGGGCAGCGCGACCGACAGGCCCAGCTGGAAGAGGCCCGACGGCGCGCCGGCGGTGGCGACCACCTCGCTGCGGATCTCGATGCGGCCGGCCGGTATCGCCGCCAGCACGTCGGCCTCCGCGACGACGTCGATGAACTCGCTCAACCCGAAAGAGAACCCCACCCCGGCGCCGAACAGCGCCGACCACAGCGATCTTCCATGCGTCAACGCAGTCGGGTCGTCCGAGTACCCCTGGGCCGCCAGGTGCAAGGCGCCGCCGGACACGACCGCGAACGGACGGGCGCGCTCGAGCGCCAGCTCCCCGCGAACGCGCAGCAGCGCCAGCTCCTGGCGCGACGTCGTGTGATCGGTGGTGTCCGCCGCGCCGAGGTCCTGGAAGTAGGGCCCGGACGCGAGCAGCCCCACCGCCCAGCGCCTGCCGAACGCCCGGGAGACGCCGAGCACCGGCCCGACCCGCGGCCCCAGGCCGTCCCGCCCCTGGAGCAGGCCTGCCAGCGCGCTGATCCGCCACGGTCCGGGCGTCGCGGGCGGCGGCCCAGGCGCGTTCGCCACGACCGGGGGCGCGGCCGGTGCGGCCGGCGCGGTGGCACGGTTGCGCTCGACGTCCATGTGCAGATCGCGCAGCAACTCGACGCCGCGCACCGCCAGCACCGCCGGATCGTCGCCGCCGTCGCGCGCGGGCACGTACACCAGGCGAAAGAACTTCGAGCCGTTCCGCAGCCGCTCGATCACCTCGATCGTGACCACGCCGTCTTCGCGCGCCAGCGCGATGATCGCCCGCTCGACGCCGGCCCGGGTCGCCCTGGCCGCGGGTGTGACCGCCTCCCCGTCCGGCACATCCGTCCGCTCATCGGAGCACGCACGCGCGTCCTGGGCGGCCTCGCAGTCGATCAGTTCATTCTCCAGGCCGGCCAGATGCAGCTCGGCCCGCAGGCGCGCGACCGCCTCGGCGATGATGGGATCGCTGGTGTCGGGGGCCAGGATGCCTACGCCCCCGACCTCCGTGACCAGCGTGGCCAGCAGCGTGGCGCGCGCCGGTCCGCCCGCCAGCAGCGCCGCGACCCCGACCAGGCTCGCGACGAGGCGGGCTGCCGCGACGATGCGCCCGCCGGCAAGGGTGCGCCGCGACGATGGACGCGCACGCAATCGGTTCACCGGTTGTCGATCAGGGCCCGGGCCTCTAGCAGGTACGTCCCGTTCGGAAAGCGGCCGAGGTATTCCTGCGCGATCGGCAGCGCCGCCTCCCTCCCCTGCGAGCGTTTCACGATCAGCATCTGTCGACCCAGCGCCTCCGCGGCGTAGGGACCGGCCGGGGCCTCGGCGAGATAGGCCCGGTACCAGCGCAGCCCCCCCGTGGAATCCCCCCGATCGTCGGCCATGCGGCCCAGCAGGAACGCCGCCGCGTGGGCTTGCGACGAGCCGGGGAACCGGCGCCGCGTGGCGCCGAAGGCCCGCTCGGCGAGCTCGGGCCGCCCGGCGTAGCGGGCCGCATCGGCGAGCGCGGCCAGATCGCCCGCGTCGGCCTGGCGCATGGTCGCGTCGACGCCCACCGACTCGGCGTCCGTCACGACGGCGCCGGCGTCCCCGGACGCCACGCGCGCCGACCAGTTCCGCGCCCGCCACCGGGGCGCCGCGGACGAGGGCGCGCTTTCAGGAAGCGGCGGCGGCGAAAGCGAATCGCCCCCGTCGCCGGGGGCGGACGTATCGGCGCGCGGGACGGCGGGCGAATCGGACGGCCGCCGCTCCGCGCTCCTGCCCGGCTCGACCAGCGCCACCCGGCGTCGCGCCCGCGGCCTGATCGCGGCAAGCCGAGGAGCGGCAGCGACGACCGGCCCGGCAGCGGGCGCCACGATTGCCGGAGGGAGAGTCGCGCCGGGCACAGGCGGCAGCGGTTCGACCACGGCGCCAGCCGGGGTGGGCGCCGCCGCGGGAACCGATCCGTTTGCGGCGGGTCGGTCCGGCCGCCCGTCGTCGATGCGCAGGTCGCCCATGCCTGGACGCGCCAGCAGGTGCTGGCCCTTGCCCAGCGCCACCCGCTCGGTCAGCAGCGGGCCGCTCACGCGCACCGACCCCGAGATCATCTTCACCTCGACCGTCTGCTCGTGCTCCGACCAGCGCACGTCGAACTCGGTCCCGGTCACCTCGACGACGTACGGCCCAGCCTCCACCGCCCAGGCGGCCCGGGGCAGGTGCATCACGCGGAAGTGGGCCGCCCCGGCCTGCAAGCGCAGGCGGGCGCCGTGTGGTCCCGCCGCGCTGACGGCCAGGCGCGCCTTCGCGTCCAGCTGGATCTCCGTTCCGTCGGAGAAGCGGACCGCGCTGCCCAGCGGCCCTGCCTCGACCTGCCCGCTCGACGCCAGATCGCCACCCCTGACGTCGTAGGTCAGCGACTGCGGGCGGACGTGCCGCACCACCGCGACCGTCGCCGCGAGGGAAGCGCAGGCGACCGGCACGACCGCGGCCCAGCGCAGCGGGCGCGCTGCCCCGCGCGCCGGTTGCGCCCGCGCCCGCGTCAGGCGGTGCCAGGCGGCGGGCGACGGTCCGGCCGGCTCGCTGGCGGCGACCGCGCGCGCCGCCTGGCCGAGGGCGCTCACCAGCGCTTCGTCGGCCGCGGCTTCGCGCGCGCGGCGCCCCGACCGGCTCTCCGGCTGGTCGGGAAGCTCGAAAGGCCGGTCGTCGCTCACGCGCCCCTACCCTCCGCCCGGCCGCCGTCCGCGAAGCCCGCCAGCGCCGGATCGCGCCGGACCAGCAGCGAGACCTTCCTCGTGGCGCGCAGCAGCCGGCGCTGGGCGGTCGAAACCGACAGGCCGTGCACGGACGCCACCTCGGCCAGCGTCAGCCCCTCGATCGTCCGCGCCACGAAGATCGATCGGTCCTTGGGGCTCAGCACCTCGAGCTTCTGGTAGTAGCGCAGCACGGCCTCGCGCGCCTCCGCGCAGGGGGGCGGGCTGGCGATGTCGGGCGTGACCCCCGTCGAGGTCAGCCGCAGCCAGCTGCGCCGGCGCCGGCGGGCCAGCTCGCCGTGGACCACGTGGACGGTGATCCCGGTCAGGAAGCCGCCGACGGCGGCGGCCACGCGCAGGGTCCCCACGCGGGCGAAGAAGCGGATGAAGACCTCCTGCAGCAGATCCTCGCGGGCCTGCGGGTCCTGGCCAGGCCCCAGCAGTCGGCGCAGCGTTGCGTCGACCCGCGCGGAGAACCGGTTCCAGGCGGCCAGCTCGGCCCTGGCGTCGCCACGGCGGAGGCCCGCCACCAGACCTTCGTCCGTGTCGAAGTCGGTGACCTCTCCCCGCAGGACTCGCAACGGTGACGCCGTCATGCCTTCGTCCCCCTAGTGCGCCGCCATTCGGAAAAGTCGGTCAGATATTCACCGCCGCCGCCCCGGACCCACATGGGCGCCGTTCAGGGGCGTTCGCCGATGTCGACGATCGAGCAGGCCTGGATGGGGTTCAGGCCCAGCCGCTCCGCCTCGGCGAGCAGGGCGTCGCTCTCGGCGCCTGGGTTCACCCACAGCTCGGCCGGACCGTGCGCGACGATGGCGCCCAGCAGGGTCACCCCCACCGCCGGCGGCACGTACAGCGAGAACCGGTCCACCGGTCCGGGCAGCTCCTCGATGCTGCGGTACGCCGGCAGGCCCTCGATCTCTTTCTCCTGTCGATTGACCGGGTAGACGGTCCATCCCTGCCGGCGATAGGCGCGCACCGCCTTGTTCCCGTACTTGCCCCGGTCGCTGGAGGCCCCGACCACCGCGACGACCGGCATTGGCTCAGGTCCCCACGTGGCGGTGACAGACGTGGCACCGGCCGTCATCACCGACGACCCCGACGCACGAGCCGTCGTCGCACAGCTTGCGGCCCGGATCGAAGCCCTCGTCGATCGTCTGGGCTTCCGGATCGACGCCGCCGCGCCCGCCCTCGGCCATCTCGATGTCTGCTTCGGCGGCCAGGGGGTCACCGGTCCGGCCACATTCGGTGCAGCGCCCCTCGCGGCCCAGGATGCCGACGCAGCTTCCGTCGGGACACAGCCGGCGGGTCGCGGGATCGAAGACGGTCTCGTCGTTCATTGGGGGTTAACTGTACCAGGCAATCCTTGACGTGGGTGCCCGGGCCGGCCGACCATTCTCGGCACGATGCCGCCCTGCCATAGGTCGCCCCCTGTCCGCCGAACCCTGCTGGTCCCCTCGCTGCTGGCCCTGATGACCACGACGGTGACGGCGGGCGCGCGCGGCGCCGAGCCGGCGGCGCCGGCGCCGGCGGCCAAACCCGGCCCGGGCGCCAGGCCGACCCCGGCCCTGCCGTCCGCGCGCCCGGTCGACGACATCATCCGCGACGTGGTGACGGCGCTGGGGGGTGCCCAGGCCATCGGAAAGCACCGCTCCGAGCACACGAAGATGACGATCACGTTCCAGGGGCTGGGCATCACGGGCACGGCGGAGCGCTGGGGCGCCGCGGGCGACAAGGCGTTGACGACGACCGAGATCCCGAACGTCGCCTCCACGCGCGAGGGGACCGACGGCACGAAGTCGTGGTCGCAGGACCCGATCAACGGGCTGCGCGTCCTGTCCGGCGCCGAGGCCGAGCAGGCCCATCTGGAGGCGGCCTGGGAGCAGGAGCTGCGCTTCAAGGAGCTGTATCCGAAGATCGAGGCGAAGAACGACGTCACCGACGACGGCACGCGCGTCGAGTGCCTGATCCTGACCCCCAAGCTGTCACCGCCCATCACCGACTGCTTCGACGCGCGCACGCACCTGCTGGTCAGCCAGCGGGGTGTGCGGTCCGGCCCGCAGGGCGACACGCCGTTCGTGGCGCGCATGAAGGACTGGCGGCCGGTCGCCGGTATCCAGGTTCCATTCGCGACCGAGATGCAGGTGGGCCCGCTCTCGTTCGTGGGCACGGTCACCCTGGTCGAGTTCGACGTCCCCGTCACCGCGATCCAGTTCGCCGTCCCCGACGTCGGCGCGGGCAGCGAGGACAAGGGCGGCGCGAAGGGCAAGGCCAGGCCGGCGCGCCCCGCCAAGCGCGGCAAGGAGAAGCCCGCGGACGCGAGCACGCCCTAGGCGAGCCGAGCGCATGCCGCGCAAGCTGATCCTGTGCCGCTGCGAGGACGTGACGGCCGATGACGTCGCTCACGCGGTCGCGGCCGGGTTCCAGTCGCTCGAGGAGGTGAAGCGCTACACCGGCTTCGGAACCGGGCCCTGTCAGGGCAAGGAATGCCTGGTGCCGGTCGCCCTCGCGGTGGCGCGCGCCAGCGGCACGCCGGTGACGGCGCTGCGGCCCTTCACCGCGCGGGCGCCGCTGTCGCCGACGGCGCTGAAGCAGTTCGCGGCGCTGGAAGAAGAGTCGGAGCGGGGATGACGGCGTCGCCGCCGAAGCGTCTGGCCGGTGTGCACGGGCCGCTGCCCGCCAACGCCGAGCTGGTCATCGTCGGCGGCGGCATCATGGGGCTGGCGCTGGCCTACAACCTGGCGGTGCGCGGCCAGAAGGGCGTGGTGGTGCTGGAGGCCAGCTATCTGGCGTCCGGCGCGTCGGGCCGCAACGGCGGGGGCCTACGCCAGCAGTGGTCGACCGAGATGAACATCCGGCTGATGCAGGAGTCGCTGGAGATCTGCGGCGGCTTCGCCCGCGACATGGGCATCAACGTCTGGATGCGCCAGGGGGGATACCTGTTCCTGATGCGCACCGCCGAGACGCGCGCGCAGATCGAGCGCAACATCGCCCTGCAGAATCGCTGCGACGTCCCCACCCGGCTGATCGGCACCGACGAGGCGCGCCGGCTCGTCCCCGAGCTGGCCGCGGACCAGTTCCTGGCCGCGTCCTACAACCCGACGGATGCCGTGGTGTTCCCCTGGCCGTTCCTGTGGGGCTACGCGGGCGCCGCCAGCCGGCACGGGGTGCGCATCCACACCGATACGCCCGTGACGGCGATCGAGCGGCGCGCGAACGACTACCTGCTGACCACCGCGCGCGGCACCATCGCGGCGCCGCGGGTGGTGAACGCGGCGGGCGCCTGGTCCCCGCGCGTGGCGGCGCTGCTGGGGCTGACGCTGCCCGACTGGCCGGCGCGACACGAGATCCTGTCGACCGAGCCGCTGAAGCCGTTCCTGGCGCCGATGGTGTCCGTGCTGGAGAGCGGCCTCTACGTGTCGCAGTCGACGCGCGGCGAGCTGGTCGGCGGCATCACGATGCACGAAGCGAAGACGAACGACATCCAGCTGGGCTCGCGGCTGGCGTTCCTGGGCGCGATGGCGCGCGGCCTGGTCGAGGTGATGCCGCTGCTGGGAGAGGTGAAGGTGGTGCGCCAGTGGGCCGGGCCCTACGACCTGACCAGCGACGGCAACCCGATCGTCGGCGAGGCGCCGGGCTGGCCCGGCTTCTTCCTGTGCTGCGGGTTCATGGGGCACGGCTTCATGATGGCGCCCGTGGTGGCGAAGTACTACGCGCTGCACCTGCTGGGGCGCGAGACCCACCCCCTGTTCGACCGCTGGCGCCTGTCCCGCTTCGCGGAGGGCGCCACGGAAGCCGAAGGCATGATCATCGGCTGACCAGGCTCGAGCGTCCCGCCCGGGCCGTCGGACGGGATGCGGATGCCCGGGCCAGGCTCGGGGGCGGGCGCTGTCGGGCGCTGGCGTCTCGAGGAACGTGCCCCCTCACGATGTTCTTGGTGTAATCGTAGAGGAACGTGTTCAGCCGCCTGCATTCGACCTTCAGCGCGATGGGAGCGCGGTTCTCGGGGCGGCGCGCGCCGTCACTGTCCGCCTTCATGACCTCGACAGCCCGTGAGACATGCTAGGCGCCGCGTTTCGGGCCGTCGGCGCGCGGCTGGGCAAGCGCGCCGTCATCTGGGCCGGCGCCGCCGCGCTGCTGGCGCTGATCCTCGACTTCATGCCGCTGTTCGATCTGCTCGGCTACGACTTCTCCTTCGCGCTGGGCTTGCTAGCCGCGCTGGCCGCCGTGGACCTCGGCGCCGGCGCGGTGCAGATGGCGCGGCGGCGCGGGCAGGTCGTCGGCATTCCGCGCGCCTTCGCCAGCGCGGCCGCCGGGGCGGCGGCGCTGCTGGTGTTGCCCCTGCTGCTGTCGCTGGCGAACGCGGTGCGCGTGCGCAACTGCAACATCGTGGGAGGCCTGGCCTTCTTCGCGCTGCTGCCGCTCGCCAGCGCGCTCTACGGCGCAGGTGCCGGCGTGATCGCGGCGACCTGCTTTCCCCGGCGCGGCCGGCTGGTGGCGTTCCTGCTGCCCGTCATCTCCGTCGCGTGGACGCTGTGGCGCCTCTACGTCGACCCGGCGGTGTTCGCCTTCGATCCCTTCGGCGGCTACTTCCCGGGCCCCATCTACGACGAGGCGATGCGCGTGCCCGAGCGGCTGGTCGGATACCGCGGCGTCAACATGCTGTGGCTCGCCGCCGCCCTGACCGTCCTGCATGCGCTGACGCCCCCGTCCGGGCCCGCGCCGGCGCCGACCTGGGACGCGCGGCGGTGGCGCCGCGGTCCCGCGCTGCTGGCCCTGCCGCTGCTGGTGGCGTCGGTCGCCCTGTTCGCCGCGCGCGGGCCGCTGGGCTTCCACGTCCGCAAGGGCGATCTGCTGCGCGTGCTCGACGGCGAGCGGCACTCGAATCGCATCGTGCTGCGCTATCCCCTGGCCGGGTCGACGCCCGCCGAGCTGGCGCTGACAATGGACGACCTCGAGTTCCGGTACGACCAGCTGCGGGACATCCTGGGCGTCGAGCCGGCAGGGCCCATCACGGTGTACCAGTTCCCCAACGCCGAGACGAAGAAGGCGCTGGTGGGCGCGGCCACGACACTCTACGCGAAGCCCTGGACGCGCGAGATCTTCGTGCAGGCGGCGCCGTTTCCCTCGAACCGCTTGCGGCACGAGATGGCGCACGTGTTCGCGGGCGCCTTCGGCGATCGGTTCTTCGGGGTGGCGCTGGCCGTGCGCTGGAAGGGCCCCCTGCCCGTCCCGCGTCTGGCCAGCGGCCTGATCGAAGGCGTGGCGGAAGCGGCCGACTTCACCGATCCGGACGGCGGCTCGACCACCCACCAGGAAGCCGCCGCCATCGTCGCCGACGGTCGGGCGCCCCCGCTGGCCCAGGTGATCGGCGCGGGCTTCAGCGCGCTGTCGGGACCGCGGGCGTACGTGCTGGCTGGCTCGTTCTGCCGGTTCCTCTACGACACGCGCGGGGCCGAACGGCTCCGGGCGCTCTATCGGTCGGCCGGCGACTTCACCGGGGTATATGGCCAGCCGCTGGCCGCGCTCGAGGCGGAGTGGCGGCGCTTCCTGGCCCGCCAGCCCATGTCGGCCGACCAGCGGGCGCGCGCGCGCGAGCAGTTCCGTCGGCCCGCCATCTTCAAGAAGGTCTGCGCGCGCGAGCAGGCAGCGCGCGTCGTCGAGGCGCGGGCCTTGCTGGGCGCCGCCCCGGCGCGCGCGGCGCGCCTGCTGTCCGAGGCCTGTCACGACGATCCCGTCGAGCCCACGCTGAAGGTCGAGCTGGCGCAGGCGCTGGCAGCCACCGGCGACACGACCCGGGCGCTGGCCCATCTGGGGGCGGTGGCGCGCGACGGGAACGCCACCGCGCCCGTGCGCGCACGCGCCGCCAGCGTGACCGCCGCGATCCACTTCCACCAGAACGACCTCGACAACGCGCGGGCCGCCCTGCGCGAGGTGCTGGCTGCCGCCACCGACGAGGGCGAGCGGCGGACCGCGACGGCGAAGCTGCGGGCGCTGGACGACGAGCCGGCGCGGCGGACGCTGGGCCGCGCGCTGTTCGGTGACGACGTGGCAGGCGACATCGATCCGGTGCTGCTGTTCCACCTGATCGGAGAGTTCGCGCGCCTGCACCCCGACGAGCGCCTGGGCCCTTATCTGGTGGGGCGGCAGCTGGCCGGCCGGGATCCCCAGCTGGCGTTGCCCTACCTGCGGGCGGCGACCGAGGAGACGGGCGGCCTGTCGCTGACGTCGGACTTCCGGCGCGAATGCGAGCGGCTGATCATGCTGGCGGCGTTCCGCCTCGGTGATCTCGCGCGCAGCGCCGCGGCGGCCGGCTGGCTGCGCGCCAACGCGACGGACGAGGCGGAACGCCTGCGGGCCGGCGATTTTCTGGCGCGCATCGCCTGGCGCCGCTCGAAGCAGTGACGCGCCCGGGACGGGCCCGCGATGGCGCCGCCGTCTCGCGTGGCCAGAACGACGTGATGGTGAGACAATGAGCCGAATGGTCAAGTCGGGACACGCGGCGCTGGTGATCTCGTTGGTGGCGTGGCTGGGCGCGCCCGCGCGTGCCCAGCTGGCACCGACCACGCCGCCACCCGCGGCGCCTCCGCCGGCCTCCCCCGTCCCGATCGAGCCGATCACGTCGGGTCCGGTGAACGGCGCGCCGGACCGCTTCGCGCCGGTCGCGCCGGCGCCTCTCCTCACTCCGACCCCGGCAGCGCCCGCGGACGCGCCGCCCCTGACACCTCCCGGCACGGCCGACCGCGAGCCGTTCTACACCAGGTGGTGGTTCTGGACGGCGGTGGGCGCGGCAGCGGTGACGACCGTCGCGATCCTGATCGCCACGTCGGGGTCCAGCCCACCCCATACCGACTTCGGCAACATGCCGGCGTTCTGAGGATCCATACGTGTCAGCTCATCTACGCCGGCATCGGCACCGTCTGGGCCCTCCTGGGCTGCTGCTGCTCGGCCTCGCCGCCGCGGCCGTCACGGCCTTGCCCGCCTGCTCGGACGACTCGTACCTGGTGCTGACCCTGCGCTCGGACGGTACGGCGTTCGCCGGCATCACCAAGATCGCGGTCCAGGTCACCGCCGCCGCCGGCCAGCCGATGGCCACGCGAACCTTCACCGTGGGCGGGTCGACGGGCGTCACGATCAGCGCCGACACCCCGAAGTCGCTCTCGGTGTCGTTCTCCCCGGATCGCTCCGGCGTCGTGTACGTCACCGTGAACGCCGGGGCGACCACCTGCATCGCCGCGGGGACGGTGGCGACCAGCATCGTCAAGGGGGGCACCGCTCGCGCGACCGTCACGCTGGCCGCCGCCGGTTGCACGGCGCCGGCGGACGCGGGGGCCGACGCCGCGCAGACCTTCCCGGGGTGCGATCCCGCGGTCGCGGGCTCGTGCCCCGCCACGCAGACCTGTTACGTCGACTGCGCCAGCCGGATGGGTCAGTGCGTGCCGGGCGGCACGAAGGGCCCGGGTGAGGCGTGCGCCAGCAACAACGACTGCGCGCCGGGAACGCAATGTTTCGACTTCAACTGTCCGACGACGACCCGGGTCTGCCTGAAGTTCTGCGCCGGCGACGACGCCTGCGCGGCGCTGTCGAACAGCGCGGGGACCAGCACCTGCCGGGACCCGGTGCTGTGCCCGGATCTGACCACCTACAGGACATGCGGCTTCGCCTGCGATCCGCGCGGGGCCGCCACGGTCGGCTGCCCGAGCGGCCTGAACTGCTTCCTGTTCGCGGATCCGGCCGGGGGCCAGGACAGCCCGTCGTGCGGCTGTCCCGCGGCCAGCAGGGTCGGAACGGACGGGACGACCTGCACGGCCTCCAGCGACTGCGCCGCGGGGTTCATCTGCGATCAGATGAACGGGGGCCAGTTCTGCCGCCGCCTCTGCCGGATGGACAGCGCGGGCGACTGCAGCGGCAAGACCTGCACGGCCCTCGCCAACAACAGCACCTTCGGCGTCTGCCTGTGAGCTAGCGCCAGCCGAAATCCGCAACGGGGCGGCTGTTTTCGAATTTGGCGGCCGCCTTGCTACCATTACGCCATGTCCGAAAAATCCGTGCGCGGCGCGGGGCCTGGTGTGGACCAGGCTCGTGATCCGGCTGCGCCGGCCGCGCCCGGCGGTGGACGCTCGCCCGAAAGCGGCGGGACGCCCGTCGACCCCTGGGGCGGAGAGCGGACCGACCGGGTTCCGGGACGCGAAGGAAGCGGCCCGCGCGTCGCGCTGGTGCCCGCGGCTCCCGCGGACGGGCGGGTCGAAGGCCAGTCATCGACGGCCGATACGAACCGCATGGCCGACAGTGGCCGCACGACGCTGATGGGTGTCCCCAGTCCCATCGTCACCCCGTCCGACAAGCCGACGACCTCGCCAGGACACGACGTCCACCTACCCAGCGAGAAGACCCGCGTGGCCGACAACCGGCCGATAGCCGCCAGCGGCATCAGCCCCGGCGTCGAGATCGATCCTTCCTTGGCCCGGGAGCTCGGCGACAAGAGCTCGAAGACCGGCGTCTCCACACAGGACAGGCAGCCCCCCCAGGGCGCGAGCGACCGCAAGGACGTCAAGGACGGTCAAGCGCCCCAGGACGCATCCGACCGCAAGGACAGCCAGGCAGGCGGGGGCGCGCCGAACGAACGTTCGATGGCCGCGGCCGCCGCGACCTTTCGCGCCTCGGCGCCGGGCGGGAGCACACAGCCCGGGAACGACGCTGGCCACCAGCCCGAGCGCAGCTGGACCGCGGACCGCACACAGGAGTTCCACCTGGATCCCCCGCCGTCCGTGCGGGGCGTCTTCGCGAAGACGCTGGCGGCGGGCATCGCCATCGCCGCGGGCACGGGCATCCTGGTCGTGGGCTTCATCCACACGCGCCTCCGTGGCGGGAACGCGGATCAAGGCGAGGTGGCGCGGTCCGCAGACCCCTTGCCGGTCGCGCCCGTGCCCTTGCCTCCGCCGCCGTTGCCCGAAAATCCGGTGCCCCCTCCGGTGGCCGTGGAGCCGACCACCCCGGCGCCTCCAACC
>Ga0105240_10009431_pt1 | contig 13816 bp, 14 predicted proteins | sample KBSC54metaG_FD_80426 | JGI IMG/M metagenome (GOLD analysis project Ga0105240, IMG submission 80426) | Corn rhizosphere microbial communities from Kellogg Biological Station, Michigan, USA - KBS C5-4 metaG | ecosystem: Host-associated > Plants > Roots > Rhizosphere > Soil | place: Michigan, USA... | reverse complement strand
CACGCGGCAGGGGCGCCAGCGTCGCTGCGTCGTAGCCCAGGACCCAGCCATGGTAATCGCCGAAGTCGCCATACGAGGCGAACGCAATGTAGATGCGGCCATTGGCGAGCAGCAAGGCCGGCCGCTGGTTCTGCAAGTGGCTCTGGAACCGGACCATGCCGCCCACGCTTCCCGCGCCGGTGCCGGCAACCGAAGCCTCGATGCGGCGAGGACTGCCCGCCTTCTCCGCACCGCTCGAAAGATCGAGCGCATGCAGCTCGTGCCGGCATTGCCCGTCGACGCGCGAGAACGTCACCACGTAGAGCGCGCCATTTTCCGGCGAGGCCACCGGCGTGGAGACGATGCCGATCTGTCCCTGGATATCGTGATAGACACCGCCGGCGATATCGGGATTGTCCTGCGCGGGCACCGCATTGCCGAAAGCGGCCTTCCACAACGGAGCCAGCGTGTCCGCATCGAAAGCGTAGACGCTGTTGTTCATCGTCGCGACGTACACCGCGGCACGCACGCCGGGATCCGGGAAGCTCACGCCCGGCACGTATAACGGTTGGGCGTAGACCTGGCCGTCGACCTCGGCATGTCCGACGCGTCCGAACGTGGCGGCCTTCACGTTCGACGGATTGAGCACGGTTTCCTGGAGGTTCGCTCCGGTGCGCGCGTTGTCGTTGTGCTGCGTGAGGACGGCGACGGACATGGCGACCTCCGGCCGGCAATGTCGAACGAGGCGCCCAGCGCGCTCAGGCGGCTGTCGCGACCTTGCGAACGACTTCCAGCGCCGGCGGATGCGCCAGCGTCTGGAACACGACGCAGTACCGCTCCGTCAGTCGCAGGAGCGTCGCAACCTGCTCTTCGGAGGCGTCCGTGTCCAGCGAGATCTGCAGCCGTATGTTCTGGAAGCCGACGGGGACTTCCTTCGACACGCCCAGCGTTCCACGGAAGTCGAGATCGCCTTCGGCTTGAAGTGAGGCATCGCGCAACTGGATGCCGAGTGCGGTAGCCACGGCGTTCAAAGTCACGCCGGCACATGCCACCAGGGCTTCGAGCAGCATGTCGCCCGAGCACGCGGCCTGACCGCTTCCGCCCGTGGCGGGATGCAATCCGGCAACGACGAGCGCTTTGCCTGTCTCGATCTTGCAGCTCACACCGTCGCCGAGACGGCCTTGTGCGCGCAACGTGACGAGCGCGGCGTTGGGGGTCTCGCGATAACGCTCCTTCAGGGGAGCCTGGACAGCGCGCAACTCTTCAGCCTTCATGATGACCTCCCCTCGATCGTTCCGCGACGCCCAAGAACCGGGCAGAGCTGTTTCACGCGGATATTACGTCGGTTCGCGTGGAGGGAGGATGCGCCATGTCATCCCGGGCGCGGCGGCTGCGGTCAACGGGGGGGCGCTGAAGCCGTCGCCCCGGCCGCCGCTCTTGCGGCGATGGGCCGGGGCCCAATGCATCGGGAGAAATTGGATCCCGGGCCATCGCCGCAGCCGCGACGCCCGGGATGACAGCTCGAATCGGCAGCGTCAGGGTTTGTGTTCGAAAGGCGCCTGCGGCTCGCTCGGGCACGACTTCACGTTCTGCTTCGCGGGATCGGGCTCCGCCGGCGGCGTCTCGCGCCCCTTCTCGGCGGCCTTCTTCACGGCGAGGCTGCTGCTGGGATGGCTGATGGCCGGGGGGTCGCTCGCCGGGAAGCTCTCGTCGACGGCCTCGTCGATGAGGGATTCCTCGTGCTCCTCATGGTCCAGGTGGGCGCCCTTCACCTCGGTAGCCATGATCTTCGGCGCGGGCTTCGGCGGTTGGGGGTCGGGTTTGCGGGGTTCGGCCATGGTGTCCTCCACGGATGCGCTGTCTGGGGTGGACAGCCCCGAATCGCGGCGGTTCGGCGGCAATCCGGGACCGTGGCCGAACTCCCGCCACCGCCGGCAACCGGCTAGGCTTCACCGGGACCACTCGGCGATCTACTATCCACCGCGGCCCATCAAGAGGGAGGCTATGTGACTACTGGCAAGTGGATTGCCGTCGCAATTCTCGCAGCGGGGTCAACGCATGCCGGCAATGTAGACCGGTATCGGATCGTTTTGTGTGGCCACATCGATACCGTGTCCATACCGGACATGTGGGACCTCCACGTGGGCCGTGCGGTAAGCGGGCGCGAGGAGTTGACCGCCGAAGCCGGACTGGGCGCCGCAGCATTGAATAATCACGATGTATCGAGATTCAACGGCAAGATCGTGGTCACTACCGTCCCACCAAGCAATTGCCTGGACCTCACGGGGGAACTGGTTGTACTTGGCGCGAATGGCTACAGAATCGTGAAATTGGCAATAATCGTGGCCACGTCACAGTGCGTTCCGCATGATCCCCGATTACTGGCCTGAAGCGAAATCCCACCTCTCGAAGCGCGATAAGGTCCTGCGCAAGCTGGTGAAGCTCTATCCCGATGCCGATCTCGGCACGCGCGGAGATGCGTTCCAGACGCTCGCCCGCTCGATCACCGGCCAGCAGATTTCGGTCAAGGCCGCGCAGGCCATCTGGGGGCGGTTCGTGCTCGCGTGCGGGAAGGTCACGCCCGCGAACGTCGTCGCAATTGCCCCGGAAAAGCTGCGCGCGTGCGGCTTCTCGGGACAGAAGACCGCCTACATCCTCGACCTCGCCATGCGCTTCCACACCGGGCTGGTGAAGCCGCGCCGCTTCGCGCGCATGGACGACGAGGCGATCATCGAGGAGCTGGTGCAGGTGAAGGGCATCGGCCGCTGGAGCGTCGAGATGTTCCTCATCTTCCACCTGATGCGGCCGGACGTGCTGCCGGTGGACGACCTGGGCCTGCGCCGTGCGATGGAGAAGCAGTACAACAAGGGCGAGCCGCTCACGCGCGACGACATGCGCCGCATCGGCGAAGCGTGGAAGCCGTACAGCTCCGTGGGGACGTGGTACCTGTGGCGCTCGCTCGATCCGGTATCTTTCTAGGATGAGCCAGGCCGAGCTTTTCACGGGCGAGAGCGCGCTTCCCAACGGGCTGCGCTACCGGCCCGATTTCCTCTCGCGCGAGGAAGAAGGCGTGCTGCTAGAAGGCATCGCGACGCTCGACCTGCGAGAGGCGCAGTACAAGGAATTCACCGCGAAGCGCCGCGTCGCGAGCTTCGGGGCGAGCTACGACTTCACCGAGAACGAGCTCATGCCCGCGCCCGTGATCGCGCCCTTCCTGCTGCCGCTGCGTGCGAAGGTGGCCGCCTGGTTCGGCATCGAGGCGGAGCTCTTCGGCTATGCGCTCGTGAGCGAGTACCGCCCCGGCACGGAGCTGGGATGGCATCGCGACGTGCCGCAGTTCGAGCTCGTGGCCGGCATCTCGCTCGGGACCGCGTGCACCATGCGCTTCCGCCCCTTCCCGCCGCAGAAGGGCGCGCGCATCCTGACGCTGCCCCTGGAACCGCGCTCGGCTTACGTGCTGCGCGACGACGCGCGCTGGAAGTGGCAGCACAGCATCGCGCCCACGCCGCAGCTGCGCTACTCGATCACTTTCCGCACGCGCGTGGCGGCATGAGCCCGCGCGACTACGATGCGCTGCTGTTCGATTTCGGCGGCGTCGTGGTGGGCATCGATTTCGCGCGCGCTTGGGCCTACTGGGCAGATGCGGCCGGCGTGCCGGTGTCGCAGGTGCAGGCGCGCTTCGCGCACGGCGAGGCCTACGAGCGGCACGAGCGCGGCGAGATCGGCATGGCGGAGTACTGCGCGGCCCTGCGTGCGGACCTCGGCATCGAGCTCGACGACGCAGCGCTCACCGAGGGCTGGCAACGCATTTTCCTCGAGCCCATCGAGCCCACGGTGACGCTCCTGCGAAAACTTCGCGGGCGCGTGCCGCTTTACCTCTTTTCCAACACCAACCTCGCGCATTACGAATATTTCCGGGAGCGCTTCGCCGCCGCGCTCGAGCCCTTCGACCGCATCTTCGTCTCCAACGAGATGGGCCTGCGCAAGCCCGAGGCGGGGGCTTTCCGGCATGTTGCACGCGAGATCGGCGTTCCGCTGCAGCGCATCCTCTTCCTCGACGATTCCCCCGTGAACGTGAACGGGGCGCGTGCGCTCGGCATGGGCGCAGTGCTCGTGCGCACGCCGGAGGATGTGCACGCCGCTGTCAGCGGATGGCTCGACGTCGACAGCATTCGCACGGGATCGTAGGCCGCCACCGACGCGTCTGGTCTGAAGCGATCAACGCGTCCGGGGCAAGCTTGTGACGTCGTTTAGCACGCGCGCGGCATCCTGCATCACATGGACCTCCTGCGCACGACCGCCCTGCTCCTCACCACCGCGACGCTCGCCTCCCCGGCGATGGCGACCGTGCTCTACAAGACGATCGCCGCCAATGGCGTGGTCGAGTTCTCGGACGTGCCGCCCGCGGACAACTCGAAGCTGGTCGAGGAGCGCGAGATCGGCCGTCCGGGCCTCGCGTCCGCGATCACCACGGCCGCAGCGACCGTGGTCCAGACGACGCCCCTCGCAATGGAATCGCTGATCGCGGACGAGGCCGTGGCGCGCGCCTCGCAGCAGGTGGACCTCGCCGAGCACGCCCTCGCCGTTGCGCGCCAGGGGCTGTGGTCGCCGCGCGAGGGCCTGCACCTGCGCAGCCCCGGCCGCTCCGCCGCGGACGAGGAGCGCCTGGAGTTTTTCAAGCGTGGCGTCCTTGCCGCGCGCCAGGCGCTCATGGACACGCTCCGCGAGCGCCTTGCCAGCCGCTAGCAAACCCTAGGCGATCCGCCCATCCACCATGTGCAGCTCGCGTCCCATGCGAGCGGCGAGGTCGGGATCGTGCGTGACCATCACGAAGGCGGCGCGATGCCGTGCGTTGAGCGCGAGGATGAGCTCGAAGACGCGCGCGGCGTTGTCGCGGTCGAGGTTGCCCGTGGGCTCGTCGGCAAGGACGCACGCGGGCTCGGTCACGAGCGCGCGTGCCACGGCCACCCGCTGGCGCTCGCCACCGGAAAGCTCGCCCGGACGGTGCGTGACGCGATGCGCGAGGCCGACTTCCTCCAGCATCGCGGCGGCCCTTGCGTGCGCCTCGCGCTCGGGCATGCGGCGGATGCTGAGCGGCATGGCGACGTTCTCGAGCGCGGAGAACTCGGGCAGCAGGTGGTGGAACTGGTAGACGAAGCCGAGCGCCTCGTTGCGCAGCCGCCCCTGTGCCTTCGCATCGAGGCGCCCCATGTTGCGGCCGAGGAGGTCGACCTCGCCCGAGGTGGCACCGTCGAGGCCGCCCAGGATGTGCAGCAGCGTGCTCTTGCCCGAGCCCGACGCGCCCACGATCGCGATCGATTCGCCGCGCCGCACTTCGAGGTCCACGCCCTTCAGCACCGAAACCGCGACATCTCCCAGGCCGTAGGTCTTGGTGATGCCGCGGCACGAGAGCACCACCTCGGCGCGGTCGCCTGCCGGCACGCTACTCATAGCGCAGCGCCTCGGCCGGGTTCACGCGCGCGGCGCGCCAGCTCGGGTAGATCGTGGCCACGAACGCCAGCACGAGCGACATTCCCGCCACCATCCATACATCCTGCCAGTGCAGGTCCGAGGGCAGCTCGCTGATGTAGTACACGTCCCGCGACAGGATCTGGAAGTTGAACGCGTGCTCGATCGCGGGCACGACGGTCGCGATGTTGAGTGCCAGCAGCACGCCGGTGGCCACGCCGATCAGCGTGCCGATGGTGCCGATGACGGCCCCCTGCACGACGAAGATCTGCATGATGCTGCCGGGCGATGCGCCCAACGTGCGCAGGATGGCGATGTCGGGATGCTTGTCGGTCACCACCATCACCAGCGTCGAGACGAGGTTGAACGCCGCCACCGCGATGATGAGCGTGAGGATGATGAACATCATCCGCTTCTCGATCGAGATGGCGCGGAAGTAGTTCACGTTCTGCTGCGTCCAGTCGGAAACGAGCGTGTCCGGGGGCATGCGCTGCGCGATCTCGCGGGCCACGGCCGGCGCCCGGTCCACGTCGCGGACCTTGAGCCGGATGCCGCTCACGGCGCCGCCCTCCAGGCGATAGAGGACCTGCGCGTCCTCCATGCGCACGAGTGCCAGCGCGGAGTCGAACTCGTTGTGGTCCATGGCGAAGATGCCGGCGACCGTGAACTGCTTCAGCCGCGGCATGAGTCCCGCGGGCGTGACCTGTCCCTGCGGCGAGATGAGCGTCACCTTGTCGCCGACGCGCAACTGCAGGCCGCGCGCGATGCCGATGCCGAGCACGATGCCGAACCCGCCGGGCTGCAGGTCCTCGAGCCTTCCGGCGCGCATGTTCTTCCCGAAATCCGCCACCGTGTTCTCGAGCTCCGGCACCACGCCGCGCACGAACACGCCGCGCACCGCGGAGCCGGTGGAGAGCAGCCCCTGCGCCTGCACGAAGGGCGCCGTCGCGACGACCTCGGGATTGGCCTTCGCCTCGTCGGCGATGTGCTGCCAGTCCAGGAGCCCGCTCTCCGGGCCGATCACCTGGATGTGCGCCGCGGCGCCGAGGATGCGCGAACGGATCTCCTTCTCGAAGCCGTTCATCACCGACATGACGGTAATGAGCGCGGCGATGCCCAGCGCGATGCCGAGCATCGAGATGAGCGAGATGAAGGAGATGAAGTGCGTGCGGCGCTTCGCTCGCGTGTAGCGAAGGCCGACGAAAAGCTCGAAGGGGCGCAAGTCGGGTTCGACCGGAAGTGTGGCCGGAAGTTTGCCATGTTTTGGGGCGGCTTTTCGGCGCCGTTTCCGGGTTGGCGCACGACGGAGGTCCAAGTATCCTTGCAGCGTGCCGCTCGATGTCGTCGTTCCCGATCTCCTCCTCCCCGCCGAAGCTCCCGCCGCCCTGCGCGCAGTGCGAATGCCGGCGCTCGAACGCTGGATCGCGCGCGCCGACCGCGGACACGTCGATCGCGAAGGCCGCCACGGCTGGGTCGCGCATGCGCACGCGCTGCCCGAGCCGCTGCCCGTCGCGGCCATCACGCTCGCGGCGGACGACGCGCCGCGGGAAGGCAGCTGGCTGCGTGCAGACCCGGTGCACCTGCGGATCGAGATGCACGGCGCCACGCTCCACGATGCGAGCGTGCTCGACGTGCAGGGCGAGGAAGCAGCCGCCCTGGTGGCGGAGCTGCAGGCGTTCTTCCGTGCCGACGGCCTCGAGTTCATGGCGCCCCACCCCACCCGGTGGTATGTGCGCGTGCCCCCGGCCGAGCTTCCGCAGACGACACCCCTCGACCAGGTGCTCGGCCGCAACGTTTCGGCATCGCTGCCGCGCGGCAGCGGACGCATCGAGTGGCGCTCCGCGATCACGGAAGCACAGATGGTGCTCTCCACGCATGCGGTGAACGTGCATCGCGAGCAGGCGGGCCAGCCGCAGGTCAACAGCGTGTGGTTCTGGGGTGGGGGAGCCACGCCCGCCATCGCCGCACGGCCCTATTCGGTGATCTACGCGGACGATGCCTTCACGCGCGGCGTGGCGCGGCTCGCCGGCACGCGCGTGGCGGAGTTGCCGCGCACGTTCGACGCGATCGACGCCGTCGCCTCCGGGGAGAACGCCCTCCTCGTGCTCGATGCCTTGAGCGCCGCCTGGGACCGCGGCGACGAAGCGGCGTGGAAGGAAGCTGCCGCCGCGATCGACGCATGGTTCGTCCACACAGGCAGCGCGCTGGAGCGCTTCGGCGAGGTGCGCATCGTGCTGCCTTCCGCGGGGCCGGCGCGCGTCTTCACGCTCAAGCCCTCCTCCCGCTGGCGCCTCTTCCGCCGCGGCAAGCCGGTCAACGCCGATGCCTGAGATCCGCGAGCGCGAGGTGGATGAGGCCGCCTGTGCGCGGCTGGTCGCTTCGGGCGTGGCGCCCCGCATGGCGCGCATCTACGCTTCGCGGGGGCTCGCGGAGCTGGCAGAGCTTGCGACCGCGCTCGCGGGGCTTGCCGCTCCCGACCGATTGAACAACGTGGCCGATGCGGCGCGCCTGCTCGCGGACGCGATCGGGCGGCGCGAGCGCATGCTCATCGTCGCCGACTACGATGCCGACGGCGCCACGGCGTGCGCAGTAGGCGTGAAAGCTCTCCGCGCCATGGGGGCCACGGTCGACTATCTCGTGCCCAATCGCTTCGAGCACGCGTATGGGCTCTCGCCCGAGATCGTGCGCGAGGCCGCGAAGCGATCGCCGCAGCTCCTCATCACGGTGGACAACGGCATCGCCTCGCACGAGGGCATCGCGGAAGCCAACCGCCTGGGCATGCGCGTGCTGGTGACCGACCATCACCTTCCGGCGGCGACGCTCCCCGAGGCTGCCTGCATCGTGAATCCCAACCAGGGCGGGTGCGGCTTCCCCAGCAAGCACCTCGCGGGCGTTGGCGTGATTTTCTACGTGATGCTCGCGCTGCGGGCGGAGCTGAGGCGTCGCGGCGCATTCGGCACGGGGACGGGCCCTAATCTCGCCGAGGTCCTCGACCTGGTGGCGCTCGGCACCGTGGCGGATGTGGTGCGGCTCGACGCGAACAACCGCATCCTCGTCGCGCAGGGCCTCGCGCGCATTCGTGCCGGGAAGTCCTGTCCGGGAATCGCGGCCTTGCTCGAGGTCTCCGGCCGCGATGCGCGCCGCGTGACCGCGTACGACCTGGGCTTCGCGGCGGGTCCGCGTTTGAACGCCGCAGGCCGCCTCGACGACATGTCGCTCGGCATCGCGTGCCTGCTGTGCGAGGACGCGGCCCAGGCGATGGCCCTCGCCTCGCAGCTCGACCGCCTGAATCGCGAGCGCCGCGAGATCGAAGTCGAGATGCAGGCCTCCGCGCTCGCGATCGTGGGTGAGGTGCCCGAGCGCGACGATTACACGCTGGCGCTTCACTCGGATGCCTGGCACGCGGGCGTCGTGGGACTGCTGGCCTCGCGGTTGAAGGACCGCTTCAATCGGCCTGCCTTCGCCTTCGCATCCGACGGAACGGAGAACCTGAAGGGGTCCGGCCGCTCCATTGCCGCGCTTCACCTGCGCGATGCGCTGGACCTCGTCGACAAGCGCCATCCCGGCATGCTGGTGCGGTTCGGCGGACATGCGGCCGCGGCGGGTGCCACGCTGAGACGTTCGCGATTCGAGCAATTCCGCGCGGCGTTCGAGGCGGTCGCGCGCGAACGGCTGACGGCGACCGACCTGCAGCAATGCATCGATACCGACGGCGAGCTCGCGGCCGACGAGCTCACCTGCGAGCTTGCCGAGACGCTGCGCGCCCAGGTGTGGGGCCAGGGCTTTCCCGAGCCGCGCTTCGCCGGACGTTTCCGCGTGGAGTCGCAGAAGGTGGTCGGCGAGCGCCACCTGCGCCTCGGCCTCTCGTGCGGCGGCCGGCGGCTATCCGCGATTCGATTCGGCTCCGCCGAGGCCCTTCCGGACGAGATCCACGCCGTCTACCGGCTCGACGTGAACGAGTTCCAGGGTGCGTCTTCGCTGCAGCTCGTGATAGAGCACATCGCGGCCGGCTGATTCGTCATCCCGGGCGCCGCTTTTGCGGCGATGGCCCGGGATCCAATTTTCTCGCGATGGCTTGGGCCCCGGCCCGTTGGCGCGATTGCGCCGGCCGGGGCGACGGCTTCAGCGCAGCGCCGGCCGGGGCGACCGGCATTCACCTCCGCCGTGCGATCACGAAGAGCGTTTGCGTCGCGAGGTCCTCGTCCGGGAAGGAGCGAAAGCGTTCGGCGTGCTCCGCGCGCGAGATGCCGCCATGGCGGCGGAAGCCGCGAATCGCCTCGATGATCTCGAAGCCCTCCTCCTCGATCACGCGAAGGTGCGTGCCGGCGGGCTCGCGGTTGATGAAGTACGGCCGGCGTCCGGAGATGATCTTCCACGCGAGATCGCCGTATCGCCGGTGGCCGTTCCATTCGGGAGTGATCTCGAGCGAGGTGAGGTCGATCTGGTGCGACATCCAGCCCCCCGGCCGCAGCCATCTCGCGCAGCGCCCGTACGTGTCCTCGAGGTCCTCGACCTGGTTCATGACCACGTGGGAGAAGACGAGGTCCGCTTGCGCGACGCCGACGCAATCCTGTTGCGCCTTTGCCTGGTAGCAGATCTCGGGCCGCGGCACGCCGGTGGCCAGCGCACGCACGGCGCCTTCCAGCCGTGCGACACGATCCCGCGCGAGCGCCGCCTCGAGCCGCTCCTCGGTGAGGATCTACGATGGAAATAGCCGTCCGTCGAGGTACTGGTCGTAGGGCGGATACCCCGCAGTCGGCCGCGGGGCGCGATTCCTGAAGAGCCGCAGCAGCTCGTGGAACAGCTCGACATTGCGCACGCCATCGGCGCGTGCGATCGCATCCACTCCGACGTAGCGCTCCGCGCCCGTGAGCAGCGCGGCGATCCCCGTGCCGGCGGAAGCGCCCGGCCCGAGCTCGACCACCGTGCGCGGTATGTGCCGCATGCCGTGCTGCCACAGCAGCACCAGGTGCTTCATCCATACGCCGTAGCAGTACGAAGCGGTGCCGGTCCCCAGGCCCGTCTTCGGGTTCGCGAAGGTGCGATGGACACCCGGTATCCATGTCGCCAGGCCCTTCGCCAGCGTCTTTACGGTCATTCGTCATCCCTTTCCCCCGCGCAACATTCACCGTGGCGCCCCGGGATTAACGAAAGTGCAGGGTTGAGTGGCCCGACCGCTTCTGTGCCGGATGGCGCATGCCCCGTGGAGTGCTCCATTCGGCATGGGAGCCGCCCGCTATAATCCCCGATTCACCGCCGCTGCCCCCCCGCCATGGAAGCCGACCGCCTCAACATCATCGACAACTCCCTCCAGGACCTCTCGCTGCGTTCGGCCGAGCTGCGGAGGTATCTTTGACTACGACAACAAGCGCGCACGCCTCGTAGAAGTCGCCAAGGCCCTCGAAGACCCGAAGGTCTGGGACGATTCGAAGCGCGCGCAGGACCTCGGCAAGGAGCGCCGCGCGCTCGAGGAAACCTGCGGCACGCTCGAGAAGATCGATTCCGGCCTTGCCGATTCGCGCGAGCTCTTCAACCTCGCCCGCGGCGAAGGCGACGACGCGACGCTCGAGTCCGTCGAGACCGATGTCATGGCCATCCGCAAGATGGTCGAGGACCTCGAGTTCCGGCGCATGTTCGCGCACCCGATGGACCCGAACAACTGCTTCCTCGACATCAACGCGGGCCAGGGCGGCACCGAGGCGCAGGACTGGGCGCAGATGCTGCTGCGCATGTACCTCAAGTACTGCGACCGCCGCGGCTTCAAGGCCGAGCTGCTCGACGAATCCGAGGGCGAGGTCGCGGGGCTGAAGAGCGCCTCGGTCAAGGTGACCGGACCGTACGCCTTTGGATACCTGCGCACCGAGACCGGCATCCACCGGCTGGTGCGCAAGTCGCCGTTCGACTCGAATGCGCGGCGCCACACCTCGTTCGCGAGCGTCTTCGTCTATCCCGAAGTCGACGAGACGATCGAGATCGAGATCAACCCGGCGGACCTGCGCATCGATACGTACCGTGCCTCCGGCGCCGGCGGCCAGCACGTGAACAAGACCGATTCCGCCGTGCGCATCACGCACCTGCCGACGAACATCGTGGTCTCCTCGCAGAACGACCGCTCGCAGCACCGCAACCGCGCCGAGGCCTTCGCGATGCTCAAGGCCAAGCTCTACGAGCTGGAGCTGCGCAAGCAGACCGAGCAGAAGCAGAAGCTCGAGGACTCCAAGACCGACATCGGCTGGGGCCACCAGATCCGCTCGTACGTGCTCGACCAGTCGCGCATCAAGGACCTCCGCACCAACGTCGAGGAAGGCAACACGCAGAAGGTGCTCGACGGCGACCTCGACGAATTCATCACCGCCAGCCTCAAACAGGGAGTGTAGAAGGATGCATCACGCAGTCCGCACGATCGCCGCGGCGATCATGGTTACCTTTGGCGCCGTGGCCGCGGCCGCGCCGGTCGAGCCCGTCGTGCAGCAGGCGCGCGCCAACCAGCAGCCGCTCCTCGGCACGCTGCAGCAGCTCGTGGAAATCGAATCCGGCAGCGGCGACCGCGAGGGCCTCGACCGCATCTCGCAGCTCGTCTCCGACAAGCTGAAGGCGCTCGGCGGCGCGGTCGAATTCATCGAGCCGGGCGCCGACGCCTATCGCATGGAGGACTCGCCGGAGAAGATCGGCCGCATGGTGAAGGCCACCTTCAAGGGCACCGGCACGAAGAAGATCCTCCTCATCGCGCACATGGATACGGTGTACAAGCGCGGCATGCTCGCGCGGCAGCCCTACCGCGTTGAGGGCGACAAGGCGTACGGCCTCGGCATCGCCGACGACAAGCAGGGCATCGCGGAGATCATCCACATCGTCGCCATGCTGAACGCGCTGCAGTTCCGCGACTACGGCACGCTCACCGTGCTCATCAACGGCGACGAGGAGGTGAGCTCTCCGGGTGCGCGCGCGGAGATCACGAAGAATGGCGCCGCGCACGACGTGACCATGTCCTTCGAGGGCACGCGGGTGAACTCGGACAAGCTCTCGCTCGCCACCTCCGGCATCGGCGGCGTCATCATCAAGGTGAAGGGCAAGGCCTCGCACGCCGGCTCCGCGCCCGAGCGGGGCATCAATGCATTGCTCGAGCTCTCGCACCAGATCCTGCAGATGAAGGACATGTCGGATCCGAAGACCGGCCTCAAGATGAACTGGACCATGTCCTCCGCAGGCAACGGCTCGCACAACGTGATCCCGGAGCATGCGGAAGCGTTCGCCGACGTGCGCGTGAACCGCCTCGACGACTACGACCGCATCGAGCGCGAGGTGCGGGAGAAGATCAGGACGCAGCTCGTGCCGAATGCGAAGGTCGAATTCATCTTCGAGCGCCGACGTCCGCCGCTGCAGCCCTCCGATGCGGGCCAGGCGCTGGGTACGCATGCGCAGGCCATCTACCGCGAGCTCGGCAAGGAGCTCGTGGTCGACGCGAAGGCGGAAGGCGGCGGCACCGACGCGGCGTTCGCGGCGCTCCAGACGAAGAACGCCGTGGTCGAGCGCTTCGGCCTCGCGGGCTTCGGCGCGCACTCCACCGAGGACGAGTACATCCTCGTCTCCTCGATCGAGCCGCGGCTCTACCTCGCCACGCGCCTCATCATGGACGTCTCGCAGGGCAAGGTGCGCTGAACATGGCGAACGACAAGCCCGGCCCTGCCAACGAGCCTCCCCAGGACGAGAACCAGATCATCGCGGAGCGCCGCGCGAAGCTGGGACGGCTACGCGAGCAGGGCAACGCATTTCCGAACGATTTCCGGCGCAAGGACTTGGCGGCGGACCTGCACGCCGCGTTCGATGCGAAATCGAGGGAAGAGCTCGAATCCGCCAAGCCGCGCGCCACGATCGCCGGCCGCATGATGTTGAAGCGCGTCATGGGCAAGGCTTCCTTCGCCACGCTGCAGGACATGAGCGGGCAGATCCAGGTCTACATCAACAACGACGTGACCGGCGCCGAGGTCCACGAGGCGTTCAAGCATTGGGACCTGGGCGACATCCTCGGCGTCGAGGGCAGCGTCTTCAGGACGAACAAGGGCGAGCTCTCGATCCACGCCTCGCGGCTGCGGCTGCTGTCCAAGTCGCTGCGCCCGCTGCCGGAGAAGTTCCACGGGCTCACGGACATGGAGCAGCGCTACCGGCAGCGCTACGTGGACCTCATCGTGAATCCCGAGAGCCGCCGCACGTTCGAGATCCGCTCGCGGCTGGTGCAGGCGGTGCGCGAATTCTTCGTGCGCCGCGGCTACCTCGAGGTCGAGACGCCGATGATGCATCCCATCCCGGGCGGCGCGGCGGCACGTCCGTTCAGGACGCACCACAACGCGCTCGACATGGAGCTCTTCCT
>Ga0105240_10009430_pt1 | contig 13817 bp, 4 predicted proteins | sample KBSC54metaG_FD_80426 | JGI IMG/M metagenome (GOLD analysis project Ga0105240, IMG submission 80426) | Corn rhizosphere microbial communities from Kellogg Biological Station, Michigan, USA - KBS C5-4 metaG | ecosystem: Host-associated > Plants > Roots > Rhizosphere > Soil | place: Michigan, USA... | reverse complement strand
GCTGTGCCGGTGACCAGAATGCGCATGAGTGATGACTATGGGACTTTCTGAAAGACGGACTACAGGACTACAGGACTACAGGACTACAGGACTACAGGACTACAGGACTATGAGACCATCGGACCACGGGACTTTGAGAGTTTGAGACTTTGGACACGGGGGAGCCGGCGCACTGAGGACTGAGGACGGACCACGGACCACGGACGAATGACCACGAACGCACGGGGAAACTGGCCACCGCATTTCGAAAATCGTTTGACGTCCTTCGGTCATAAGAGGCGGTCCTTTTCGGCGGTCCGCAGTCCTAAAGTCCCATAGTCCCATAGTCCGCGCACTTGCGCGCTTCACACTTCGTGCCCGTCGATTCGCAGGCCTGATTCCCTTCGGGCCACCGATCTACTCGTCACAGTCTCTTGTTCAGACACTGTCTTGATTGACAACAGCTCGCAGGTTGACGTACCGGGTGTTCCCACGGCGATGGCCTGTTGGACTCTATGTCATTCACGAGCAGCTACTTACAAATTTCCTAAACCGTGTTTTCCGAGGCGGATATCCGCCCTCAGATCGCCCACGCCAGGATAAATGCCTCCAATGCACGTTCCGTACCGTGCCGCCGTTGCGAAGCGTCGGCACGTCGGAGCGTCGGTCCGTGGTCCCCTCCCTGCCCTCGCCCCCTGCGCCTCTCTGATTCTATAAAACCGAATCTCCCGCCGCCCCAACCCCCAAACCGCTCACCTCTGAAACCGGTAAACAAACGGTAAACCCACCTGCCATTCCATTATCTCCCGAAGGGAGCTTGCCTGGCGGCGAGCTCCTTGTATCCGTCGGCGGAGTTCCACGATTTCCCTTCACCCAGCCCCCGCGCGACGTGACCCGATAATCGCCGCACCGACCAGGCAGCTGCACTGCTTCTGCAAGCCATTCGTGCATTGCGCATTGCTCTCCGCCAGCCTAGGAGTTAGCATACGCGCACTTTCCCAGCTTTCGCTCATTGGCGCTTGCGTGGGAAGGCGTACTCATGAAATTGGCGTTTGCTTCTTTTGGTCTACTGGCCGGGGTTGGGCTGCTCGCTCAACTCACTGCGGTCCAGGCCCAACCTACTCCAGCCGCTACCAGTCGTGTCCTCGATCTCGACGGCAAGGACGCGTGCGTGGAGCTGCCCGCCAAGCTGTTTACCAATCAGCTAGTGACAGTGGAAGGCTGGGTCAAGTGGCGCAAGTTCGGCGATTACTCCCGGTTCTTCGAGTTTGGGGATGCCGAGCTCATGGTCGGGGTCATTAACTTTGGCAGCGTCTCCGAGCTAAGCATCCAACGCGTCCACAATCGCGCGTACGAGGGGCAGACGATGGAAAAAGCGCCCGCAGATTATCTGTCGACCGACCAATGGCGGCATGTCGCGATGGTCGCGGGCACGAATTTCGTGAAGCTGTATGTCAACGGCGCGCTGGTCGCCACCGAAAACTCCCAATCCAACTGGAAACCAACCCCACCGCCCGTGCTGAAAAACTTCCTCGGCCGGAGCGTGGTGAAAGAAGCCGGTAATAATCCCGACTTCAACGGTCAGATGGCGGAGATTCGTCTGTGGGCAGGAGAACGCACCGCGGAGGAAATCCGCACCCAGATTCCCAATCGGCTCACCGGTCGCGAACCGGGCCTGCTGGCGCTGTGGAATTTTGCGGATGGCACCGCCCGGGACGCCTCGCCCAACGGCCGCGATGGCATTCTGGTCGGTGGCGCCCGCGTCACGGAAGGCACGCTCCCAACGGCGACCGCCCTGGTCCCCTGGTCGCGGCTGCTCGGACGAATTACCGATGCGAACGGTAATCCGCTTGAAGGGGTGACGGTCCATGCGTCAGCGGGCGGGGTCGAACTCGCCCGCGGAATCAACCGCTCGGATGCGGCGTATTCAATGCGGGTCTGGACGGCCGCGCAATCCGTGGATTTGGAAGCCACCAGCCCAAAGGGCCTGGCCGGTTGGCGTCCGGGCGTTCCCCTCAACCAAAACGGAGAGCAGGCGGTGGATTTGGTTTTGAAACCCGCCGTCAATATCGCCGGACGCGCGACGGCGTTGGACGGCAAGACGCCGCACGCCAGCCTGGTGGTTGAATTGGTGCGGCTGAACGATGGTAGCAGCCGACGTGAGGAGGCTCTAACTTCCAAATCCGAAATTCAAGCGAGCCTCCTTACGTCGTCGGCTACCAATCGCGTGCTCACCCTCGAGGGCAGCACAAATAGCTTCGTCGAGCTGCCGCCGGATCTGCTGGCTGGTGCGCAAGAAATGACCTTCGAAGCTTGGTTGAAGTGGGATGCGTTCGGTAAGAACCCGATCGCCTTTCAACTGGGTTATCCCTCAAAAAACCTCGTTCTGGCTGTCGGCAATGACAACAATGAGGCCTTTGGTTTCATTAACGAAGAGGGGCCGATATATCCTTCAGTCGTTTATTTGAGTCCGATCGCTCTGCACCAATGGCGCCATGTGGCGGGCGTGATAAGCACCAATGGCCTGCGCCTTTACCTCAATGGCGTTCTGGCTCAAACCAACAATTACCGGGAAGCTGCTTTTAAGAACGGGACGGTCCAGCAGGCGTTTCTGGGGCGTCCATCCGTCTCTACCTTCGATCCTTTCCGCGGTGAGATGGACGAGGTCCGACTTTGGCGGACGGCACGCACACTGGAGCAAATCCGGGATAATATTGGGCGAAAGCTCACCGGCAATGAGGAAGGTTTAGTCGGGCTTTGGAACTTTGATGATCCCGCGAATCCCGGGCGCGATGCCTCCCCCGGTGCGCACCACGGCAAGCTCATGGTCCAGGCCACGATCACGAATGCCGCCCTGCCGGTGATCCTGTTTGGAGACATCACGGACGCAGCAGGCAAACCGCTAACCAACGCGAGTGTTGAAATCCATCAATCCGGCCAGCCGGATCGGCGCGTCACCCCCAACGCGGTCGGCGAGTATGCCCTCACGCTGGCCCCCGCCGCGCGTTGCGACCTCTTTGTCAGCACGGGCGAATTATCCGCCTACCGGCTCGGCTTCCAACTCAGCGGAGAGCCACGACAATCCCTGGATTGGGTGCTCACGGAAACGGGAGCGACCGCGGCACCCGTGAACTCCGCCCCCATGCGTGGCGTACTAAATCTGCCCGGCGATGGCGGCTACGCGGCGCTGCCGCCGAACATCTTCGCCGGCCTGACCGAAGCGACCGTCGAAGGCTGGACCCAGTGGCGCGGCCGGCAGTCCAAGGACGAGATTTACAAGGCGGCCATCAATTTCGGCACGAGCGGCACCAATGGAATGTATCTCGGCCGGCGTGGCCCGGACGACGGATTCCCCGATGGGACCGTGGTCGCCGGCCTCGAAATCGGTGCGAACCAATTTGTGGGTGCAAGAACCCCGTTCTCAGTTGAGCTGAACGAATGGATCCATTGGGCTTTCGTCACCGGACCGGGCGGAATGGAACTTTATGTGAACGGCACCCTTGCCGGAACCAATGCGGATACAAGGAGCTTTGCCGCGTTGAACAGCAACCAGACCAATCTGCTTGGACGCGCCCGCGATCCTTGGTTTACGCGTGCCCAGATGGCTGAGGTCCGCGTCTGGCGGGTTCGCCGCACCGCGGAACAGATTCGCGATAACTTAGGCCGCCGGCTCACCGGCAGCGAACCGGGGTTGGTGGGGCTCTGGAGTTTCGACGACCCTACCCTGCCCCTGCGGGATCGCTCCCCCAACGGCTATCACGGCCAGTTGGTCGGCCAAGCCACGATCACGAACGCGGCGCAGCGGGTGCTCGTGTTTGGGAAGATCGCCGACGCTACCGGTAAACCATTGGCGAACGCGAAGGTTGAAATCCATCAAGTCGGCCAGCCGGAAAGGCACGCCACGGCCAACGCAGCGGGTGAGTATGCCTTCACGATCCCTTCCGCCACTCGCTGCGATCTGTTCGTCACGACGGGCGAATTATCCGCCTACCGGCTCGGCTTCCAACTCAGTGGAGAGCCACGACAACGCTTGGATTGGGTGCTCACGGAAACCGGCTCGGCCGCGGCACGGGTGGACTCCGCGCCCATGAATGGCGTGCTGGACCTGCCGGTTGAAGTCAGTTACGCCACGCTGCCGCCGAACATCTTCGCCGGGCTGACCGAAGCGACCGTCGAAGGCTGGACCCGATGGAGCCGCAAGCCATCCCAGGGAGAGTCCACCTATCAGCCGTTTATCGAATTCGGCAACGCGACCAATGGCACCATGTTTGTCGGCCGGATCGAAGATACTTCCCTGATCGCAGGTTTCGAATTTGCGCCGAACAATATGGCGCAGGTAAAATTCCCGTATCCCATCGCTCCAGACCAGTGGGTGCATTGGGCTCTCGTCACCGGACCAGGCGGAATGGAGCTGTATGTGAATGGTATCTTGGCCGGGACCAATACCGAAACCGGGAGCTTCGCCAAGCTGAACAACAATCAGGAGAACCTGCTTGGATTCTACCGCGATTGGCGGACCACGCGTCCCAAGAATACGCTTGGCCAAATGGCTGAGCTCCGCGTCTGGCGGACCCGCCGCACGGCGGAGCAGATCCGGAATAATCTGGCCCGCCGGCTCACCGGCAACGAACCCGGGCTGGTGGGGCTCTGGGCTTTTGACGACCCGACGCTGCCCCTTCGGGATCGATCGCCCAACGCTCATCATGGCGAGTTGATCGGCCAGGCCACGATCACGAAGGCCACGCTGCCTGCGCTCGTGTTCGGGAGGATCACCGACGCCGCCGGCAACCCATTGACGAACGCGACTGTCGAGATTCACCAATCCGGCCGGCCGGATCGGCGCGTCACTCCCAACTCGGCTGGCGAGTATGCCTTCACGATGGCTGCCGTCGCGCGGTGCGACCTGTTTGTAACGACTGGCGAATTGTCCGCCTACCGGATCGGTTTCCAGCCGGCCGATGAAGCGCAGCGACGCTTGGACTGGGTGCTCAGGGAGGCGCGGGGTGCGGCCGGAGCGCGGGCGGTCCCCTCCCCCAGCACTGCGGACGGAAATGGCACGCCGGAAAACCTCAACGATTCGCCTGCAACCAGAGTCGCTGCGACCGGGGACCGGTCGCGCTCCGGGGCTTTACCAGGCACCGTCATCGCCGTGGTCCTCACGGACGAGCAGGGCAATTTTGAATTCTCAAACGTGCGGCCGGGCGCGTATCAGGTCCGGGCTCAAATTCCTGGTGGACGCGCTTGGTACGACGCGGGCCGAATTCTCTTTGCCGATTCCGATGCCACGGAGGCCGCGCGCGCGCGGCTGGCCAAACTTGATTTCCAACTGGCCCCGTTCAACAAGGGGCGCTGGAAATCCTACAGCGTGCTCGACGGCCTGAAGAACAATGGGACGGGGAAGACCCTGTTCACGGCGGACGGCACCCTGTGGAACACCGCCAATGGCGGGTTCACGCGTTTCGATGGTCGCGAGTTCTCCGTGATCTCTTCCGAAAAAGGCTTGGCGGGTCTGGACAACTACATCCACGGAGCTTACTTGGACGACAGTGGCATGTTCTGGATCGGAACGTCCGATGGCCTCTGGCGTTACCGCCCGGCCGATCACGTTCCGCCCGCGCGCTTCGTGCCGCCAGGGCTTCCCACCGCCGACATTTTTGAAATGACCGGCACTGCGGACGGCGCGGTCTGGTGGCGCACCCACGATACGTTGGTCCGTTACCAGGGCGGTCAGGGAACCACCTTCACCAATTTGTGGCGTGAGGGCTCAGTCTCGTTCTATGAGCAAAATCCAGGGTTGACGCAAGTTTTGTCGCGCATGGCCGTGGATGGTAATCGGCTCTGGTTGACCGGGCCGGGTGCTGGTCTGATGCGGTTTGAGGGCACCACCCAGCTCCGCTGGACGCGTCAACAGGGGTTGCCATCGGATGACACCGGCACCGTGGCGGCGGCGCCGGACGGTGGGGTCTGGTTTGCGGTCAAGGAGGACAGTGCCTGGGGACTCGCGCGTTTTGACGGCACCAACTTTCTCCGGTTGAGCCAAAAGGACGGACTGCATGCCAGCGTGATCACCAGCATCCATGCGGTGCCGGGAGGGCGGGTGTGGTTTGGGACCGACGAAGGGGTCGCGGCGCGCTTTGATGGCCGGAGTTTCACCTATTTTGATAACTCCAGCGCTTTCACCGGCCGCAAAAACAGCGCCGCCAACCGACAGTGCTGGGACATCCGGCAAGGCCCGGACGGTGCCATCTGGTTTGGCACCTCGGATCGCCTGTGGCGATTTGAGGAAAACACGTTCCGGCAGTATTCCACAGCGGATGGATTGCCGGCGGCCGGCGTCAGCGCCCTGCTACCCGCCCCGGACGGCTCGCTTACCGCGCTTCTGGACACCAACGGCATAGCGCGGTTCGACGGCCAGCACTTCCAGTCGAACGCCTTGCCCGTGGCCTTCGGCCCCGTCTCTCCCGGCCCGGACGGAACACTCTATGCCGCCCTGTTGGCGGCGCCGTCGGTCCCGGCGCGCGTCGCGATCCTGCAAGGGGGGAACATTGTTTCGGTCCTGACCAATTCCTCCGGCTCACCGGGCGGTCAATTCCAATGCCTGGTGCGCGCCGGTGACGGTGCCGTTTGGGCGGGCAGCAGTTCCAACGGGGTGGTGCGCTTTGCGGGAACCAATGGCGGCGCCACGCAGGTTTGGACCAACGGTTTGCTCGCCAATTCCATCCACAGTATTCATTGCGACCCGCAGGGTGCGGTGTGGATTGGTGCCGAGGGAGGAATCGTCCGGTTTGATGGAACCAACTGGACCGAGTTCACCCGGACCAATGGCGCTCCAGGCCTTTTCGTGGTTGCGGCTGAAAGCGAACCTAACGGAAACGTTTGGTTTGGTGCGATTGACGGCGGCCTGGCCCGGTTCGATGGGAAAATGATGCAGCCGGTCGGGGCCAGCCTTGGAACGTTCATTCCGAGCGGCGTCCAGAAGATCTTCCGAGCGGCGGACGGCACCCTCTGGTTCGGCACGCTCACCGGCGTGACCCACTACGATGGAACGACCTGGGTCCCGCTGGACGAAGGGGATGGCCTGGTGCCGGGCGCGATTGGGGCCATCGCCCAGGATGCAAAAGGCGCCATGTGGTTCGGCAGTGAGAACGGGTTGATCCGCTACGACCCCGTTGCCACCACCAACCCGATGCCGGCCGTCCTGGTGCAAACGGATCAGGTTTACACCAATTTGCAGGCGCTGCCTCATATCACCGCCGGACGGCTGGTCACGTTCAAAGTCAGCACCGTGGATTTCCGCACCCGCCCCGAGAGACGCCTCTACCGTTACGCCGTCGTTCGGGGCCACGCGGACTCCGCCCCGACCAGGACCAGCGCCGCATGGCGAGCCGCGACGCGCACCGCGGAGTTGGAATGGCCCTCCCAGTCGCCCGGGGAATACACCTTCTTCGCGCAGTCCATTGACCGAGACCTGAACTATTCGTCGCCCGCCATGACGCATCTGACGATTGTGCCGCCGTGGTACGCCAACGCCTGGATCATGGTGCCGACGGGCGGCGGGTTGATGGGTTTGGTCGGCTGGGCTTTTGTGGCCCGGTCCCTGGTCATCCGGCGCAAACGCGAGGCGGAACAATTGCGGGAGCAAATGCTGGTGGAGGAAAAGAAGGCCCGCAGCACGTTGGAAAGCCAAATCGCCGAGACGCGCAAGGCCGAAGCCTCCGTGCGCGAATCTCAGGAGCTCTATCACTCCCTGGTGGAAAACATACCGCACGCGGTGATCCGGAAGGACCGGAATGGCGTTTGGACCTTCTCGAACAGCCTGAGCTCCGACTTGCTGGGCTTTAACTTCAAGCGCGAAGAGCTGGTGGGAAAGACTGACTTTGATCTTTTTACTCCCGAACTGGCCAAGAAAATCCGTGCGACCGACCAGCAGGTGATGGAAACCGGGAAGATTCTGGAGGGGGTCAACAAACTGGAATTGAAGGATGAGAACACCAGCAGCCGGACCACCTATTATCAATGGGTTCGGGTTCCGATTCGAGACGCGGCGGGCGAAATATCCGGCGTTCAAGCAATCGTTTGGGACGTGACGGATGCCAAGGCAGCGGAGGAGGAATTGCGCCGCGCAAAAGAAGCCGCCGAAGCCGCGCACCAGCAGGCATTGGAGGCTAAGGGAGCTGCGGACACTGCCAACGCGGCCAAGAGCCAGTTCCTTGCGAACATGTCGCACGAACTGCGAACTCCCCTCAACGCCATCATCGGCTATAGCGAGATGCTGCAGGAAGAGGTCAAGGAGGTCGATCAGGAACAACTAAGTCCCGACCTCGAAAAAATTCACGGAGCTGGCAAGCATCTATTGGGACTGATTAATGACATCCTGGATCTTTCGAAAGTCGAGGCCGGCAAGATGGCTCTCTACCTGGAAACTTTTGATGTCGCTGCCATGGTCGCCGAGGTGGCGAGCACCGTCCAGCCGCTGGTGACCAAAAACGGAAACCACCTCGAAGTGTTCTGTCCTTCGGAGATCGGCACGATGTGCGCCGACCTGACCAAAGTGCGACAGACGTTGTTCAACCTGCTGAGTAATGCCAGCAAGTTTACGGAGAAAGGTACCATTAAGCTCGAAGTGGCGAAAGTGAACAGTCCTCAGTCCACGGTCAGCGGCGGGAAGGCCTCACTGATTACTTTCCAGGTCACCGACACCGGTATCGGCATGACCCCCGAGCAGATGAGTCGACTGTTCGAAGCCTTCAGCCAGGCCGATGCCTCCACGACGCGCAAGTATGGCGGCACCGGCTTGGGCCTGGCCATCAGTCGGAAGTTCTGCCGGATGATGGGCGGGGATCTGGTGGTCAGCAGTCAGCCGGGCAAAGGCAGCACCTTCACCGCCACATTACCAACCGAAGTGCGGAGCCAACCCGCAGGGTCCGCCACCCCTGTCATCACCCAACCCTCAGTGGGCAGTGCTGATTCGACGGTACTGGTGATTGATGATGATGCCTCAGCGCGCGATTTGCTCGAACGGACTCTGACCAAGGAAGGGTTCTCAGTGGTGCTGGCCGGCGATGGTCCAAGCGGCCTTGAGCTGGCCCGGAAACTCAAGCCGCGGGTCATCACGCTGGATGTGATGATGCCGAGGATGGACGGGTGGGCGGTGTTGACCGCGCTCAAAGCTGACCCGGCGACCGCCGACATCCCGGTGATTATGCTTACCATCGTGGATGAGAAGCAGATCGGCTTTGCGTTAGGAGCAGCGGATTATTTCACCAAACCAATCGATTGGAGTCGGATGACGGCGAGCCTGCAAAAATACCGCACCCCAGCCAATCGCCAGACGGTCCTCGTGGTGGAGGATGACGCGCCCACGCGCGAGATGTTGCGGCGCACTCTGGTCAAAGAGAGCTGGGAAGTGCTGGAGGCGGAAAACGGGCGAGTGGCGCTCGAGAAATTGAACGGCCTGGTGCCGGCCCTAATCCTGCTGGATCTAATGATGCCGGAAATGGACGGGTTCGAATTCATGGACGAGCTGAGGAAGCGACCGGAGTGCCGGCAAGTGCCCGTCGTGGTCATCACGGCCAAAGACATTACCGAGAAGGATCGCAAACGGTTGAACGGGCAGGTAGCGCGGGTGATGCAGAAAACCTCGTTGCGCATGGAAGATCTTGTCCACGAAGTGCGGGCCGTGAGCGAGGCTCACCAATGACTTACACAAGATGTCAGGTCCCCGCTCCTGCTCCTGCTCTTGCTCTCGTTCTTGCTCCTGCTCTTGCTCTCGTTCCCGCTCTCAGTTCTACTCGGAGCAACATGAGTATCCCCAAACCTCTTTTTGATCACGAGAAGCTCATTGCGGATCAAAGGAGCATCCAGTTTGTGGCCTGGTCGAGCTGGCTGCTGGAACAACTGCCGCCGAGGTTGGCGGTTTGTGACCAACTCGATCGCGCTTCGACCTCCGTTCCGTTGAACCTGGCAGAAGGTAATGCCAAGCATACAGGCCCAGACCGCTGCCGCTACCTCGACACGGCTCGGGGTTCTGCTCTGGAATGCGCGGCTTGCCTGGACGTCTTGGTCGCAAAAGGGAAATGCACCGCGGAGCAAACCCAGGCGGGAAAGGAGATACTGCGCGAAATAGTTGCCCTCATCATTGGGTTGATAAAGAGCGTTTCTCCTGAACGATTGGGGGAGGAGGCGGTGGAATATCGGGTATCAGTTGAGAGGGAGAGCAATGAGCAATGAGCAAGAGCAAGAAGCAGGAAACAAGACTGAGAGCACATGAAAGAAGGGCTTATGGCAAAACTACTGTTGGTGGAAGATAATGAGATGAACCGCGACATGTTGTCGCGGCGGCTTGAGCGGAAGGGATATGCGGTGGTTTGCGCGCTTGATGGGGAGCAGGCGGTGAAAATGGCCGCCAGCGAAACTCCGGCGCTCATTCTCATGGACATGAGCTTGCCGCTGCTCGATGGCTGGGAAGCAACCAAGCGCATCAAAGCTTCGACGCCGAAAGTGCCCATCATTGCCCTGACGGCTCACGCGATGGAAGGCGATGAGCGCCGGGCGCGCGAGGCGGGCTGTGATGATTACGACACCAAGCCAATTGACTTGAGCCGATTGCTTGAAAAGATTCAGAAGCTGTTGCCCGCTTGAGGAACCGCTTGAATCGGGACGAATACTCCCTAAATCTCCCTGGATGAACACACCCGGCACGATTGAGTCAGTCGCTTGGGTATGAGCGGCGCGGGTCCTCAGGATTCCGGTCGCCAGCCTTCCGCCTCGAGCGTCGACCTCTCGCGGATGCGGCATGAGCTGCGCACGCCGATTAACCACATCCTGGGCTACTGCGAAATGCTCGTGGAGGAGTCTCGGTTACCCGCTGCGGCCGCTGAAGACCTGCGGCGGATCCACGCCGGGGGACGTGAGTTGCAGGCGTTGATCGCCCGCTATTTTGACGAGCAGGGATTCTCCGAACCACGCGACCTGCACCAGCTTTATCACGAGCTGCGCACGCCGGTGAACCACATTGTCGGCTACAGCGATCTGCTGATCGAGCAAGCGGATGAGCTGGGCGCCCAATCAGCCGTCCCGGACCTGCGCAAGATCAGGGAGGCGGCGAGCAATTGGCTCGGCCTGATGGAGGCGTACCTGATTGAACCGACGGTCAGCACTGCCGCCGGCGAACCCACGTCCCCAGCGCCGGCGAGCGTGGCGTTGACCTTGAACCTGGGCTTCACTTTCAGAATTCCCGAGCCGAACAGTTCGAAGGCCCTCTTTAAGGATGACGGCGCCATCCTGATCGTGGATGACGACGAAAGCAGCCGGGAGATGCTGGCCCGACGCTTGCGCCGCTGCGGCTATACCGTCTCGGCCGTCGGCAGTGGTGTGCAGGCCTTGTCCCTTGCCCGCAGCCAGAAATTCGACCTTCTGCTGCTCGATATGATCATGCCGGGATTGGATGGCTTCCAGGTGCTGGCCAAGCTCAAGGCGGACGTTACCTTGCGCGACATCCCGGTCATCATGCTTTCAGCCTTGGACGAAGAGAACGGCATCGCGCGATGCATCGAGATGGGAGCCGAGGACTACCTCGCTAAGCCCTTCAACTCAACCTTCCTGCGAGCTCGTATCGGAGCTTGCCTCGAAAAGAAGCGGCTCCGCGACCGTGAAAAAGCCATCTACGAAGCCCTGCTCAAGAGCCAGAAGAACCTGGCGGCCGAATTGGCCGAAGCGGCCGCCTACGTCCGGTCCTTGCTGCCCGCGCCGTTGTCCGGTGCCGTGCAAGGCGAATGGTGTTTCCAACCCAGTGAGCAACTCGGTGGCGATGCCTTCGGCTATCACTGGATTGATCAGGACCATCTGTCCATCTACCTCCTGGACGTCTGCGGCCACGGCGTAGGCGCCGCTTTGCTCTCCGTTGCCGTCCTCAATACGATCCGCGCGGAAAACCTGGCCGGCGTGGATTTTCGCCAGGCCTCACAGGTTCTCGCTGGACTCAATCGCATTTTCCCGATGGAGCGCCAGAACAATCTCTTCTTTTCCATGTGGTATGGGGTGTTTTGTAGTTCCCGAAAGGAACTGCGGTTCGCGAGTGCGGGACACCCTCCCGCGCTGCTGTTGGTGCCGGGCTCCGCTGGAGCATTGGAGCCTCGCTGCCTGAAAACGGACGCTCCCGCCATCGGCTGCTTCGAGGAAGCTCGCTTTCCTGATGCGATCGAACCGGTGTCTCCGGGTGCGCGCTTGCTGGTATTCAGCGATGGAGTGTTCGAAATTTTCCAAGGCACGGACCGGGTGGGGACCTGGCAGGAATATGCAGCCGAATTCCAGTCCGTGCCGCTGCAGAATCTGCGGCCTGAAGAAAGACTCAAGCGTGCGCTCTCGCTCCGCCAGGCTGCGGTTCTGGAGGATGATTTTTCTTTCCTGGAACTGCGATTTGCGTAACCCCGGCCGAGGAAAACGAACAGCGCGGCTCTTGTTTTCGATTGAAGTGACGGTACGGCTCAATCGTCCTTGGCCTCTTCCTACTCTCCACTTTGCATATGGAGATACATTGTTTGCAGAGCCACCTTTCCGGGCCCGGTAAAACGATTCCAACAAAGCTGGCCGGCACTGGCGACGCGGGGTCTTTCCACAGCAGAATGTAGTGCTCGAAATAAACTCCGGTGTTGCTGAGTTCCAAATGGAGCGCGGGAACCAGTTCGCCCTCGATATGGTAGGTCACGCCACCGAAGGTTTCGTTTTGGGCCGTGGTGGGTAATTGGGTGGGAACAGCCATGGTTGGTAATGGATGGATGTGAGAGTCGTTCTCATGTGAACCAAATACTCAAGTTCCGTCAAGATTATCCGGGCTGTCCGCCGTCTTGGGAGCTGGCTTGGAGGGCGCAAAACTTCAGGTCCAATCCCGTTCAGAGGCCATCGCACGCATGGCTCGCCTCCCGGTCAAGAGCAACCTGGCGATGGATCGGGCAAAATCCCCTGAATCGCAGCCGCGCTGGGCCGCAATGGGGAACTGGTGGGCCCACGCATCACGGGCCCGATCACGTGTTAAAGATACTCACGAGCAAAGTTCCATTCATAGATCACCGACTGGATTGTCGCGTCACTATCGGAACGTAGCCTACTTCGAGCCCGGCGGGCGGAGTCACCATCAGCGCGGGATCCAGCGCCACGAGTTGGCCGCGGGTAGGAGGGGCCATGTAGTCGCGGTCCGTGCGCCAGGCGGCGTGAAGCTTCTCCACAAATGACTGTAACTTCGCTTTCTTTTGCGGGCCCCAGCGGTATTGCTGGAAGGACGGCTGGTCCACGAACCGGTACCAGGAGTAAGTGACGAGGGAGCCGTCCACGAGCTTCGCCGTAAACGGGCCGGCTTTCGGGCCGGGCTGCGCCCAGGCGCCGACGGTTGGCGAAGTGTAAGGCACTCCCATCGTGGCCAGTTGAAATTCCTGGGGGACGAGTTTGGTTTCCGGCGGCACGTCCGTGGTTGGCACCGCAAGACGCTCTTGGCCGACGTGTTTGTAATACTGAGGAAAGAGGCCTTCCGCAGCGATGTCGTTGGTGAACCACTGCAACCCCCACACGTTGCCCTCGAAAATTCGGGTGTCGAACGCGCGTTCCACGCCGACCATCTTCTTGCCCGCTTGATCGTAGCGGGTGCTGTGAGTGTTGAGTTTGGGCTTAAAAGCGCCTTTCTCGTCAAAGTGACCGGAGCAGGCGGGGCCCCCTTCCCGCCAGGCTCTGAAGGCGTCGTAAAGGGCGGCCTTCGAGTAATAAGTGACGTCCTGGACCAGATAGGCCCGCCGTTCGCTGTCCACCGGGAATTGCAGCTTCGGCAGCTTCGAATAGGTCGTGCCCTG
>Ga0105240_10009429_pt1 | contig 13817 bp, 11 predicted proteins | sample KBSC54metaG_FD_80426 | JGI IMG/M metagenome (GOLD analysis project Ga0105240, IMG submission 80426) | Corn rhizosphere microbial communities from Kellogg Biological Station, Michigan, USA - KBS C5-4 metaG | ecosystem: Host-associated > Plants > Roots > Rhizosphere > Soil | place: Michigan, USA... | reverse complement strand
GCGGCGTGATGCTCTCGAGGCGGCGTCGTTCTACGACATCCTCGAAACCCAGGCAGCGCCGCGGTTCTACGACCACGATGGCGCAGGGCTGCCGACTCGGTGGCTCGAGATGGTGCGGCACACTCTGGCGTCGCTGGGCCCGAAGGTCGTTGCCACGCGCATGCTGTGCGAATACGTGAACCGGCTCTACTCGCCGTCCGCACAGTCGTTTCGCGCCGTCACTGCCGAAAGCTTCGGCGGCGCCCGCCAACTCGCGGCATGGAAGAGGCGGGTCACGAGCGGGTGGCGTGGCGTGCGGGTCGAGCACGTCGAGGCGCGTGGCGTATCCGACGCCTTGTCTTTCGGCACGATCGTGTCACTGCGGGCGGTCGTCGCGCTCGGCGAACTCGGCGCGGACGACGTCGATGTGCAAGTGGCGTACGGCCGGGTCGACGAGCACGACGAGATCACCGAGCCGACGTACGCGTCGCTGCGGCTGTCCGACAAGCACGGCGATGGCACGTGGATCTACGAGGGCGAGATGGCCCTCGATCGCACGGGCCCGTTCGGCTACAGCGTCCGGGTGCTGCCGAACGACCAGCTGTTGGCCTCGCCGGCCGAACTCGCCCTCATCGCACTACCTGCAGCGACTGAAGGAATGGTGACCGGCGACCTGCGTTAGGGCGCGGTTGGCGACCATTGCCGCGCAGATCGGGGGGCCGGGCGGTTTGCAGAGCGGTTTGGTCTGTTGGTGCGCGGACACGTTCGGCGGGTCTCGAAATGCTTCCGCCGAGTGACGACTTTGCGTTGTGTCGGGCCCTGGGAAGGCAACGCAAATCCTTCACTCGGTCGGGCGACCGGCCCCGGCGAACCAGCGGGAGATGCGGCTCGCGGCGAACTCCCGTTTGTCCGCTGCAATTTCGGCGGACGGCCCTTCAAGGTCACCGGTCGGCCGCTCGCCGCTCAGGAAAGTGACGTCGACCTTGGCGACGTTGCCGTGGCCAAACTCGAGGTAGCAGATGCCGCGACCGTCGTACTGCGCCGACGTCTTGTCACCGCGGATGCGCGCGGCGACGGCATCGGCGACGACGGCGGCCTGGCCCTCGGCAAAGACTCCGGCTTTGGGCGTGCCGACACTCGTAACATCACCGATCGCGTACACATCCGGGAAGTTGGTCTCCAACGTCTTGGGGTTGACCGGGATCCAGCCACCGACGGCAAGCCCGGACTCCTCGACGACTGCCGGTACGCGGTGCACGGGCACGCCAAGAAACAGGTCGTAGGAAAGCTCACCGCCATCACTCAAGCGCGCGACCTGCCGCCCCGGATCGAGTTCGCGCACGAGCCGGTCGCCGTGCCATTGGATGCCGCGCTCGGCGAAGGCGCCCAATAGTGCTTCCGACGCTCCAGGGGATGGCGGGATGGGCACGCCCAGCGGCATGACGAGCGAGATCTGTGAACGCTCGCGAAGACCGCGCGCGGTGAGGAAGTCGTGCAAGAGCAACGCGGCCTCGCTCGGCGCGGGCGGGCACTTGAACGGCGTCGACGTGACGGCGATGACGACCCGGCCGCCTTCGAACCGGTCGAGCACATCGCGTAGCGCGAAAGCTCCTGCGACGGTGTAGAACTCGTGCCCGCCCTCGACCAACCCCGGCGTCGCGTCAGCGTGCAGGTCGGCACCCAGCCCGACGACCAGGATGTCGGCGTCGAAGCCGCCGTCATCTGCTTCGACGCGTCTTGTGGTCGGGTCGATCGAGCGAACCGACGACTGCACGAAGCGCACGCCGGGCATGGCGATCTCGCGATAAGGATGGCGCACGGCTTCCGGCGGCGCATGACCGAACATGACGTCGAGCTTGGAGAAGCCGAACACGAACTCGGGGCTCTTGTCGATGAGCACCAAGTCCAGGCTGGTGCCGAACTCCGCCGACAGCCGCGATGAGAGTTCGAGCCCGCCGAAGCCGGCGCCCAGCACGACGATTTGCATGTCAGGAGGCTATCCGCAAAACGACGAGGGAGAGGGCCGGTAACTCGAACCCGGTTGCGGCGTCCGCCACCGCATCGAGGTTCTTCCCCGTGCTGTCGAGCACGACCTGATAGCTGCCACCCCACGGCAGGCCTGGCAGCTTGAAGGTGGTCGGCTCCAACCCTGCGTGCAACAGAATCAGGAACGAGTCGTCGACGATGGGTTCGCCGTGCGGGCCGACCTGGCGAATGTCCTTGCCCGACAGGTACATCCCGATCGTGCGGGTGCGCATGTCGTACCAATCGGACGGCGTCATCTCGTCGCCGTCGGCACCGAACCACGCGAGGTCTTTGGTGCCGTTGCCGTGCATGGTCGTGCCGGTGAAGAACGACCGCTGCCTGAACACCGGGTGGTCGCGTCGCAGCGAAATAACCCGACGTGTGAACTCGAGCAACTCCTGGTCGGCGGTTTCCCACGACACCCAGGTCAGCTCGCCGTCCTGGCAGTAGGCGTTGTTATTGCCGCGCTGCGTACGGCCGATTTCGTCGCCATGGGCGAGCATCGGTACGCCGGTCGAGAGCAGCAACGTCGACAGCAAGCCGCGGATGACACGCCCGCGCAGCCGGTTCACGACGTCGTCGTCGGTTTCGCCTTCGTGGCCACAGTTCCAGTTGTGGTTGTCATTCGAGCCGTCGCGGTTTCCCTCGCCGTTGGCTTCGTTGTGCTTGCGGTCGTAGGTCACCAGGTCGTGCAGTGTGAATCCGTCGTGGCACGTGACGTAGTTGATGGAGGCGAACGGCCGGCGGCCGTCGTCCTGATAAAGGTCTGAAGAGCCGGAGAGGCGATACCCGAGCTCGCGAACTCCGGTCATGCCGCGCAGCCAAAAGTCCCTGGCGGCATTGCGAAAACGATCGTTCCACTCGGTCCACAGGGGTGGGAACTCGCCGACCTGATAACCGCCTTCGCCGACGTCCCACGGTTCGGCGATGAGTTTCACGCCCGACAGCACCGGGTCTTGATGTATCACCTGCAAAAACGACGAGAGCTTGTCGACCTCGTGCATCGAGCGCGCGAGCGACGACGCGAGGTCGAACCGAAAACCGTCAACGTGCATCTCGGTGACCCAATAACGCAGCGAATCGGTGATGAGCTGCAGTGCATGAGAATGCCGGACGTCGAGAGTGTTGCCGGTGCCTGTGTAATTCACGTAGAACCGACCATCGCGCAATCGGTAATATGCCGGGTTGTCGATGCCGCGAAACGCGAGCGTCGGGCCCTTCTCGTCGCCTTCAGCGGTGTGGTTGTAGACGACGTCGAGGATCACCTCGAGCCCGGCTTCGTGCAAAGCGCGCACCATCTGCTTGAACTCGGTCACCTGCTCACCACGAGAGCCGGACGACGAGTAGCCGGCGTGCGGCGCGAAGTAGCCGAGTGAGTTGTAACCCCAATAGTTGCTCAGATTCCGCCGCAACAGGGCCGGTTCGCTCACGAAATGATGAACCGGCAGCAGTTCGATCGCGGTTACGCCGAGGTCTTTCAAATACCCGACCGCTGCTGGATGCGCGAGCCCGGCGTAGGTGCCGCGCAGTTCCGGTGGCACGTCGGGGTGAAGCTTGGTGAAGCCGCGAACGTGTAGCTCGTAAATGACCGTGTCGGACCACGCGGTCTCGGGCTTGCGGTCTCCCGCCCAGGCGAAGCCGTCGCGGACGACGACCGACTTCGGCACGAACGCGGCGGAGTCCTTGTGGTCCTGGACGGTGTCGTCGCGGCCCTTCGGGTAGCCGAACACTGCGTCGTCCAAGGTGAATCGACCGTCGAGAGCGCGCGCGTAGGGATCGACGAGGAGCTTGCTCGGGTTGAACCGCAGCCCGCGCGCGGGGTCGAACGGGCCGTCGACGCGGAAGCCGTACCGGGTTCCGGGCCGGACGCCGGGCAGGTAGCCGTGCCAGATGTGGAACGTCGACTCGCGAAGCGGCACCCTGGTCTCGCTGCCGGCGTCGTCGAACAGGCAGACGTCGACCGCCTCGGCCGTCTCGGAGAACAGCGCGAAGTTGGTGCCGCCGTCGTCAGGCGTCGCCCCGAGTGGGCGCCAATGTCCGGGCCAGATCTCCACCCGCCCATCCTGCCGGACTCCCGGAGTCGAGGCGGCCGACGGGATAGCGTGCCCTCATTCGATCGGGCACGCAGTCGATCCGGCACACGGAGGCGCGTCGTGAGTGGAGCAGGCTCCATCGAGCAGTTCGTACGGCTCGACGTCGAGGACGGCGTCGGCACCATCCGGCTCGACCGCCCGCCCGTCAACGCGATGAACGCCGCAATGCAGGACCAACTGCGCGCGGTCGCTGACCAGACGGCCGAGCGGGGCGACGTCCGCGCTGTTGTCGTCTACGGCGGCGAGCGGGCGTTTGCGGCGGGTGCCGACGTCAAGGAGATGGCGGCGATGAGCCACGCCGACATGGTGGCGCGCGCCGAGCCGCTACAGGCCGCCTTCACGGCGGTCGCGGCGATCCCGAAGCCGGTCGTCGCCGCGATCACTGGCTACGCGCTCGGCGGCGGGCTGGAGCTGGCGCTGGCGGCCGACGTCCGCATCTGCGCCGAAGACGCCAAGCTCGGCCAGCCGGAGATCTTGCTGGGCGTGATTCCCGGCGCGGGCGGCACGCAGCGGCTGGCGCGACTGATCGGCCCGTCGCGGGCGAAAGAGCTGATCTTCACCGGCCGTACGCTCGACGCCTACGACGCTCTTCGGCTCGGCCTCGTGAACCGTGTCGTTCCGGCCGACGACCTGCTCGCGACCGCCCGCGGCTGGGCGTCGCAGTTCGCCAGCGGCCCGGCGGTTGCGCTGGCAGCGGCCAAGCGCGCGATCGACGACGGGCTCGAAAAGCCGCTCGACGCCGGGCTAGCACTCGAACGCGAGCAGTTCGCCGCCCTGTTCGCGACCGAGGACCGCGAGATCGGCATGCGCTCGTTCGCCGAGTCGGGGCCGGGCAAGGCGCACTTCGTCGGCCGCTAGCTCACCCGCGCTGTAACGCGGTGCCGATCAAGCCGAGCGGCGGCGCGCTCAGGTCGAGCAGCGCCTTGTGGAACCGCGAGTGCGAATAGCCCTCGCCCCATTGCTGCATCGCCTGCTTCTGCGCATCGCGAATCAGCAGCTTGCCCCAGGTGTAGCGGCCGTAAGTCGGGTCGAACGTGGCCCGCCGGGCCTCCGACAGCGCCGCCGAGCCGCCCAAAAACGCATCGGCCTGAAACCGGGCGGCGGCGTCGTCGACAGTCATCGCGCCGGTGTGCACACCGATCGCCGCGGCCAGCCGGGTCACCCGCACCAGCGCTTCGATCGCGATCCCGACGGCGATGGTCGGGTCGCCGGCGCGGAAGCCGAGGTCGAGGCACAGCTCCTCGATGTAGTGCGCCCAACCCTCGACGAACGACGACGACATCAGGATCCGCCGCACCGGCGTCGCGGCATGCCGCATGGCTCGACCGTGCGCGAAGTGGCCGGGGGAAACCTCGTGCAACGTGATGGCCGGCAAGGTGGCGTCGCTGAAGACCTCGAGCCATTCCTCGACCGCGTCGGCCGGCCAGCTCGGGTCGGGCGGGGTCACCCAGTAGAACGAGGGCGCGTCGGCCTCCTCGGGCGCTGCCCAGGCCATCATCGCCATCGCCCAGCGCCGCGATTCGGGCGCAGGTGCGACGATGCATTCGCCGTCCGTGTATGGCACCAGATTGTGCTCGCGGGTGAACGCCAGCACCTCGTCGACCTGGGCCTGGGCCTGAGCAATGATGCCGTTGGCGTCGGGATGGCGGGCGACCAGCCGCCGCACAACGCCATGCAAATCGCCGTCGGAATCAATGCGTGCGCACGCTTCGCGCAGCAGGGCCATCAACCGATTGCGTTCGGCATCGGCCTGCTCGGCGAGGCGCCCGAGGTCGACGGTGGTGGCGTCGACCGTGCCCATCAGCTTGGCGAGCGCGTCCGCGCCGAGTGCCGCATCGGGCGAGCCTTTGTCGGCCGCGTTCTCAAGATGGGCCACCAGATGCTCGTGCGCCTTCAAAGCCGCAGAGGATATGTCGTCGTCCGCCTTCATACCGGCGACGAGCCCGCGGAACGAACCGAGCAATGACGTCGCAACCGGCGCGGGGACGGCGTCGAGTGACGCGATCGCCATGTCGACGGCGTCGGGCCACAGGGCGAGATGGGCTCGCTTGGCGGCGTCGCGCTCCTCCTGCGGCGCGTAGGTTCGGTCGTAGCAGGAGACGTCGAAGTTGGAGTGATGCAGACTCGGCAGCCGCCGGTGCAGTTCGAGATCGCCGTAGGTCAGCCGGGTGTGCGCCTCGAAGGCCGCGAGGTGTGCCTCGTCGTGGGGGTCGTCGAGCGGGTCCCCGCCGAGTTTGCCCAGGCCGCTGCGCACGCCGTCCGGCGAAAGATCTTGGATCTGCCCGTCGTACTCGTGCAGTCCCGAGCCTTCGCGGAGATCGGCGAGAAACATGTCACACACTGCGCGCAAGCGGGGGTCCATGTGGCTCACGCTATCGCGGGTAGAGTCCGGAACCAGTGGTCATGCCGTCCAGCAGCCCTGGCCGCCCGAGGAGGATGCACGCGCCTATGAGAATCGTGGTCTGCGTGAAGCAGGTGCCCGACACATGGTCAGAGAAGCGGCTCGATCCCGCGGATCAGACCCTCGACCGCGCCGCAGCCGAGGGTGTCATCGACGAGCTCGATACATACGCGGTCGAAGAAGCCTTACGCCTCAAGGAAAGTCACGACGGCAGCACCGTCGTCGTCTTGACGATGGGTCCGGCGGGTGCCGCAGACACGTTGCGCAAGGCGCTGTCGATGGGAGCCGACGAAGCGGTGCACGTGGTCGATGGCGCGCTGCACGGTTCCGATGCGCTTGCGACGTCACTGGTCTTGGCGAAGGCGATCGAGCACATCGGCTACGACCTTGTGGTGCTCGGTTCTGAATCGACCGACGCGCGCATGGGAGTGCTCGCGGCGATGCTCGCGGAGCGACTCGGTGTGCCGCAGGCGACCCTCGCGAACAGCGTCGAGGTCGACGGCTCGGCGTTGCGCATCGCGCGCATCACCGCCACCGCGGAGTCGGCGGTCGAGGCGTCGTTGCCGGCTGTCGTCAGCGTCCTCGAGAAGATCAACGAGCCGCGTTACCCGTCGTTCAAAGGCATTATGGCGGCGAAATCGAAGCCCACGTCGACGCTTTCACTTCCCGACCTCGGCATCGACGCATCGTCGGTGGGGCTCGCCGGGGCTGCAACGGTGGTGCTCGACTCGACGCAACGCCCACCCCGCGGTGAACGCACCGTTATCAAGGACGACGGCGATGCCGGTGCCCGCATCGCCGACTTTCTCGCATCCCACAAACTCTTGTAGAACGGGGATTTCACCATGGCTGACGTTCTCGTTCTCACCGAACACGCTGACGGCGTCGTCGCCAAGCCGACGCTCGAACTGCTTACTCTCGCCGCCCGGCTCGGTACGCCCGTCGCCGTCGTTATCGGCACTCCCTCCGCTGAGGTGGTCGAAAAGCTCGGCGCTTACGGCGCTTCGACAATCCTCAGTGCGGACGACGACGCGCTGACGTCGTCCGTCGGTGCAGGAGTCGTCTCGCTGCTGGAATCGCTGGTTGCTTCGCGTTCCCCGGTTGCGGTGTTGTTGACGTCCACCGCCGAGGGCAAGGAGATCGCCGGGCGGCTCGGCGTCCGGCTTGATGCTGGTGTTCTGACCGACGCCGTCGATGTCACGCTGTCGGACGGCTCGGTTGTGGTTGAGCAGTCGGTGTTCGGCGGGTCGACGATCGTGCATTCGCGGGTTGCTCGCGGTGTTCCGATCGTGACCGTGCGGCCGAACAGCGTGGCGCCGGCGGAATCGCCCAGTTCGCCCGCGGTCGAGCAGGTTTCGGTCTCCGTTCCCGCCGAGGGTGGCCGGCATGCTGTCGTGACCTCGCGTTCTGCGGTGACTGCGGGCGGCCGACCGGGCTTGACCGAGGCATCGGTGGTGGTTGCCGGTGGGCGGGGCGTCGGCGCAGCCGAGAAGTTCGCACTCATCGAAGAATTGGCCGATGTTCTGTCGGCGGCGGTGGGGGCTTCGCGCGCGGCGACCGACGCGGGCTGGTACCCGCACGCCGCCCAGGTCGGCCAGACCGGTGTCACCGTGGCGCCGCAGCTTTACATCGCCTGCGGGATCTCGGGTGCGATTCAGCACCGCGCAGGCATGCAGACCGCAAAGACGATCGTCGCCATCAACAAGGACGCCGAGGCGCCGATCTTCGAGCTCGCCGACTTCGGTGTGGTCGGCGATCTGCACACCGTCGTGCCGCAGCTGATCGAGGAGATCAAGAAGCGCAAGGGGTAGTGCAACCCCGGCAACCTTTTGCGGCGTCCGACCGGTGTAGCCGGGTGAGTCCGCACAGGTAGAGGCCAGGGGGCCGAGTGTTCGAGGAGCCGCAAGGGTTCCGCGACTATGTCGTGGCGCGCCAGCGTGCCTTGCTTCGTACTGCGCGGATGCTCACCGGCAATCAGCAGACGGCGGAGGATCTCGTGCAGGCGACATTGGAGCGCGTGTGGCCGCATTGGCAACGCGTCGCGCGCGACGGTGATCCTGACGCGTACGTCCGAAAAGCGATGGTGAACACCTACTCCAGCTGGTGGCACCGCAAGTGGCGGGCAGAGAAGCCGACGTCCGAGCTGCCGGAAACGGCGATCGCGGACGACGACTACGCGCGCGCCGACCTGTCCGACGCACTGCGGCGGCTGCTGCCGACGCTGACACCGCGGCAGAAAGCCGTGGTGGTGCTGCGGTTCTACGACGATCTCACCGAAGCAGCGACCGCCGAGGTGCTCGGCTGCTCGGTCGGAACAGTGAAGAGCCAGACGTCGAAGGCGCTGGCGCGGTTACGACTTATGGACGACCCACGGGTTACGGAGGCCGGTCGATGATCCCGAGCGACGAACGCATCAGTCACGCCATGCATGCTCTCGAGCAGCCGGCGAATGACGTGCCCGACCTGTTCGAGCGGGTGGCGAAGGGCGCCCGCCGCAGGCGGCGCATGAAGACGGGCGCGGCGGTGGCCGGAACGGCGATCGTGGTCGCGGGCATCGCGGCGGTGCCGGCGTTGACCGGCGGCACGCATACGACGCACCAGACCTCGCCGCTCACACAGCCCAGCAACAACCAGGCCGGCAACGGCATCGACCCCGGCTTCACCGGCGTGTCGCCGCAGCCTTCGCAGGTGGCGCCCACGACCCCTGCTGCCAACCCGGTGGTTACACCCGCGCCGACACCGCTCCCGACTGATGCAAAAGGCTGCCCGACCGTCGCTTCGATCGCGCCTGGCACGGACGCCGAGGCCCAGGCAAGGGCCGCTGCGCTGGCGGCGGCGCCCAAGCGATATGGAGCCGACGCAGCGACCGCGACAGTCACCAAGGTCTACCCGGCCGCGACCAAGCAGGGTTTCGGCATCGTCGCCGATGCCATCTGCGGCACGGCACTCGGCGACAACAGCTACGTGGTCGAACTGAGCCTCGGCAAGAGTGGAAACAGTGCGTCGATGGGCAGTGGCCAGCTGTTCCTGGCGAATTTCCCTGGCGGCTGGCAGGTGTGGTTCCAGTACCACTGAGGCTTTGCCGAGTCGTGTCGGCGTGGTCGGTCTCTTGACCTATCAGCCCGACACAAGTTGGCGCTGAGAAGATGCAGTGTGTTACGCGCCGCGGGCCATCTCCTTGCGGATCGCCTCGGCGAAGTCGTCGATGTCTTGCTCGGTCGTGTCGTACGAGCACATCCACCGCACTTCGCCGGTGTGCTCGCTCCACACGTAGAAGTGGAACTGCTCCTGCAGCCGGCTCGTCACTTCGCGCGGCAGGATCGCGAAAACCGCGTTCGCCTGCACTTCGCGAGTGACCCGAACGCCTGGGATGTCGCGAACCGCGGCAGCCAGCCGTGAAGCCATCGCGTTCGAGTGGTGCGCGCTGCGCAACCACAGATCGGTGCCGAGCAGATGCTCGAACTGAACGGCCGCGAACCGCATCTTCGACGACAGCTGCATCGCCGCCTTGCGCAGGAAGTCGATGCCGTGCACCGCATCGGGATTCAGCACAACGATCGCCTCGCCGTACATCAGCCCGTTCTTGGTGCCGCCGAAGCTCAGCACATCGATTCCGGCGTCCGTGGTGAAAGCGCGAAGCGGGACGCCGAGGGCAGCGGCGGCGTTGGCGATGCGAGCACCGTCGAGGTGCACCTGCATGCCGCGCTCATGTGCATGTGCAGTGACAGCAGAGATTTCGTCGACCGTGTAAAGAGTCCCGAGCTCGGTGCTCTGGGTGATTGATACCACTCGCGGCTGGGCCCGGTGCTCGTCGCCCCAGCCCCAGGCCTGCAGATCTACGAGTGAGGGCGTGAGCTTGCCGTCGGGCGTGCGGATCGTCAACAACTTGAGCCCGGCGATCTTCTCCGGCGCGCCGCACTCGTCGGTGTTGATGTGCGCGCTTTCGGCGCAGATGACGGCGTCCCAGCGCTGCGTCATCGACTGCAGCGACACGACGTTCGCGCCGGTGCCGTTGAAGACGAAGTAGACCTGTGCCTGTTCGCCGAAGTGTGAACGGAAGACGTCCTGCGCGGCCGCGGTGTAGGGGTCGGCGCCGTAGCTGGTCACGTGTCCGCCGTTCGCCTGGGCAAGAGCCGCGAGGATCTCCGGATGCACCCCGGCGTAGTTGTCGCTCGCGAACCCGCGCTCTGCAGGGTCGTGATGGCGGCTCAGCTGGTCAGCCACACGCGTTCTCCGTTCACTTCGGATGCCGGCTTGTCCCACAACCCGACGATTGCTGTGGCCAGCTCTGACACGTCGGTGTAACCGCTGAACTTTGCCTCGGGCTTGGCTGCACGCATCGCCGGCGTCAGCAACGCCTTCACCACCAGCACAGTGGCGGCCGCTGACGAATCGCGGAACGAATGCGCGAGCGCAAGGGTCCATGCCTCCGCCGCCGCCTTGGCCGCCGCGTAGGCGGCGTTGTCAGCAGTGGGTCGGGACGCCGCAGCAGCGGAGATCAGCACGAAGCGCCCGGCAGGGGAGGCCAGCAATGCGTCATGAAATGCGCGCGACGTGTGCTGCACCGTGCGGATCAACAGGTCCGACAACCACTCCCAGTCGGCGAGGTCGGCCTCGGTGATTCCCTTGCCGCCACGCCAGCCGCCGACCAGATGCACCACACCGTCGACCCGCCCGAACTTCTGGGCGACCGATGTCGCCCATGAGGTCGTGGCGGCGTCGTCGAGCAGGTCGACCGCATAGCCATACGCAGCGCCGCCGGCCGCCGCCACCTCCTCAGCGAGCGGCTCGAGCCGATCGACGGCGGTGTCGGCCATGACGACGACCGCGCCGGCAGTAGCCAACTGCCGCACCACAGCGCCACCTGCTCCGCCGCCCGCGCCCGCCACGACGACAACGGCGCCGCGCAACGACTCACTCAAGATCGGATTCCCTTCGTCGACGCAATCACATCAGAAAGCTTGCGACGCAGCGCGTCGAAGAACACGTTCAACGGGAACTCGTCGGGCAGCACCAGGTTGACGAGTTCCTTCGGCGGCCCGTCGAGGGGCAGCGCCGCAGCGCCCCTGGTTGCCTGGGCCCACACCGACATCGGATTCGGCGCCACGTAACGCGCCACCAGTTCATGCGCGGAAAGCCAGTGCCCGACACGTGAGCGGTCGATGCTGTCGCGATACAAGGTCTCGACTTCGTCGCCAAGGTCGATGACGGCGCCGGCCAACCGGTTCCAGTCGACGGAAAGTGTGTTGTCGGTCCAGTGCACAACACCGTGTTTGTGCAGGTAGCCGAACAGCAGCTGGCCGCCGAGGCCGTCGTAGTTGCGCACCCGCTCACCGGTGATCGGGAACCGCAGCATGCGGTCGAACAGCACCGCGTACTGGACGTACTCGCCGTACGGCGTGATGTTGCCGGCCTCGAGCTGCACCGCTTGGCGAAACGCCTGCAGGTCGCAGCGCAGCTCTTCGATCGCGTACATCCAAAACGGCATGCGCTGCTTGATCATGAATGGATCGAACGGCAGGTCGCCATGGCTGTGCGTGCGGTCGTGGATCAAATCCCACAGCACGAAGGTGTTCTGCGCCAGTGCCTGGTTGTCGACCAGCCGCGCTGCCGCCGGCGGCAACGACATTTTCAACACGGACGACGCCGCCGCGGTGACGCGGCGGAACCGTGCGGCCTCCCGGTCGCAGAAGATCGCCCCCCAGGTGAACTTCGGGATTTCCCGCACCGCAACCGTTTCGGGGAACAGCACGGCCGAGTTGGTGTCGTAGCCGGCCGTGAAGTCGACGAACGAGATCGGCACGAACATCGAGTTGTCGTACCGAGTCGCTTCGAGCTCGGCCAGCCAGGTCGGCCACACCACCTTGACCACGACGGCCTCGAGGTTTCGGTTCGGGTTGCCGTTTTGGGTGTACATCGGGAAGACGACCAGGTGCTCCAAGCCGTCGGTGCGTTGCCGCTCAGGGTGGAAGGCCATCAGCGAATCGAGAAAGTCAGGTACTCCGAAGCACGCGCCGCGCCACTTGCGCAGGTCGACGACGAGCGCGTCGAGATACGCGGCGTCATGGTCGAAACGCGGGCGCAACGACTCAATCGCCGCGATGCAACGGTCGAGGTGGATCGCCGCCTCGTCAGCGCCTGACTCGATGGAGCCGTCCTTTTGCTGCAGCGGCCGGATCGCCTCGATCGCCGTCTTCAGAGCGGCCCAGTCGGCAGACTCTTCGGTCCAGGGCGAAGTCGAAACAGTAGCCGCTGCCGACGCCGACGCAGCCCAGGTGACCACGTTGCTCCACAACGTCAGGTGTTCGTAGTCGCCGATAGAGTCGTCGCCGAAGATGTCGGAGTCAGCGAAAACCGCGACGCGACCGCGGTCGACGTTCAATGCAACGGCCAACGGCTCGCCCGCCGGGTCGGCGGCACTCGAGGTGCGCGCCAGCACGTCGGCGTCCGGCGAAGTGATTTTCAACGCGCCCGACCGGTAGAAGCAGGCATTCTCGACGCGTGCCAGCAGGTCGATCGCACCGCGCCTGCGGGGAAGGTCGGCTCGCACCCATGTGACGACGCCCTGGTGGTTGTTCACCGTGTCCTGCACGGTGACGTTGAGCGGGCGCACGCCGAAGCGGTCGAGCAGGTCGACGAGGTTGTTGCCGTACTTGTCCTGCTCACATTCGGCCAGGACGACGAGCCCGCCACCGCCGCGCACGAACGCGTCGAGCGCGTCGATCTCGTCGGCCGACAACTTCGGCGAGCCGCCGCCCGTCACGCGCTCCCACGTGCCGTCGGACGGGTGTGCGAGCACCACGACGTCGCAGCCCCGAAGCAGTTCAGTGGTGAGCGGCCCCCCAACATGCGCCTCGACCGCCATGCCGTGGTCGCGAAGCGCCGCCGCAGCCTGCAGGTAGCCCGCGTCGCCGGGATTTCGCGGATTCATCTGCTCGACGACGTCGGGCCTGATGCTCCAGGCCTCGTTGTGAGCTTCATCGAAGAGCACACGGGCAAACGGGCGATCCACCACACACGCTCCAGACTCGTGCCGATCGGGCACGCTAGTCTCACCGGCCCGGCCGCCTCACGGGTGCGCTCAGCGGTCGTTGGCGTTATGTAGCGATCCTCTCAAAAGCGAGAGGCGGACGGCGCGGAGCCTGGCAACGCCGGAGCCTGCACGGGGATCGCGGCCCGCTTCCAGATGTCCTGCAGAGCCCAGGGCATGATCACCAGCATGTAGATCCCGCCCCCGATGATCCCGATGCCGACCGAGACCGCCATCGCGAACACCGGCAGCGGCACGAGCAGTAGAACCGTGGCGATCACGCGCCCGG
>Ga0105240_10009426_pt1 | contig 13818 bp, 11 predicted proteins | sample KBSC54metaG_FD_80426 | JGI IMG/M metagenome (GOLD analysis project Ga0105240, IMG submission 80426) | Corn rhizosphere microbial communities from Kellogg Biological Station, Michigan, USA - KBS C5-4 metaG | ecosystem: Host-associated > Plants > Roots > Rhizosphere > Soil | place: Michigan, USA... | reverse complement strand
CACCACACAGTTGCCGGCCGACGATCTGGCCCCCAAAGTAAAGGACCTGCTGACCGGCCGCCTCGATAAGACGGTCTTCATCAAGAGCGATCAGCGCGCCAAGTACGAAGTGGTGCTGGAAGTGGTGCAGAACCTGCAGGCCGCCGGCGTCGACAACGTTGGCCTCCTCACGGAGCAGATGCAGGAAAAGGGCAAGGCCGAAGCTGCGGCACCTGCGCCAGCCGGCCAGTAAGTCATCCGAGTTTTCTTAAAGGAGTTTTTCTATGTCAATGGCAGTTGGCGGGGCCGGTGGTGGTCCCAAGTGCGACATGAACATGACGCCGATGATCGACGTGCTGCTCGTGCTCATCATCATCTTTATGGTGATCACGCCCCTCACGCCGAAAGGGCTGGAGGCGCTCGTTCCGCAGCCGCCGCCCCCCGGCGCGCAGGCCAATCAGTCCGACACCCGCACAGTCGTCATTACCGTTGACGGAAACCACACCGTCATGATTAACGGTGAGACCAGCGACTGGGATCGTCTGCAGGGCCGTCTCGAAGACATCTTCAAGACGCGCGCCGAGCGGGTGATCTTCGTCAAGGGTGATCCGACCCTCGAATTTCAGTGGGTCGCAAAAGCGATTGATATCGCCCACGGCGCCGGCATCGATAAGGTCGGACTGATGCCCTTCAAGGATTTGGGACAATAGGAGGCATTCCGAAGATGCGCAAAGTAATTCTGATTCTGTCCGTGGCCGCGTTGGCGATCCTGGGCACAAGCTGCACGCAGTTGAAAGCGCGCGACCAGCTCAATAAGGGTGTCGCCGCCTTCAAGAATGCCCAGTATCCCGAAGCCGTCGAGCATTTCAAGACCGCGGTGGATTTGGATCCCAATTTCCCCACGGCGCGCCTGTACCTGGCCACTGCTTACATGCAGCAGTACATCCCCGGCGCCGAGTCTCCGGAAAATAAGCAGTTCGCCACGGCCGCCCATGACCAGTTCGTCAAGGTACTCGACATGGACCCCAAGAACACCGTCGCAATCGCTTCCATTGCATCTCTCTATCTCAACCAGAAGCAGTTGGACGAAGCCCAGAAGTGGTACGAGAAACTCACCACCGTCGACCCCAAGAACGCCGATGCGTTTTACAGTCTCGGGTTCATCGCCTGGTCCAAGTGGTATCCCGAATACGGCAAGGCTCGCGCCAAGCTGGGCATGAAACAGGAAGACCCCGGCCCCATCAAGGACAAGAAGGTCCGAGACCAGTTGAAGGCAGACTTCGGTCCCATCATCGACACCGGTCTCAAGTCGCTCGATCAGGCACTGTCGATCAATCCCGATTACGATGACGCCATGGCCTACGAGAACCTTCTCATCCGCGAACGCGCCGATCTCGCCGACGACAAGGCCGGCTACGAAGCCCAAACCAAAATCGCCGACGACTGGGTCCAAAAGGCCCTCGCCACCAAGAAGAAGAAGGCCGAAGAGAAAGAAAAGAAGGCCGCCGGCGGCGCCATCGTTGCCGACCCCAACCAAAAGTAATTAATATTTACTTGCCTCAAAGGCCGGGCCCACAAGCCCGGCCTTTTTTGTTTTTGTCTCCTCTCCTTCTCCGTGTCTTCCCTGGCTCCGTGGTGAAGCACTCCCGACTGCTACAATCAAACTAGCGTGCCCGCTGAAACCCCGAGCCTCTCCGACACCGTACCCTCTCTCCCCCCAGACTCGGTGGACCAACTCTACCTCGAACTGGAATCCAAGGTCCGCGAATACCGCCCCAAAGACGACCTCGCCCCTCTCCAAAAGGCCTACCAGTTCGCCCGCGAAAAACACGAAGGCCAGACCCGCGATTCCGGCGAACCCTACATGGCCCACCCGGTCATGGTGGCCCATATCTTGTCCGAGATGCGCATGGACCTCGTGGCCATGGAAACCGGCCTCCTCCACGACGTCGTCGAGGACACCAGCGTCACCACCGAAGAAGTCCGCAAGGCATTCGGTGAGGACGTCGCCCGCTGCGTCGACGGCGTCACCAAGCTCACCAAGCTCGATTTCTTCTCCGCCGAAGAGCGCCAGGCCGAAAGCTTCCGCAAGATGCTCCTCGCCATGGTCGAGGACATCCGCGTCATCATGGTCAAGCTGGCCGACCGCATCCACAACATGCGGACCCTCGGCTATCTCAGCCCGGAACGCCGCGAGCGCATCGCCCGCGAGACCATCGAGATCTACGCGCCCATCGCCCACCGCCTCGGCATGGGTAAAGTCCGCGGCGAGCTTGAGGACCTCGCATTCCAGCACCTCGAACCCGAGGCATACAAAGAAATTCTCGGCGCCATCGAAACCCGCCGCCACTCCAACGAAGAGTTCCTCGAAGAGATCCGCCACACCGTCGAATCCGAACTGCGCCGCGAAGGCATTCCCGCCCGCATCGATGGCCGCGTCAAGCGCCCCTACTCCGTCTTCCAGAAACTTCGTCGCCAGAAGATCACCGTCGACCAGGTTTACGACCTGATGGCGCTCCGTATCATCACCGACTCCGTCAAGAACTGCTACGCCGCGCTCGGCGTCATTCACAATCGCTGGCGTCCCATCCCCGGCCGCATCAAAGATTTCATCGCCATCCCGCGCCCCAACCTCTACCAGTCGCTCCACACTTCCGTCGTCGGCCCGCACGGCCAGACGTTCGAAGTGCAGATCCGGACCGAGGAGATGCACCGCATCGCCGAGGAAGGCATCGCCGCGCACTGGAAGTACAAGGAAGGCCGCAAGGGCCCGGCAGCCGACGATCAACGCATCGCCTGGCTCCGCCACCTGGTCGAATGGCAGCGCGACGTGCAAGACCCGAGCGAGTTCATGTCCACCCTCAAGGTGGACCTTTACCCCGAAGAGGCCTACACCTTCACTCCCCGCGGCAAGGTCATCGTCCTGCCGCGCGACGCCACTCCCATCGATTTCGCCTACGCCATCCACTCCGACGTCGGCGCCACCTGCGTCGGCGCCAAGGTCAACGGCCGCATCGTGCCGCTGCGCTCCAGCCTGCGCAACGGCGACATTGTCGAGATCATGACGCAGCCCGGCCATCAGCCCAGCAAGGACTGGCTGGCCTTCGTCAAGACCACGCGCGCCCGCAACAAAATCAAGCACGTCATCAACGCCAGTGAGCGCCTCAAGGCGATCGAGATCGGCGAGAAGTATTTGGAAAAAGAGGCCCGCCGCCTCGGCGTGCAGATGGGCAAGATCGCCAGGGCCGACCTCGAACAGGTCGCCTCGGACTATGGCTTCAGCAAGTCCGAAGACCTGTACGCCGCCCTCGGTTACGGCAAGTTCTCGGCTCGCCAGGTGCTCGTCAAGGTCGCGCCCGAGCTGGTCAAGGAAGAGCCGGAATCCAAGCCGGCCCCCGAGCAACAGCCCGCCGGAGTCCCCGGCCGCCCCAGCGATGGCGCCGACGTCATCAAGGTCCAGGGCGCCGACGATCTCATGGTCTACCGCGCCAAGTGCTGCAATCCCATCCGCGGCGAGGCCATCGTCGGCTATGTCACGCGCGGCAAGGGCGTCGCTGTCCATTCCAGCATGTGCCCCAATGTGCAGAATCTGATGTACGACGTGGAGCGCAAGATCGGCGTCGAGTGGGCGCGCGCCACCTCCGACGCTTTCCCCGTCCGCATCGTCGTCCACACCGACGACCGCCCCGGCATGCTGAACCAGTTGACCAGCGTCTTCTCCGACGAGAACACCAACATCCGCAGCCTGGAGGCCAAGACCGACCTCGATCAGGGCGGCGGAATCGTCGAGATGACCGTCGACGTTAAGGACAAAAAGCAACTGGAAAAACTGGTCTCGGCCATGCGCCGCATCTCCGGCGTGCGCGACGTCGAGCGCATGTTTAACTGAAAATGCCTTTCTCTACCGACCCCGAACACATAGCCATTTCCAAGTCCAAGGGAATCAAGATCGATTGGAAAGACGGCCACCGCAGCGAGTACGGCGCCAAGTACCTGCGTGACAAATGTCCCTGTGCCGGCTGCACCGGCGCCCATGGAACTCCCCCGCGAGTGCCCGAGCCGGAGCAGCCCTCGAACCCATTTCAGATGTACCAGCCCGCGCTCAAAATGCTCGGCGTCGATCCCGTCGGCAATTACGCCATTCGCATCAACTGGAGCGACGGCCACAGCGCCGGCATCTACTCCTACGATCACCTCCGCCACATCTGCCCCTGCGAAGAGTGCCGCAAAGCCTTCGGCGAGTAAAAACAAAAAAGGCGACCCGTTTCCGGATCGCCCCTTTTCAACCGAGTTGGTTTTTCTCTACAGCAACCGGAAGTTGACTTCGATGCTGGCCGCGACCGTGACAGGCTTGCCGTCCTTCAGGCCCGGCTTGAACGTCCACTGCTTGACCGCTTCGATAGCTTTTTCGTCGAGACCCAGACCCAGGCTGTGCAGCACTTTGATGTTCTGCGCCTTGCCGTTGGGGGCCACTTCGACGTACAGCGTAACCGTGCCCTGATACTTCGCTTTGCGGGCTTCTTCCGAGTATTCCGGCTCTTTCTTGTAGACCAGGACCGGAGCCGTGACGCCGCCGCCGACGCGGAACACGCCGCCGCCGAATCCGCCGCCTTCACCCGGACCCACGCCGCCGCCCGTTCCCGAGCCGACGCCGCCGCCTTTACCGGACCCGATACCGCCACCCGACCCCGTACCGTTTGAAGGCGGTCCGATCTTGCCCAGCGGGTCGCCGTAATTCGGCATGTTCACGTTGGGAAGAACCACATCCGGCGGAGCCAGAATCGAGGGTTCCATCGTCATCTTCGCGTTCAGGTTCGCCTGCACCGCCTGCGGAGGCACGAACTGCCGGACTGCGGCCTTCGGCAAACGACCCTTGCTGGCCGGCAACAACGACCGGTCGCCGCCGCCACCGCCACCCTTCATCACCTGCGCCTTCGGTGGCGCTTCGGGCGGCAAGAGATCTGTCGGCAGCACCAGCGTCGCGACCTGCTTGATCTTGTCCTGAACCGGCTTGGCTGACAACACCGTGAACAGAAGAACAACCGCACCGAGCTGCAATGTCATCGACATCGCAAACGACTTCTTCTGCCGGCCGTACAATCCCCAGATGTCCTTCACCGCGACGGGTTTAGACGTCAACTCCAGCGGCGGAAGCTTGGGTGGGTTAACAAGATCTTTGATGTTTTGGATGAGGGACTTGTAGAAAGGTTCCTCAACATGGTCTACCAGCAAACGCGACAAATGATCGTCTGCGTCGTGGCCTAACGGATTGTTCGATTGCGACAGATCAGCCATTTTGATCCACCAGCCCCATAGGAGCCGCTGCCTTACAGCTATTGGACGCTAGCGGCGGCCTCGCCGTTACAGCTTTTGGAAATTCCTTACCCAGGATTTCTCCCCGCAACTCTAACATATTCTAGTGTACACCGGATTCTAAACGCACGTGTACAACCGTTTAGACGCTCTCCGGAACCAAAGGTTGTAAAAACTTCAGAAAATTCCAAAATCTGTATTTTTCGCTCGCGACAATCGGTTTGCACTAGAACCTCACCTCCGTCACAATCGGTACTGATGCAGATCACAATCGACAAATCACCCGCCCTCGAGTTTGCGGCGGACGCTCTCATTGTTCCGATCTTCGAAGGCGTCAAAGAAACGCGTTTCGGAGCCGGAGATCTGGTGGACTCCGGAGAGGTCGCGGGAAAGCCGCTGGAATTGACCATTCTTCATCACGTGAACGGCGTCGCCGCCACGCGCGTTGTCCTGGCCGGCGCAGGCAAAACCGAGAAGTTCACGTCCGGTGACCTGCGTAAGTTAGTTGCCGCAGGCGTTCGCCTGCTGCGTGGGAAATCGGTCAAAAAGGTCGCATTCGAGCCTGACGCCGACCACGGTAGTCCCGAATTCATTTCCGCAGCCGTCGAAGGCGCCATCCTGGGAAACTTCGAACCCGACCGCCTCAAGACCCTGGATCCCAAGAAATCCCTCGATCAATTTACCGTTGTAAGTTCCGCCGACGGAGCCGCGGAAGCAGCCGAGCGCGGTCGCATCATCGCCGAGGCCCAGAATTTTACCCGCAACATGGTAAACGAGCCCGCCAACCTGCTGACGCCCACCAAAATGGCAGCCATGGCCCGGCAGATGGCGTTCGAATCCGGCCTCGAATGCGAAGTGCTGGAACAAAGCCAAATGCAGGAGCTCGGTATGGGAGCGCTCCTCGGTGTGTCGCAGGGCAGCGCTGAACCGCCCGCCTTCATCGTTATCGGTTACCGGCCCGCGGACTCGACCTCCAAAGCCCACCTCGGCCTGATCGGCAAAGGTGTGACTTTCGATACCGGCGGAATCTCCATCAAGCCCTCCGACGGTATGGAAAAAATGAAGTACGACATGGCCGGCGGCGCCGCTATGATCGGCGCCATGCGTGCCATCGCGCAACTCAAGCCCCCCATTCCCGTCACCGCTTTCGTCCCTTGCGTCGAGAACATGCCGGGCAGCAAAGCCCAGCGACCCGGCGACATCGTGACCGCCATGTCCGGCAAAACCATCGAGGTCCTGAATACCGATGCCGAAGGCCGCCTGATCCTCGCCGACGCTTTGGCATACGCCCGCAAGCAAGGTTGCACCCACCTCGTCGATGCCGCCACTTTGACGGGCGCAATCGTCGTCGCTCTCGGACACCTCAACGTCGGCCTGTTCTCCAACAACGACGCCATGCGCGATCGCGTATTGCAGGCCTCGAAATCCGAAGGCGAGCGCATGTGGCCAATGCCCCTCGATGACGACTACAAGGAGTATCTCAAGAGCGCCTTCGCCGATATGGGCAACATCGGCGGACGTTGGGGCGGAGCGATCACCGCCGCCATGTTCCTCAAGGAATTCGCCGAGGACACCCCGTGGGTCCACCTCGACATCGCCGGCACCGCCTGGATGGATGACGCCAAGCCCTACATCTCCAAAGGCCCGACCGGCCTCCCACTTCGCACCCTCGTCCGTTTGGCCATGGACTGGAAGGACTAATTCCCGTCACGTCAGGGTGGCATCGGCCCACCCTGCCGGCGAATGGAGGCGGATTCGTAGAGCGGCCGGTTCAGCCGCGCCGCTCTGCCATACGATTTCATACCGCGCCAGCAGATTGAGGTAAGCCATCTCCACCGCCCGGATCAACTGCTCGTCCGATTCGATCGATTCAAAGCTGCACCGCGCCCGCTTGCAAAAGTCCTCCAACTTCGGACAGTCTCCCGAGGCGATCACCTGCACCGTCGCCCGCGACCCAACCACCGCCGACACCAGGCTGTCGCCTGCCGACCCCGATGGGTCGCATTCGGAGTACACGATCAGGTGCCGCTTGCCGCGCGACTGCGGCTGATCGTTCCGTACCGAACGCCAAATGGCGTGCCAGAGTTCCGAGCACTCATTCCGCGGCGTCGGCTGCTCCAGCAGCGCCTGCACCGCCGCCGCATCCGACGTGTAATGCGGCGCTTCGTCCAATATGCCGCCCGAATCGCCAGCTCCAGTATTCACGTAGGGAGCCACCGCCCATAAATCCGACGGCCGCTTGCGCGTCCGGCAGGCAAAAACTCCGCCCGACAATGCCGTCCCGCCGTGCCCCCCCACCCGTGGGACCACGAACGTCACCGACATCGCCGCATCCACCTGCCGCTCCAGCACCCGATACGAATTCACGATCTGACTGCCCTCGGAAACCAGAAACTGCGTCGGCAAGATCGCCGGAGACACGAATCCTTCCGCGCCCGCTACCGCAAGCAGCAGCCGCCGCGCAGCTTTCCCCGACACCGGATCTTGCACCAGTCCGCTGACCACCCACTGCTCGCCCTCGTGCGACAAAGCCACTGCTGTCTTGATCCGGCCGAGTGCCGCCAGCGCGCGCGTCCGCACCGCGGCATTGGTATCCCGCATCAAACCGGCCAGCGTCTCCGTAAATCGCGCATCGCCGCTCTCACCCATCACCCACGCCGCCGTCGAGCGGAACAAAGCCGATTCGTGCTCGGCCATTTTCAGCAGTTCCGGTATCACACTGTTGTCGCCGATCCTGTAAAGCGCGACCAGAGCGTTGCCCGCGACCCGGTTATTTCCATCCCGCGTAGCGTTCAACAGCAGCGAGCGTGCCTCTTCCGTATCGACTCCCCACAGCGCCTCCACCGCATTCGCCCGCACCCGCGGATCGGATTCCGCCAGCCGGCCCTGCACCCATCGCACGCTCCGGCTCCCGCGCCCGATCATCTTGACCGCTTTGGACCGCACATGCGCGTTCGGATGGCGTAGCATCCGCATCAACGATGGCAGGATCCGCGTGCCGTCCGAAATCTCGCTCAAAACCTCCATCAGCCGCCCCGCATCCCGCGCCGACACCCGAGGGTCGCCCTCGCCGGAACTATCGGCCAGCGATTTGGCAAGCGACACATCGGTCAACGAATCGATCCGCCCTGCCGCTCGCGCCAGCGTCAATGCCTGTTCTTTGCTGAGCGAAGCGTCGCACAACGCCGGCACCAACAAGTCGTAAGCCACCAACAGCGTCACCAGATAGTGGCAACCGCGCGAATCGCCTTCTCTCTTCAGAATCTCTAACGCGCTGGAATAAAAGGCCTCTTGATCCACATCGAACAGTTCGCGAATGCGCGCGCGGCTCGCCACGGCGTCGCGGTCGAAATGCCGCACCAGGTTCTCCAGATTCGACCGGTATTCGACCCCTGCCCGAAGCGATTTCGATGCTGTCGCTGCCACGTAGGCTATATCGGCTGGAAGTTGCGGAATCTTTAGGCCTGCCCGCCCGCGATATCATTACTGAATATGGACACCACCTACGGGCAGGCGGTGGGTCTCGCAGTTCCGGTCTTCGTATCGCTCATTTCCCTCGAGATCCTGGCCGACCGCGTCCGCGGCACCCGCTACTACCACGTCGCCGACGCCATCAACAGCCTCAGTTGCGGCATCCTCAGCACCGGCATGCGAGTCTTCTTCGGCTTCATCGGACTCTTTACCTACGAGTGGACCCTCCACCACCTCGCGCTTTTCCGCCTCCCCGCCGACCACTGGCTCACCTGGCTCTTCGCCTTCGTCGCTTTCGATTTTTGCTACTACTGGAATCACCGCCTCGGCCATACCATCGGTGTCCTCTGGGCCGCGCATTCCGTGCACCACCAGAGCGAGGAATTCAACCTCACCACCGCCCTTCGCCAGCCCGGCACCGGCAGTTTTTCCAGTTGGATGTTCTACCTTCCCCTGGCCCTCTGCGGCGTCCCGCTCCCGGTTTTTCTCCTGGTCGGCGTCGCGCAGCTTTTCTATCAGTTCTGGCCCCACACCCGCCACATCGGCCGCATGGGCTTTCTCGACCGCTGGGTCCAGACGCCTTCCAACCATCGCGTCCACCATGCGCAAAACGACGCCTACCTCGACAAGAACTACGTGGGCGTGTTTCTCCTCTGGGATCGCCTGTTCGGCACCTTCCAGGACGAGCGCGACGACGAGGCCATTGTCTACGGCGTCCGAGGCCAGCTAAAAAGCTGGAATCCCGTCTGGGCCAACCTGCACTATTACGCCGTGATGGCCCGCGACTGCTGGCACGCCGCCTCCTGGAGCGACAAGTTGAAGGTTTGGATCGCGCCTCCCGGTTGGCGTCCTCCCGACGTCGCCGCGCGATTTCCCAAGCCCGCCTACGATCCGCGCCGCGACTTCGCCCGCTTCGACCCGGCCCGCCAACTCGCCCTCAGCATCTACGTCCTGGCCCAGTTCGCCGCGCTCATGGTCGCCAACAGCCATTTCCTCGCGCTCTTGCCCAAGCAGTCCGCCCCCTGGAACCTGGCATACTTCGCCTTCATCCTCGCGACCCTGGTGACCCTCGGCGGCGTCCTCGAGAACCGCCGCGAGTTCATCAAGCTGGAAATCGCCCGCGCCGCTCTCGTCTGCGCCGCCGTCATCGCGACTCGATCCTGGTTCGGCGGACTCCACTCGCCCGCCATTGTCCTCGCGATCGCAGGATGGGCTGCCGCCTCCGCCCTCGCTCTCGCCCTTACCGCCTCCCGCCAAACCACCACCGCACCCGCGGAACGGGTAGAATGCGCCTGAGGTTCTCAGATGAGCAAAACGGAAAAGCTCATGATTATCACCCGACGGCTGATCATTCTCACGTCCGTGGGACTGCTCGCGGTGGCGACCATCTTCGGCATCACGCTGTTTCGCGGCGACCGCTTCATGGTGTCCTGGGCCTGTTTCGGCTGCGGCCTGGTCGGCGGCTTCGTCAGCATTCAGCAGCGGGTCAAGAATTTCGGCGATGAGGAACTGGAACTGCTTTCGCAATCCTGGTATCAGATCCTGCTGATCCCGGTGTACGGCGGCATCTTTGCACTCGTCCTCTACCTGGCTTTCCTCAGCCGCATCGTGGAAAGCCCGCTCTTTCCGACCTTCGCGGGACCGGCCTTCACCCAGCCCATCCCCACCACTCGCGACGTCGCGGCATTCTTCTCGCAAACCTACCCCGCCTCGGGCGCCGACCTCACCAAGCTCCTCTTCTGGTCCTTCGTCTCCGGCTTCTCCGAGCGCTTCGTCCCCCAGATCCTCGACCGCGTGCAACTCCAGGACGAATCCACCAAAGCCCAGCACGCCGGCCAGTAGCAAGAGTTCCCTCGGGTGTCTCGACGGTGAACAAGTCTTTCTCCTGCTTCCTCCGTGTCCTTCGTGTCTCCGTGGTGGACTCACTCCCCCTACTTCGCCGGCTCCAGCACAGGCACGGTCACCACCCCCGCCCCATACTTCTCGATCTTCCGCGTCTTCATGTTGTACACGTCCCCGGCGGACAGCACGTAGTAAGGCTTCTCCCAAGGCTGGTACACCCGCGTATTGTCGTGCACCGCCACCTTCCACTTCCCGATCACCTCGAACCGATCCCCCGTCACCACGATCGCCGTCCCTTCCGACAACCCGATCCCCAGCAGGTTGGGAAATTTCTTAATCACCGGGATGATGTCGTCCCACCGATTCCGCGTATTGATGTGCTGATCGATCGCCACCCGGCGCAGGAACGCGAACCCGTGCTCATGCTCCGGCTCCGGTGTCATCACGATCTCCGGACCCGCCACCGCTCCGCGCACCAGATAGTCGCCCTGAATCGTCGCCCCCGCCGAACTCCCGCCGATCACACCCCCGCGCTCCAGCACCTTATCGAATTCCCGCAGCGTGAGCGTGTTCGCGTAAGAATCGACGATGTTCCACTGCCGTCCCCCCACGAACCAAACCCCGTTCGCGTCGCGCAGAGTTTTCGCGAACTCCTCCGTATCCGCCACCTTCGGATCGTGCGTGTGCAGCATGTGTACGTTGGTCGCGCCGCGTTTCGTCCAAGGCGCGATCACTTCCTCTTCCTTGTACGATTTCACGCTGCCGTCGGGATTCCGATTGCCGCCCGCCGTCGGCACCACCACAATCTTGGCGCCCAGCCCGCCGGCCTTTTTCATGAACGTCTCGAAAATTCCGGTGCCCACGTCGGAACCGCCGCCCTGAATCACCAGCGTTCCGTTGGCCGGTCCGTATTCCGGCGACTGCGCGAACGCGAACAGGCAGCCGGCCGCAACAGTAATCGCAAATGCAAAAATCCGTCTCATAGCTTGTAGAGTCGAAAACACCACGTCTCCCGTATCGCAAATCACTCCCGAAAATGTGCACGGCGGCACATCGTGATACAACGTTAGTCAGGAAGGAGAGTGGTATGCGATACGTCTCCATGAGATCGGGGTGTTTGGGGTTAGGCATGTTACTGATCGCGGCGCCGCTGTTCGCCGACACCGCGGCTGGGCTGGCTGCCTTCAAGAATAAGGATTACGCTCGGGCCTACCGGGAATGGAAGGCGGCCGCCGATACCGGCCACGCCGAGGCCCAATTCGATCTGGGCGTCCTCTACGCACAGGGACTCGGTGTCCGGCGCGACCTCACCGAGGCTGCCTACTGGTACCGGCGCTCGGCCGAACAGGGCAATGCCGAGGCCCAATTCGCGCTGGGCCAGATGTATTCCCGCGGCTGGGGCGTTCCCCGCGACCAGGCCGACGCCGTGCGCTGGCTGCAGATGGCGAATTCCGTAGAGTCCGACGGACCGCCCACCGATTGGGCCAACATCGAAGGCTACGGCATGCCTCAGGATGACGAAATCGCCGCCTTCTGGTACCGCCAGGCTGCCGACAAGGGCCATCCTGAAGCGCAATTCAATCTCGGCCGTCTCTACGCCAGCGGACACGGCGTCAAGAAGGACGAGGAGCAGGCCGCGCGCTGGTTTAGCGCCTCCGCCGTCCAGGGCTTCACCCCCGCCCAGTTGAATCTTGGCGAGCGGTACGCTGCCGGGAACGGAGTTGGCAAGGACGAAAAACGCGCCTACTTCTGGCTCACCCTCGCCTTCCTGCATGGCGAAAAGAGCGCCGAAAGGATGCGCACCGCCGCTGCCGCAAAACTTCAGGCCGCCGAGGTTTCCACAGAGGACCGCGCCGCGCAAAACTGGAAACCGAGGATGGCCACTGCGAAACTTAAGCAGTAGATCATGCTTCGACAGGCGGCGGCCATGAGATCGGTCCTCTTTCTAATTGCCGCCGCCATTCTGCTTCATGCGCAGTCGGACCCCGACCCGGTTCTAGTGCTCGACAAGGCTCGCACGCGGTTGCAAGCCCTGTCTCAGACGCTGGAGAAGTATGTCTGCGTGGAGAACGTCGAACGCAGTTATTTCCAGCGAGTGACGCCGCGCGAAACGCCCGTTCGCGTCGAATCCCAGTCCGCCTGTGGATCCACCGCCGCCCAACGCCGCTTGGAATCGACCGACCGCGTCCGCCTGGAAGTCACGCTGTCGGACGGTCGCGAACTGCATTCCTGGCCGGGCGCGACGCGCTTCGATACTCGCGATGTCGACGAGCTCATCCGCAATGGCCCGGTATCCACCGGCTCATTCGGCGGCTATCTGGCCGGCGTGTTCGACAACCCCGGAGTCGTGTTTCAATTCCGCAAGAAGCTGTCGCAAGACTCGAAGACATTCCTGGAGTACAGCTATAGCGTTCCCCTGCAGGTCAGCCATTTTCAGGTGAAGGTCGCCGGCAATTGGCGCCCCGTCGCATACGAAGGCGAGTTTCGCATCGACCCGAAGTCTCTCGATTTGGAACAACTCGTCGTACGGACCACCGAGGTCCCCTCCGAGGCGCCGTTCTGCAGCGCCGCCACGACCTTGGAATATCGGAGTACGCGCATCGGCGACGCCACCATTCTGCTGCCCAGCCAAAGCCAGTTGGAGATCGATCTCCGCAGCGGAGAGGAAACCCGCAATACGACCACCTTTTCGAGCTGCCGCGAATATCAGGCAGAGTCGGAAATCGTTTTCGAATCCGCGCCCGAGGCGGCCAGTCGAACTGCCCCGGCGACGGCTGGGTGGGCCCGCGTCCCCCTGCCTCTCGGCCTGCCCGTTACGCTCGCGCTGACCGAGCCCATCGACACGAATTTGGCCTCCGCCGGCGACCCGGTTTCCGCCAAGGTCGTCAAACCCATCCGGCGTCCCGGCTCCAACGAGCAACTGATTCCGGCCGGCGCCATCGTGAACGGCCGCATCCGCCGGGTCGAACACCACCTGCTCCCCACGCCCTATTTTCGCGTCGTGCTGGCCTTCAATCGTCTCGAGATGCAGGGTGCCGTCGCGCCTTTTTTCGCCCACAGTGATCCCAACCCCGACCTCGCCCGCGAACTCGGCGCCAACCTCGCCATGCGCGACACCGGCATCTGGTTTTGGGGCGTCGGCACCTTCCTCTTCCCCAGCAACAAGGACCACATCGTCATCCCCGCCGGCTACGAATCGAAATGGTTCACCCT
>Ga0105240_10009423_pt1 | contig 13819 bp, 10 predicted proteins | sample KBSC54metaG_FD_80426 | JGI IMG/M metagenome (GOLD analysis project Ga0105240, IMG submission 80426) | Corn rhizosphere microbial communities from Kellogg Biological Station, Michigan, USA - KBS C5-4 metaG | ecosystem: Host-associated > Plants > Roots > Rhizosphere > Soil | place: Michigan, USA... | reverse complement strand
TGCATCCTCGGCTGTTGGAAGCGCTGCGGAGCCTCCATTCGTTGAGCCCTGAATTGCCGCTGTTGTTGGAAGTGTTGTGGCTGTATTCTCTGTTGCTGATAACGCTGTGCCTGGTAATGTTGCTGCATTCTTGGTTGCTGATAACGTTGCGCCCTTTGCTGACTGCGCTGAGCCTGGTAACGCGGTTGCTGAATGCCCTGTCGCTGACTACCGCGCGGATTCATATATTGCTGACGTGAGTGTGCGGCCCCAGCTTGCCTGGCTGCATTATTGTGTAGGTTGCGGCCTTGCTGCCGTACGTTTTGCTGCATTTGGCCGGCGCGGTTGGAAGCAGTATTGGCACGTTGCCTGAATTGCTGCGGATCTACCTTACCCATTGCAGCAAGTCCGGGACGGCCGTGATTAACTTTAGCAAACTGGCCGCGGTCTTTAAGTGCAGCCATCTGGTGCTCGCGTTGGGCGCCCGTCGCTTGTACATGGTGCTGGTTCATCGCCGACCTTTGTGTCATGGTAGGCCTGGCCATCACGCCACCACGGCCGCCATTATAGGCTACGCGATTATTTACTATGGTGTTTTGGCGAACTACCGATCGGTTTATGTAAGTGTTATGTATAACAGTTCGGTTTACATTCCATACGGCGGTGTTATATCTGAAATGATTGCCGTACCATCCGCCGCCGCAGAAACCACGTCCGTAATAGCCATAACCATAGTTGATGCCGCCATAAAAGCCAACTTGTGGACCCCAATAACCCGCGTGGAAAACGTAAACACCGGCATCGAAGCCCCAATAACACGGTGTCCATAATAAACCAAAGCTTGGTGGAGCTACCCATACACCTGGCACCCAGTAATAATCTTCATCCTCAGGGTCCCAGGCCCAGTAACCTGGCTCCCAGATATAGCCATCAACCGTGCAAGCCGGCTGAACATACACAGGCAATGGAGGCGGCGCTATCGTTGCCTGGATGCTCACACCCACGCTTACCTGGGCTTTTGCCTGAGTGGTAGCCATTAGAGCAACGGCAGCCATCAGGCATATTATCTTTATTAAATTTTTCATGATCCTTTAAATAATATCTTTTCACGAAAACAAATATGAGGCTAAATGGTTTTGGGGAGGTAGATAATAGCGGCTATGATTTACCTTTGATAACACCCTCTGAATTCAACTCACTTTTCTTATAGTTTTACCCAAAATCTCTACCGCTTTTTCCATTTCCTTCTGATTAAGTGAGGCGAAACCCAGGCGGACGAAAGTGCGGTTATCGTCATTGGTATACCAATAATCGCGCCCGGTGGGTATGGATAGACCCATTTCTGCGGCTTTTTTTGATACGATCGCTGTATCCAATCCATTAAGATATTTTACCCATATAGCAAAACCGCCATCGGGAATTCTGAAAGATACATGCTCATTCAATTGTTCATGCAGTAGCTTGCAGAGCAGGTCGCGCCGCTCATGATATATTTTGTTCGATTTTTTAAGGTGTCGCCCGATGTCGCCATTTTTTAACAGGTTGGCCATGGCTTCTTCCAGCAGTTGCTCGCCCTGCCGGTCTATCATCCTCCGGAGACGTTTTAATTGAATGATCAGATTTTGAGGGGCAACTGCAAAGCCGATACGGATACCTGGTGCAATGGTTTTGCAAAATGAGCCAACATAAATTACACTTCCATATTCATCTGCACTGGCAAGCGGCAAAATCGGGCTGCTGCTGTAATGGAAGTCATAATCATAATCATCCTCCAAAATGGCAAAACGATATTTCCTGGACAGGTCCAGCAATTGCATGCGGCGATCTGAACTTAGCGTTACGGTAGTCGGGCGATGATGATGCGGGATCACATAAAGCAATTTCACCTTTTTCTTTTTGCAAATGGTTTCCACGGCATCAAGATCAATACCATGCTCATCTATAGGTACCAGGGCCATTTGTGCGCCCGAATGTTCAAAAACCTGGTTTGCGCCTGGATAACCGGGATCTGCGGCAATCACGGTATCGCCTTTCGAAAGCAGAATCTGTGAAACAAGGTATAAGGCCATCTGCACGCCCTTTGTGATCATAATATTATCCGGGCTTACCTGCAGGCCACGTGTTTCTCCAAGGAATTTTGCCAATTCATTCCGCAAATTTTCTGAACCCTGCTCCGAGCCGTACATCAGGTATTTCTGAGTAAAACGATAGTTGCCGAAACGACGATATTCGCGAACCAGCAGCTCCACGGGAGCAAGCCGGGTATCCGGGAAGCCATCATTAAAAATGAGGTTATTTTGCGGTTCGGAGGTGAAAAGAGTCGGAAAGGCGACATAATCCCTGACATCAAAATGGGTTTGGGCCGCAAAGCTGCTTATCCCTGTTTCTTCGGATAAAGGTTTTGGCTTTACCTCGGGAAGGTTTTTAGCAACAAGGATGCCTTTGCGCGGATACACGTCCGTCCAGCTTTGTGCGTATAGCTCGTCATAGGCGGCTATTACCGTTTTGCGGTGTACTCCTAAAGCCAGAGCAAGCGTCCGACTGCTTGGTAAAGGGCTTTCGGGCTTTAATATCCCGCGGCGTATGTGATTGATTATGCCGTTAGTGATCTGTAGATAGATCGGTACTGCCGATTCCTTGTTGATTGTCAGAAGACTTTCCAATAAAAGCATGCTGGACTACTTGTTTTATTAGTACTGGACTATAATTGTAGTCCAAGTTAGCTATAATTTTACTGGAAATAAGTTTACAAAATGAAAGTAAATACAAAACTCGCATCAATTTACCTCAGGGTAGCTATCGGTTTAGCCTACTTATGGGAAGTTGCCGACCGGATAGGTTGGTTAGGTGCAAACGGACAACCGCACGTCGGTTGGGGCGATTGGGCGCACTTTTTAGACTATGCTAAAAAAGTGATGGTTTTTTTGCCTAACGGTGTCGTACCCACATTGGCCGTTTTAGCCTCAATAGGCGAGGCTGTTTTAGGGGCTTTGTTGGTCATCGGTCTTTTTACCCGCGTAGCAGCAATCGGCAGCGGAATTTTAAGCCTGCTTTTTGCGCTCGCCATGGCCATATCATTCGGTATCGAATCGCCTCTTGGATATTCCGTTTTTACCTTAAGTGCAGCAAGCTTTTTATTATCAACCTTGCCGGCCTATCCATGGAGCATTGATGCGTTGAGATTAAAAAATAAGGAGGATAATAAATGAAAACAATATTCAAATGGGTTATTGCAGCAAGTTTGTTCGTAACCTCAGGTCTCAATGTTCATGCTCAACAGATCGGGGACACTGCTATCCTGAAACAATTGCTCAATGGGCGGGGCATTAAAAATAAAGAAGTGCAAATGGAGATCGTCACTTTCTCTCCCGGCAGCGTTTCATCGCCCCACAGGCATCCTTGCCCTACATTTGGTTATCTGCTTCAAGGAGAACTCGAATCTGTTTTTGAAGGGGTAAGGCATATTTATAAAACCGGTGATTCTTTCTACGAAAAGCCCAACGGCCTTCATTCGCTGACCCGCAATAACAGCAAATCGGAACCGGCCAGGTTGCTGGTATTTTTTATAAATGATCCAGCCAAACCCAATTCAATCCATTTAAAAACCAAGTAATACCTGGACTACTTAGTTTGATTTTTGGACTATATATGGTCCAATGGCTGGATAAATTTACCCGGTAAATCATTAAAACACATTGCCATGGAAACTAAAATAATAAATAAACCATCAGTAGCATTGGTTATTGTAGCTTTTGCCATTATTTATATCGTTTGGGGCTCAACCTATTTTTTTATCCAAATGGCGGTGCATGGATTTCCGCCAATGCTACTCGGAGCTTTTCGCTTTTTGACGGCAGGGTTGCTGCTACTAGCCTGGTGCCGTTTGAAAAATGATCGCATTTGGAATAAAAAAGACATTATATCATCAGCCGTAAGTGGTTTGCTTATGCTTTTTACTGCTACCGGTGGGATTATTTGGGCAGAACAATCATTGCCAAGTGCCATCGTGGCTATTATGGTATCGGCGAATCCAATCTGGTTTGTAGCATTAGATAAGGGCAACTGGAAAGTAAATCTCAGTAACAGGTCTACACTTGCAGGTCTTATTATTGGGTTTTCCGGTGTAGTACTTCTTTTTGCCGAAGCTATTGTTAAATCGTTCGCGGGGACTTTCACATTAACACAGGTGATCGCTCTTGCAATGGTGATGCTTGATCCTATCGCCTGGTCGTTGGGAGCGCTCTTGTCCAAAAAGAATACCGCTAATACCCCCGCGAGGGTAAGCTCGGCCTGGCAAATGATCATCGCCGGATTGGCATTTGCTATTGCGGCCCAGGTTCACGGAGAATTAATACACTTTCAAATAAGCAGTGTGCCTGGAAGTGCATGGATGGCGCTGGTTTACCTGATCCTGTTTGGTTCAATTGGGGCGTTCAGTGCATACATTTGGTTGCTGAAAGTACGTTCTGCGGTGCAGGTGAGCTCACATTCATATGTAAATCCTGTTGTTGCAGTAATATTAGGTGTCTTGTTTGCCAATGAAAGTATATCAATATTGCAATTGATTGGTTTGCTGATAATCCTGTGCAGCGTATTGCTGATCAATGCCAGAAAATACACTTTCAAAAGGCCTAAAGTTGGATTTGATCGTCTTAAAATCCGGAAAAGTGTTCAGCCCAAGTCAACACGGTTTATAAATAATCAGGCCTTTAACCTGGTTAAAAATGAATCGATTATTAATCGTTTATGATTTAATAGGTGGCGGGAACTTAATAGTTGAATTGCTAAGCGGCGACTTTATTTAGTTTTTAATCAAATTAGTGTTTATTTAACAGTTATTTATTCTTCCTTTTTAAAAAAAGTATTTTACCTTAGTGGGTAATTATAACCTTAGCAATCTAATTTTAAAAACTACAGCCTATCGTTATAAATGAGTTTTAACAATTCGTTTATAACGATATGAATTAAATGCCAATTTTATTGTGCTTTTAACACTTAATTATGCCGTGCACAACATCATAATTGGTATTTGTTATGGGAGAGTAGATGGGTTGGGTAAACAAAAAAATGTTAAAAAAATATTAAACCGATAAGTTGCAATGAAGAAATTAATAATCGCTTGTTTATTATTTGGCGGTATGACCCATGCTCAAGTTAAAGATTATCCGATACAACCTATACCATTTACAAAGGTAAGCCTGAATGACAAATTTTGGTTGCCGCGAATCGAAGCGAACCGTACAGTAACAATCCCAACCTCGTTTGCCCGTTGTGAAAATACCGGCCGTGTTAAGAATTTCGAAATGGCTGCTACCCGCACTGGTAGTTTTTGTACGAAGTTCCCTTTTGATGATACCGATATTTATAAGACTATTGAGGGTGCCTCATATTCGCTTGCGGTCCATCCTGACCCCAAATTACAAGCTTATGTAGATTCTCTGATAACGATAGTTGGAAAGGCCCAGGAACCTGATGGGTATCTATATACTGCACGAACCATTGATCCTCTGCATCCTCACCCATGGTCGGGTCTTGAGCGTTGGGTTAAAGAGAATGAATTAAGCCATGAATTATATAATTCAGGGCATATGTTTGAAGCCGCGAGCGCACATTTTTTGGCAACTGGTGAGCGAATTTTTTTAGATATAGCGCTTAGAAATGCCGATTTGCTGGTAAAAACGTTTGGCCCGGGCAAAAGACATGTGGCCCCCGGTCATGAAATAGTAGAGATGGGGCTGGTACGTTTATATCGTATAACGGGTAAAAAGGACTATCTCGACCTCGCAAAGTTTTTTATAGATGAGCGTGGCCACCGGGCGTATGACAGGAATTCAACCGATGAATGGAAAAATGGCATGTATTGGCAGGATGATCAACCGGTTACCAATCAGCCAGAGGCGGAAGGGCACGCGGTACGGGCAATGTATCTTTATTCGGGAATTGCTGATGTCGCAGCTTTGACGGGAGATAAGGCATATGTAGAAGCCATTGACCGGATATGGAATAATATGGTGAGCAAGAAAACTTACGTGCAGGGCGGAATCGGCGCAGTGCCAAATGGTGAAAGGTTTGGTGCAGATTATGAACTTCCTAATGCTACAGCCTATAATGAAACCTGTGCTGCAATAGGTGAAGTATTCTGGAACCAGCGTATGTTTTTACTGCACGGCGATTCAAAGTATATCGACCTGCTTGAAAAAGTGCTGTATAATGGTCTTATTTCCGGAGTGGGCCTGGATGGCAAGTCGTTTTTTTACAGCAATGCGATGCAAGTTACTGGCGGATTTACCCACCCCGCCCTGGAACCTGCCAGATCAGGTTGGTTTGAGTGTTCATGCTGCCCTACCAATCTCGCCCGTTTTCTCCCTTCTTTACCGGGATATATTTATGCCCGAAAGGGAAATAGTGTTTTTGTAAACCTGTTTATTGCCGGATCTGCCACAGTTCATTTGAATAGCAACAACATTAAAATCACGCAGGAGAATAATTACCCATGGAGCGGTTTACTGAAAATGACAGTTAATCCTGAGCATACCGACAACTTCAAAGTCTTGGTAAGAATCCCGGGTTGGGCCCAATCAAGTGCTATACCGTCAAATCTGTATGCTTTTGCGGATAAGTCAGCGGCTCCCGTTCGAATAAAGATTAACGGAGTGCCTGTTAATTACCAAATGATGAACGGTTATGCTGTGATCGAAAGAAAATGGGGCAACGCGGACATCGTCGAGGTTAATCTGCTGATGAAAGTAAGAGAGGTGATTGCAAATAAGGCGCTGACAGATGATAACAATAAGGTAGCCTTGCAACGGGGACCGATCATTTATTGTGGCGAATGGAAGGATAATAACGGCAAGGTTAGCAACCTGATCATCCCGTCGAAAAGTGTTTTTAATGCACAGTTCGAGCCGGACCTGCTGGGCGGGGTTGCGGTTTTGAAAGGAAAAGCATTACGGGCGGACAGTTTAATAAGCACGGCAGAGAAGGTTGAATTCACAGCCATTCCTTACTATTCCTGGGCAAACCGCGGCAAAGGTGAAATGCGGGTATGGTTTCCGGAAAGTGATGCAGTTGTAAAGGGGCTAAAGACTAAATAATTTTCGGCATAAAAGTTTCTAAACGCATAACTGGAGACTAAGAACGTTTCGAGGGCTATGGCGTTTGCCATGAGGCGGATTATTTAACAGGATGGATGAGCCGATTGTAAATATCCACGAGGGAGCCCTTGCCTGTTTTTATAAAACGGACTTAGATATTTTGGTTATAGAAAATTTTATCATTGCGAGATCAACCCACTCCGTAAGATAGGTCAACCTTTTTTATGGCCAATAAGATTGTCGCTTAACGCTTTCAAAGAGTTGCTAATTGAACCTGGGTTTCCTTAAACAACAATGACATGCCGATATGCGTTGTAAAATCCAATCTGTTTCCAATTCTTAATGAAACCGGGCCCAACGCTCGCTGCAGCATATACATTAGTTCTGTCGGGTAAATAATGTCTCCGCCGAGAATAAGCGTTTTGATCGGATAAAGTAGCCTTAAACTGGCAAAAAATGAGCTTAACTGTTCGCAAAACTCCTTCATTGTTCTTTTTGCCATCGGATGTTTGTGGTATAAGTTTGTCAGGTCGCTTACATTTAGCAAACTGATGCCTGTTTGTTCATAATAGCGCTTTAATAATGACGTGGTCGTTAGCTCCTCTAAAGAGAAGCAATTTCTGAAATTCTGGAGGCTATTGAGGTCGACTATCGACGAATTGCATCTCAGCGCTGGTGAAAGATCTGAGCCGATTTCGATTCCTGCAACGCAATCATCTTCAATATTTGGCATGCTTTCCAATGCACCACGCAAAAAACTGGTTGAATTTGAATAGACTTCTACATTTTGATCGGGAAGTGATAATATTTCAGCGAACACTTCGTCCAGTTGCAAATCATTATAATTCGTAGCCCCAAAACAATTACCAGTACTGTCGTTCAATGCTGTGCTTGGAGCTGAAATTGCACAAAAATCTACGTCTTTTAGAATTTTGGATTGCATCGATTCGATAACCTGACGCCAGTTGTTTATCGATACCTCGCAGGTAGCCTTTCGGGAATGTGGTACCCGCCGGTAGCTGTCTTTTATAAAAATTTGTCGGCGGAGGTCATATGCGCACGCTGAAAAATGAGCTCCGGAGATGCGAATCGTCAGTAATTTTTGTTCCCTGTCCATCTGATCAAAATTAAAGTGAAAAACGTTCCGAGATCCGCCTTGGAACGTCAGATAATTAACTAAACCGGTTAATTCTATGATCAGTTTCTTTGTGGATTTACCTCTCCTTCGAAACCGCATATTGAAACCGGGTATTTCGGTTTATAAGTGTTTATTTAACAATAATAAAAAACATTTTTATTATTTGCAAATTATTTTTATCATGCTTTGTTGAAGTTGAAATCGTGTTTCAATTTAAAAACGACCTAAAATCAAACATTTTATTGTAGATACGGCAATTTAGGGTAAAGATATTATGTCCGGGGCCTGTCTATTTTATACTTGAACTAATGTTTTAAGTGTTAATTTAACAATTAAGTTTATTTATTCTATATTAGAATTTTAATTTTATGTTTATTATAACATCATGTCATTTAAAATCTTTTTTCAACCTGCCATACTTGTGGCCTTTTTGGCACCGGTAATTGCTTTCTCTCAGCAATTGAATACTGTTAATTTGTCACAAAGCGATCAACAGAAAAATATTGGTAAGCCGATCAGCAGGGACCTGTTCGGTGTTTTCTTTGAAGATTTGAGCTATGCTGCAGATGGCGGACTTTATGCAGAACTTGTCCAAAATCGCTCGTTTGAATATAGCGCGAGCGACAGGAAGGAATGGAACCCTTTAACTGGTTGGGAATACACAACCGAAGGGTATGGTTATGGTACGATATCAGTGGAGTCAGCACTTCCCATCAACCCCAATAATCCTCATTATGTTGTATTAAATATAGACGACGCGGGGCAACAGGGTGTTGGGCTCACCAATTCTGGTTTTGATGGGATTGCCATCAAATCAGGAGGGCGTTATAATTTTTCCGTCTATGTACGCCAAATTTCTGATAAACCAATTCCAATGCAGGTACAATTGCGCGGCAGCAAAGGAGTCGTTTATGGAGCATTTTCTTTTGAAACACATGGCAAACAATGGAAAAAGTATTCAGGGGTTATCTTAGCTAATCAGAGCGTTGATTCGGCCAAACTAACCATCGTCGCTAAGCAAAAATCCAAACTGGCAATTGACGAGGTTTCATTGTTCCCTCAAAATACTTTTAGAAATGAACCCAACGGCTTGCGGGCTGACCTGGCGCAAGCCATCGCGGAGCTTCACCCCAAATTTATGAGGTTCCCTGGTGGGTGCCTTGTGCATGGTGATGGTCTTGACAATATTTACCGCTGGAAAAATACCATAGGTCCGGTTGAAGAAAGGCAACAGCAACGAAATATTTGGTCGTATCACCAGAGTGTTGGTCTTGGTTTTTATGAATATTTCAGGTTTTGCGAAGATATCGGAGCAAAGCCGTTACCTGTTGTAGCAGCCGCCGTAAGTTGCCAGAATTCAGGTGGAACCTGGGCAATAGGTGGCACCGGCCAGAAAGGCTTGTCTATGGCTGATATGAAGGGATATATTCAAGACATATTGGATCTGATTGAGTACGCAAACGGTCCGGTTACTTCGCCATGGGGCGCCAAAAGAGCCATTGCTGGTCACCCCAAGCCATTTCACCTGCAATATATTGGCATTGGAAATGAAGATGCACAAACTGACCAATTCCGTGATCGTTTTAAAATGATCTATGACGCCGTCAGGGCGAAACATCCCGAAATCACGATAATAGGAACGGTTGGGCCTGCTCCGTCAGGTAAAGACTATGACCTGGGATGGAAATTTGCCGACAATTTATCAGTTCCGGTTGTTGATGAGCACTTTTATGAAAAGCCTGAATGGTTTCTCGATAATAATAACCGCTATGACACCTATCGCAGACAGAACTCACAAGTATATATAGGTGAGTACGCGTCCTGGGGAAATGCTTTGATCAACGCTCTTTCAGAAGCAGCTTTTATGACTAGCTTAGAAAGAAACGGCGATATTGTAAGAATGGCTTCGTATGCCCCACTACTCGCAAATCTTAACCATACTTCATGGAACCCCAACCTGATTTATTTTAATAATAGAACAATGGTACCAACTGTGAATTATTATGTGCAGCAATTGTTCTCAACCAACCAGGGAGACATTTATTTCCCTAATAAGGTTAATTTCATAAGTGAGAAAGCAGGAAAAGATTCTACGCTGGCGGCCTCTTGTGTAAAAGACAATAAAACAGGGGATATCATACTTAAAATCGTTAATGTGGGTTCGCGCCCTGCGTCAGCAAAAATCAGCCTGGAAGATCTTAATATCCGGGAAGGAGACGCTTCTTTGAAAATTCTTAAGGGAGATCCTGCAGATAAGAATACGTTTTCGCAGCCGGAAAATATTATCCCTGTATCGTCAAGTGTCTCTTTTGCAGCACTCGAAAACTACACTGCACCTGCTTATTCGCTCAGCATTATACGTGTTAGTACCAGGGGGCATTGATCCAAAACCTGGTAACAACGTCGAAAGCAGTTGCATCGAAAAGTGTGCAGAGTAGCCGCTTAAAGACCGATAAACTAAGTAGATAACGAACTCTGAAACATTCAGGATAAGTATGCAGGGGTAATAGTATTTTATTGGCAAAAAAAGGTGATGCAAATATTTTAACACTAAAAAATGGCCTCCGGGCGGGCGCCCGGATAGCCATAATATACCAATTATAAAGGGAGGGCTTGTTAGTAATTAACGAATCGCAAAGTGTTGTGCCGGGATGTTAGTCCTCAATATGATTCTTTTAGAACCGGCATTTTTCTTGCAATAGCACGGATGGCAGCTGATACAATATGATCGCTATCCAATCCATACTTTTTCATTAATTCTTCAGGGGTGCCGCTTTCGCCAAACGAATCGTTGACAGCTACATATTCCTGCGGCGAGGGATTGTTCACAGCAAGCAGTTGGGCAATACTGTCACCCAGGCCGCCTAAACGGTTATGTTCCTCTGCAGTTACTACGCAACCGGTTTTGGCCACGGATGCTAGCACGGCAGCATTATCCAAAGGTTTGATGGTATGGATATTAATGATCTCGGCATTTATACCTTGTTCGGCGAGTTTCTCGCCAGCTATGATCGCCTCCCATACCAAATGACCGGTGGCAAATATGCTGACATCGGTACCTTCATTAATTAACCAGGCTTTACCAATTTCAAATTGCTGGTCGGCCGGCGTGAATATTGGCACCACCGGGCGGCCAAAACGAAGGTAAACAGGGCCTTCATAATCAGCGATAGCAATGGTTGCTGCTTTGGTTTGGTTGTAATCGCATGGGTTTATTACCGTCATGCCCGGCAACATTTTCATTAAGCCGATATCTTCGAGTATCTGATGGGTTGCGCCATCTTCGCCCAACGTTAAGCCGGCATGCGAGGCACATATCTTTACATTTTTACCTGAATAGGCAATTGATTGCCGGATTTGGTCATAAACCCTCCCGGTAGAAAAGTTTGCGAAAGTACCGGTAAAGGGAATCTTTCCGCCAATGGTAAGTCCGGCGGCAATGCCCATCATATTGGCTTCAGCTATGCCGATCTGGAAAAACCGTTCAGGGAATTCTTTTATAAAATCGTTCATTTTCAATGAGCCGATCAGGTCGGCACATAAGGCTACCACCTGGTCATTCCTTTTGCCTGCTTCAAGCAAACCGGCACCAAAGCCCGAACGGGTGTCTTTCTTCTCTGTGTAAGTGTATTTTTTCATTTTGTGTGCCTTATTAATAATCGCCAAGGGTTTCTTCCAGTTGGGTAAGGGCCTGTTCTAGTTGTGCATCGTTTGGCGCTACGCCATGCCATTTATGACTGCCCATCATAAAATCAACGCCATGTCCCATATTGGTGTGCATTAAAATCGCGATGGGTTTTCCATTGCCGCTTCGTCTTTTTGCTTCCTCCATAGTATCAACAATGCCCTCCATATTATTACCGGACATTTCCATAACATCCCATCCAAATGCTTCCCATTTTGCATGCAGGTCGCCTAAGGAAAGTACTGCGCTTGTCGGGCCGTCTATCTGCTGCCCGTTTACATCAATGGTTGCAATTAAATTGTCAACGCGGTTATGGGGAGCAAACATGGCCGCTTCCCATATCTGGCCTTCCTGCAGTTCGCCATCTCCATGTAAAGTAAATACCAGGCTCTTGTCATTGTTTAACTTCTTGCCCAAAGCGGCACCTATAGCAACCGATAATCCTTGCCCTAATGAACCAGATGCAATGCGAACGCCTGGTAAATGTTCATGAGTAGTAGGGTGCCCCTGCAAGCGGGATCCCAATTTTCTGAATGTGGCCATTTCTGATTTTTCAAAATAACCTGAATGGGCCAGCACGCTGTAAAATACAGGGGAAATGTGCCCATTTGATAAAAAGAACAAATCTTCGCCAATGCCATCCATCTTGAAATCAGGATCATGTTTCATGATACCAAAATAAAGTGCCACCAAAAAATCTGTGCAACCCAGCGAGCCTCCCGGATGCCCGGATTGACAACCGTGCACCATTCTGACAATATCCCTGCGTACCTGCGACGCAATCTTTTCTAATTCTTGTATGTTTTTTTTCATGACGGTCTTAAACGGATTTTAAAGTTTCAGCTGCTTTTGCATGATCAGCCAGGAATTGCGCCAAGCCGTTATCTGTAAGCGGGTGTTTTAACAATGCGGTAATGGCACTCAGTGGTGCTGTAACCACATCGGCACCCAGCTTGGCGCAGTTCACGATATGCATAGGGGTTCTGACAGAGGCCGCAAGAATTTGGGTCTCATAACCATAATTATTGTAGATCAGCCTGATGTCTTCTATCAGCGTTAAGCCGTCGGTTGATACGTCGTCCAAACGACCGATAAAAGGCGATACATAAGTTGCCCCGGCTTTCGCGGCCAGCAACGCCTGTCCGGCCGAGAATACCAGTGTGCAGTTTGTTTTGATGCCTTTGCCGGAAAAGTATTTAATAGCTCTTACGCCATCCTTTATCATAGGCACCTTAACCACAATGCGTTCGTGCAATTTAGCTAGTGCCTCGCCTTCGGCTATCATTTCATCATAAGTGGTGGAGATAACCTCGGCGCTGACATCGCCTTCTGTGATATTGCAGATAGCTTTGTAATGGTTGATAACATGATCATGGCCGGTAATGCCTTCCTTTGCCATAAGCGAAGGATTGGTAGTTACACCATCCAATACACCCAATTGATGGGCTTCTTTAATTTGAGCAAGATTTGCTGTGTCTATAAAAAACTTCATTTTAAAAATTTAATTTATTACCAAAACTTAACGTAGAGCGCGCTCAGTAATAAAAGGGTAAATGCAATTAATGCAAGGGTTGACGGAGCGACCCTGAACATCAGTTTATCCAGGTCAAACGCCTTTTTGTTGATCAGCGGTCCGCCTAAACTGATGGCGACCATGATGACCATGGTAAATACGAACGACCATCCCATACAAATCAGAAACGGTATCTGGTATACTCCTTTACTATCAGGGTAGGCGGTGTATAACCAATTCTCGTGCCCGAATAATGCCGGTGCGAAATTGTTGAACAACACCGATAAGGCGAAGCCTGCAAGTACCCCCACAATCGCCGAAGCTCCAGTCGTTCGTTTCCAGAACATACCTAATAAAAAGGTCGCGAATAGCGGCGCGTTCACGAACGAGAACACCAATTGCAGTACGTC
>Ga0105240_10009417_pt1 | contig 13821 bp, 7 predicted proteins | sample KBSC54metaG_FD_80426 | JGI IMG/M metagenome (GOLD analysis project Ga0105240, IMG submission 80426) | Corn rhizosphere microbial communities from Kellogg Biological Station, Michigan, USA - KBS C5-4 metaG | ecosystem: Host-associated > Plants > Roots > Rhizosphere > Soil | place: Michigan, USA... | reverse complement strand
GGATAAACCAAATTCAGGAACGGATACAACGCCCGGAAGGTATCCCAAAAACCGGTTCCGGCAAACATGCGTCCCGGCAATACCTCGCCGTTGTATGGACTCCAGTGCACGATCTCATTTTTGGCGTTGATCTCATACAGTTTATTCGGAAAGAACAGCATTCGATACAGGCACGAGTAGAACGTGCGTTGCTGATCAAGCGAACCGCCTTCAATTTGTACCCGGCTCAAAGTTTTATTCCATACTTCTTTTGCTTTTTGCGTGGTAGCGTCAAAGCTATCGTTTCCTAACTCACGTTTAAGGCTTAGTTCGGCTTGCTCTATGCTGATGAAGGATGAAGCAACACGTAGATGTACTTTCTCACCTTTCGCTGTCTTAAATCCGATAACGGCACTGGCATGTTTGGAGTGAACTTCGGATGAATCTACCTGTGTGCTGTCGCTGAATAAACGGGTTAACGTGATCGGTTTATCTACATAGATCACGAAATAATTTTTAAAGTTCTTCAGCGGTCCCCACGAATGGCGGGTTGAGTAGCCAATGATCTTCTTTTCACCCGGAATTACTTTTACATACGATCCCTTATCAAAAGCATCGATCACAATAAATGAGCTGTCGCTTTTTGGGAAAGTAAAGCGGAACTGTGCGCTTCGTTCGGTAGGCGCAATTTCTGTAGTCACATCATGATCGGCCAGGTACACGCTGTAATAGTATGGTTTTACGATCTCGGTTTTATGCGAGAACCAGCTTTGGCGACCGTTTTGAGTCACTTTCAAATGACCAGTCTCAGGCATAATGGCAAACTGGCCATAGTCCCCCATCCATGGCGAAGGCTGGTGGGTTTGCTTAAAACCATTGATCTTATAAGAATCATAGGTATACTGCCAGCCGTCGCCCATTTTACCGGTTTCGGGTGTCCAGAAGTTCATGCCCCAGGGTAATGCTATGGATGGATAAGTGTTTCCGTTTGACAGATCATACCTGGATTGCGTGCCCATTAGGGGGTTCACATAATCGGTGAGCGCAGTTTGTTTTTGCGCAAATACCGAAAATGGCAGCAAAAAGAATAATAGAAAAAAGCGTGATTTCATGTATTGTATATGTGTTTATAGCGATAGGTTCTAAGCCCATCGCTATGAATTAATTGCAAAAAGTTCTGCCCGGAGACCTACCATTGGATGTTCACTTTAATGCCATCCGGACTGTTATTAAAACCCAGGAAAAGCGTATGCGATGATTCATCCCATGATGATTTTACATCGTTTATGGTCTTACCTTCGTGATCTGAAACAGTAATTTTTCCCGGTTTCGAAGGTAGCAAAACACGCGAACTATTTAGGGTATTTACCGGACTTTTAGCTATAAATGAATAACTATTTTGCGTCGCTTTTCCGTGGTATATCCTTGACGCCGAAGCCAATACTTTAGGCTGCTTTTTATCAACGACGCGGCTTAGATCGTAAAGTAATGACTGCTCACCCGGTGGAACTACCTTTTCGCTCAGAACAGGCAGTTGCGAATCGAACAGATCAATAACAGGACCTTTTACGGTATAAGGCTTGCTATCAGGGTTCTCATCCAGTACCGAGATGATATCATATGGGCCGCGCTCCAGGTAAAAATTGTTTTTGAAAGTCAAACTACCTGCGTGGGCATCTTTCTCATAAGCCGCTTTTATCTCCTTGATGTATTTTTCGTCTTCACCATTCTGCATTGCAAACTCTTTCGGATTTTGGCGAATGACATAAACTGCACCTTTGCCAACTACATACCTGTCTTTACTTGTAACCGGAGATATTCCCAGCAGTTTGAACAAATGTTCAGACGGCGCTTTATATTTCTGGCCTTTGGTGTTCCACCATTCCATTACCGATTGATATGGATCATCATCGCGGCCACAATAAACCAACACACCACCTTTTTTCACCCAGTCGGCAATATGCTGATGCACTTCGGGGCTGTTCGGTTTCATGTTGGAATAGCTCATCACTAAAACTTTAATGTCTTTCAACGTCGGGGCATAAGCCAGGTTCTCCATATGGACGGTTTGTACCGGGACACCACGTTTTACCAATGGCAAAGTTTGCCCATAAAAGTTAGAGAACTGCGGATCTTCAAAACCGTTGTGTGTTGGGAAGCGCTGGAACATAAGCGAGTTACTCATCAACACACCGATGCCGTTTATACCGTTCACTTTGTTTTTTGACAACGGCATATCGTTCAGCGTATTGATCATCACCTGCATCTGGGTGGAGTAGAACTTTGGTATCAGCACCATCGAATCACTGTGTGCAACTTTATAGGGATGGGTGTAGATACGCTCGGGCCATGGCATCACCTCGTAATTATCTACCATCGGGTACAAAATTTCGGCGGTGAAGGTTGCCTGGTAATTGCGTTTATAATCGGCCCAGTCGCGCGGCCAGTCCTCGATAGGGTCAGTCAGGAAGAATAATTTACGACCGGTCGGTGCGGTCATGGAAACCATTGAACCATATTCGAGGAAAGCGTTTTCGAACACACGTTCTTTTTTCTCGCCATTGAAAAATGTCGGTTCGCGCGAAGTGCCTGTCCATACCTGGGCGATGTAACCATCGATGCCTGGCAATGAAGCCAGACTTGCTTCCGGGCTTACGATCTGCCATGATGAATAATTAACCAGCGAGTGGGTAGCAATGTAAACTTTAATGTCCTTGCCTTTACTTTTGCCGTATTCTTTAGCATAGCTGGATACCTGTTTTATCGCATCAAAGTATAAGTGATATTTCAGCTTGCTTGATAAGTAGGTGTTCTCAGCCGACTCATGCTGAGGCCTCCACGGGAAGCCATAATATTTTTGCCATTCCTCTTTAAAAGGAGCGCTATATCCGGCACGTGCCCAAAACTCGGGTTCTTCTAAAAATATGGTGGTAATGTTGGCATCGATCACACGTTTTATCACGGCAGTTTTCATGTATTCGATAAACGACTGCACAGGCACTACATAGGGCATATTTTTACCGTGAAAAATGGTATCGCCTTTTTGGGTCACCTGGCCTACGCCGAGGTGGTTTTTGCCGTCCCATTTGCCAAGGAAATAATCGTAATAACTTCCCCAGGCAATGCCGGTCATAAATGCAGCTTGATAGCCTTTGTCACGCCACGATTGTACACGTTGTTCAAAGGTTTCGCCCTTACGGTCGTTTGTGCCGTAAACAATAGCCATGTCCGACCGCACATCGATCTGCGGTATCCAGGGACTGCTGGTTTGGAAGGTGGTTTTTTGTCGCGGATGTTCTTTGGTCGCATCATATTTCTGCGCGAAGGCAGCGCATGAAACCGCCAGTAAAGAACAAAGCAGGGTAGTCTTTTTCATTCGTATTAAATATAGATGTTTTTAGATAGGTAGATGCAGTGTCGCAAAAAAGGTAAATGAAGGGTCCTGAAAAAAGGAGGGCCGGAGCCCTCCCTAATTAAATCATGGATATTTAATTGAAACCGGTGTACTATAATTGTATTCGTCTAAGCCGGCGTTTATCCTCGCGCCTATGCGGAAGTAAACATCTTGTTGAGGGATTGCGCCACCAGTAGTGGTCATAGTAATGGTCTGACCAATCAGGTTGGTGCCGTCAGTCCCGCTGTAAGATACCAGGTTGGAATACCTTGGATCATAGTTGTTATCACCATCATACTTAGTATTGCTTACATACAGGTTGATATTGGTGATATCCTGCTGATAACCCGGGTTAGCAGTACCGCGACTAACTTTAAACTGTACAGTTACTGTACTATCTGCATTAAATACCGGCTGGCCCACCCAATCGACCCTCAAAAAAGGTTCAACTTTAAAATTAAGGTGAGTTGAGCTGTTAGTACCTTTTATTGTGATATTCTGGCTTTGGTCAGATGTTACTTTACCGGTACTGTCAGTTTGCACTAACGGCACAAAAGGCCCTTCAACAGATGCGTTATATGTAGCTGCAAAAATTTTGGTATTGTTAAAAGTACCATCCTGCATGGACTGGAAATAGTATGGCGTAGGGTTGGCACTGTAACTTGTTTCAAGCAACTTAACGCGTGTACCGCGACCGCCTATTTCGGTCTGCACCGTGTTCCCTGTACCTGCATCAACCGTTTCTCCGGTGATGGTATTAGACGGTGCAGGATAATTATCAAGTTTCGAGCATGAGCTGGCAACTATTATTACCAGGCCAAATGCTAAATAATATAATCTCTTCTTCATTGTCTTTCTATAATTAATAACCGGGGTTCTGAATTAAGTTCGGGCTCTTGGATATTGCTCCGCCTGGTATTTGTTCGTAATACCATCTCGGGTCGTAAGTATATACATCGTTACGCTCGTCAGTACGGGCATCGAAGAAATACTTTCCTGCGGTAGATGAATAGAACGGCATCAGCACGCGGTAAATAGTACCGTTTTGCTCTTTGTCAAATATTCTCCATCTTTTCAAATCCCAGTAGGTTTTGTTTTCAAATGCCAGTTCTTTTCTTCTTTCCTTACGAATGGTGTCAATGGTCATCGCACCTGAGCTTGCCAGCGGAATTGCTCCTGCTCTTGAGCGGATCTGGTTGATGATATTAAAAGCGTCGCTAATATTAGCTGAATTAGAAGTTCCAAGCTCGTACTCAGCTTCTGCGCGGTTCAACAACACTTCGGCATAACGCATCTCCACCCAGGTTTGCGCCTCGTTATTTTCCAATACCTGTGAGGTAGGTAAAGTTGGATCGAGCCATTTACGTACGGAGAAGCCCGAAATAGCACAAGTTTGATCACCTGTAAAAATACCGCTTGCGCCTGCAGGGTTCATTTTTGAACCATCAGGCAAAGTGAAGGCCGTTTGTCCGGCATTTGCTGATTCTACAAGATTTGCTGTAGGATATTGCGATTTTGATCCGGCCGGCAATAGAGGACTGATGCCCCCTGCTGACGCTCCGGTATAGATAGCACGACGGATTTCGATATTTTCTCCTTTGAACGCGTCGCCAGGCAATATTACCGACGCCCTTAAACGTGGCTCCGCATTGGCAAACAGGTCCATTGTATTGTTAAATAACATGTAGTGACCATTTGCATCCAGGTACTGGATCTTGCCGTTGGCATCCCTGGGTATCCCGTCAAACATCTCTACAAAATCAAGCGTCGGGTTTACTTCGGATGAATAACCGTTCGGACCGATCAGCTGGCGTGGAACATTGTAAGCGTCATAGCCATGAACCGAGTTTGGATATTGGTATTTGCGTACAAATATGCTCTCGGAGCTTTGAGCGTCCGAGAACAGGTTCACAAAGTTTTGATATTGCGCGGTTTTATCTGTAGCCGACCATGCTTTTAAGTAAAGGCTGTAAACACCGTCCAGCGTTTTAGCTGCGTCAACGGCTTGCTGGAAATATCCCGCTGCTGCACTTGCCGGTATACCGCAAAGCTGGTTCTGACTGCCATCAAATAAAGTTGCGGTATTGTATTTGGCTACGGTTCCTGCATACAGCATCGCTCTAGATTTGAATGCCGCAGCGACGTATTTATTAGCACGGCTGCCATCGTTGTAATCAGCATTCGTTGCAGGAAGGTTGGCGATAGCGAAGTCAAAATCACTTCCTACCTGGTCCCAAACGGCTTTTTCAGACGAGCGGGGGATTTTCAGTGGCTCGGTACTTCCTCCTACTGTATAATCCAGGGTTTTATTCACGATAGGAACGCCGCCAAAACGTTTCACCAGTGCGAAGTAAGTCATACCGCGTACAAAGTATGCTTCGCCTAACCAGGCATTTACCTGGTCCTTGCTGAAACTGCCTGCATATTTTGGCAGGGTTTCGATGAAATAATCACAGTCATGGATCACACCATATGAACCACTCCAGATGTCCCAGTTCCAGCCACCAAAGTTTTCCTGCATAGAGCTTGTCTGGTCGCGGCTGAGCGCTTCGCCGGTTGTGGCAGGGGTTGGACTGATGATCCAGAAAAAATTGAGACCCCTTGCAGGCGAATACCTGAAGTCCTCAATCGGCAATTCGCTATATAAGCGGGCCATATAGGCTTGAATACCCGGAGCGGACGAAAAAACATCCGGATCCTGTATAATATTTGGCGGCGGTATATTTATTTTCCGGCAGGCCGAGCCGCATACCGTCAAAATTGATAATAGTATATAGATATATCTTTTCATGATCGTTTTGATTAGAATTTCACATTTAAACCAACATTGAATAGTTTATCAAGCGGATATAAATACCCGTATAAACCTGTTGGGTGCTCAGGGTCAACATATTTTACCTTGGTCCAGGTGATCAGGTTGTATCCATTGGCGAATACCCTGAATCCTTTTATGCCGATATGCGATAAAAATGAAGCAGGTAAAGAATATCCAATTTCAGCACTTTTCAACCTGACGTAAGCAGCACTTTGAAAGTTGAATGATGATCCTGTGTTAGCTGTGGTTCCGGTATAGGCAAACTGGCCTGGTACCCATGCGGTATTCGGATTGTATGGATCAGCGTTCGGGTTAGCGGGGTGCCAATCGTTCAGGAACTGAGTCAATGCACTGCCACCACCCCAAAGCGGGATATTCAATTGTTCGATGTAGGATATATCGATCTTGGCAGCTCCCTGGAATAGCAAGTTAAAATCAAAGCTTTTATATGAACCGCCTAAGCTGAGGCCATAAGTGATCTGCGGGGTTACTGTTCCGCCATTTGGGTTGCTACCGTAAGCTATAGGGTGATTATCATTTCCGTCTATCTGTCCGTCACCGTTCCAGTCCTGGTAAACATAATCGCCTACAACTGTGCCGCGGTTAACAAATACCGGGCTGTTCAATATCTGGTTGTAATTTTGATATTGTCCGGAACCGCCTAAGCCCCACTGAATAGCCTGGTAACGGTTACTATTGTTTTGCTGCCAATCCAAATAGGAGTTACCATGCTTCGATTCAGCAAACTTAACCCAGTTGGTACGGGCATAGGAGAAGGTACCACGGATATTGTAATTGAACTTACCAATATGACTCCTGTGCGTTACTTCAAAGTCAAATCCTTTGGTGCGGTCACTGTTCAGGTTTTCTTGTGGCAGATCTGTACCTAACACATCCGGCACCTGCGCAGTGTTATTGGAGAATAATCCGTTTCTGTTGCGTATAAAGTAGTCGAATGTAAAGCCAAGCAGACCTTTCCACGCATCAAAATCGATACCGGCATCAAAAGTATGAGACGTTTCCCAACTGATATTCGGGTTAGGCAATCCTGTACTTTGTACTGCATTTAAGAAGCCGCTACCAAATACTGATCCGCTTGGCAATTGGTTATTATTACCATTTGCAGGATAGTAATATCCCTGCAGGAACTGGAAGTATAAAGTGTTATCATCACCCAGCACACCATAAGATGCACGCAGCTTCAACTGGTCAATAAATGACAATACCGACGAGTTTTTCCAGAAATTTTCTTCAGATATATTCCATGCGGCAGAGCATGAAGGGAAAAATCCGCTTTTCTGCCCCGGAGGGAATTTGGATGATTCGTCATTCCTGAAGCTGAATTCGGCCAGGTATTTACCTTCATAATCATAATGTAGCCTACCCACAACAGAATTCGAAGCATAGTTATATAAAGCAGGGAGCGTTTTATCGCCATTCTGAAAAAGAATTTGCGAAGCATTTTGATTGGTAGAATTACCCGCAAATATTTGGTCTACCGGGATAGCAAGCTGTCTGTAAGCACCGAAGTTGTCGGCGTTTTGGCCATTACCTTCGTAAAGTAATAACGCACTTATGTTATGCTTGCCGCCAAAAGTATGATCGTAGTTGATCGACAACTGATCAGTGTTTTGAACATAGTTGAAATACTGACGTTGAACATAGCTTGGCGAACCGTTTAAATGCGGGTTATAAACTCCGGTGGATGAGTTGTAATCGTAAAGATTATAAGCTTCACCAAAGGTTTTATTGTCCTGTATCTGGTCATTATAGCTATACATCGCTTTGATAGCCAAGCCGGGCACAAAAGGAATTTTATATTCCAAACTCATTACCCCATTAAAAAATTTATTGTTCTGATTAGCATACCCGTTAACATCTGTATTTTCATAGGCAACCGGGTTACCGCCGTCAACAAGGCCCTGGTTGTAATATGCAGGATTGTTATTGGCATAAATAGTTTGTATTGGCAGTTCGCGCCAGGTCTCCCTAGTAGTCCACCAGACCGATGTATTCGGCGACCTTTTTTGATCCATGATAGCACTCAGGTTCAGATTAAATGTCAGGTCCTTGGTTATTTTGCTGGTGACATTGGAGCGGACATTGTAACGTTTGTAATCAAGATCATTGCTGGTTAAAAAGCCGTTTTGTCCGGTAAAGCCACCGCTTAACAAATAAGTTGTACTTTCGTTACCACCAGTTGCAGTCAGGTTATGCTGTTCCTGGAAAGCAGATTTCTTAAATACGGCATCATACCAATCCGTGCTCTTTTTAGCGCCACTGGTATAGTCAGCAAAATCCTGCGGTGTATATACGATATGCCCGCCGTTTGCCTGGTGCAGCGATTGCTGGTTAACCAATGTCATATACTGAACTGCATCTACCGGTTTAGGCAAACCTGAAGGTACTTGCGAACCAAATGTTCCTGAGTAGTCCAGTTGCAAGGCTCCTTTTTTACCTTTTTTGGTAGTTATCAGGATCACGCCGTTTGCTGCCTTAACGCCATATACGGATGCAGAGGCATCCTTCAAAACCGAAATGCTTTCGATATCATTAGGATCGAGCCTTGAAAGGATGTTGCTGGTTGATGACGAGTTATCACCCGTGCCGCCTGTAACATTAAAGTTCGACATCTGAACACCATCTACAACGATCAGCGGATTGTTACCAAAACCACGGATAGATATGTTATTGTTAAAATCACCCGGCTCAGAGGTGTTCTGCATTACTTGCAAACCCGCAACTTTACCGGTCAGCATGTTCTCTACATTTTCGTTCTTGGTGGTTACGATCTCCCTGCTGGTTACCGAGGTTACCGCCGTGGTTAATGATAGCTTCTTTTGGCTACCGTAACCTACAACCACCACTTCGTTAAGGGCAGAGGCGTTTGGTGCTAAGGTAATCGTAATAGGGTTAAGGTCTTTTAATGTGACCTGCTGAACTGTATAACCCACATACGTAAATACGAGAGTCTGTCCCGCACTTGCGTTAAGAGAGAACTTACCGCCCATGTCGGTTACTGTTCCTTGTTCAGTCCCTTTGAGTTTAACAGAGACACCGGGCAGTGTTTCTCCTTTTTCATCCAGTACAGTACCCTGTACTTTTCCCGATTGCGCGTAGGCAGAAACCGTCAGGCACAATGCCAGCAGTAATGCCAGAGGCGGGGAAATGAGGATCTTGATTTTAGCCAGGCAGAGGTCGGTCAGCCGGCTTCGACAGGTAAAAGATTTCTTCATAAATAAATAGGTTGGTTGGTTTATAAAATGCCTGGATCATTGGTTTAATCCGCGGCTTTCAGTACACAATGTTAGAGGGGTGGTATTAAGAAATGGGTTAAAAAATGGGTTAATTAGCTAATAATTTCATTAACCATAAAGTAATCGGGGACGACCCTATTATTGTAAAAAGTACACTAAGGATCAATAAAAAGCCTTTAATTTTAACCAACAGAATATAAATCATATCATTTCGAACGAACGGTTGGGGATGCGTAGTGGGGTGAGGAGAAATCTTATATAACATGCAAAGTCAGTTACACAAGCCGCATAAGATTTCTCACCCGCGCCCATTGCTTAGGCCAACTGCGGATTCGAAATGACATAATATTTTAGGATAGAAAATAAAGGGCAGCAAAATGGCTTCGAAAGACGCTGGCCTTACTGGATAATTTTTTCAAAGCTTGTCTGGTAATCCGTTCCAAAAGACCTTTTGTATTCGGCCACAAACTGATCGTAAACTTTGCGGGCCTGTTCAATGCCTTTTTGTTTTCGTACTCCTTTTAATTGATATTTAAGAGCGGTATCATTAAAAGGATCGATATCTAAAATCAGTTTGGCAAGATCGGGAACCATGCGCAGATCGCCGGAGTCATATTGCTTAATGAGTATTGGCTGGATCGTGCCAACCAGTTGTTCATCGTAATTATCTTTAAAATCATCCAGCCATTGATCAGACATATCCGACAGCAATGAACCTTTTGATATCAGGTCAAAATGCTCCAAAATCTTTTGGTCATTATTACCCCACTGGCTTTCTTTGATCAATCCCGAGACAACAAAGTAATCGCAGAATAGCTCTTCTGAAAATTTAAACAGGTAGTTATCATTCTGGAAGGTTAATTCGATACCGTTCAGATCGCTGATGATGCTGCGCAGGTGGTTAAAGGTCACCCCTTTAATGTTTTTGGTTTTGGCTATGTCTTTATCGGGCCATAATAATGCGGATATCTTTTTCGATGTGATACCGGTAAAGTCGCGGCTGTTAACCAGTATCAATATAAACAGCTGCTTTATTTTAGGACTGAAGAGATAGGTGATGTCCCTGCCGTTTTTATTGTACACGATAAACTCACCCAATAAATAAATGGCATTCTGTTTTTTACCCGTGTCATGTTTTTCAACCGGCCACAGAGGTTCCGGCTCAAATGGCATTTTTGGTTCGGGTAAGCCGCCTGTGGGGTTTCTCCTGAAAACGATCACTACAAAAACACCCATGATAATAACACCTCCGAGAACCAGGTAAAGCAGTAAATGCTTGTTGCTTCGCTGGGGTGTCTGCGATTTTAAATAAGCCGCATTGCTCACCGGTGGCGCTAACAGCGAATAAATTTTGACGCTGGAATTTATCCTGTCTGTAAACTCCTGTATCGTGCAGAAAAACTCATTGGTTCTATGGTTAAAAAACAGGTTAATATCCGATTCTATTCTTTCAGAAGTAACTGGTATTGGCGCACTTACTACTTCATAAGAGCCATCCTGGAGGGAGAATTTATATAAGCGAATTTCCGTCTTAGCAATCTCGTGCGGATAGCACAATGCGTAGAAATATTTTTTATCTGGTGACAGTACCAGGTTATTAGCCGGCACAAAAACTTCCTTATCCTGCGTATGAATGCTCCAGGCTTTTTTAATGGCATGCGTTCTCAGGTTGATGCGGTACAGATCGTAGAATTGCTTACCCCCTACTACCTGGTTGCCCGACTCGTTGCCGTAACCGCCAAACAGTAATATTTCGTCAGGGTTATCCGAGTTACCGGTGGCTGCAAAAAAGCGCGGGGTTATGTTGTCTCCTTTAAAACGGACTTCTAACCAACTGTCCTTGCCGGCATCATATTTCAAAAATTTGTTGTAGTATTTATATCCGCCATAACCGCCAAACAGGTAAATTGTATCCTGCTGCAGGTTTTAAAACATGTTATGGTGATGCCGTTGCTGTGGTAGTATAGTTTTACCTATCTCTTCCCATTTCAGGCTATTTTTATCCATGTTTAGAGAAGCTACGCTCGGCATTCCTTTGGGAATATCAAATAGGTCGTAGATGTATAATTTATTCTCGCGGGTATTAAAGATGCTTTTCCCGAGCACCATGGGTACGGGCAACTGATTTTGGTAAGGAGTGGCAGCAGTACGTTTCGATTCAGAATCAAGCGTGATCAGTGAATCCTTTTTAAAAATAAACAGGTTCTGATCGATAGTATTAAAGTTTAAGCCGACCACCTGTTTGAATGAGTTCCTGTAAACCGGCTTCCAGAAGTATGATGCATTGATCAGCCAAACCGGGTTGTCGACAGTTCCTGTAGCATCGCCTTCAATATCGTGCACATCTGTTCCTTTCCATTCGTCCAACGGGAAAACATAGGTCTTTTTTCCATCTCCAACCGACAGGTTTTTGATAGCCATGTTAGGCACCTCGGTATAAAACTGGTTCTTACCAAATACCAGGTTCCCCTCAACCTGATCTTTGAAACCAAGCTCGCTGGCCTGGTAAAGCTTGTTATCGATATAAAGGTTAATCTTGTCAGCTTTCAGATCGAAATCCATCCGCACCTTTATCCATTTGCCTTTTTTTAGCATGGATTTATCAAGCGGTATCTGGATCTTATTACTTTTCCGGTCGATGTTAAAGTTAAGAGAACCTGAACCATTCATATACAGGTAACTGAGGCTGTATGAATTATCTTTTTCTGCCAGGTTGAATACGTAACCCAGGTGCGCATTGTCCCAAAGGGAAAGATCAAAGTTGATGTATAAATGGTCGTGAAACTCCGGCACATCATTGCCGAAAACACGCAGGGAAGTACGTTTTGTCAGTAAACTATCGTTCGAATTAAAAAGCAAACCCTGTGCCTTGCTATCCAGAAACTGGAAAGTAAAAAGGAGAAGAAAAGTTGTTTTGTAGAGATGTTTAAATATAGCCTTATTAAATTTCAGCATCAATGTTAATACTTTTAACGGGCTCGCAAATGCGCCTGCACAAATTCAGCACTAAAATATACTTTTTTGAGCAAGTAACATTTACGTGTTTTTTAAATCGGTTATCAGGGTTATAAGTAAGTCGGATTAGACAAAGCCAGCTTTTATTACTAATGACGCTCGGGCGCCTGGTTTCGTTAAAAATATAAAGCTTATCTTTGGGGTATGCGCAAAAGTCTGGCACGGTTAGTACTGGTATTGTTTCTCCTCTCGGTTATTGGTCCGGTGGGGTTAAACGCATCCGTTTTGCGCCTGCAACAGACTGACGAGAATGTTCAATTTAAAACCTCAGAGCATCTTTCATCGGCTCCAAAAATACTCTCGCATACAACCGCAATGGTTTTTGCTGCCTATGGCAAGATAAAACCTTTGTGGGTCGGCGATATGAATACCACGGTCGGGGACATTACCGTCACTTGCCAAACCCTGTTCGTACAGAACGTCGGGGCTATTATTCACCGCCAGCAACTTTTCAAACAACTCCTCTTCCCTTTCCATTTTTTTGGTTAAAAGTATCTGAATCTGTTGCACGATCTCAGTATCGTAATTCATTACATTTTTAACCATTAAATATTAATACACATGGAACATATTATAGAGAACAGCCTTATTGTGGCCGTTCTGTTAGCCGTTATATTGATACCGGTTTCACTACTTATCATCAATTCGCGTAAAGCAAAAAAGAAAAAGATCGGCGACGAGCTCACGCAAGCCGAAAGAAAATTGAAGCTGAATTTCCACCATATCGATCACCTTGACTCATCTGTTATTGCGATGGATCAGGATAAGAAGGTTATTATTCAAATGGATCTGGAAAATTATAGCACCTGTCAGATCGATCTTAAAAACGTAGTCAGCTGCAATATCGAAGAAAAGAAAGACAGAAAGGCTACGCTCTTACTGTACCTGGTACTTCGTTATAGCGATCAGCAGGTGCCGCGTTCGATGGTTTTGTACAGGCAATATATCGACAAAGAATTGCATCTGAATAAGCTGCGTAAAATAGCTTCCCAATGGGAGGTGATGATAAACAGGAGCATTTCTGCGTCCTTAGAGTTGGCTTGATATTCAATTTAACATAACCATTAGATCGGATCATTAAAGTCCCGGCAATTCTGAAAAGTTTGCCGGGGCTTTTTGATTGATGTTTAGTAAGTTGCCGCCAGTTTAAGCGCCTCGTAAGCATTTACAATACCGCCGGTAACGCACAAATCATCAAAAGATACTTTGTGCTCGCTATCTCCTACTTTAACGTTCACTTTGTGATTTACCTTAACTACCGATTTCATGATAATTTCTTTTACCTGTAAAGCAGTCAACTTTGGATAGTAGGAACGGATAAGCGCCGCCAGACCAGAAACTACTGGTGCTGCCATACTGGT
>Ga0105240_10009415_pt1 | contig 13827 bp, 10 predicted proteins | sample KBSC54metaG_FD_80426 | JGI IMG/M metagenome (GOLD analysis project Ga0105240, IMG submission 80426) | Corn rhizosphere microbial communities from Kellogg Biological Station, Michigan, USA - KBS C5-4 metaG | ecosystem: Host-associated > Plants > Roots > Rhizosphere > Soil | place: Michigan, USA... | reverse complement strand
TTCGAGGACTGTTTCCGTATCTCGCCGAAGCAACTTACCTGAACACGGCAGCCACCGGCTTGTCGTGGACAGGTCAGGGTGCGGCGGCAGCCAGGTTCTACGATGAGGACAAGTCGCGCGGTTACGGGGGCCGCGAGCAGTGGCGGGGAAAACTACAACGGACCCGCGAGCTCGTGTCGGGCTTGCTTGGAGTTGATCCGCAGGAGGTGTCGTTTGCTTCGAGCACCACGGAGGTGTTGAATCTCCTTGCGCACTCGGTGCCGCTGAAATCGGGTGATGAGGTGGTGCTGTGTGCGGACGAGTTTCCCTCGGTGATCCTGGCGTGGTCTCCTGCAGCCTTGCGCGGTGCGGAGCTGGTCACGGTGCCGGTAACAAGTGAACGCAGTCGAACGGATGAGCTGATCGGCGGCATCACAAGAAGCACTCGGGTGGTCTGCGTTTCCCATGTTCATTGGTGCACAGGTACACGCGTCGATCTCGACCGAATTGCCTCCGCGGCACGCGCGGTCGGTGCGAAAGTGGTAGTTGACGGCGCGCACGCGCTCGGCGCGATTGATGTTGACGCATCTGTTGCAGACTTCTACACCGGCTCGACATTCAAATGGCTGCTGTCGGGCTTTGGAGTCGCGTACTCGATGATGAGGCAGAGGGCTGCCGCCGAGATCGAGCCGGTTTTTCGCGGCTACGCCAACGAAGCACCTTCGCGATCGCTGCAGTACAGCCACGCCAACTATCCGGTCATGTACGCGCTGGAGGCAACCCTCGAGCTGTTGGAGGGACTGGGTTGGCAGGCCATCGAGGCCCGGGTGAGTTCGCTGACCGAGACGTTGCATAGAGAATTGGTCGCGGCCGGCTGGGAGGTCGTGACTCCGATGGAAAGCCGTGCCGGCATCATCTCTATCCGCGATCCCAACGCGCCGCAGACTGTTGCGCGACTGCTGGCGGAGCGGGTGGAAGTGGAGGACCGGGCGGGCCACCTGCGTGTCTCGCCGCATTTTTATAACAACGAAGCGGATTTGCGCCGTTTCCTGGATGTGCTGGGCCGCAATCCGGGCTGAGCGGGAGTCGCTGTATGGGGGACAGTGCCATGAAGGGCGGAGTGGGCGGTCTGCGCAAGGACGTGCGGATGATCGACATTGTGACTCTGGGCGCGGGAGCGGCCATCGGAGTTGCGATTTTTTCGATCTTTGCGCCGGCGGCGGCCCTGGCCGGCCCTGGAATGCTGATCTCGATGGCGCTCGCGGCTATCCCGATGTGTGTGTTTGCGTTCGTCTATGCGTTCATGGGGACGGCGGACCCGCGATCCGGTGCATCGTACGTCTGGCCGTCGAGATATATCAGCCCGTTCGCGGGTTTTCTGATTGGGTGGCTGCGGATCCTGGCCAGCACCGGGGTGATGGTGCTGCTGGCGACTGTGTTGGTTCAACACTGGATGCGGGTGATCGCTCTGCCGCTGAAACCCACCATGGCAGTGGTGTTTGGTGTGTTCTTTGTGCTCAATATCCGGGGTGTGGCAGTGGCGACCCGGGTTCAGACGGCTCTGTTTGTACTCATGACGTTGGCTTTGGGCCTGCTCATGGTCGGAAGTGCGGGCCACCTCGACTCGCGGAACTTCCTGCCTGTGCTGCCGCATGGATGGGCAGGAGTCCTGGCGGCCATTCCGTTGTTGGTGTCGCTGTTTCTGGGGATTGAAAATGCCGTGGAAGTGGGCGAGGAAACCCGCGATGCGCGCAATACACTCGGACGTGCGATCGCAATTTGTGTCGGCACCATCCTTGTCATCTATGTGGGGGTCTCCATCGCCACGCTGGGCGTCCTGGGCCCGGCGGCGCTGTCCGCGAGTGATGCTCCGCTACTCGATGCCGCTGGAGCGGTGTTCGGACCTGCCGCGCAGGATCTCATCCTCGTGGCGGCGACATTGGCACTGGCGAAGTCACTGAATGCCACCTTGTTGATCTTTTCGCGCTATCTGTTCGCCATGGGGCGCGACGGAGTGTTGCCATCCGTCTTGGGGAAGATCCACCCGCGGTGGGGCACTCCCTATGTTGCGGTGACAGTCGCATTCGCATGCTGTTTGTTGGGGCTGCTGCTGCCATCCAACCTCGTGTTTCTGTTTCTGGCGGCCAACCTGCCTACGTTGCTGAAGTATCTCGGGACGTGTGTGTCGGTGCTGCGGATACTCAAGCACCGTCCTGACATCTACGAGGGGGCGGGATTTCGACCGGACCGCGGGAGGTTGGCTGCGATGGCCTGGGTGGGTGTCGGGTGTGCTGTGGGGATCGTGCTTGCGGGTATTACGACCGATTGGCGGCCCTATGCGGTGTTGTTGGGATGGGCGTGCCTGGGATCGGTGGGCTGGCTGGGTATACGACGGCGTGCAGAAGCAATCACGGCGCTGAGCGGCGAATAGAGGCTTGGCCTCAGGACTCGGCGCCCGTGAAGAGGGAAGGCTTGCCCGCTGCCCGGATTTTCTCCAGGTGCTTGCGGTAGCGCTCGAGAGTCGCCTTGATGTCATCGACGACGCCTCGCTTCGCATCGGCCGCACGATGCTCGCGGATGGCTCGAACGATAGAGTCGTGCGTCTTCGAGGCAACCCGTTTGATCTGATCGCTGCCGAGCTCCTCAAACAGGGCCAGCATGCTCGGGCCGCAACGGACCCACAGCGGTTCGACGAGGTCGAACAGGGTGGAGTGGTGAGCAGCCGCGTACACTGCAAAGTGGAATTCGCGGTTACGGCGCAAGGGTACGCTGGGATCCCTGGCCACTTTGCCCGACGAAAATCCCTCGTGCGCCTGCTCCAAACGCTCGATGTCACCGGCATCGGCGCGCTCGGCGGCGAGCTCCGCCAGCTGGCCCTCGAGCAGGATGCGGGCCTCGCAGATCTCCTGAAACTTCGCACCTCCGAGCGCCGGGACCTTCACCGAACGGGCGGCGGTCATGTCGAGCACCTGCTCGGAGGTGAGCTTGTGAAGCGCCTCGCGGACCGGCATCACACTGGTCCCCAATTGCTGGGCGAGATCCCGGATGGTGAGGGTCTGGCCGGGCTTGAATCGTCCGTCACTCAGGCTTGCGCGAAGCTGGGCGTACACCTGCTCCTGCAGGGTGTTGCGGGCGATCGGGGAGAGCGGGTTGGGCGCTGATTTCGTTGGCATTGCAATCTGGGTGGGGATCGACGGGCAATGTAGCGGAATTTGCGCTGAAACGGCAATTTCCGTCGGTGGAGGGGCACCTGCTTGGCCGGACGGCCCGCCGTGCGCCCCAAATTCAAATGATTCGTGTCGGATCCTCAAAAGTTGCCCCGAACGGATCTCCTAAGATTCGCGCTTCTCCACAGCACAGAGTCCTCGTCATGTCCGTCCTCGAGCGGTTATCGGGCGTCGGTGTCGCCCTGGTTGCAATGCTGGCCAGCTTTTCTGTCAGGGCGATCGCGCCTGCCGGGCCGCCGTCTCCGACTGAGTGGCCGGCCTTGGGTGATCAGGCAAGTGCGGGTCCGCGTCACTTCGAGACACTGCACAAGGGCGTGTTCGGGGGGACGAAGCTGAAATACCGCGCTTCGGTAGCGGAGACGGTTCTCCAGGGGCCCGACGGTAAGCCCGCTGCGAGTGCGTTCACGACCGCTTTCACGCGGGCCGATGTCAAAGAGGTCGCTTCGAGGCCGGTGATCTTCATCTACAACGGCGGACCCGGCGGTGCTGCTTCGATGTTGATGTTCGGTGCGTTCGGTCCTAAGCGGATGACTTCACTGACCAGTACAGCGATGGCGGACCCCACTGTACCGGTGGTCGACAATCCAGAGACGGTGCTCGAGCTGGCGGATCTGGTGTTTCTCGATCCGCCGGATACGGGGTTCAGCCGGCGCCTGGAAGGGGTGCCGCCGCGGCTGTTTTTGTCCATTGATGGCGATTCGTTTGCCATGGGACAGTTGATTGTTCATTGGCTCACGGCGAACGGGCGCGTGAGCTCACCGGTTTACCTGGCAGGGGAGAGTTATGGCACGTTGCGCAACGTTGCACTTGCGCGCGACCTGGGTAAATCGAAGGTCAAGGTCAACCTGCGCGGCCTGATCATGATCTCGCAGGCAATCACCTACAACGGTCCTGACAGCATCCGGCCGTTCCGGCCAGTGGATGTGATGCGTGCGTTGACCCGATTGCCGGATGTCGCGGCGAATGCCTGGTATCACGGCAAAATCGACAATCAACATCAGTCTGTGCAGGAGGCCGTTGACAAGGCGATCCGCTTCGCTCGATCGGAGTATGTTGCGGCCCTGCTGGAGGGTAACAAACTCGACGACGCGCGCAGGCAGGGCATTGCCGAGCGGCTTGCCGAACTGACCGGAATACCATCGCAGTACTATCTGACGCACAACCTGCGCATTCGCGATTATCGCCACGAGTTGCTGCGCAGCGAGGGGAAGGCGCTTGCACAGTTTGACGGTCGGGAGACCGAGCCGCTTGCCGGTCTGCCAGAGGACGCGGATCGTGACTGGGATGCCGCGGTCGCGGGAGTAACCGCGAGCATGGAACGTTTTGCGCAGAAGGATCTGGGAGTGACGGGTCTCGGGCGCTATGTATCGATCGTCCACGACCCGTACGGTTACGAGGAAGGTTGGACGTATGTGCTGCCGTCACAACCTCCATTGGATGTGGTTCTCACGGATGTCATGAAACGGGATTCGAATCTCAGGCTGATGGTTCCGCAGGGAATCTTTGATACCACCAGCTCGATGGGATCGACCCGATCGATGTTTGAACAGCTCGATATTCCGGCCGACCGTGTCGCTCTCACCTATTACGCCGGCGGTCACATGGTCTACTCGGACCCGGACGGGCTGAAGAAATTCATGAATGACGTGCGGGCGTTTGTGAAGGGAGGAATGCCGAGCAGCGAGTTTCCGCCAGTCTCAGCTCCACACTGAGTCAGTCGCGCGTCATGGCGACCAGGTAGACCTTCAAGGCGGCCTCGGTCGCTGTGTTCTCGATTCCGTGGGATACGCCGTTAGGGGTGAAGATGTGGTCGCCCGCTGTGACTGGGACCCTCTTGCCATCGATCTGCATCTCGCCGCTTCCCGACAGGATGTAATAGAACTCGTCGTAGGATCCATTCTTCTGGTCGCCTACGTTGTGAGTGTGAACACCTTCGCTGGCGCCGGGCGGGATGTTGTAGATGAGAAGCAAGGCGGGCTTTGGGGCGCCTTCATCGCGGAAGAAGAATTTGATGTCGATGGTGCCGTTGCCTTCATGCACGCCCTTGTAGGCGATCAGGCGTTCGTGATCGGGGTCGTTGCGATAGGTGTAGGGATGGCTGGGCGGCGACTTGGGATCTGCTGGCGTCATGGCGTGAGCCTTCTTGAAGATCTCAATGGGTGTGAGAAGAGCCGTGCTCGCGGCCAGGAGCACCCGGCGACGGCTGGTCGACGTTGGCTTCCGGGGCATGTTTGATTTTCCGTGCTAGTGGTCGGTTGCCGGAGTAACCGGAAGCTCCAACGTCGAAGGGTGCTGCGCATCGTGATAGATCACATTGTGAGCGACCACCGGAGTGCTTTCATCGAAGTTGCGGCCCCCCGTATTCAGGTTGCGCTCGTACAGCGGGAAGTTGGATCCTGCGACTTCGATGCGGATTCGATGGCCGGCGCCGATTCGGGTGGCGACGGCGAGCTGGCCGAGCTCGATCTTGTAGGTCTCACCTGGCTTCAGGAACGATTCTCTGTCGATCCCGTTGCGGTAACGCAGTCGCTGAATCGAGTCGGCTACGTTGTAGGCTTTTCCGTCCGGATAGACGTCCACCAACTTGATGGCTATATCCGTGTCAGGGACGTTCGTGGAGAGGTAGACGGTGGCCTTCACGGGTCCTGCTATATCGAGAGGAGACGCCAATGGCTCGGTTGTGTAGACGAGGACGTCATTGCGCTTTTCAATGTCGGTTTGATCCAGGGCGGCTTGCGGCAGACAACAGCCGCCGCCGTGGCTGGGTACTGGACTCATCGGGTCGCTGTCGAACTGGTCCGGGTTTCCAGTCACCGCGTGATCCGTCAGGCGACCGCTGCCGCCTGAGCTGTTTGCATGTCCATCGCTGGTGAGGAAAAACTGTGTGGGAGTGGACCGCGGCGGCCACGAATCCGTGCTGACCCACTTGTTGGACTCGAGGGGGTAGTACTGGACGCGCGGCATCTGCAGATCGCCCTGGCCATTGTTTTTCAACCAGTGGTCGAACCATTTGACGTAGGTGCCGGCGTAATCGAAGCGCGCATCGCCGATCGGTCGATCGCCGACCCGGGTCTGCTCTTTTTCGATGCTGCCCATGCTGCAGTGCGGGCCGCCACCGATGATCAGGTACTGGTCCTGCGAATTGCCCGACAGGTATTCAAACATCCGGGTGGTGCCGTAGATTTCGATGGAGTCGTACCACGAATCCACATGTAACACCGGGACTCTGGCCTGATCGCCCTGATTGAGGAAGTCCTGTTTGCGCCAGCCCGGATCGTTGGGACTGCGCCGGATGTAGGTGTTGAATCCGGTCTGGGGGGAGCCGATCGAATTCAACACGTCCTGACTCGGCAGGTGCGTCGCCCAGCTCAGGTCCTGATTGGGCCATCCGGGGGACGTCGGATCGAACGTGTGTATCAGGGCGGTTCGCTCTGTCTGCGAGAGATTGCGCGGCAGCTTGGGATGGTTGAAATATCCATCACCGTGGTACCACATCGCCCACGCGAACATCGGCACGCCGCCGGTGTAGAAGACACCTTGATCGGCGAAGCCGGGGATGACACCCGCACCGGTGGCCGCTCCCATCGCCACCACGGCCTTCAGACCCTTGGGAGGATGGTTGAGCATCGGGATGCTGGCTTCGCCGCTGGAGGAGCAGCCAATCGTTCCGACGGAGCCATTTGACCATGTTTGGGACGTGATCCAATTGACTACATCGGTTGAATCGGCGGTGGCGCCTTCGAGCCAGTGGTACTCACCCTCGGACCACTGGGTTCCGCGGTTGTTCACGACAATGATGCCGTAGCCTTCCTGGATGAGCCGGGTGAACACCGGGTTGCCGAACTCCATCTGGTTCGGGTAGGGCGACTGGATAAGAATGATGGGTCGCTTTGACTCCGAGGAGGCACCGTTCGGGACGATCATGCTCGCCATGAGCTGCGTGCCGTCTTTGAGAGGGACCAGCACGCCTTCTTCGAGGTGCGCAACTTCCCGGACATGGAGAGTGTCCAGTGGATTGCGCAGGTACGCAGCCGGCTCCTTTTCCGAGGGTTTGGCAGTGGCGGTGACCGGTGGCGAAGGAGGGCTCGAATGCTTGCTGGTGCAGCCGCAAGTGATCGCCGACATGGCGGCGAGGAGGAATAGGATCGACTGCCGGACTAGGATCATCGGACACACCTCTTGCCTGACAATGCGCGCGAGCCGGCGAGGTCGCTTAGTCAAAGCGACAGCAATTATATCCTTTCCGGCAATTGGTTTTTTTGGAGGGTGTGCGCTCCTCTGTGCTAGGTTGACGCTTTCAAATCGGCAAAAGCGGAGGTCGCTTGAGATACCGTGGAATTCTGTTGCCGTTGCTGCTGACTGTGGGATGTGTTCCTGCATGGGCTCATGAGGCTGCACAGTCGGCCGATGAGAAGGCGGTTCGGGCCAGCTTTGAGACCCTGCTCGAGGGCATGGCGAAGCGGGATCGAGCGAAGATCCTGGAACGGCTGCTGCCGGGTGGACTCCTCACGTTCATGCGCGACGGGAAGCCCAAGCAAATTACCTTTGAGGCATTTGCGGACAAGCTGGCAGCGCCTGCACCCGAGAAGATTGAGGAACGCATCCAGGACCCGTTGATTCGTGTGGACGATGACGTGGCCATCCTCTGGGCGCGGTTTGAATTTCTGATCGATGGCAAAGTTCATCATTGCGGACGCGATATCGCTACGTTCGCGCGCGTGGAGGGACGGTGGATGATTACGAGCATCGCCGACAATGGTCGCAGCGACTGCGGCCGCAAGGCAGCACCAGGCTAAATTCCTAACGCCCGCAGGTTCGTATCGTTACTTCCATACCTGGCGGGCGATTCGCAGGTGGTTCTCGCCCAGGATCTTGCGAACATCGCCATCGCTGTAGCCCCTCTGCAGCAGGCCTTCGGCGATGTCCGGGAGTTGCTCCGGGGCCATCATGGCGAGGCCGTCGGGATATTTATCCGGGGGGTAGCTTGCGGGGTGCGCCTTGACGAATTTCTGAACTTCCTCCTGATCGAAGGCATAGTCGAGGCCGATGCCAACATGATCGGGCCCGACCAGGTTGACGACATAGTCGATGTGGCGGACCAGTGTCTCGGTGCGGATGTCGTTTTCGCCGAGAAAGACGCCGATCCCATTCAGGCCGATTACGCCACCTTTCGCGGCACAGGCGCGAATGGCGGTGTTGCTGATGTTGCGCGCATGGTTCCAGACGGACTTGGGATTGGAGTGGGAAAAAATGACCGGCCGGGTGGCAGCGTCGAGAATTTCCAGGGCGCTACGCTCCCCGATGTGGGAGGCGCAGACGACCATACCGACCCGCTCCATCTCCCTGAGCACCTGGCGACCGAACTCGGTGAGTCCGGCGTCCTCATCCTGACAACCGCCGGCCAGCGTGTTGTTGCGGTTGTAGGCGAAGAGCATCCAGCGGACGCCGAGGTCGTAGTACAGCGACACCATGCTGAGTTGATCGTAGAGGCAACAGCCCCCTTCGATGTTGAAGCAGATACCGAGCTTGTTCTGCTTGCGGGCCTGCTCGATGTCCTCGCCGCGGAGGATCAGATGGAACTCGTCTGAGTGCGTGGCAATCCAGTAGCGGAAGTCGGCCAGCAGGCGCACCGCATTTTCGTTGGGTGCCGGATCGAACGCGACATTCAAGGTCACCAGGTCGACGCCGGCGGCCTTGTGACGTCTGAGGTATTGCAGGGAGCCGGCCTTGTTGGGCTCGGTGGCGGTGCAGGTATGGTTGTCCCAGACGAGACTGTGATCGAACAGGGCGCGAACCCGAGATGTGGGTGCGGGATGTTGAATTCCTATCTGGGCCATATCAGGCGGTCCTGTGAATTGGGAGCGGGTGATGAGAGGCTATCATTGACGCATCCTGGCGCCTGAGGCATCCCAAGTGGCGGCTGTGCCTACCTTGCATGCGCGGAACTCCCCGTTGACGGCAACTTTGAGGCCTTCTTGATCGGCCGGGATGTTGGAGTCCAGATATCCCATTGCCAGGCTGTGGCCCATGCAATGTCCGTATCCTCCTGAGGTGACAAAGCCCACCAGCTCGTTGTTGAGGAGAATGGGCTCGTAGCCGCTGGCATCGGCATTGCTCGTATCGATCTGCAGGGTGACCAGCCGGCGCGGGGGTGTCTTGTCGCGATCGCGCAGTGCGGCATCGCGGCCTATGAATCCCTCGCGATCGTAATCGATGAAACGCTCCAGGCCGGCCATCCGCGGGGTGTAGTCGCGGGAGAATTCGCGCGACCAGATGCCGAACCCTTTCTCGAGGCGCAACGAGTTGAGTGCATACATTCCAACCTGTCGGATGCCCAGGTCGGCGCCCACGCGCAGCACTTCGAGAAGCAGGGCGCGTAAATAGGGCGCGGCTACGTGGATCTCGTATCCGAGCTCACCGGTGACCGAGAGCCGCGCAACCATAGCCGGAGCGTACGCGACATCGGCTTCAATCAAACTCATGAACGGCAGGGCTGCTTTGGACACGTCGGAGCGAGTCAGTCTTTGCAGTAGCTCGCGCGATCGGGGGCCGAACAGGGCAAGCCCGGTACTGTGCTCTGAGATGTTCTGGACCTGGACGCCCTCGCCGGACAGGTGCTCGTCGAACCAGCGCATGTGCCAGGCCTGGAGGTAGCCGGACCCGCTGACCAGGAATCGGTCCTTTGCCAGCCGCAGGGTAGTGAGGTCTCCCATCAGCTTGCCGCTGGAGGCCAACATGGGTGTGATGCGGATTTTCCCGACCGCGGGAATCCGACCCGCGAGCACGCGGTTGAGGCCTGCTTCCGCATTGGGGCCGGTGACCAGATACTTTCCAAAGGCGGAGATATCGATGACGCCCACCGCATTACGGGCGGCCTGACATTCCTCCTTGACCTGTTGGAACGCATTGGAGTGGCCTAGTGAGGGGTTTTCAACTGCGGGCTCGCCCTGCTTGGCGAAGAACAGGGGAATCTCCAGTCCGTAGCTCACACCGAAAACGGCATTTGCGGCGCTCAACTCGCTGTGAACGGACGAGGTCTTGGCCGGGCGCCCGGCGGGCCAGTATTCGTTGGGGTAGGCGATCTGAAAGCGTTTGGCGTAGAACTCGCGAGCCTTGGCAATGGTGTAACTTTCGGTGGCGTACGGCCCGAAACGCGCGACATCCATCGCGAAGATGTCCGTGTCGGATTCGCCGTGGATCATCCATTGGGAGAGCGCCAATCCAACACCGCCGCCTTGTGCGAAGCCGGCCATTACGCCACACGCGGCCCAGTAGTTGCGCAGTCCGGGGACCGGGCCGACGAGAGGGTTTCCGTCCGGTGTGAATGTGAATGGGCCATTGACGATGCGGCGGATGCCGGTATTGGGCAAAGATGGAAATCGCTGGAAGCCTTTTGTCAGCGCTTCTTCCAGGCGCTCCAGCGCGGGCGGCAACAATTCGGTGTCACCGTATTCCCAGGGGGTGCCCTTCACAGCCCAGGGCGTTGCGTCTTTTTCGTAAACGCCCAACAGGACGCCCTTGCGCTCTTGCCGCAGGTAGATCTCGGCATCGAGATCGAGCACGAGCGGAATTTCGCTCTTGGCCTGGACGAGCTCGGGAATGTCATCGGTCAAGAGGTAATGGTGCTCCATCGGGATCAACGGCAGGCGCGCACCGACCATGTGTCCCACTTCCCTGGCCCAGAGCCCTGCCGCATTGACAACATGCTCGGCTTCGATGTTGCCTTGATCGGTGACGACCTGCCAGGAGCCGCGGCCTGTTGGATTCAGCTCGAGCACGCGGGTGTGCCGCAGGACGGTGGCGCCCTGTTTGACGGCGGCCTTGGCATAGGCATGAGTCGCACCATAGGGGTCCAGGTGGCCCTCTCTCGGATCGTAGATTGCACCCAACACGTCGGACACGTCGATCAGCGGACACATTTCCCGAATCTGTGCCGGTCCCACGAGCTCCGTCTGCAAACCCAACACCCGGTGCCGCGTCCAGTAGGCTTTGAGGAATTCCCAGCGCTCGCGCGTGGCAGCAATGTTCAATCCGCCGGTGAAGTGCAGGCCGACGTCCTGCCCGGACAGGGCCTCGATTTCGCGGTACAGGTCGATCGTGTACGACTGCAGGCGCGCAACACCGGGATCACTGTTGAGTGCATGGAAACCGCCCGCCGCATGCCAGCTCGAGCCGGCGGTCAGCTCTTTGCGCTCACATAACACGACATCGCGCCAGCCAAGCTTGGTCAGATGGTACAGAACGCTGCAGCCGACCACTCCGCCGCCAATGATCACTGCCTGTGCGTGGTTTTTCATGCCTGAGGTACACCGGAAAAAGAGCTGTCCGGATATTACGGCGCGGGCGGCAGCTGTCGGTCCGGCCGGATTTGCGGTGCCGACATTTTTCGTAGGATTTCGGGTCTGGGAGGCGCGAAAGCCAGTGCCCTAAAGTAATCTGCCCGTCGCCTCGGTTTGGGAGGTGGGTATCGGTAGGTGCCGATTGAGGCATTTGAGAACGAATTTGATCGCTGCCGGGATCGGCCTGGCGTTCTGTGCGACTACGAGCGCGCAGTGGCAGCCCGTATTGAAGAAGCCGCCGGCGATTGCATCGGAAGACACGGCGCGGCCAACACCTCCGGCGCCGGCGTCCGTCAAAGATGGATTTACCTTGGCGGTGGGCGGGGATCTGCTGGGGCCGTACTATCCTCGTTTCACGGTTGCAGATGCGGGTCGGGCGGCCGTATTTCAGATTTTCCAGGCCGCCGACGCGGGGTTCGCCAATCTCGAAGGCAACCTCTTCGACACTTGGAATTTTGCAGGCTCGCCTGCCGCAGAGAATGGGGGGTTTGAGCAAGGCGGGATCGGTAGTGGGCCGGTGCTGCCCAAGTCGATCGCGGTCGACCTGAAACGGCTGGGCATCAGCATGGTGTCCACTGCCAACAATCACTCCCTGGATTGGGGCGTAGAGGGACTGGTCAGCACTTTGCGCAATCTCGACGAGGCGGGAATCGCGCACGCCGGCGGTGGGCGTAGTTTGTTTGAAGCTCGCAGCCCTGGATTTGTGGAGACAGCACACGGGCGGGTTGCCTTGATCGGCTCTGCCTCCACATTCATGCCGATGGCACCGGCGGGCGGCGGCGGCGGGGATGGACGGCTGCTGAAGGCGCCCCGTGCGGGCATCGCAGCACTGCGCAGCCGCCCGGTTGCCCTTGTTACACCGGCCGAGTTTGAAACCCTCGCCGGCATCGCGCAGCGTCAGGGGAAGCCGGTTGAGAAGAGTGATGATGAGGTGACTCTCGCGCCGAACGAAGCTGTGTTTATTCAACAGAGTTTCAGGCGTTCGGACCACACTGGGATGACGTATGAGCTGCAGCCGGATGACCGCTCGGGGATTCTGAAAGCCATACGCGCCGGGAAGGAAGGTGCGGACGTCGCCGTCTATTCTATCCACGCGCATGAGACTGACTCGGGTGGGCAGGAGTTCGACGTAGACCCTGCGCTGCTGCATCCGGCTGACTTTCTGCAGCCGCTGTTTCACGATGCGGTGGATTCCGGCGCGGATGTTGTGTTGACTCACGGGCCGCATGTGTTGCGCGGGATCGAGATCTACAAGGGTAAGCCCATCTTCTACGGGCTGGGCAGCCTGTTCTTTGTGTTGGGTAAGGAGTTTCGGCCGCAATGGTATGACAGTGTGGTGGCCGCGATTGAGTTCAAGAACGGCAAGGTGTCGGAAATTCGTTTGTATCCGATCATACTGGGATCAGCCTCGGAAAATCGTACGCGGGACGAGCAAGGGATGCCGCATCCGGCACACGGCGCCGATGCTGTACGGGTACTCGGATCTATTCAGAAGCAGTCCGCCGCGTTCGGAACCCGCATTGTGATTCAGAAAGACATCGGGATCATCCGCCCTTGAGTGATCTGCGTTGAGCTCGGGTTACTCCATCTGGTCGTTGTTGAAGGGGGCGCTGAGCCATCAGCGCGACACGCAGCCTGCCTGGCCCGAAGCAGAAACCAAAAGTCGCTATGACGTTGTGATCGTTGGAGGTGGCGGCCACGGCCTCGCAACGGCGTACTACCTCGCCAAGAATCATGGCCTGCGCAATGTCGCGGTTCTGGAACGAGGGTGGATCGGCGGGGGCAATACGGGGCGAAATACCACTGTGGTTCGCTCCAACTATCTGTATCCGGAAAGTGCGCGACTGTACGAATTCTCCTTGCAGCTCTATGAGAAGCTCTCGGCCGATCTCAACTTCAATATCATGCTGAGTCAACGTGGAATGTTGATTCTGGCGCAAAGCCCCCATGACCGGGAAATGCAAGCGCGTGCGGCGACTGCGATGTGGATGAACGGGATCGACGCCGAGTTGCTCGACCGGGAACAGGTTGCAAGCCTGGCGCCGCTTTTGGATCTGTCTTCCGGTGCGCGGTTTCCGGTGTTGGGAGGGTTGATCCAGCGCCGCGGGGGGACTGCTCGCCATGACGCAGTGGCTTGGGGTTATGCGCGGGCGGCCGCGGGCCTCGGGGTCGATATCATCTAAAACTGCGAGGTCCAGGGGTTTCTGACTGACTCGAGAGGAGTCTGCGGGGTGCGTACCTCGCGTGGATTGATCCGTGCCGAGCGCATTGGAATCGCGGCG
>Ga0105240_10009414_pt1 | contig 13829 bp, 11 predicted proteins | sample KBSC54metaG_FD_80426 | JGI IMG/M metagenome (GOLD analysis project Ga0105240, IMG submission 80426) | Corn rhizosphere microbial communities from Kellogg Biological Station, Michigan, USA - KBS C5-4 metaG | ecosystem: Host-associated > Plants > Roots > Rhizosphere > Soil | place: Michigan, USA... | reverse complement strand
TGCACGACCCAGATCTGCGCGCGTGCCCCAGCTTGGCCGTAGCCTGCTCCGTTCGGGTAGTCGGCGCGCCGGACCACCCCGAGCGGCCCCAGCAGCCTGTCGTAGAAGTCCTTGGCCTTCGGCAGGTCATTGCTGCCGACCGTGACATGGCTGAACATCGTTTCCTCCCGCGATCCACGCGCCGCTTCAACCCGGCGACGGCATGCCCAATGACGCCATCCGGTTCTTCCAGAGCTCCAGCGTCCCGTCGACCCAGGCCGTGAGCTGTTCCGGCGTCGAAGTCTGCACGTCGATGCCGACGTTGACGAGTTCGGCCGCCGTCTCCTTCTGGCCGAGCACGGCGCGGATCTGGAAGTTCCATTCCGCGACGACCTGTTCGGGCGTGCCCCGGCACGAGAAGAAGCCGTACCATTCGGTCGACGCGAGGTTCGGGCGGCCGATCTCGAATGCCGTCGGCAGGTCGGGTGCGAACGACAGCCGCTTCTCGGCCGACGTGATGACGATCTTCAGCTTCCCGCCGCGGTGGAATTCGAGGGCCGTCGGCAGGCTGAGGATACCGGAGGAGATCTTGTTGTCGCGCAGGTCGTTGATCAGCGGCCGGCCGCCGCGATACGCCACGCCCTGCAGCGTCACGCCGAGTTCGCGCCCCAGCAGCCGCGCATAGGTGTCGAGATAGCCGTCGCTGCCGGTGATGCCGATGCGCGCGCGTGCGGGGTCGCCGCGCAGCCACTCGGCGTACTGGTTCAGGGTGGTGACACCGATCGTCGGCGAGACCGCGAGCACCATCGGATAGGTCCCGGCCAGCGACAGCGGCACCATGTCGGCGCGCGGATCGGTCGAGGGAGCACACTCGGTGATGGCGGCGGCGACGGCGGTCGAGGGAACGCAGGCGATCAGCGACCCGTCCGGTGGGCCTTTCTTCAGCGATTCCATCACCAGCGAGCCGTTGGTGCCGGCGTGGTTCTCGACCTTGATGCGCCGGCCGATGCGGGACTCGACCCTCGGCGCCAGGACCCGCGCCAGCACGTCGATGCCGCCGCCGGGGCTGAAGCCGACCAGGATGGTGATGTTCTTGGGGGTGATGAAGTCGGCGCGAGCGAGCGACGGAACAAGGGCCGGGGCGGCGATTGACCCCAGCGTCAGCAGCGCACGACGCCGGGAGAGTCTATCGAGCATGAAGCGCAGATCCGGTCGAACGTCGGTTGATGGGCCCGAGGCCCAGGCTCTCCCTGCGAGTCTTTCACACTTCGTGGCGCGCCGCCATGCGTGCGGCGAACTCGTTCAGATCACGATGCCGCAGGGGCGTAGGCCGCCGCGAGCTGGCGCGAGACCAGCCGGGCGTAGAGCGATCCTTGCGCGAGCAGGGAGGCGTGGGTGCCGGTCTCGGCGATCCGGCCCTCGTCGAGCACCACGATCAGGTCGGCGTCACGCACCGTCGACAGGCGGTGTGCGATCACGATCGTCGTGCGGTCGGCCTGCAGCAGGTCGAGCGCGCGGCGCACCGCCTGCTCGTTCACCGCGTCGAGGTGCGAGGTCGCCTCGTCGAGGATCAGGACCGGCGCGTCCTTCAGGAAGGCGCGGGCGATGGCCACCCTCTGGCGCTGGCCGCCGCTCAGGGACGTGCCGCGCTCGCCGACGGCCGAGTCGAGCCCGTCGGGCAGGCTGGCCACGAGTTCCGACAGCGAGGCGTGCCGGATCGCGGCCTGCAGCTCGGTATCGGTCGCCTCGGGGCGGGCGATCAGGATGTTGGCGCGCAGGGTGTCGTTGAACAGATAGGTGTCCTGGGCGACCAGCGCGATCATGCGGCGCAGTTCGTCGAGCTTGTAGTCCCTGAGGTCCGCGCCATTCAGCGTGATGCGGCCCCGGTCGGGATCCCAGAAACGCATCAGCAGTTGCGCCGTCGTGGTCTTGCCTGCGCCGGACGTGCCGACCAGCGCCACCGTCTTGCCGGCGGGAATGACGACCGAGACGTCGCTGAGCGCGCGCCGCGTCTGGCCGGGATAGGTGAAGCTCACGCCTTCCAGCGCGAGCGCCGCCGCGCCCTTGCGGGCCGGGGCGCCGGCGCCGTCGCGCACGGGGATCGGCTCGTTGGCCAATGCATAGACGCGCCGCGTGGCGCCCAGGGTGTCGGCGAGCTGGCGGCCGATCTGGGCGATTTCAGATACCGGCAGGAACGCCGCCATCGCCAGCACGGTGAACAACGGCAGCAGGCCGGGGTCGATCGCGCCTTTGGTCGAAAGCACCGCGCCGGTGACGACGACGGCCAGGCCGCCCAGGCCGGTCAGCACCTCGAGGATGGCATGCTGCATCGTCAGTTCGCGGAAGAACGGCAGGCGCAGCCCGATGTGGCGCTGCGACAGCGCATCGAGCTTCGTGCCGCGCGACGTCTCCTGCTGGAAGGCCACGATCTCGCCCAGCCCCTGCACCGAATCGACGGCGAAGGCGCCGAGCTCGCCCGCCGCCTCGCGCGCCTGGCTGCCCAGTGTGTCGACCCGCTTGCGCATCATGAACGGGCTGAGGCCGACGGCGAGCAGGAACGGCACCAGCGCGAGCGCCAGCCACGGGCTGTTCGCGCCAAGCGCGATGATGACGGCCGCCGGCACCAGGATCGCCACGAACGCCGGCGCCACGGTGTGGGCAAAGAAATACTCGACCAGCTCGATGTCGTGCGTCGCCAATGCCATGAGATCGCCGGTACGGCGACGCACGAGGTATGCCGGCGCCAGCGCGTCGAGCTTGCGGAAGGCGTCGATGCGCATCTCGGCCAGCAGGCGGAAGGCCATGTCGTGCGCCAGCCAGGATTCGAACCAGTGCAGCACGCCCGACAGCGGCGCCACGACGATCAGCGCGATGGCGAGGTCGTGCCACGGCGTGCCGTTCTTCAGCGCCAGCACGATCAGCGCCGACAGCACGCCCACGCCGATGAAGGCGATCACGCGCAGCACGCCGAAGGTGAAGGTGGCGGCGAGCTTGCCCTTCCACGGCAGGATCACCTTCATCAGCGTCGCCACGACCTGATACCAGGTCAGGCCCTCGGCCTTGATGATGCCTTCGGTCATCGGCTTGATCGCACCGCCGGGCGTGTCGGCCACGGACTCGACGCGTGCCGGCAGCGCGAAAACGTCGGCCGATGCCGGTGTGGCGGCCTCGCGCGCCTGTTCGGCCATCAGGCCGGCATAGACGCCGCCCTTCGACATCAGCTCGGCGTGGCGGCCCTGTTCGGTCACCTTGCCGCCGTCGAGCACGAGGATGCGGTCGCAGTCGATCACGCTCGACAGGCGATGGGCGAGGATCAAGGTCGTGCGGCCGCGCATCAGCCGGTCGAGCGCCTCCTGGATCACGGCCTCGTTCTCGGCGTCGACGGCGCTCAGCGCCTCGTCGAGCACCAGGATCGGCGTGTCGCGCAGCAGCGCGCGGGCGATGGCCAGCCGCTGGCGCTGGCCGCCGGACAGCTTGATGCCCTTTTCGCCGACGATCGTGCGATAGCCCTGCGGCAGCGACACGATGAAGTCGTGGATGTTGGCCGCGCGCGCGGCGTCCTCGACGTCGCCATGGGCGGCATCGGGCCGGCCGAGGCGGATGTTCTCCTCGACCGTGCCGTGAAAAAGGAAAGTGTCCTGGTTGACGACCGAGATCAGCGAGCGGATCTGCGCGAAGGACAATGTCCGCAGATCGTGGCCGCCCAGGGTGATGCGGCCGCGGTCGGGATCGTAGAAGCGCAGCAGCAGCCGCACGATCGACGACTTGCCGCCGCCCGAGGGGCCGACGAGGCCCAGGCGTTCGCCGGCCTCGGCGCGGAAGGTGAGGCCGGCATGGACGGTCCGTCGGGTGCCCGGATAGGCGAAGGCCACATCCTCGAAGGCGATGACGGGCGCCAATGCCTTGTCGAGCGGGGCGGGGAGGGAGTCGGCCACGGAGGGCGTCTCGTCGAGGATGCGGTAGATGCCCTGCGCCGCCGAGAGGCCGACCATGCCCTGGTGCAGCACCGAGCGCAGTTCGCGCATCGGCCGGAAGATCTCGACGCCCAGCATCATGATGACCAGCAGCGCCGGCAGCGCCATCGCGCCCGACTGCACGCGCGTGGCGCCATAGATCAGGGCGGTGGCGGCGCCGCCGGCGATCGCGGCGTCGGTGATGCCGCGCGCCAGCGAGTTGGTGCCCAGCACCCACATGGTGCGGCGGAACAGGTCGCGCGCCTCGACCTCGAGCTTGTCGGCGCGCGCCTTGCCCTGGCCGAAGGCCTTCAGTGTGGCCAGGCCCTGGATCGAGTCGAGGAACTCGGCGGCGAAGCTGGCATAGGATTTCTGCCGGTAGTGCGAGTTGCGCACGTCCCACTTGTGCCAGAGCGCGGGCGCAAAGAGGGCCACCAGCGCGAAGACCAGCATCACCGTGGCCACCGGCAGGTCGATGAAGGCCACGACGGCGAAGATCAGCAGCGGCGACAGCAGTGCGATCAGGAACTGCGGCAGGAACTGGCCGAAATAGGTCTCGAGCTGCTCGACGCCGTCGATCATCGACAGGGTGAGGCCGCCCGAACGCTGGCGGCCGACGGTGGCCGGACCGAGGCTGGCGATCTTGTCGTAGAGGATGCGGCGCAGGTTCTTCTGCACGCGCGCCGCCGTCTCGTGCGCGGTGACCGCGCGCCAGTGCTCGGCGGTGCCGCGCAGCACCATCACCAGCGCGATCAGACCGATCGGCAGGGCGAGTTCGGCCGGGCTCCTGCCGGCGAAGACCTGGCCGATCAGCCAGCCCAGCAGGCCGAGGCGGGCGACGCCGAAGCCGACGGAGAGAAGGCCGAGGCCGACGGCCGCCACGATGCGGCTGCGGACACCCTTGGTGAAGGCGAAAAGACGCGGTTCGATGTGCATGGGACGATGCTAGGCCCGAACGTCCACATTCGTCAGTCCACAAATTGGAAAACGCCCTGTACAATTCTGAACATGGACGCCAACTGGGACGATCTCCGGGTTTTCCTGACGCTGGCCCGCGCCGGCACGCTCACGACCGCGGCCAAGGCGCTGGGCGTCAGCCATCCCACGGTGGCGCGACGGGTGGCGGCGCTGGAGAAGCAGATCGGCGCGCGCCTGTTCGATCGGCTGCCCGACCGCTTCGTGCCGACCGCTGCCGGCGAGAAGCTGCTCGAGGACACCGGCGCGATGGAGCATGCGGCGCTCTCCATCAACCGCCGCACCGCCACCCTCGGCGACACGGTGAGCGGCGTGGTGCGCCTGTCGGCCGGCGAGGCGATGTCGGCTTTCCTGGCGCGGCACCTGCCGGCGCTGCGCCGGAGCCTGGTGCAGATCGAGTTCGAACTGTCGGCCAGTCACACGTTGGCCAACCTGTCGCGCCGCGAGGCCGACCTCATGATCCGCGAGGAGATGCCGGACGTCGCCACCATCGTCGCGCGCAAGCTCGGCCGTGTGGCCTATGCGATCTACGCCCATCCCGACCAGGCGGCGGGCCGGCGCTCGTTGCAGTCGCTGCGCGATCTGCCGTGGATCGGCTTCGACGACGACCACACCTATATGCCGGGCCAGCGCTGGCTGCAGGAGAAGCTGGCCGGCTCGCGGCCTGTCGTGCGCGGCAACAACTGGCTGGTGCTGCACCATGCTGTGCGCGGCGGCGCGGGCTTTGCCGTGCTGCCCTGTTACCTGGGCGACCCGGACGACCACTTGCAGAGGATCGGCGGCGTGATTCCCGAAGTCTTCGCCGACCAGTGGCTCTTGGTGCATCGCGACCTGCGCGCGCTGCCCCGGGTGCGCGCGGTCATGGATGCGGTCGTGGCGCTCTTCCAGAGCGAGCGTGCCCGGCTGGAAGGACGTATAGTCGGGCAACGAAACCGGGAGAGACGCGCATGAAGACATTGAAGCCTGTCCTGGCGATTGCCGCCCTCATTCTCGCGGCCGGCGCCGTGCAGGCGCAGACCAAGCCGCCGGCGCAGCAGCACGCGCACGCGGCGTCGCCGCTGGCGTTGCCGATGGCGGCCAAGCCCGAGGACGTCGGCCTGTCGTCGGCGCAGCTCAAGCGCCTCGAGGCCATGACCAGGAAGCATATCGACGACGGGCTGATGCCGGGCGCGGTGATGCTGGTGGCGCGGCGCGGCAAGGTCGCGTGGCTGTCGGTGCAGGGCAAGCGCGCCCCCGACTCGGCCGATCCGATGAAGGCCGACTCGATCTTCCGCATCTATTCCATGACCAAGCCGCTGGTCAGCATCGCGGTCATGCAGCTCGTCGAGGAAGGCAGGCTGCAGGTCGGCGATCCGGTGGCCAACTACCTGCCCGAGATCGGCAAGATGAAGGTCGGCGCCGAAGTGGCCGGCGCCGACGGCAAGCCCACGCTCGAGCTCAGCGACCCCAAGCGGGCGATGACGGTGCAGGACCTGTTGCGCCACACCTCGGGCCTGACCTACGGCAGCCGCGGCACATCGCTGGTGAATGCCGCCTATGCCGAGCAGAAGATCGGCGACCGCAGCCTCACCGTCGAGGAGATGGTGCAGCATCTCGCCAACGTGCCGCTCAAGTTCTCACCCGGCGAGCGCTGGGAGTACGGCGTCTCGGTCGACGTGCTGGGCCGCCTGGTCGAGGTGCTGACCGGCAAGAAGCTGTCGGCCGCCATCGACGAGCGCGTCGCCCGGCCGCTCGGCATGAAGGACACCTTCTTCCAGGCGCCGGCCGGCAAGGTCGCGCGCGCGGCCCAGCCCGGCCCGCGTCCCGGCGGCCAGCCGATGACGCCGCGCTTCAAGGTCGACGACGGCGCCAGGTACGAGTCGGGCGGCGGCGGCATGATGAGCACGGTCGAGGACTACCTGCGCTTCACCGCGGCGCTGGCCAACGGCGGCGCGTTCCACGGCACGCGCATCATCGGCAAGCAGACGCTGGCCTTCATGACCGCCGACCAGACGTTGAACCGTCCGGGCCGCCCGCCGGGCCTGGGTTTCGGCCTGGGCTTCGAGGTTCGCACGCGGATCGGCGATGCCGCCCTGCCGGGATCGGTCGGCGAGTACGGCTGGGCCGGCAACGCCGGCACGCTGTTCTGGATCGACCCCAAGGAGCAGCTGATCGCCATCTACATGGTCCAGGTGAGCGACCCGGATCGCGTGGCGCTGCGCAACCAGTTCCGCTCGATGGTGCAGGCCGCGATCGTCGACTGAGGCGCCTGAGCCTCAGTCGACGGATCTTCTAGGCTTCGACCTGGGCGATGCCGCCGCGCGGCTGGCCGGCCTCGATGCTGCGCCACAGGATCTCGTGACCCTTGGGCAGCGGGCGGTTGTTGGCCATCGTGAGCCACAGCCGCAGCAGCAGGCGGTCGTTGCCGGTCGCGGCGTCGTCCTCGAACGGCGTGCGGCCATGGTAAGTGACGTGGCTGTTGATGAGCTGCAGGTCGCCGGGCTGGAGCACCATCTCGAAGCACAGCTCCTGCGCCGTCGCCATCAGCGCGTCGATCGCTTCCTTCTGCGCCGCCGTCATCTTCGGCACGTCGGGCGCCATCTGGGCCGCCTCGATGAAGGTGAGCGAATAGTGCGAGGTGAACTTGCCGTCGCGCACGCCGAAGATCGGCAGCGGATAGGCGGTCTCGAGGCGCGTTCCCCCCGTCACCCCCTCGCCATCCTTGGCCGTGCCTTCCTCTCCGAAGCGGCTGCGCCAATAGTCGGTGAACAGCGCGTCGAGCAGTTCCGGCCGCTTGGCCAGGATCGCGTTGTGGATGGCGGGCGTGCTCGCAAGCGTGCTGATGCCGCCGGCGCGCGCCTGGCGCACGCACAGGAGCCCCACCACGTCGGTGCGGTCGGTGTGGAAGCGCAGGCCGCCGTTGGTCAGGGTGCGCGCGTAAGAGGACAGGAACGTGCCGCCCTTGTGGTCCTTTGTCTCGCCGTAGGTGCGGCCGACATGGGCGCCCTCGTCGCGGATCGCGCGCATCAACTCGCCCGAGCGGTTCTGGAACACCGGCCGGCCGAGATGGGTGCCGAGGCCGAAGTACATCCGGCGCAGGTCGTCCTCGCTGTGATGGGCGACGGGGAAGCCCTTCAACTTCATGATGCCGCAGCCGTTCTCCAGCTCGTCGGCGATGTCGTCGAGCAGGTCGCCGAGCGTCGGCAGCGGGAAGTCCTCGCGCGTGATCTCCGACCACGGCATGTCCTTCACCGCCTTGAGCGCGGCCTCGAGCTCGTCGACCGCGTCGGGCGAGAGTTCGCGGATCCAGCGCGTGGAGTTCTTGATGTCGCTGCCCTGCCAGACGGAGGGGCCGGTAAGAGGTGTGCGTGCCATGGCCCGGACTTTATCTCATTTGAGGGGTTTGCGCATATTGATCGACGTCGGGTGATCAAAGCCGGGATGGGCGTCGCGCGAAATTTCGCGGTAGCCCAGTGACTTGAAGAGCTTCTGGTTGGCCGGAAGCGCAATGCGCACGCCCAGTCGCACGCCGGGCAGACCGCGTGCCCGGGCCTCGGCCTCGACCGCCTCGATCAGCCGGCCCGCCAGACCCAGGCCGCGCGCGGCGGGCAGGACCGCGAGGCGGCCGAGGTAGAGATCGCCGTCCTCCAGCTTGGTCATGACGCAGGCCACGATCGCGCCGTTCCGTTCCGCGACGATCGCACCGGCACCGCCCTTCGACAAATCATGGGCCAGTTCGTGGGCGATGCTGTCGGCGGTTTCGCCGAAGGCTCCCGACTCCGGCACCAGTTTGCCGCGATACTGCTCGAAGGCGGCGGCGATGGTGGCCGCCAGCACGGGCGCGTCGGCCGCCGTCGCGGCGCGCAGGACAAGTCTGTCGCTCATCCATTATTTCTCGCGTAGGCTTGGGGCAAAAGCGAGAGGAAATGCCGGCATGAAGGTCAAGGACAAGGTCTGCGTCGTCACCGGCGCGGCGGGCGGCATCGGCGAAGCGATCGCGCGGCGCTACGCCCGCGAAGGCGCCAAGGGCGTCGTCGTGGCCGACATGGACGCCGCGCGGCTCGACAAGGTCGCCAAGGATATCGGCGGGCTCGCCGTGGCCGGCGATGTCGGCCGCGAGTCCGAAGTGAAGCGCCTGATCGGCGAGGCCGAGAAGAAATACGGGCCGGTCGACGTCTTCTTCTCCAACGCCGGCATCGGCCGCGGCGGCCACGAGGACGCGACCGACAAGGACTGGGCCGACTCGTGGGCGATCCACGTCATGGCCCATGTCTATGCCGCGCGCGTTCTGGTGCCGCAGATGCTGGCGCGCGGCGAGGGCTATCTCCTCAACACCGCCAGTGCCGCGGGCCTGCTGGCGTCGATGGGCTCGGCGCCCTACGGCGTCACCAAGGCCGCGGGCGTCGCGTTGGCCGAACACCTGTCGATCCAGTACGGCGACAAGGGCATCCGGGTTTCGGTGCTGTGCCCGCAGGCGGTCGACACCAACATGCTGCGCATGGCGGGCGCCACCGCGGCGTCGGTCGACGGCGTGATCAACACCGACGCCGTGGCCCAGACCGTGATCGACGCCATGGACGCCGAGACCTTCCTGATCCTGCCGCATCCCGAGGTGGCCGAGTACATGGGCCGCAAGAACGACCGCGACCGCTGGCTGCGCGGCATGCGCCGGTTGCGCGAGAAGACGGGCGAGGGGCAGAAGCGGCGTTGATCGCGGCGTGATCCCCTACCTCCAGGCGCTGTTCGCCGGCACCGGCTTCTGGCTGCCGGTCGGCGTCACCTTCGTGGCCGGGCTGATGCGCGGCTTCGCCGGATTCGGCTCGGCCATGCTGATGGCGCCGATCTTCGCCATCCTGTTCGGCTCGGCGGAGATGGTCGTCACTATCGTGGCGATCGAACTGGTGGTGTCGCTCCAACTCTTCCCGCAGGTCCGCGGCCACGCCGACTGGAAGACGCTGACGCCGATGAGCATCGCGGCCTGCATCGCCATGCCGCTGGGCGTATGGCTGCTGGCCAGCGTCGACAAGAACACCATCGTGACGGCGGTGTCGGCCATCATCGTCGGCTTCGTCGTGCTGATGTGGAGCGGCTGGAAATACACCGGCGGGCGGTCGTCGATCGCGGCGGCGGCCGTGGGCGCGGTGTCGGGCGCGATGATGGCCACGACCAGCGTCGGCGGCCCGCCGGTGCTGCTCTATCTCCTGTCGGGCAACGACTCGCCGCGGGTCAACCGCGCCAACATCGTGACCTATTACTTCCTCACGCAGTTCCTGCTGGTGGTGATCGTGCTCGCGACCGGCGTAGCCGGTGTGCACGCCATCGTGCGCGGGGCCGTGCTGATCCCGATGATGGTGCTGGGCGCGTGGTGCGGCGGACGGTTGTTCCACGGCCTCGCCAGCGAGCGGCTCTATCGCAACGTCGCGCTGGGCATTCTCCTGGCGACGGGCCTCTTCGGCCTTTCGCGGGAATGGCTGATCCATTGATTCGCCGGCCGCCGGCCGGTGCTGGACGGACTTTATAGTCGCGGCCACGTTTGTGCCGCTTTCGCCGATCAAATCGGACGGCATGTTCAGAGTGCTGAAGCCGGCTGTGCTGTTCATCGTCGGACTTGCCCTGGTCGGGATCCTGTCCCTGGCCCTGCAGTCCTGGTCGATCGCGCGCGACAGCCATCACCTGGAGAACCGCGCGGCGGGCAAGGTACCGGCCGCGACGGGAATGGCGCTCGGTTCCGGCCGCGGGGGCTGACGAGAAACGGCGCGCATTGCCGCGCGCCATTTTCCCTGTACCGGTCGGTTCGTGGCCGGCGGGATCTAGAACCTGATCGCGCCGCGCCGCGTCGAAAAGTTCCTGCCGAAATCCTTGAGCGACTCCAGTCGCAGGCCGACGAGGCGCTTGAGGGCGGCCCCGAGGTCGTCCGCCTCCGGCCCCGGCGTATCGAAGAGCCACCTGTTGTCGCGCTCGTAGCGCAGCGCCTGCAAGGCTCTCGGGAATCTGTAGACGAAGGCATAGGCCAACTCGCGATCGAACTCGCGCTTCCACTGGGAGACATCGCCCGAGCGCACGTGCTTGTTGCCGAGGCGCGACAGGCCACCGAACAGGCTGTTCTCCCAGAAGCGCTTGCGGCAGGATTGCTGCTCGGTCTCGTCGAAGCCGAGAAATTCCGCGATGCCGGTCCAGTAGGAGAGGTCGGTGTCTCGCCTCAGGGTCTCGTATCGGGCCTCGAAGCAGTTGGCCCGGCCGTATCGCCACCCCAGCATGTCGCGCAGCGTTCCGGCGGTCGAATGCTCCATCTCGTACACATACTGCTCGAGCCTGGTCGGCAGCGCCTTGAGGTGGCGCTGATAGGTGACGTTGTTGTAGCCCGGCACCGGCGTATGCAGCCAGCTCTCGGCCGATTTCATGTGATAGTGCATCGCCGAGATGAGCACGTCGCGAGGGTCGCGAATCAGGTGAAGCACCCGCACGTCGTCGCGCTCCAGCATGTGCGCATGGTCGCGAAAGTCGGAATCGTAGTTGAAGAGGATGAAGGGCTCCTGGAGCCGGTGCTCGAGGCGGCCGTATTGCGATCTGAAGTCCAGGTACTGGACGCCGATATCGTCGGCGATCTTCTTGAACACGCCATCCATCCAGACGGTGCCCGTCTTGTGATGAGTGGCGACGACGACATTGTACTTCATTGTACTCGAGGCTTTCTTCGTGCGCTGAAACTCGTCGTCGCGGACCAACTCGAACCGACCCGACACAGACCGCGATTGCCGTTTTCACGATCACGACGCGATCCCGTCACCTCTACGTAAGCTCTCGCCCGATCATCCCCGCATATTCGTGTCGGTCGTATTATTACGGCAGTCCACCGATCGCATCGACCCTGTAGCCAGTGGTGGCCATGAGTTCTTTGCAACCCTGCGAGAAAAATACGACTTGTCCGGTAACGGAAACGTTCATCGTGCGACTCAATGCGATGGCTGCGGTCCTTTCCTTTCCGCCAGCGCGATAGGCTGCTAGCGTCCCGCGGCACTCAATCACCCGTTAGAGAAATGTCGCTGTCGACTCCCGTCAGAACGTCGCTTCTGTCGCCTCATCTGCAGCGTCTGGAAGACGAGGCCATCCACATCCTGCGCGAGGTGGTGGCCGAGTTCCGCTCGCCGGTGATGCTCTACTCCGCGGGCAAGGATTCGAGCGTCATGCTGCATCTTGCGCGCAAGGCGTTCTATCCCTCGACCCCGCCTTTCCCGTTCCTCCATATCGCCACCGGCTGGGACTTTCGCGAGCTGCTCGACCATCGCGACCGCATCGCCGCGCAATACGACCTCACCCTGCTGCAGTACTGCAACGAGGCGGCGGCGCGCGCGGGCATCAATCCGTGCGACACCGACGCCGGCGAATATTCGCGCCTCATGCTGACCGAGGCGCTGAAGGCTGCGCTCGACACCCACGGCTTCGACGCCGCCTTCGGCGGCGGCCGGCGCGACGAGGAGAAATCGCGCGCCAAGGAGCGCATCTTCTCGCATCGTCGGGCCGGCCACGTCTGGGATCCGCGCGACCAGCGTCCCGAGTTGTGGCGCCTGTTCAATACGCGGCTGGCGCCGGGCGACACGATGCGCGTCTTCCCGCTGTCGAACTGGACGGAGCTCGACGTCTGGACGTACGTCCAGGCCGAGGCGATCCCGATCGTGTCGCTCTACCTTGCAGCCGACCGCCCGGTCGTGGCGCGCGACGGCGCGCTGATTGCCGTGGACGACGAGCGCCTGAAATTGCGGGCCGGCGAGACGGTGACATCCCGCCGCGTGCGCTTCCGGACGCTTGGCTGTTGGCCGCTGACGGGCGCGATCGCATCCGACGCGTGCGACGTGGCGGGCGTGATCGCCGAGATCGTGGCCGCGCGCGCGTCGGAACGGCAGGGCAGGCTGGTCGACGGGGCGGCACGGGCGTCGATGGAGCGCAAGAAACGCGAGGGCTATTTCTGATGCCCGATACCTCGCCCTCCGCAGCGGACGGGAGCCTGCCACTGGGGCGGCGTGGCGAGCTGCGCTTCCTCGCCTGCGGGTCGGTAGACGATGGAAAGTCGACGCTGATCGGCCGCCTGATCAACGACACGGCAGGCCTGCTCGACGACCAGGCGCGATCGCTGCGGGAAGAGTCGCGTCGCTTCGGCACCAACGGCGGCGACGTCGACTTCGCGCTGCTGCTGGACGGGCTCGAAGCCGAACGCGAGCAGGGCATCACCATCGATGTCGCCTACCGCTTCTTCTCGACCGCGCGCCGTGCCTTCGTGGTGGCTGACACGCCGGGCCACGACCAGTATACGCGCAACATGGCGACGGGCGCGTCGAACGCCGAGCTGGCGGTGCTGCTGGTCGATGCGCGCAAGGGCCTGGTCGAGCAGACGCGCCGCCACGCCGCGATCGTGGCGCTCCTGGGCATTCGCCACGTCGTGCTGGCGGTGAACAAGATCGACCTCGCCGATTTCTCCGAGGCATGCTTCCGCGAGACGGAGGGGGCGTTTGCCGCCTTCGCAGCCCGGCTCGGCTTCACTTCCGTCATGGCAATTCCTCTGTCGGCCCGGGGCGGCGACAATGTCGCCAGGCCGAGCGACCGCATGGCCTGGTACGCGGGGCCGTCGCTGCTCGAGCATCTCGAGACGGTCGAGACCGGTTGCGCAGGCGTCGCGGCGCCGCTGCGCTTTCCGGTGCAGTGGGTCAATCGGCCGAATGGCGACTTCCGCGGCTTTGCCGGCACCGTGGCGAGCGGCGGCGTATCCGTCGGCGACCAGATCGTCGTCGCGGCGTCGGGCCGGATCACCGAAGTGGCGCGCATCGTGACGTTCGCCGGCGGCCTGCGGTCCGCCGGTGCCGGCCGATCCGTGACACTGACGCTCGAGGACGAGATCGATGTCGGACGGGGCGACGTGCTGGCCGATCCCAGGAACCGCCCGACCATGGC
>Ga0105240_10009412_pt1 | contig 13834 bp, 9 predicted proteins | sample KBSC54metaG_FD_80426 | JGI IMG/M metagenome (GOLD analysis project Ga0105240, IMG submission 80426) | Corn rhizosphere microbial communities from Kellogg Biological Station, Michigan, USA - KBS C5-4 metaG | ecosystem: Host-associated > Plants > Roots > Rhizosphere > Soil | place: Michigan, USA... | reverse complement strand
GCGACCGCGCTCGTGAGGGCGGCCAGCATGTTGATCTTCACCGCGACGCTGAGGGAGCCCAATGGCAGCACCGCGAACAGCCGGCCGATGAGCACGAACAACGGATTGCCCGGCGGGTGCGGCAATCCGAGGACGTACGCAGCCGAGATGTATTCGCTCGTGTCCCACATCGCCGTCGACGGCGACAGCGTGAGCAGGTACAACACGAACACGAGCGCCGCGGCGATCGCGGCGGCCAGGTACGACGGTCGGTAGTCGAGCTCGGTGTTGGCCATTCGGGTCGAGAAAATGGAGTGCGAGGCGTCCGTTAGTCTAATGGCGGAAGAGCCGCTTGCCGGTGAGCACCATCGCAATGCCGCGTTCATCCGCTGCGGCAATCACCTCATCGTCGCGCACCGAACCGCCGGGCTGCACGATGGCGGTGATGCCCGCTTCGACAGCCTGATCGACGCCGTCGCGAAACGGAAAATAAGCGTCGGAGCCCAGAACCGCGCCTCGGGTGTCGTGTCCGGCGCCCTTGGCTTTGTGCACGGCGAGGAACGACGCGTCCACGCGGGACATCTGACCCGCGCCGATGCCGATGGTGGCGCCGTCGCGCGCGAGCACGATGGCGTTGGACTTGACGCTCGCGACCGCGCGCCAGGCGAACGCGAGATCCGCCTGCTCGTCGGTCGTCGGGGCTCGCTTGGTCGCGACGGTCCACGAGGCGAGCTCATCGCCCACGCCGGTCCGCTCCTGCACCAGGAAACCGCCGCGCACGCGCTTGAAGTCGAACGCGCGCGGATCCCACTGCGCGCGGCCCTCGAGCACGCGCAGGTTTTTCTTGCGGCCGAGGATGTCGACGGCTTCCTCGGAGAACAACGGCGCGACCAGGCACTCGACGAACAGGCGTGAAATCGCCTGCGCCGCCGCTTCATCCACCGGGACGTTCACCGAGATCACCGAGCCGAACGCGGACACGGGATCGCACGCGAGCGCTTTCTCGTATGCCTCGAGCGCGCTATTGCCTAACGCAAGCCCGCACGGCGTCGTGTGCTTGATGATGGCGCAGCAGGGGCGGTCGGTGCCGAAGAGATCGGTGGCGAGGAGCGCGCCTTCCAGGTCGAGCAGGTTGTTGAAGCTGAGCTCCTTGCCGCCGCGCTGGACGAGCCCGTGCAGTCCCGCGCCGGGACGTTCCACGTAGAATGCCGCGCGCTGGTCGGGATTCTCGCCGTAGCGCAGCGACTGCGCGCGCTCGAGCGAGAGCGTGACCCACTCGGGGAAGAGCGTCTCGCGCTGCGCGGCGAACCATCCCGCAATCGCCGCGTCGTACCCCGCCGTGTGGGCGAATGCCTTGCCGGCGAGCAAGCTGCGGAGGTCGACATCGTCGTCGTGTGTGGCCACGGCGCCTAACACCCGCTCGTAATCGGTCGGGTCCACGACAACGTACACGCTCTCGAAGTTCTTGGCGGCCGACCGGATCATCGACGGACCGCCGATGTCGATCTGCTCGATCGCCTCCTCGGGCGATGCGTCGGGCCGCGCGGCGGTCTCGCGGAACGGATAGAGGTTGACGGCGACGAGATCGATGGGCGTGATGCCGTGCTCGCGGAGCGCGCGCATGTGCTCGGGCAGATCGCGCCGCGCGAGCAGGCCACCGTGCACGGCGGGGTGCAGCGTTTTCACTCGGCCATCGAGCATCTCGGGGACGCCGGTGATGGCGCTCACGTCGTTCACCGTTAGGCCGGCGTCGCGCAGCGCCCGCGCGGTACCGCCGGTGGACACCAAGTCCCATCCGTGGCCGGCGAGGCCGCGGGCGAACTCGACGAGACCGGTCTTGTCGGAAACAGAGAGCAATGCGCGGGGCATGATTCCTTGGTTGGGGATTTACGGTTTCGGCGCGGGCGCGGGTGTCGGCACCGGCGTTGCGGGCTTTGGCTCGGCGCGCACCGCGCGCCGCGCGGGTTCGGATGCGCGCGCCAGGCGCTCGATCACGCGGCTCAGCGAGACGACGTCCCGCAGGTCGATCACTTCGGCTGGCGAATGCGAGTATCGGAGCGGCCATCCGATGGGAACGTCGACCGCGCCGTAGCGGACGAACTCGCTGCCGTCGTTGCCGCCGTTGGTCGTGCCCACCTGGATCGGGATTCGTGCCGCGCGCGCGATCGACACCACGCGATCCACCTCGGCGGGCGGCGCGGCGCTCGAGTTGTCGAGCGCTCGGACGACCGCGCCCGCGCCTAACGGAGCGTCGGCGAAGCGGTCGCTCTCGAGCGGTGCGTCGGACGACACGAACGTGTCGATCGCGTGCACGCGCCGCACGGATGTGCCCAACGCTTCGGCCACGGCCGCCGCGCCGAAGAGCCCCGTTTCCTCGCGCACGGAGAACACGAAGATCACCTTGTGCGTGAGCGCCGCCGGATTGATGGCACGCATCGCGAGCAGTTGGGCGGTGCATCCCGTGCGGTCGTCCAACGAACGCGCCGAGAAGCGTACCGCGCCGAAGCGCGCGGCGTGCTTGTAGCTCGTGACCGTGGTCCCGACGACAACGCCGCGCGCGGCGAGCGCCGCGGAGTCGAGGCCGAACCAGGCCGTGAGATCGCCCGGCTGCGCGGTGCGCGCACTGTCGCGCGGCACAAAGATGCCGCGCACGGCGATGTGCGATTGACCCGAGTCGACGTGCGCGAGCGCCGTCTGTCCTTCCCAGAGGGAGCCGAGGAAGCCGCCGCGGCGCGCGAGCGTCACGGTACCGTCGGGCGCGATATGGGTGACGGCGAATCCCACTTCGTCCATGTGTGCGACGAACACCGCCGTGTCGCGGTCCGGCCCAACGGCGACGATGATGTCGCCGGCCGTGTCCACCTGCGCGTTCGCGGCCGCCCACTCCGGGAGTGCGGCGCGCACGGCGTCGCGCACCTGACCTTCGTTGCCCGATACGCCGTAGAGGTCGGACAAGTGGCGGAGCAGGGCCGCCGCGTTCGCGAGACTATCGCGCGGTTCCAGCGTGCGAACGGATGGGACGTCGAGCGCGACGAGCGGTGGCCGCGAAGCGATGCCCGATGCGCGCGCGATGGCTGCGACGTACTGTTGGGCGTCGCCTTCCTGCACGCTCTCGACCAACGTGTTCGCGTAGCGTGCGCGCACGGCCAGCTCGATCGTGACGCCCACCTGGATGCCCGGCAACGCGGCGAAGGGCGTCCGCGTCTCGGTGCGCGCGCTCACCGGCGCGCCGCCGGGCCCGGTCGCCGGAGCTTCCGGCGCCGTCGCCAGGATCAGCGTGTCCGCGCCGCCTAACGACGCGACGACGGCCGACAGCCCCGCCCAACGGAAAGCGCTCTGGACCGAGATCACGTAGTCGGTCTCGCCGTGCTCCGGCGCGGCCGATGCCGCCGCCGCGACGGCCGCGCAGCCCGCGCGATCCGCGGCCGCCGGGCCGGCGACGAAATCGCCGTACGTCCACCGCGGCCAGTCGCGCGTCACCGGGTCGAGTATCTCGATGCCCATCGCCTGCGCTTCGGCGCGGCTCCGCGCGCCGACGTCGACCCAGAGGTTCTCGATGCTCGCCGGTGTGTCGCCCGGCGTGCGTCCGCGCCAGAGGTGGACGCTGCGCACGCCGATCACGCCGGGCAGGCCGCCGCGCCGCGTGTGGACCACGATGCGCTGCCCCTCGTGGAACTGCGTCCAGAGCGGATTCCGGGGCAAGCGGACGGGATCGTGCAGACGCAGATAGCCGTCCGGCGTGAAGCCGCTCACGACGAACGCCGGCTCGTCGAGCGCGCACGCGACGATGCGGCGCGGGCTGCCGCTCCCGCGGCGCATCACCAGATTGCCTAACGCATCGTGCTGCCATCCCGGAACGGCGTGTTCGATGATCGCCGCGGCGCCCTGCTCCGGGCCGGGCGCCGCGTCGAGTGCGATCCACGACTCGAGCGCGGGCAGCGTCGTGGTGTCCACCTGCGACGACTCCTGCGCTCGGCCCACGGTGGGCACACACAGCGCGAGCACGACCGCGCACCACCGGCCGCGCCGGGCGATGCGCCTAACGAGACGCGCGACAGTCGAGAGCATCGTCGATGTACCGGGCAAGCTCGTGGTCCTCCACCGATTCGGGAACGAAGGTCAGACCGCTGCGCGACGCGCCGTCCGCCCACACCGCGCGCCCCGCCTCATCGAGCGACACGCAGCCGGCGGCGACGGCCTGCACCACGCGCGGGAAGAGCAGGTGCTCCACGCGCAGCACGCGCGCCGCCAGCGACACCGCGCTGTCGCCATCCACCACCGGCACCGGCCACTGGGCGATGATCGCGCCGTGGTCGTACACCGCATCCACGAAGTGCACCGTCGCGCCGCTCACGCGCGCGCCCGCATCGAGCACGGCCTGGTGCACGCGGGCGCCGTACATGCCGCGTCCGCCGAACGCCGGCAGCAGCGCCGGATGAACGTTGATCATGCGACCGCGATAGCCGCGCACGACCGGGTCGGGCACCAGACGGATGTAGCCCGCGAGCACGACGAGGTCGATGTCGAAATCCGACAGGAGTGCGCCGAGGCGCTCGGCGTCGCCGGGTCCGGGCGGCGCAACCCGCGCGTCGATGCCTAACGCGTCGGCCAGCGCGAGCGCGCCGACCGTCTCCCGGTCGCACACCACGAGCGCGATCGTTGCCGCCGCGCCCGTGCCCAGCGCGCCCAAGTAGCGCTGCAGCGCGTCCAGGTTGGAGCCGCGACCCGAGGCCAGCACCGCGATCCGTCGCATGCCCGATGTCATCGCACGACCGCGCGCGAGGCGAGCACCGCGTCGACCACTTCGCCGAGCGTGTCGACCACGTGCGCGCGTTCGTGCGCGGTGCGCAGATCGTCGTCCGGCGTGCTCGCGCCGGGCACGAGGATCCCTTCGCCTCCCAGCTCGAGCGCGGGCGCGATGTCGCGCCAGCGGTCGCCGACGTACCAGGATCGGTCCAGCGCGAGATCGAGGTCGCGTGCGGCGCGCGCGAAGAGCGCGGTGCCGGGCTTGCGGCACGCGCACTCGCCGAGTCGCGGGTCGTGCGGGCATTCGTATGTGGCGTCCACGTGCGCGCCCGCCTGGTCGCGCAACAGCTCGGCCACACGATCGCGCACGGCGACGTAGTCGGCGGTGCGCATGATGCCGCGGCCGAGTCCCGATTGATTCGTGACGATGACGACGGGGACGCGAGCGGCGTTGAGCCGCGCGATGGCGCGCGCGGCACCCGGGATCAGGGCCACGTCGGCCGCGCGGCTCACGAAGCCCGTGTCGACGTTCACCGTGCCGTCGCGGTCGAGGAATACCGCCGCGCGCATCGTTAGGCGAGGGCGGCGAGCACGGCGGTGGCGAGCGCGTCGTCCATCGCTTCGGGCACGGACCGGAGGTCGAGCAGGAGCCGGCCGTCGGCAATGCGACCCACTACCGGCACGCCGCCGGCGCGCGCGGCGCGCAAGCGCGCCTCGTGCGCCGCGGCGTCGCCGCCTAACGCAACCGCCGCCGACGGAATGCGCGTGGTGGGGAACGCGCCGCCGCCGGCGCTGGCGTCCGTGTCGAGCACGGACGCAAGGGCGCCGGCGGCCGACAACCGTGCGACCAACGCCACCGCGCGCTCGCGGATCCGCGCCACGGGCGCCGTGAGCATCGCGAGCGTCGGGATCTCGCGCAGCGCGCGCGACGGATCGCGGTACAGCGCCAGCGTCGCCTCGAGCGCCGACAGCGTGAGCTTGTCCACCCGCAGCGCCCGCGTGAGCGGGTTGCGCCGCATCCGCTCCACCGCCTCGCGCGTGCCGAGCACGATCCCCGCCTGCGGGCCGCCCAGCAGCTTGTCGCCGCTCATCGTCACGACCGTCGCGCCGTCGCGCACCGCGTCGCGCGCCACCGGTTCGCCCGTTAGGCCGTAGGCGTCGAGCGGCACGAAGAGCCCGCTGCCCAGGTCGTGCAGCACCGGCACGCCCGCCTCGGCCGCGATCGGCCCGAGCACGCGCACCGGCACGTCGGCCACGAACCCCTCGATCGCGAAGTTGGACCGGTGCACCTTCACCACCGCGCCTGCGCCGGGCGCCGAGCTGCCGCCTAACGCACGCCGGTAGTCCTCGGCGTGCGTGCGGTTGGTGGTGCCCACTTCGACCAGCCGCGCGCCGCTCTTGGCCATGATGTCGGGCACGCGGAAGCTGCCGCCGATCTCCACCAATTCGCCGCGCGACACGATCGCGTCGGCGCCGTCGGCGAACGTGTTGAGCGCCAGCACCATCGCGCTCGCGCCGTTGTTCACCACCAGCGCGTCCTCGGCGCCCGTGAGCTCACGCAGCAAACCCACGCAGTGGACGTACCGAGTGCCACGCGCGCCGTGCTCGAGATCGTACTCGAGGTTGCTGTAGCCCTCGGCGGCCTGCGCTATGGCGTCGATGGCCGCGCGCGCGAGCGGTGCGCGACCCAGGTTGGTGTGCAGGACGACGCCCGTCGCGTTGAGCACCGGCCTGAGCGACCGCCGCTGGCGTTGGTCGAGCGCCGCGTCCACCGCCGCGCGCCACGATGCCGGATCGCGCGGTGCGCGATCCGGATCGCGGCGCGCGTGCTCCACCGCCTCACGCACGGCGTCCGCGACGAGCGCGCGCGGCGCGCGCTCGAGCAGCGGACGCACCGCCTCCGAATCCAGCAGCGTGTGCACGCTGGGCAGTGCGCGTCGCGGATCGGTCATGGCGTGCGTCGGGACGGGGGAGGAGGTTTTTTCGTCGTATCCGCTTTCGCCTTGGCCGGCGGGTGCGTCTCCGGCTTCGTCGAAGGCGGCGTCGGCTTGGGCATCGTGAACACCCGGCTCGGACTTGCCTTGAAGCCGAGCAGGTTGCGCACGTCGCGCGCCGTGATGCGATACGATGTACCCGGTTGGAGGGGCTGGGCCAGGAGTACCACCACATCGATCGCCGGACTCGGCCGGCTCGGCTTGGGGAGCGGGGCTCGCTTGGTGGTGTCGGCCTGCACGCGTCCGCCGAAGATGTCGCGGCCTCCGCGCGTGGGTGGAGCGGCGGGCGGCACCTTCTTCGTGGTGTCCGTCTTGTGCGTCGTGTCCTTGGGCGTCGTCGTGGCGCGCACCGAGTCGAACACTGCGCCCAGCTCGACAGCGCGCAGCGGCACCACCGACGAGTCGGCGCGCTTGAGCACGAACATCGACGTGTCGAGCTTCTGCGCCGTGTCGAGCGCGCGGTCGAACGTCACGCGGACCGCCGACGAGTCGACGATCGAGAACTGGTCGATGCGCGGCGCGACCGTGTCGTGGGCAAACGCCAGCATCTCCAGGCGCGCCGTGTCGCGCAGCACCACGTGCGCGCTGTCCCACACTTCGTGCGGATCGATGAGGCGGTTGTTGTTGGCGTCGTTCCACGCCTGCACCGTGTACGTGCCTGCCGGCGCGTGCGCGAGAATGAATCCGCCTAACGAATCGGCGCGCGCGAGGTAGACCGTGCTGTCGGGTCGCTGGATCGCCTGGATCATCGCATTGGGGATCGGCTTCCCGGTCACCCAGTCGAACGCGATGCCCGCGATGCGTGTGTTGGGGATCGTCGGGCCGGTCGAGAAGACGACCGTGATCGGTGTCTTGATCACGTTGCCGTGGAGGTCGGCAAGTCCCGGCGTGAGCGTCACCGTGTAGGCGGTGTTGGCCTTGAAGTCGTGTTTGCCGTGGATCGTGAGGCGCTCGCGGTGCCAGCCCACGTGCGGTGGTCCGTCGCTCGGCGAGATGAGGGCGAGGCCGCTCAGGTCGGTGGCGCCCTGGGCCGCCGGCTTTTCGGACACCACTTCATCGAACACGATCTCGACTTCCTTGGCCTTGGCGTTGGTGGCGCCGCTGTCCGGTTTGATCGAGACCACTTTGGCGGGCACGTGTCGCGGCGGTCCGCCGGGCGGCGCGCCGGGCTGCGCGCATGCGCCTAACGCGAGCACCAGCGCGGCGGTCAGCCGCCGCACAGCGTGTGCACCTTGGCCGTGAGCTGCGCCGCGCGCGTGGTGAGCTCCTCGAGGCGTCGCCGCTCGCCGGCCACCACCTCCGGCTTGGCGCGCGTCACGAAGCGCTCGTTGCCTAACCGCTGCTCGATCCCGGCGCGCAGCGAGGCCAGCTGCTCGAGCTCGCCGCGCAGGCGGCCGCACTCCTTGCCGAGGTCGATGGCGCCGGCGAGCGGCACGCGGACGTGCGAGCCGTCGCTCAGCACCGCATGCGCCGCGGCCTCGCCGTCGCCGGCGCCATCGCCCGCCGAGACGTCGGCGCGGGCGAGGTGGCCGATGAGCGATGCTTCCTCGGCGAGTACGCGGCCGGCGCGTTCCTGCGCGCCACCCACGCGCGCCGCCACGCGCGCGCCGGGCGCGATGTTGTACTCGGCGCGAATCTGCCGGATGGCACCCACCGTTTCGCGCACCAGCTCGAACTCGCGCGCCGCGTCGTCGTCGAGCGCCCGTCGCACCGGCCACGCGGCGCGCGCGAGGAAGTCGTCGCCGGCGCGCGGGGCGATCGCCTGCCACAACGTCTCGGTGATGAACGGCACCACCGGGTGCAGGAGGCGGAGTGCCGCGTCGAAGGCGTGCACGAGCACCGCGCGCGCGACGTCTCCATCGGGTCCGCCTAACCGTGGCTTGGAGCTCTCGACGTACCAGTCGGCGAGCTCGTTCCAGGCGAACCGCCGCGCGGCTTCCACCAGCTCGCTCAACCTGAGGCCCGCATAGAGCTCGCCGGATGTCCAGCGCCCGTCGTGCGACGGGCGCGCCGGCCCCAGCGCCACATCGCACTCGGCGATGGCGGCGTCCAGGCGCGCGAGGATCCACGCGTCGGCGCGCGTGAGGCGCCCCGGGTCGATGCCGGCCAGCGCGGGTGCCGGCGCGTCGCCCAGGTTCTGCAGAATGAACCGGCCGATGTTCCACAGCTTGGTGACGAAATTCCGTCCCGGCGCGAACGACTGCTCGAGATTGGTCGGGTCGAGCATGACGTCGGTGCCTAACCCGAGGCCCGCGATCACCGTGTAGCGGAGCGCGTCGGCGCCGTACAGTTGCACCACGTCGAGCGGGTCGATGCCGTTGCCCAACGACTTCGACATCTTGACGTGCTGCATGTCGCGCACCGTGCCGTGCAGGTACACGGTGTGGAACGGCTCGCGGGCCATGAAGAAGTGGCCGGCCATCACCATCCGCGCCACCCAGAAGAACAGAATCTCCGGGGCGGTCACGAGCACGTCGGTCGGATAGAACGCCCTGACGTCGCGCGCGTCTTCGTTAGGCCAGCCCAGTGTGGAGAGCGGCCACAGCCACGACGAGAACCAGGTGTCGAGCACGTCGTCGTCCTGCCGAACCGCGCCGCCGCATCTCGTGCACGCTGTCACGTCGTCGCGGCTCACGATTGGCTCGCCGCCGCACGCATCGCAGTACCACACCGGGATACGGTGACCCCACCAGAGCTGGCGCGAGATGTTCCAGTCGCGGATGTTCTCCATCCAGTTCACGTACACTGCTTCCCATCGCTCGGGCAGCACGCGCAGCCGTCCCGCGCGCAGCGCCTCGAGCGCCGGCTTGGCGAGCGGCGCCATGCGCACGAACCACTGGTCGGACAAACGCGGTTCGACCACCGTGTCGCAGCGGTAGCAATGCCGTACCGCGTGCTGGTGCGGCTCGACCTTCACCAGTTGGCCGGCGGCGCGCAGCATCTCGACGATGCGCGCGCGTGCCTCGAACCGGTCGAGTCCGCGCAGCGACTCGGGTACTCGACCAGCGGCGTCGGCGCCCTCGCGCATCGCGGCCACCTCGTCGATCACAACGGGCATCGGCAAGCCGTGGCGCACGCCAACCTCGAAGTCGTTGGCATCGTGTGCCGGCGTGATCTTCACCACGCCCGTGCCGAACGCCGGGTCGGCGTAGGGATCCGCGATCACCGGGATCTCGATACCCACGATGGGCAGCACCACGCGTTGCCCAACGAGGTCGCGATAGCGGTCGTCGTCGGGATGAACCGCCACCGCCACGTCGCCTAACATTGTCTCGGGACGTGTCGTCGCCACCACCAGCCTGCGGCTCGGATTGCCGCCCACCGGATACGCGATCTGATACAGCTCGCCGCGTTCATCCGCGAACTCCGCCTCTTCGTCGCTCAGCGACGTGAGACAGCGCGGACACCAGTGGATCACGCGGTGTCCCTTGTAGATCAGTCCGGCTTCGTAGAGTCGCACGAACGCTTCGCGCACCGCGCGCGAGAGCTCAGGCGAGAACGTGTAGGCGGTGCGCGTCCAATCGCACGATGCGCCGATCGCCTCGAGCTGCTCGAGAATCACGCCGCCGGTCTCGGCCACGAACTGCTTCGTGCGATCGACGAACGCGTCCCGTCCCAGATCGAACCGTGTGAGGCCTTCCTGCGCGAGCTGCCGCTCGATCACGTTTTGCGTGGCGATGCCGGCGTGGTCCGTGCCAGGCACCCAGAGCGCCTCGTCGCCAGTCATGCGACGCCACCGCACGATCACGTCTTGAACCGTGTCGTTCAATCCGTGGCCCATGTGCAGCACCGCCGTCACGTTGGGCGGGGGAATCACGATCACGAATGGAACGCGGTCGCCGCCGAGTCGCGTGGTGCGGTCTGCGTGCGCGGTGAACACGCCGGCGGCCTTCCACCGCTCGTACAGCGCGGCGTCGAGACGGGACGGATCGTATTGTGGAGCGAGGTCTGCGCGCATAGACCTCGAAAGATATTCGCGCGGCTGGCCTCGACCAACGGGCCAGCCGCGCCCTGCTACTCCTGCTCCTTGCGCGTCACGTCGCGATCGACCGCGTGCCGTCGCATCGCGCCGCGCTCGCGACGCTCATCGTGCGTGTGCTCCGCGGCGTCGGCTTGACCGATGGCCAACCGATTTACCACCGACTCGACTCCCGCCACGCGTCGCGCCACCGCTGCCGCATGATGCGATTCGTCGTCGGTGTCCACCCAGCCCGAGAGCTCGATCAACCCCTCGCCCACTGCGCTGATGTCGATCGCACGCTCGCGCAGCGTCGAATCGGCTTGAAATGCTTCGAGCACGTGATCCTCGAGCGCGGCGTGCTCGTCTTCCTCATCGGCCTCTTCGGCCTCGAACTCTGCTTCGAGCGACTCGTCGTCTTCGAGCTCCGCTTCCTCCAGCTCGTCATCGAAGTGACTCTCGTGCGCCGTTTCGCTCTCCGGGAGTTCTTCCTCGTCGGCCTCACTCTCCTCGAGCTCGGCCCAACGGTCCTTCACGCGTGCGGCGATGCCAGCGATGCCGCCGGACTTCTGTGCGACGATCATCCCGACGGCGAATCCCGCGACCGCGCCGATCATGAGACTCGCGATGGTGCCGCCGGATTCCGGCTCCTCGTAGCGAATGCGATACCGTGGCATAATCCGACCTGTGGCGGAGGGTGACTCGCAACGATAATTTAGCGTGAAGCACCAGAAGCGTGAGCGCAAGAGGCGCGCCCGCTTCGCGCCGCGACCAACATGGCCGGCGCTCCCTCCCGAACTCGACACATGATCGATCGTTCGCCCATAGCGCCGCAAGTGAGCAGCGACCAGGAGCTCACGCTCACACTTCCCGATGGCTCCGAGCGTCACGTTCCTGCAGGAACGTTGCCGCGCGACGTCGTCGCGTCCATCGGCGCGGGGTTATTGCGTGCCGCCGTTGCCGTGGAGGTCGACGGGGACGTGCAGGATCTCGTTACGCCGCTCAGGCGGGGCGGACGGTTCCGCGTGCTCACGGAAAAAGATGCGGCGTCGCTCGCCGTGTTGCGCCACTCGGCCGCGCACATGCTGGCCACGGCGGTGCGGCGTCTGCGGCCGCGCGCGAAAATCGGCTTCGGCCCCGCCATCGAAGACGGCTTCTACTACGACTTCGAGGTCGAGCAGCCGTTCACGCCCGAGGACCTGAACGCGTTCGAGGACGAGATGCGGAAGGTGGCGCAGGAGAAGTATCCGTTCGTGCGCGAGGAGGTGAATCGCGCCGATGCCGAGCGCCGCTTTGTGGACGATCCACTCAAGCTCGAGCGATTGGCAGAGCTCGGCGACGACGAGGTGATCTCGGTCTACACGGACGGTCCGTTCATCGATCTGTGCCGCGGGCCGCACGTGCCCGACACGTCGCGCGTGAAGCACATCAAGCTGATGCACACGGCGGCGGCGTACTGGCGCGGCGACGAGCACCGCCAGCAGCTGCAGCGCATCTACGGCACGGCCTGGTTCTCCAAGGATGACCTGGACGCGTACATGCACCGCCTCGAGGAGGCGAAGCGCCGCGACCATCGTACGTTAGGCAAGGAGCTCGACCTGTTCTCGGTGGACCAGCGCGTTGGGCCGGGCCTCATCCTCTGGCATCCGCGCGGCGCCATCATCCGAAACGAGATCGAGACCTTCGAGCGCGAGCTCGTCCTGCGCCACGGCTACGACCTCGTGTACACGCCGCACATCACGAGCGAGAAGTTGTTCGAGATCTCCGGACACATCGTGAACTTCCGCGAGAACATGTTCGGCGCGATGGAGGTGGAAGGCGCGTCGTATCGCGCGAAGCCGATGAACTGCCCGGGGCACATCTGCATCTATCAAGCGCATCAACGCTCGTATCGCGACCTGCCGTTGCGCTTCGCCGAGTTCGGTACCGTGTACCGATACGAGCGGAGCGGCGTGCTGCATGGCATGCTGCGCGTGCGCGGCTTCACGCAGGACGATGCGCACGTGTTCTGTACGCCCGAGCAAGTCGACACGGAAATCGACCGATTGCTCGAGCTGGTCGACGAGATGCTGCGCGTGTTCGGCTATCCGTACACGATCGAGCTGTCGACGCGTCCGGACAACGCACTCGGCGCCCCCGAAGTGTGGACGGACGCCGAGAACATGCTCGCCCGTGCGCTCGATCGGCGCGGACAGGCGTACACGATCGACGCCGGCGGCGGCGCGTTCTACGGACCCAAGCTGGACTACAAGCTGATCGACGCGATCGGACGGAAGTGGCAGGGTCCGACGGTCCAGCTCGACTTCAATCTGCCGGAGCGCTTCGGCCTCGAGTACATCGGCGCCGACAACGCGCCGCACCGGCCGGTGATGCTGCACCGCGTGCTCGTGGGGTCCATGGAGCGTTTCGTGGGCGGTCTCATCGAGCATTATGCCGGTGCGTTCCCGTTGTGGCTTGCACCGGAACAGCTGCGCGTCATCCCGATCACGGACGAGGTGCGCGATGCAGCGGCGGCCGTCGCCGCGCGCGCGAAGGCAGCCGGACTGCGCGTGTCGCTCGACGACCGCGCGCAAACGCTGAACTACCGCATCGCCGAAGCCGAGCGGCTCAAGACGCCGTACATGGCGATCGTCGGCAAGCGTGAAGCGGCGGCGGGCACGGTGGCGCTGCGCGAGCACCGGTTAGGCAGGGACCAGAAGCCGCAGGTGATGCCGGTGGACGATGTCGTTAGGCGGCTGTCCGACGAAGTCCGGTCGCGCGCGCTGGTGGGAACGACGTAAGGCCGGGGAATTGGGAAAGCGCTCGCTGTCGCTCGTTAGGGGAAGCGCAGCGCTTCCCCCTGCGCAGCGCTTCCCCCTGCGCAGCGCTTCCCTAAGAGCGCGTTAACGAGCGCTTTCCCAATTCCCCAGCTCTTCGCTTGACTCTCGCCCACCCGCACAGTGATGCTTTGGTCAACCGAACTCGCGAGGGCCGTATTCCTCCGATCGTCCGACACGACCGATCCGCGCACGAGAGCTTGAGCGCGGCCACGGGTCGCGAGCTTCTCAGACAGATCGCCGCCGGGTCCACGTCGCGCACGCACCTGTGGACGTCGTTTCTCGCGAAAACACAGCTCGCGCGCGTCGCTGAAGTTGGAGTGTGGAAGGGAGATTTTGCG
>Ga0105240_10009411_pt1 | contig 13835 bp, 11 predicted proteins | sample KBSC54metaG_FD_80426 | JGI IMG/M metagenome (GOLD analysis project Ga0105240, IMG submission 80426) | Corn rhizosphere microbial communities from Kellogg Biological Station, Michigan, USA - KBS C5-4 metaG | ecosystem: Host-associated > Plants > Roots > Rhizosphere > Soil | place: Michigan, USA... | reverse complement strand
TCGCCACCTCGACAGGACTGGCAGTGGTCGCACTCGTCGTCCTCGCCATCGGGCAAGGCCTGGCAGTTCCGTCGCTTGGATTGCTTGCCCTGCAAGGGGTTCCGCCCGGAGCGCAAGGCGCCGCAGCCGGGTTGTTCTTCGCCTACTTCGATGCCGGTGTCGGCCTCGGCGGTCCAGCGGTCGGCCTCGCCGCAGGAGCGATCGATGCGCCGGCCGCCCTCATTTTTGCCGGCGTTGCGGTCTTTCTCGCGATTCCCGCCGCTCTGGCGGCAGCGCCGCATCGAGCTCGCTGACCAGCCGCGACGGCGCGACCTTGCGGTAAGCCTGATCGAGTACCTCCTCGATCTCCGGCCAAGGCAACGCGCGGTCGAGCCGCACGCCGAGCCAGCCCAGGTGCCCCACGTACGGCGGAACGAAGAACGCATCGGGGTTGTCGGCGACGAATGCCTGCTGCGCCCCGGGCGGCGCGGCACACCACAGCGCCAGCCGGCCGTCGTCGTGGTGGTAAGCCCAGTACTGGGCGAACGATTTCTTCCCGCGCACGAAGAACGTCGGCGTGCCGTGACTCGCCCGCTCGATCACCTCAGGCAGGGCAAGGCAGTACTCCCGCACGCGCGCCAGCGCATCGTCGTCCGCCATGCACCTATTTTGACGCCGGTGCGAGACTGCGAAGCATGACGTCGATTCGCGCGCCGCGGGTGCGCGCTCCCGAGCTGGTAGGCGCCGGCGGTTGGCTCAACACCGGCGGGCGCGCGCTGTCGATCAGCGAGCTCCGCGGCAAGATCGTGTTGCTCGACTTCTGGACCTTCTGCTGCATCAACTGCCTGCACGTCGCCGACGAGCTCCGCCCGCTCGAAGACAAGTACGCCGATGTGCTGGTCGTGATCGGGGTGCATTCGCCGAAGTTCGTGCACGAGGCTGATCATGCGGCGGTCGAAGCCGCTGTCGAGCGCTATGGCATCGGGCACGCGGTGCTCGACGACCCGCAGCTCACCACCTGGAACGCCTACACCGCGCGAGCCTGGCCGACACTCGTCGTCATCGATCCGGAGGGATACGTCGTCGCGCATCTTTCTGGCGAAGGCCACGCGCACGGGCTCGACATTCTCATCGGCGAACTCATCGCCGAGCACTCTGCCAAGGGCACTCTGCATCGCGGCAACTCGCCATACGTCCCACCGCCGCCGCCCACAACGCAACTGCGCTTCCCCGGTAAAGCACTTTCTTTGCCGGACGGCGATGTGCTGGTGTCCGACTCGGGCCACCACTCGCTCGTGGTACTCGGACCGGATCTCGAAACGGTTCGCACGCGCATCGGCTCGGGCAACCGCGGCCTGGCCGACGGCACCCCCGACACTGCGGAATTCTCCGAACCACAAGGCCTTTGCGCCTTGCCGCCGGACGTTGCCGCCCGTGTTGGCTACGACGTCGTGGTGGCAGACACGGTGAATCACGTCCTGCGCGGCCTGCGGCTCCGCGAGCTCAGCGCAACGACCATCGCCGGTACTGGCCGCCAGCGGATGACCGTGTTCGTCCCCGGCACCGAGCAGGCGACTAGCGTCGATCTGTCGAGCCCGTGGGACGTCGCCTGGTCGGCGTCCCTCTCGAAGGCGGTCGTTGCCATGGCCGGCACTCATCAACTGATCGCGTTCGACCCGGTCGCCCAGACCATAGAGCTGTTCGCCGGCACCGGCCACGAAGGACTCATCGACGGCGAACTGCATGCCGCATGGTTCGCGCAGCCCTCGGGCCTCGCGATCGACGGCGACCGCATCTGGGTCGCCGACTCCGAGACGTCAGCCTTGCGCTACATCGAAGGCAACCAGGTGCACACCGCTATCGGCCACGGGCTTTTCACCTTCGGCCACAAGGATGGCGCCGCCGCCGAAGCGTTGCTCCAGCACCCACTCGGGGTTACGGCACTCCCCGATGGCTCGGTCGCGATTAGTGATACCTACAACGGCGCCGTCCGGCATTACGACCCGGACCTCCACACGGTAAGCACTTTGGCGACAGACCTGAGGGAGCCATCTGCGGCATTCGTGAGGGAAGACACCCTCATCGTCGTCGAATCCGCCGCGCACCGGCTGACCGCAATTCCGCTCGGCCACAAGTACCTCGATATCGAGGCGCGTGAATACGCCACGAACCGCATGCCGACAAACGTGCGGGCTGGCCGGTTCGCCGTCCGCATCGCTTTCACGCCGCCCACCGGTCAACATTTCGACGACCGCTACGGCCCGTCGACCCGGCTCGTCATAGAGGCCAGCCCGCCCGAACTGATTGTCAGCGGTGCGGGTGCGGGCACCGGCCTCGAACGCGAATTCGTGATAAGCGAACAGGTCTCGAGCGGGGTGCTGCACGTGACCGTCAGCGCCGCTACCTGCGACAACGATGTCGAGCATGCCGCCTGCCACTTGCACCAGCAGGATTGGGGAATCCCCGTACGCATTTCACCGGACGGCGTCGATCGTGTTGACTTGATGCTTCGAGGAATGGCCGAAAGGACGACTCCATGACAAAGCTGCGGTTCAGCGACTTCGCGCCGGTGCGCCGGTTCCAGCCCGCACTGGCCATCTCGCCCGATGGCCGCAGCGTCGTGTACTCGTCGAACGCGTCAGGGCAGTCGAACCTTTGGCGGCAAGACATCGGCTCCGAAGACGCCACCCAGCTCACACATTTCACCGATCGCGCAGTGCGCGACGTCGCGTGGTCACCCGACGGCACGAAGCTGCTCTTCACTGCCGATCACGAGGGCGACGAGTTTCACCAGCTTTTCTTGATGGACGCCGACGGCGGCGAACCACAGGCCCTGACCGATGCACCCAAGGTGCAACACCACCTGGCGACCATCGAGCCGTTCTCTCCAGACGGGCGGTTCGTGCTCTACGCCGGCAACGACCGTGACCAGACCTGCCAAGACGTGTTGATGGTCGAACTTGCCATCGGCAGCGTGACGCGGCTCGTGACCACCGACGGCCTGCACTACCCGATCGGCTTCTCGCCAGACCAGCGCTACGTCGGCGTCACCCGGCTCAACTCCAACACCGACGCCGACCTGCTGCTCGTCGAGGTCGGTGTCACCGATCCCAACCAGCCGCTCGTGCTGAACCCGCACGACGGCGAGGCGAAGCACGACCCAGCGCCCTGGAAGCCCGACGGTACCGCCATCTACGCCATCACCGACCAGGGCCGCGACTTCACTGGGCTCGCCGAATTCCCCACCGCACCAGGCGAATTCGTCTGGGTAGAGCAGCCGAACTGGGACGTCGAGCAAGCGGTGGTCAGCGGCGACGGCACTGTTCTTGCGTGGTCGGTGAACGAAGACGGCTACTCACGCGTACACGCCCGCAACCTGGCCAGTGGCGATTCGATCGCCGTGCCCGAAATCCCAGGCGGCACGGTCACCTCGCTGCGCATCTCCCGCGACGGCCGGAGTCTCGCGTTCCTGCTCGCGATGGCGACCCGGCCGACCGAGGTCGTCGCCGTCGACCTCCGTGAGGGCAACGTTCGAATGCTGACCGACAGCATGCCTCCCGGCCTGCGCCAGGTGACGCCCGTCGAGCCCGAGCTTGTGCGCTTCCCCACCCACGACGGCCGCGACGTGCCCGCGTTTCTCTACCGGCCGCACGGCGACGGCCCGTTCCCGGTGCTGCTGTCTATTCACGGCGGCCCCGAGGCACAAGAGCGCCCGATGTACATGTACGGCGGGTTCTACCAATACCTGCTGGCGCAAGGCATCGGTGTGCTCGCCCCCAACGTCCGCGGCTCGACGGGTTACGGCTCGACCTACCAGAAACTGATCCACCACGACTGGGGTGGCGCCGAGCTTGGCGACTTCGAGCAAGCGGTGAAGTACCTGCACTCGCTCGATTGGGTCGATGCGTCGCGCATCGCTGTGTTCGGCGGATCGTTCGGCGGCTTCGCCACGCTTTCCTGCGTTTCACGTCTCCCGCACCTGTGGGCCGCCGGCGTCTCGATCGTCGGACCGTCGAACCTCGTCACTTTCGTGAAGGCGGTTCCGCCGACCTGGTTGCGGCTGATGGCGAAGTGGGTCGGCGATGCCGAGACCGAGCGCGATTTCCTGATGTCACGCTCGCCGATCACCTACACCGACGACATCGTCGCGCCGCTATTCGTCATCCAAGGCGCCAACGATCCGCGGGTGGTGAAGTCCGAAAGCGACCAGATCGTCGAGCGGCTGCGGGCGCGCGGGGTCGACGTCCGGTATGACGTCTACGACGACGAGGGGCACGGGTTTACCAAGCGGGCAAACGAAATCAAGGCACTAGGCGACGCCGGAGAGTTTCTGGTCGAGCGCCTGCTCGGCTAAGCCCCTGCGGCCTGGCGGCGCCGCGACCGCCTGTTGCGCCACGCCCGTCGTCGTTCGGCGGCCGACGGTGCTGCAGTCGTTGCGAGCACCTTCGACACCTCAGCCCGGATCTCGGGAGTGACCAGGCCGCGCACCTCGACCGTCGTCCGGCGTCGTAGTACATCGTCGGCGTCGAACGCCCACTCGTCGGTGGCCGCGTAGACGACCTGCGCCCAGACGTCGGGACCGTCGGGGTGGATGCGTCGGGCAAGACCAGGGTCGACGGCCATCAAGGTCGCGAGCTCATGCGCGTAAGTGCCGTAGTGGCGAGCCAGATACGCGACGACGTCGTCGGGCAAGTTGGGGGTCGACGCCCGCAGCACTCGTGCTACGGAATCCGGATGCGCGGCGCCCGGCAACACTGCGTCGCTGCGGTCGATTTCGACGTCCGGCAACAGGTCTTGCACCTTTTCGAGGACGTCGAGGCCGATCCGGCGAAACGTCGTCCACTTACCGCCGGCGACGCTGATGAGCCCGCGCGGGCCGATGCTCACGACGGTTTCGCGCTTGGCGTGCTGGGTGTCGCCGTCGCCCATCGGCAGGACGCGCAGGCCGGCGAACCGGTACTTGATCGAGTCGCGGCCGAGCTGCTCGGCGGCGACGGCAAGGGCTGCCTCGTCGAGGATCTGGTCGACGTCGGCGTCCGTGCATTTCACGTCAGCCGGGTCGCCGTCATAAGGCTCATCGGTGGTGCCGAGCAGCAGTTGCCCTTCCCACGGAATGGCGAACGAGACCCGGCCGCCGTCGAGCGGAATCGTGAGCGCGGCCTGCCACTCTTGCCGCTGGGCGACGATGATGTGCGCGCCCTTGGAAAGCCGCACGCTCGGCGCGGCGGACGGGTCTTCCATCGCGCGCACCCGGTCGACCCAAGGTCCGCCGGCGTTGACCACGGCCCGGGCGTCGACGCCGTATTCGGATCCGTCGACGCGGTCGCGCACCTCAACGCCCGCCACCCGGCTAGAGACGTCACGCAGCGCGACGACCTCGAGGTGGTTGGCGAGCACCGCGCCGGCGTCGGCGGCGGCGTGGGCCACCATCAGCGCCACTCGGCTGTCGTTCATCTGGTGGTCGTAGTAGAGACCGCAGCCGCGCAGGCCCTCGGTGCGCAGCGCAGGCACCATCGCGGCCGCCTTTTTCGACGACAGCAGCTTGCCTGGCCCGTCTTCGAACTTCGACAGCGCGGAATAGACCAGCATGCCGGCGCCGATCTTCACCCGCCCGTGCGGGCCGCCCTCGTAGAGCGGAACGAGGAACGGCACCGGCTGCACGAGGTGAGGCGCAAGCTCGCTCAGCGCCCGTCGCTCGGCGTGGTTTTCATAAACCAGCCGGACGTCGCCCATCGCGAGGTACCGCAGCCCGCCATGCACGAGCTTGGTGGACGCGCTGGAGGTCGCGCCCGCGAAATCGCCGGCATCGACGACCGCGACGCGAAGCCCCGACCGGGCGGCCTGCCACGCCGTCGAGAGCCCGATGATGCCGCCCCCGATCACGACGACGTCGAAGACGCCGCGCTCGAGCGCATCGCGGATCATCTTCCGGCGGTCATACAACCGTGCCGTCGCACGCAATGCCAGCACCTCCCTCGGGCCTCCATCTTCCTCTGTCGGCGCAACCGGCGTCGGAATGGCGCGCTACGCCGAGCCGTTGCGGGAGAATGACATCTCCTGCATGACGGTCGGTGGTACTCGAAAGGTTGGATCGTGCTGGATCCGCGAGAGCTTTACACGCTGGAGCCTGACGTGCCGTCGCTCGGCACGCCGGTGCTGATCCATGCGCTCAGCGGGTACGTGGACGCCGGAGAGGCCGTGCGGCTTGCGCACGAGCACCTGCTCAGCCGCTTCGAGCACCGGGTGATCGCGCGGTTCGACGTCGATCAACTGCACGACTACCGCGCCCGTCGTCCGGCCATGATCTTCGACGCCGACCACTGGGAGAGCTACGCCGATCCCGAGTTGTTGCTGCACGCGGTTCAAGACGCGGCCGGAAACCCGTTCCTCGTGCTCACCGGGCCGGAGCCCGACGTGCAGTGGGAGCGCTACGTAGCGGCGGTCGGCACGCTGATCGAACACTTCGGCGTGCGGCTCACGATCGGGCTGAACGCGATCCCGATGGCCGTGCCGCACACCCGTCCGGTTGGCATGACGTCGCACGCGTCGCGGCAGGAACTGATTCCCGGCAACGAGCCGTGGCTGCAACGCGTGCAGGTGCCGGCGAGCGCCAGCCACCTGCTCGAGTTCCGCCTGAAGGAGCGCGGCCTCGACGCGATCGGGTTCGCGGTGCACGTGCCGCATTACGTCGCCCAGACCGAATTCCCGGACGCCGCCGAGCGACTGGTGGCGGCGATTGCCACGGCGTCCGGCTTGGTTCTGCCAACTGACGAACTGCGCAGCGCAGGCAGTGCGGCACGCGACGAGATCGACAAGCAAGTGGCCGACTCCACCGAGGCGATGGCGCTGGTGAGCTCGCTCGAGCAGCAGTACGACGCGTACCTGCGCGGCCGCGGCAAGGATCTGCTCGCCGCCGACGCCGCCGATCTTCCGTCAGCCGACGAACTCGGCGCCGAGCTCGAGCGCTTCCTCGCCGACCACACCCGCCGCCAGCGCGACGACCGCGACAACTAGCGGCCTGAAGTCGATCACGCTCAGGGGGCTGAGACCCCCTGAGCGTGGCGTGCACGCCTAGCTCGGGAGGTCTACGCCCAGCTCGGGGCCCGGGAGCCGGGCGCGCCCCGCCCTTAAAGCCGGAGTTCGATCAGCGGCGGGGGAGGCTGGTGCGGCGGCCACAGAGGCGGCAGCCACGGCGGCTTCGACCTGGTCGGTCGGGCCGGCCACGAAGAGGTACTCCGTGTTGCGCAGGTGCGACACGGTGCCGACCTTCACGCCCGCTGGGTTGTGAATGCCGATCTGCGCGCCGACATAACGCTTGAAGTCAAAGGCAAGCATCCGGACGTCGACGTGTCCCGCTTCCCGAAGCCAACCCATGATTTCCTCAGGGGAAACCCAGGATTCGTCGTTGTAGGAGACCACCACAAGCTCGGCCCGCACCCGCGTTATCACCGAATGCAGTGCGGCAGGCATGGTCTTCTTGCTGTTGAACGCAGACCGCGTCTCATCGGAGCGAGAGTCGATGCGCTTGCAAGCGATGCCGTAGTGCGACGGCTTGTCCCAGCGCACCAAGGATTCCCAGACGTGGTAGTTCGTGAAGTAGCGGTGCTGGTTGTACGGCGGGTCGAGGTAGGCGAGGTCGGCCCGCGGCAACGAATCGACGACGTGCAGCGCATCGCCCTGCACCGCTGCACCGCCGCCGGCCAAGAGCTCGGGCATCCGTAATTCCAGATCCTTGTGCGCGCGGGGTGCCCACCGCTTGAGATACGCCATCTGCAGGCCCGTGGTCGAGTCGACGCGATCGGCCGCGAGCATCAAGGATGTCAGCAACACTGGAAACAGCGGCGACGCCGCGAAATCGGCCTGCAAGCATGCACGAATCGCATCGACCCGGGCACCGTTCTTCGGCTGGAAGTAGCGCGACGACAAGCAAAACGTCTCGGTGAAGTATGCCGGCTCGCCCGGCAGGGCGTTCAAACGCTCGATCGCATCGACTAGTTCGTCTTTCGAGACCGTCGTCGCATCGGTCTCGATGAAACATTTCGCCAGCACGTCAGAGTAGCTTGCTGTGTCGACCGCGTGCACATACGCGCCGCGGCGCTTGAACTCCTGGGCAACCCGGGTAGTACCGGTGAAGAGATCGACCGCAGTGCGCGCGCCGACGGCGGAGAGCATCTCACCGAGCACCGGCACGAGCACCCGCTTCGAGCCGAGGTACTTGATCATGCCGATGCCTCCCGTCGAGACGAGAGCCTATGGCCGGCGGCCCGCCGAACCTCGCCGCCGCGCGCGTGGCCAAACCGTCACCACGCTGGCTCTTGACACGCCGGGGCAGCCTCCCGAGACTACAGGGGAACGTTCCCACACCCGCGGGTCCCGGCCCTCCGCCGAGACGCGCGGTGGTGCGAATGTTCCTTTATCTGAGCACGAATTCTGCGACGGAACCAGTGTCACACCCGGTCCCTCCTCGGACCGGCTCTCGGGCAGCGCCTCCTGCGGCGCATCGAACCATCTCTGCCGGGCTACCCGATCAGTAAAGGGAAGTGAAGCTGTGGGAACGAGTCCAAAGAGCCGGCTGCTTGTGGCGACCGCTGCGGCGGCCGCGCTCGGCATCGGCCTCACTGGTACCGCTGCCGCGTCGTCCGCGAATCAAACCGCGCCGCACACGCTGCCGCAGAACGCGAAGCTCTACACCCCACCACCCGACAAGGGCGCAGTTGCCCAGGTCGTCGACCTGCTCAAGCAGCATGACGTCGACGACGCCCGGCTGATCGCGCAGATGGCGCTCACCCCGCAGGCGGTCTGGTTCACGAGCGGCACCCCCCAGCAGGTGCAGCAGGCAGTGCACAAGACGGTAAAGCGGGCCGCAGCGAAACACCGGGTGCCCGTGCTCGTCGCGTACAACGTGCCTGGCCGCGACTGCTCGCAGTACTCCAGCGGTGGCGCAGGCAGCGACCCGGCCTACCAAGCGTGGATCGACGGCTTCACCAAGGGGCTCGGTGACGAGCGCGCGATCATCATCGTCGAGCCTGACGGGCTGGCGAACCTGCCGAGCGACTGCCCGGGTGCCTACCCCGGCCAAGACGTCGCCGCCCTCACTGCAGGCCGCATCGCCGACATCAAGTACGCAGGCGCTTCTTTCGAGAACAACGACAAGAACTCTCTTGTCTACCTCGACGCCGGTCACAGTGCCTGGCACTCGGTCGGCGACATCTCGAAGCGGCTCGAGCAGGCCGGTGTTTCGAGCCTGCAAGGGTTCTCGCTGAACACGTCGAACTACCAGTACACGCCGAACCTCGATTTCTACGGCACCTGGATCTCCGACTGCCTCGCCTACACCGAGAAAGTCACTCCCGGTGATTACGGCAGCTGCGGCGACATGTACTGGAACGGTGGCCCGGCCAACAACTGGACCGGCGTTGCCATGAGCCCGTACGGCGTGTGGAGCGAGACGGCGTCCGACCCGACGCTCAACACCGCTGGCGTGACGAGCCGGTACGCATTGATTCTCGGCAGCACCACGCCGTCCGCGCACTTCGTCGTTGACACCAGCCGCAATGGCAAGGGCCCGAACAGCATGAGCGCCTACGCAGGCGCGCCTTACAACCAGCCGGCGAACGTCGTGTCGGCACTCGCCGGCGGCAACTGGTGCAACCCTCCGGGTGCGGGGCTCGGCACGCGGCCGACCACGAACACGGGTGTGCCGCTGGTCGACGCGTACCTGTGGGTGAAGACGCCGGGGCAGTCCGACGGCCAGTGCAATATCGCTGGCGGTGCCCGCGCCTGGGACTACAGTCAATACAACCCATGGAACTGGGACTCCACCCAGCAGCAGAACAACGACCCGTTGTGGGGCATCGCCGACCCGGCTGCGGGCGCATGGTTCCCGCAACAAGCACTGCAGTTGGCGCAACTCGGCAGCTGAAGCAGCTCGCAGCTAACTGCACACAGACGTCGATGGCCGGCCTGCCAGGAACGGGCCGGCCATCGGCTTGTCTACGAGTTCCCCGGCCGGTCTTCGTCCGGCAGTTCAGGCAGGCCGGTCGTCGTCCGGCAGTTCAGACAGGCCGGTCGTCGTCCGGCAGTTCAGACAGGCCGGTCGTCGTCCGGCAAGGGCACGGTGCGGCGCTGCTCCTCGACGTCCGCGAAATCGGCTTCTAGCTCCGGATCGGCGGGGGCTTCGTCGTCGTCCTCGGGCAACGCGTCGGCTTGCTGCTCCAGAGCGTCACCCTCGGAGACGTCGTCGTCTACCCGCGGCTGGTTCGCCTCAACCGGGTGCTCGGGGTCGAAGTCTGGCATGGCGCTTGCTTACCCCAGGTTGCAGGTCGGTAACGGCCGGAACCGGATGCCGATCACGCCGCGTCTGCCTCATGCGGGCTCGGGCGGCCCGCACCTTCGGGGGTGGGCATGGTTACGACAAGACCAGGGCGGACGACGGGGTCCGTTGCGGCGCGAGCCGCCGCCCCGCGCGGGTCGCCGTGGGCTGCGCGGCTTGCACCCGGCGCGGTGTGGGTAGGCGGCCAGGCTCTGACGCTGCTCGTCGTCGGGCTGATCGCGGCTGCGCGACACCGATTCGCGGCTGACGTGCTGTGGTCGTGGGACGGTCAGCACTTCCTGCACATCGCGCAGTACGGGTACACGCACTCGGTCGCCGGGCACGTCGACCGGTCGCCTGCGTTCTTTCCCGGGTATCCGGTCGCGGTCTGGCTCGTTGCGGCGGTGACGCGGCTGCCGTTCCCGGTGGCGGGCCTGGTGGTGTCGGGGGTTAGCGGCATCGCGTTCGCGTACGGGCTGGCCCGGCTCACCCGGCTGTCGCTCGGGTCGTCTGCGCGCGTCGGGTTACTCGCAGTGTTCGCCGCCAGTGCCGGACCGCTGTCGATCGTGCTGTCGATGGCCTACAGCGAAGCGTTGTTCTGCGCGCTGGCGGTGTGGTGTCTCGTCTTCGTGCTTTCACATCGGTGGCTCGGAGCCGCGCTGCTGTGCGCCGCGGCCGGCACCGTGCGGCAGACCGGGTTGGCGCTCGTTGTCGCGCTCCTCGTCGCCGCGATCGCCGCAACCCGGCAAGGGCTGGCGACGTGGCGGGCGTGGGTTGCAGTCGCACTCGCGCCGGCCGGTCTGCTCGGCTACCTCGGCTACGTGTTTGCGACGACTGGGCACCTGACCGGGTGGTTCCAGGCCGAACGCAACGGCTGGGGCACGCGTTTCGACTTCGGCCGGGCAACTGTGGCCTTCGTCTACCACGCGCTGGTAAGTGCGCCCGCCGTGCTCGATGTCGCAACGGTTGGTGTGCTCGGCTTGGCAGTGGCGCTGCTCGTCGGCTTCTGCGTGGTGCGGGTGCCGTCGCCGATCGTGGTGTATTCGATCGTCATCGTTGCGCTCGACGTATTCTCCGACGGCATCATGAACTCGAAGGTGCGGTTGCTGTTGCCGGCGTTCACCTTGCTGATTCCGTTCGCGCGGTGGCTGCAGTCGCAGAAGCGTGCTGCACGCCTTGGGCTACTGGCCGGCGTCGTGCTCGTCGGTACTTGGTACAGCGCGTACGCGCTACTCATCTACGGGTATGCGATCTAAGTACTCGGCTGCCACCCGTTTCGGGACGCACATTTGCCAGGCGTCAACGATGAGTTCGCGCAGCTGAGTTTCGTCGATGGCGGCGAGCCGCACCCGCACCCAGTTGTAGCGCTCGTCAGACTTGATCGGCATCAAGAACGTGTCGGGATCGCTCGCCACCAGCGCCGCGCGTTCTTCTTTCGGGAAGCCGAAGCCCATCAGGGTTTCGTCGCGCGACAGCGAAACGAACACCAGGCGCCCGACGCGAAACTTGATGCGGTCGTGCACCAGCACCTCGTACGCGCGCGGCAATGACAATGCGATACGGCGGACGTCGTCAACGGTGACCATGGCTAGCCATTCAGCCGGAATCCTGGGCGGAACTCGTCAGCGAATCGAGGATCGAGTCGAGCTTGCCCGGGTCGTTGACGAGATCGAGCATGGCCGACCACCATGCCCGCTGCAGCGCTGCAGGCATCATGTCGCCCGCACTGAAGCGGATGACCTTCGCGTCGGTGAGCTGTTTGGCAATGGCGCGCGCCACCGGATTTGGGTAGGTGTCGGGTGGCACGCTTCGGTTCACCGAGGTGAAGCCACCGAGCTTGATCCATGCTTCTTGCGCCGGAGCGCCGGCGAGGTACGCCATGAATGACCGCGCGGCCGGTGTGTCGTGCGTCATCACGACGATGTCGGCGCCAACGGCAACGGAACCGCTGTACTTCGGATTGATGGCCGGGAATGGGAAGAAGCTGTAGTCGGTGCCCGCAGTCAGCTTCGGAAAGTTCGCCGCGATGAACCCCTGCGCGAACGACGCGAGGTAGTACATATAAGCGCTCGGCGGATTGGTGTAGAGCGGGTCTCCGCCGGCTGCGTCAGTTGTCGAAGCGATGCGCTGGGCGCCGCCGAGCACGTAGCCCTTCGTCCGGACGATCGTGTCGAACATGTCGAAGGACTGTTTGATGCACGCGTCGGTCCATGGGAGTTTGGCGGAAATCCATCGGTCGTAGACGTCGGGCCCGCAGTTGTTCAGCACGATCTCCGAAATCCAGTCGGTAAGGGCCCAGCCGTTAGCCGGACCGCTCGCCGCCACGACCGAGAAGGGCGTGCGGCCATCAGCGACCATCTTGTCGGCCAGCGAGACCATGTCATTCCACGTCTTGGGAACTGCATAGTTTGCGGCTGCGAAGGCCTTCGGGTTGTACCAGACCGTGGCCTTGTCGGTGACCTTGTAAAAGATGCCGTAGAGCTTGTCGTTGTAGCTGCCGAGGTTGATCCAGGCCGGCGCGTAGTCGCGATCGACTTGCTTCATATCCAAGACCGAGTCGAGCGCGACCAACTTGTGTTGCGCCGCCAGCTGCTGCATTAGCTTCAGATTCGGCAGCACAGCGATATCGGGCGCACCTTGTGCCGGCGTGCTCGCGGCGAGTGCGGCCGTCGGATCCTGGGTTGCTTGCCAGTCAACGACACCGCCAGTGTTCGCTTCCCACGCCGACGTGACCTTCATGAAGTTGTCGAGTTCGGGGCCGCTCCACAGGCCGAGAACGTGCACCTGCTCACCTTTCAGGCTCTGCGCGCTGGTGGTCGCCTGCGGTGCTGAGCTGCCCGAGCTCGTGCACCCCGCGGCAAGGGCTGCCGCGAGCAGCAGAACACCCACCGTCGGCACAACCCGACGCCCGGCCTCGCCCGCCATGCCCACGCCGCCACCTTCCTCGACACGCTCCACGCGCACAGCAGCACGCTAGCCCGAGCCGCGGACAGCGGGCATGTGTTGGTCGAGACGCTTTGCCGTGAGCCGAATGCGACTCAGCACAAAGGACCCGCAGAAGGTTGTCGCCGTCCAACGTCTTGACCGGTGAAGATAGTCTCTGCGTAGACTGTCTACGTACAGACTAACTACGAAAGGGAGGACGTCGAAATCATGTGGACCACCGAACATGCAGCCGAAACGCCGCTGCCCGCAAGCGCAGTCTGGGCGGCGCTGCGCGACATCCACACAGGCACGATCGCAGCCGCTGGTGGCGACGTTTTCGAGATTCACGGGCCGTTCGCCGTCGGTACCGAGCTCTCTGTCACGCCCGCCGGGCAAGACACGTTCCGCTCGCGCATCATCGAGCTGGTCGAGAACCAGCGGTACGCCGACCAGACGGAGTTCGGCGACGTTGCGCTCACTTTCCGGCACACGCTCGTGCCGGCGCCGGCCGGCACCCGGGTGACACACGAGCTGGTGATCGACGGTGCCGGCGCCGATTCGCTCGGGCCAGAACTTGGGCCGCAGATCAGCGCCGACTTCCCGGCCGCGATGCAAGGTC
>Ga0105240_10009409_pt1 | contig 13837 bp, 10 predicted proteins | sample KBSC54metaG_FD_80426 | JGI IMG/M metagenome (GOLD analysis project Ga0105240, IMG submission 80426) | Corn rhizosphere microbial communities from Kellogg Biological Station, Michigan, USA - KBS C5-4 metaG | ecosystem: Host-associated > Plants > Roots > Rhizosphere > Soil | place: Michigan, USA... | reverse complement strand
TAACGTGGCCGAATCCGTCCAGATCGCGCCACCGGATCTCGATCCGCTTGATGGGCATGCGGGGCAGTGTCCCACGTAGCCCGCACGTGCTGCTCGCCCTGGTGGTGGTCGTCTGGGCCGGCTCCTACGCCGCCATCAAGCAGCTGATCGACGACGGCCTCGCCGCCCCCGACATCGCTCTCGGCCGCTACCTCGTCGCCGCGCCCGGCTTCGCCATCGCGCTCGTCGCCACGCGCGGCCTGCCCGGGCTGGGGCGCCGCGACCTCGTCCGCCTGGTTGCCGCGGGCCTCTTGGTCGTCACCATCTACCACCTGTCGTTGAACGCGGGCGAGCGGCTGACGACGGCCGGCACCGCCAGCGTCGTCGTCGCGGCGGCGCCGGGAATCGCGCTCGCCATGGCGGTGGCCGTCGGACAGGAGCGGTTCTCGCGCCGGCGCGCCGCCGGGCTGGCCGTCTCCTTCGCCGGCGTCATCGTGGTCGTGCTGCTCGGCTCGGGCCAGCGCATCTCCTTCGCAAATGCGCATGGGCCGCTGCTCGTCCTGGCCGCGCCGGCCGCGTTCGCCGCCTTCAACGTGATCGTGAAGCCGCTCCTGCCCCGCTACGGCGCCCTGCCGGTGACGGCCGCCGCCTCACTCATCGGGACGGCCGCGCTGCTGCCCTTCGCGGCCGACGGCACCGTCCGTCGCGTGTCCGGGCTGGACGCCGGCGACATCCTGCTGCTTCTCTACCTGGGCCTTGTCGCGACGCTCCTGGGCTACATCGGCTGGACGCGCGGGCTGCGCCGGCTGGAGGCGTCCCGGACGGTCGCCTACCTGTACGGTGTCCCGGTCGTGGCGATCGTGATCGGAGCCCTGGCGCTGGGTGAGTCCGTGACCGTGTGGCTCGGGCTGGGAGGCGTCTTGGTCGTGGCCGGGATGGCGCTGGCCCGGTGAGCGCGTTCACGTGGTCGGACGGCGATCGCCTGATCCGCTTCGGCCCGGGGGCGGGCGAGCACGCCTGGCCGGGCGCCGACCTGCTCTCGACGCCGCGGGCGCGGGCCACGATCCCGGCGGCGCTGCGTGACGGGTGGGGCTCGGTGCACGACGTCCCCGCCGGCCAGGTGACCGACATCGCGGCGGCGCTCGCCGACGAGGTCGGCGACGGGCCGGTCGTGGCCTGGGGCGGCGGGCGCGTGATCGACACCGCCAAGGCGGTCGCCGCCGCGCGCGGCGGGCGTGTGTGTGCGGTCCCGACGACCCTCTCCGGCGCCGAGATGACCGGCGGCCACAGGGTGGTGCCGGGCTTCGAGGATCGCGGCCGGCACCGGCCCGTGCTCGTGCTCGCCGACCCCGTGCTCATGACCGGCCAGCCCGCCCCGGACCGGCGCGCGAGCGCGATGAACGCGCTCGCCCACGCCGCCGAGGCGCTCTACGGTCAGGGCCGGAACCCCGTGGCGAGCATGGCCGCGGCCGCCGCCGCCGCCGACATCGCCGCCGGCCTCGACGAGCGCGACCTCGACGCCCGCGAGCGGCTCGCCCGGGGCTCGATTCTGGCCGCCTACGCGATGGACTCGGCCGGCTACTCGCTCCACCACGTGCTCTGCCAGACGATCGTGCGCACCTGCGGCACGCCCCACGCAGCCACGAACGCGACCATGCTGCCGCACGTGCTGGCGGCCATGCGGCCGCGCGAGGAGGGTGCGATCGCCGAGCTCGCCGCCGCCCTGGGCGTCACCGCCGACGGCCTGCCCGACCGGGTCGCCGCGCTCGGCGGCGGGCGCACGCTGTCCGACCTGGGCGTCGCGGCGGACGACCTGGGCGCAATCGCCGACGCGGCGCTCCAGCGGCCCGAGCTTGCGCGCATGCAGCCGCCGCCCGACCGCGAGGAGCTCCTCAGCGTTCTGCGGCGCGCGTCTCCGGCCTGATCAGCGCCTCGTCCTCGGCGTGCTCGACCCGGGTCGAGAGCCAGGCCAGCGCGACCGGCAGGACGAAGGGCACGAGCAGCAGGTGCATCCAGTCCCACAGGGAGTTTCCCGGGAAGCCGGTCCACTGCCAGCGGAAGCCGTAGCCGGCCGTCACCAGCACGACGAACGCGATGATCAGGACCGCCCCGAGCCGGCGCACCTGCGGGTGCATGGTGCGCCCGAGCGCCAGCCAGATCGAGAAGGCGGTCACCGCCGCCGGAAGCACGAGCAGCTCGAGCCAGTCCCACAGCGTGCGCCCGTCGAACCCGGTCCACGTCCACCCGAGCTCGTAGCCGCCGACGAGCAGGACGGCGAAGGCGATCGCGACGGCACCGATCAGGAACCGCCATTCGACCCTGGCGCTGCGCCGCGTGCTGTACCAGACGGGCGCCGCCGTCAGCACCGCGGGGAGGACGAGCAGATGGAGCCAGTCCCAGACGGTGTTGTTGTCCGCGAAGCCCGTCCACGTCCAGCCGAGCCACTCGCCGCCGACGATCGTGACGGCGAAGGCGCCGGCTGCCGACGCGGCCACGAGCCGCAGGATCGCTGCGCCCGAAACGCCACGTCCGGCCGGGCCGGCGATCCCCGTCACATCCTCCGCCACGTCGACCGCACACTACACTTGGCGGATGGGAAAGGGATACGCGGACGGGCCCGCCGGCGAGGAGCTGCTCGCGGCCCAGGAGCGGGGCGACCACCTCGCCAAGGAGCACGAGGCGCCGCCGCGCAAGATGGTGTGGGGCTCGACGAGGGACGACCCGACGCCGCACGTGCTCGGCGAGGTCGGCGAGGTCGACCCGGACGAGCTCTTCGAGTCGGGCCGGGCGTGGGGGCTCTACGTCGCGGTGGAGGTCCGTCCGGCGTAGCGGCACGATAGGCTAAGCCGCATGCCGACGAACCCGTACGACCGCCCTTCCGACCCTGCCAAGCGCCACAGCGCCGCGCTGACCGACGGCCCCGACCGGGCCGCCGCGCGGGCCATGCTGAAGGCGATCGGCTTCACCGACGACGACCTCGCGAAGCCCATCATCGGGGTCGCCACGACGTGGATCGAGACGATGCCGTGCAACTTCAACCAGCGCGAGCTGGCGCAGCGGGTGAAGGCGGGCATCCGGGAGGCCGGCGGCACCCCGATGGAGTTCAACACCATCTCCGTGTCGGACGGCGTCTCGATGGGCACCCAGGGCATGAAGGCGTCGCTCATCAGCCGCGAGCTGATCACCGATTCCATCGAGCTCGTCGTGCGCGGGCACCTGATGGACGGCCTGGTCTGCATCGTCGGCTGCGACAAGACGATCCCGGCCGGCGCGATGGCGCTCTGCCGCCTCGACGTGCCCGGGCTCGTGCTCTACAACGGGACGATCGCGCCGGGGACCTTCCGCGGCCGCGACATCACCATCCAGGACGTGTTCGAGGCAGTCGGCGCCTACGCCGCCGGGCGCATCGACGCAGCCGAGCTGCACGAGGTCGAGTCGTCGGCGTGCCCGGGCGCCGGCGCGTGCGGCGGCCAGTACACCGCGAACACGATGTCGATGGCGCTGGACTTCCTCGGCATCAGCCCGGCGGGCCTGAACGGCATCCCGGCCCTCAACCGGGGCAAGGGCGACGCCGCCGAGGAGTGCGGCCGCCTCGCGATGAAGCTCGTGCGCGAGGACATCCGCCCCTCGCACATCATCACCCGCGAGGCGATCGAGAACGCGGCCGCCTCGGTGGCGGCCGCCGGCGGCTCGACGAACGGCGTCCTGCACCTGCTCGCGATCGCACACGAGCTCGGCATCCCGTTCTCGATCGACGAGTTCGACTCGATCGCCGCCCGCACGCCGATCGTGGCCAGCCTGAAGCCGGGTGGGCAGTTCGTCGCCACCGACCTCTTCGATGCCGGCGGCGTCGGCCTGGTCGCGCGCGAGCTGCGCAAGCGGGAGCTCGTCCACGCCGGCGCCCGCAACGTCGACGGCCGCACGATGGACGAGATCGCCGACCAGGTGGTCGAGACGCCGGGCCAGCCGGTGGTCGTCCCGATCGAGAAGCCGCTGAAGCCGACGGGGGGCCTGGCGATCCTGCGCGGCAACCTCTCCCCGGACGGCTGCGTCGTCAAGCTGGCGGGCCACGAGCGCCTGACACACAGCGGCCCCGCCCGCGTGTTCGACTGCGAGGAGGACTGCTTCGCCGCCGTCAAGGCGGGGGCGATCCGGCCCGGCGACGTCGTCGTGATCCGCTACGAGGGGCCCGCCGGCGGGCCGGGGATGCGCGAGATGCTGCACGTCACCGCCGCGATCGTCGGCGAGGGCCTGGGCGACCAGGTCGCGCTCATCACCGACGGCCGCTTCTCCGGCGCCACCCACGGGCTGATGGCCGGGCACGTCACGCCCGAGGCGGCCCACGGCGGGCCGATCGCGGCGCTGCGCGAGGGCGACACGATCGAGTTCGACGTCGAGGCGCGCGAGCTGCGTGTGCTGCTCTCCGACGACGAGATCGCCGCCCGCCTGGCCGACTGGACGCCGCCCAAGCCGATGTACGAGCACGGCGTGTTCGCGAAGTACGCGGCGCTCGTCTCGTCCGCGAGCGAGGGCGCCGTCACCCGGCCGTGAGCGGTTGGCGCCTCCAGGGAACGACGCTCGAGGCGTGCAACTGCGAGCCGATCTGCCCCTGCCGGCGCATCGACGGCGTGCCGGGCGGCCGCTCGACGTACGGCGAGTGCATCGGCGCGCTCTCGTGGCAGGTCGACGAGGGAGCGGTCGGCGACGCCGACATGGCCGGACTGGACGTGGTCATGGTGATCCGCTACTCCGACGACGAGCCGCGCTCGCCGTGGCGGTTCGTGCTGCACGTCGACGGCCGCGGCGACGACGCCCAGCGACAGGCGCTCGAGGACGTGTTCCTGGGCCGGCTCGGCGGGACGCCGGCGGAGCAGTTCCCGTGGGTGTTCAAGCCGAGCGAGGTGCTGGCGGTGCACGCGAGCGACATCGACCTCGACCACACGCGCGGCCGCGGCCGCTTCCGCGCGGCCGGCGCCGTGACCGTCACGATGACGACGCCCTACGAGACCGCGAGCACGGTGTCGTGCATCATCCCCGGCCACGGCCGGGCGGGCCGCGAGGTGGTCGCCGAGCGGCTGGCCGCGGACGACGAGCACTTCTCGTTCGAATTCACCGGCCGCTGCGGCTTCGAGTCGACGTTCGACTACACGGGCGAGAACGCACCAAAAGGGGTCTGACCCCGCTTGGTGCGCGCAGCCGCGCGTATTCAGGCGAAGTTCGACTCGAACACGTCCGTCGCGCCGCCCGCGCAGTGCAGCTTGGCGAACAGGAAGTGGTCGGTCGGGGAGTGCTCGAACAGGAACGGGTGGAACATGTCGATGCCGGGGCGCAGCGTGCCGGCCGTGATCATCGGCCCGCCGATCGGGTAGATCTCGACGGTCGCGTTCGACCCGCAGCGGCTGCCGCTCTCCTCGAAGTAGACGGTGCCGAAGGGGTTGACCGCGGCGGCCGAGTGCACCCTGTCGCCCGGGTTCGGCACCAGCGTCAGCGCCTTCGTCGAGATCCGGTAGAGCCACACGTTGAAGCGCGTGCCGTTCACCGTCTTCGTGAACACGGCCCAGTCGCCGTTCACCTGGCCGGCCTCGAGCTGGGCGACGCGGCCGCGCACCGAGGCGATCGTGCGCGTCTCGCCCGTGTGGACGTTGCGCAGGATCACCTGCTCGCCCGGCGACGAGCCCTGCTCGAGCCGGTGGAACAGCAGCCAGTCGCCCGAGATGGTCGGCTCGTCCTCGAGGGCCGGCGTGTTCACGCCGGCGGGTGGTGCGAACCGCTTCTTCGTCTGCAGGTCGAACATCATGATGCTCGACCTGGCGCCGTGCGTCTGCGTGTAGACGAGGGTCGTCGCGTCGATCCCCGTCCCGAGCCCGGCCTGCGTGCCGGCCGGGTTGACCCGGTAGCGGGTGCGGCCGTCGTGCTGCGCGTACAGGTTGTACAGATGCGGGTGGCTGCGCGAGTTCTGCACCCAGGCGAAGTAGCCGGGCGCGGCCGACGGCGACTGCTCGTTCACCGGCGGCGGGTGCGTCCGCTTCGGCGTCTGCGGCAGCGGCTTCTCCGCGGCGGCCGCGGGGAGCGCGAGCGCAGCCATGAGCACGGTAACGGAAACGACCAGTCTGCCCACGGCCGTCACGATACCGCCGTGAGCGCGTCCTGTGCCAGGGTCGAAAGCAGCCGTCGCTTCCAGCCGGTCATCTCCAGGCCGGGCAGGCCGGCCAGCGGGTCGGCCGGGTCGAGCAGCCGGGGCAGGTTCGAGACCCCGATGGCCGCCATCCGCACCCCGCCGTCGAAGCGGGCCGCGGCGACGCCGCAGAGCGCGAAGCTCCACGCCGCCCGCTCGCCCGCGCGCATGTACGCGCTCGCCTCCGGCGGCCGCGGCACGGTCACGGCGGTGATCAGCTCGCCCTGCTCGAGCGCGATCGTCGAGCGGTCGTCGGCGCTCGCCCTGCGGTAGAGGTCGGCCAGCGGGAACGCCTCGCGCCGGTTCGTGGTGACGACGGCGTCCAGGGCGAGCAGCGCCGCCGCCAGGTCGGACGGGGCCACCGAGATGCAGTCGCCCGGCTCGAGGCCGTGCTTGCGGTGGTCGCCGATCTGGGCGTAGCAGGTGTCGCCGCCGCGCAGCCAGCAGGTCAGGTCGGGATGCCGGAAGTACCAGCACCGCACCGCCTGGCACAGGTTGCCGGCGACGGTGCCCATCTCCCGCAGCTGCGGCGACGCCACCGCTGCGGCCGCCTCGGCGAGCACGGCGAAGCGGGCGCCGACGTCGGGATCGCGGGCGATGTCGGCGACCCGCGTCGCGGCGCCGATGCGGATGCCCTGGGCGGCCGCGAGGACGCCGGCGGGGACGGCGCCGCGCAGGTCGACCAGCTCGTCGGCGGGGCGGATGCCGCGCTGGAGCTGGGGCAGGATGTCCGTGCCGCCGCCCATCGCCCGCGCGCCGGGGGCGGACAGCCGCTCGGCGGCCTCGGCGATCGAGGTCGGCGCGGAGTAGGCGAAGCGCGTCATCCGGCCAGCGCCTCCAGCACCCGCCGGGGCGTGTACGGCGCCTCGCGCAGGCGCACGCCGGTGGCGTGGGCGAACGCGTTCCCGATGGCGGCGGCGGTGGGGATGATGGGCGGCTCGCCGAGCCCCTTGATGCCGAGGCCGAGGTGGGGGTCGGGCGAGTCCACGAACTCGCAGACGATCTCCGGCGTGTCGGCCATCGTCGGCACCTTGTAGTCCTCGAGCCCGGCGTTCACGACCGTCCCGGTGGTCGGGTCGACGACCCGCTCCTCGGTCAGCGCGAAGCCGATCGCCTGGAGGACGCCGCCCGTGACCTGGCTGATCGCCCCCATCGGGTTGATGATGCGGCCGACGTCGTGCACCGCCCAGATCCGCTCGACCGTGATTGCGCCCGTGAGCGTGTCGACCGCGATCTGCGCGACCTGGCAGCCGAACGTGTGGATGCGCATGCCGTCGGGGTTCGGCCCGCGGGAGCCGTGGCCGACGAGCGAGGAGTTGCCGAGCTTCGACGTGATCTCGGTGATCTCGTGGCGCAGCGTCCCGTCGCGGGAGCTGACATGGCCGCCGGCGAGCACGAGGTCGGATGCCGCGATCTCGAACATGTCCGCCGCCAGGTCGAGCAGCTGCGTGCGCACCTCGTGCGCGGCCGTGCGCACGGCGGGGGCGACGGACGCGAGCGTCATCGACCCGCCCGACGTCGGCCCGTAGCCCGACCGGGCGGTGTCGCCTGCCTGCACGCGCACCGCCGCGACGGGCACGCCGAGCGCCTCGGCCACGATTACCGCGCTCGCGGTCATCGTGCCGGTGCCGATGTCCTGGAAGCCGCAGACGAGCGTGGGCCGGGCGGTCTTGCCGAGGCGCACGGCGGCATGCGCCGGCGGCCCGCCGCCGCCCCACCAGATCTGGCTCGCGAGTCCCATGCCGCGGCGCACGCGGCCGTCCGAGCGCAGCTCGTCGCGGCCGGCCCAGCCGGCCAGCTCCGCCGCCCGCCGGTGACAGGCCTCCAGGTGCTTCGACGTGTACGGGTTGCCGCTGCCCTGCTCGAGAGTCGCCTCGTTGCGCAGGCGGATCTCGAGCGGGTCGACGCCGAGCTCCTCGGCGAGCTCGTCGAGCGCCTGCTCGAACCCGAACGTCCCCTCCATCACGCCGGGGGCGCGGAAGGCGTTCGAGAAACCGAGGTTCAGCTTCACCGGGAGCACCATCGAGCGCACGTTGGCGCACTCGTAAAGCGTCTCGGCCGGGTTCAGGACGGGGAAGACCCAGCCGTGCTGGCCGACGCCGATCACGGCCGACCCCTCGATCCCGAGCAGCGTCCCCTGGGCGTCGGCTCCGATCCGGTAGGTCTGCACGGTGGGCGCCCGGTAGCCGACGGTCGTGTGCTCGTCGCGGCGGGTGTAGACCAGCCGCACGGGCCGGCCGCTGCGGCGCGCCAGCTCGGCGGCCAGATACCCCTCCGGCCCGGACCCCTGCTTGCCCCCGAAGCCGCCGCCCATGTACTCGCAGACGACGCGCACGTCGTCCGGCTCGAGGCCGTAGGCCCGGGCCAGCTCGTCGCGGGCGGCGAAGATGCCCTGCGTCGAGGACCACACGGTCAGCGTGCCGGACTCCCACATCGCGACGGCGCAGTGAGGCTCGAGCGGGTTCTGCATCTGCGCGGGGGTGCGGTACTCGCGCTCGACGACCGCCGCGGCTCCGGCGAGCGCGGCGTCGACGTCTCCGCGCGACGTCTCGGCCGGGTCCTGCGTGAAGTCCTGGCGGGCGAGGCCCTCGTCGAGGTCGACGACGAACGCGAGCGGCTCCCACTCCGGCGCGAGCGCCTCGAGCGCCCGCTCGGCCTGGTCGGGCGTGTCGGCGGCCACGGCGGCGACGGCGGCGCCGGCATAGGCGGGCGCGTCGGTCAGCACCGGGCGGCCGTCGCGGTCGGGCAGGTCGCCGGGGCCGATCACGGCGCGGACGCCGGGAAGCGCCTCGGCGGCGGCCCGGTCGAGCGAGCCGACGCGGGCGTTCGCGTGGGGGCTTCGCAGCACCGCGGCGTGCACCATTCCGGTGAGCTCGATGTCGGAGACGAACCTGGCGCTTCCGGTGACGCGCGCGGCCGCCGAGATGCGCACGTGCGGCCGGCCGACGACGGCGAGCTCCTCGTCCTTTCCGTACTCCGGCGTCGTGTCGTCCTCGACGAGCGTCCAGCGCTCCTCGTAGCGGCCCTCCATCTCCACCTGGGTCTTGACCAGCCGTGCCATCTAGAGGGCCCTCCCGTGGTGTTGGCTCCGAGGACGCCGCAGCGCGACGGTTTGCAGCCGCCAGAACGGGTCAGACATCGCGGGAGGGTCCTCTTCTGCCGGCCGCCTTCGCGACGGCTCGCTCGATCGCCGGATAGGCGCCGCAGCGGCACAGGTTCCCGCTCATGCCCGCCCGGATCTCGGCGCTGCTCGGGTGTGGGTTCGCGCGCAGCAGCGCAACGGCCGAGAGCAGCTGGCCCGGGGTGCAGAAGCCGCACTGGAGCGCGTCCTCGGCGGTGAACGCGGCCTGGAGCCGGCCTAGCAGCTCGTCATCGCCCTCGACGGTGCGCACGTCGGCCCCGTCGCACGCGACCGCGAGCGTCAGGCAGGAGAGCACGGCGCGCCCGTCGACGAGGACGGTGCAGCTGCCGCACGTTCCCTCACCGCACGCGACCTTCGTGCCGGTGAGCGCGGCGTCGGTGCGGATGACATCGGCGAGAGGGCGGTGCGGCTCCACGTCCAGCTCATGGCGCTGGTCGTTGATGGTCAGCCGCAGTTGCATCTGGAGCTACGGTACCAATTTTGTCCCTGCCCTCAACATCCACCGCGCGGCGGGCGCCGCTGGAGCTGGCCTTCGTCCCGCGAGGGGTCGAGGAGCCGCTGCTCGGGCTTTACTCGTTCTCGCCGCTCACGCCCGGGGGATGGGTCGACCTGCTGGACGACCTGGGGTTGCCGCCGACGCTGCGGCGGCTGACCCAGACGGTGTCGATCGGCGGGCGGCGGCGGTCGGTGGAGATGCGCTGCCTGGCGTCCCTGCCGGGGCTGGCCTACCTGCTCACAGACCGGGACGGGCCGACGAGCGCGTCGGTGCGGGCGTGGCGGCTGGCGGCGCGGGTGGTGGAGGCCGCCGTGCTCGGCGGCGGCACCGTCCCCGACCTGAGCCGGTTCGCGGCCGCCTTCCCCGAGGCCGGCCACGCCGTCGTCGACGACCTGGGCGAGGACGAGGAGCCGGCGCCGCTCGCCCCCGAGGCGGCCGTGGCGGGGTTCGTCGACTCGAGCATGCACGCCCTGGCGGCGGCCGTCCGCGAGCCGAAGATCCTGCGCTCCGGCGAGATCCAGGTGTCCGGGGTCGACCTGGGCGTGTTGCAGCCGCTCCTGCGGGCCGTCGCCCCCGACCTGGGGATGGCGGCGCCGGTCGTGCGGCTGCGCGACTCGCTGGCGCCGCTGCAGCTGCGCCTCGAGTTGCCCGTGGACACCGCCGGCGGGTGGCCGCTGGCGGTGACGCCGGACGATCCTGCGCTCTGGCGCCGTGCCGCCCACGTGTTCGCGCCGCTCGGCCGGGTCGCCGACGGCGTCGTGCTGCTCGGCGAGGACGCCGTCGTCGAGCTGCGCCTGGCCACCTCGGCGCTCGAGTTCGCGGGCGCCCGGGTCGAGCTGCCGCCCGAGGTGTCGGAGGAGCGCGACCTCGACTTCGACGACGCCCGCCTCGAGCTGGCCGGCGGGCCGCTCCAGCTCGACGGGGTCGTCCGCTATGACCTCAGGGCGTCGCTCGGCGGCCACGAGATCAGCGTCGAGGAGCTGCGCGCGCTGGCCGCCGCGACCCAGCCGCTCGTGCGCCTCGGCGGCGAGTGGAGGGCGCTCAACCCCAAGGCGCTCGCGCGTGCCCGCGCGCTGGCGGCCTCGGCGCTGCACAGCCCGGGGATGCCGGCGATGACCGCGCTCGGCGCCGCCCTGGCGGGGTCGACCGACGTGCGCGGCGTCGTCATGGGCGTCGTCGAGTCCGACGGCGACCTGGCCGGCCTGGCGGCGCAGCTGCGCGACCCGGCCCTGCGCCGGCCGATGGAGCCGCCGCCGGGGTTCGACGGCCTCCTGCGGCCGTACCAGAAGGCGGGCCTGGGCTGGCTCGTGCGCATGCGCGAGCTCGGCCTGGGGACGCTGCTCGCCGACGACATGGGGCTCGGCAAGACCGTCCAGCTGATCGCCTACCTGCTCGACCATCGCGACGACGACGAGCGGCCGGCGCTGATCGTGTGCCCGACGTCGGTGCTGGGCAACTGGCAGCGGGAGCTGCACCGGTTCGCCCCCGGGCTGCGAACGCTGATCCACCACGGCCCCGACCGCACGTCGAAGGCGGCCGACCTGGACGGCTGGGACGTCGTGCTCACCTCCTACGCGCTCCTGCCCCGCGACCGCCGCCTCCTGTCCTCGCTGGAATGGCGCATGCTCGCGCTTGACGAGGCCCAGGCGGTCAAGAACCCGCTCACGCGGGCGGCACAGACGGCCCGCGCGATCATCGCGGGCCACCGGGTCGCGCTCACCGGCACGCCGGTCGAGAACCGGCTCGACGACCTGTGGTCGATCATGCACATCCTGAACCCCGGCCTGCTGGGCACGCGAACCGGGTTCCGGCGCCTGTTCGCGAACGCCATCGAGCGCCGCGGCGACGGCCGCGCCGAGGACGCCCTGCGGCGGATGACGGGGCCCTTCCTGCTGCGGCGGCGGAAGACCGACCCGGCGGTGCTGCCCGACCTGCCGCCGCGCCAGGACTCGACCGAGTTCTGCACGCTCACGGTCGAGCAGGCGGCGCTCTACCAGGCCACGATCGACGCGATGATGGGTCGCGTCCGCGGCCTCTCCGGCATCGAGCGGCGCGGCAATGTGCTCGCCCTGATCACACGCCTGAAGCAGGTGTGCAACCACCCGGTGCACGCGCTCGGCCGCCAGGGCGCGCTGGCCGACCGCTCGGGCAAGCTCGACCGGCTCACCGAGATGCTGGCCGAGGTCGTTGCCGAGGGCGACAGCGCCCTCGTCTTCACCCAGTACGCCGTGATGGGGCGGCTGCTCGCCGAGCATCTGGGCAAGGAAGTGAACGGCGGTCTGCTCTACCTGGACGGCTCGACGCCGCGCACGGGCCGGGAGCGCATCGTCGACACCTTCCAGTCCCCGGACGGCGAGCCGCGCGTGCTCGTCATGTCGCTGCGCGCCGGCGGGCTAGGGCTCAACCTGACCAACGCGAGCCACGTGTTCCACTTCGACCGCTGGTGGAACCCGGCCGTCGAGGACCAGGCCTCCGACCGCGCCCACCGCATCGGTCAGACGCGGGTCGTGCAGGTGCATCGGCTCGTCTGCGCCGGCACGATCGAGGAGCGCATCGACCAGCTGATCGCGGGCAAGCGCGACCTCGCCACGCGGATCGTCGACCGCGGCGTCGAGACGGTGCTCTCCGATCTCGACGACGACGAGCTGGCGGCGCTCATCGCCCTCGGCGAGTAGCGGATCCCGACCGGGGCCAGGCCCCGGGGATCGGGGCCTGGCCCCGGGCTCGCTGGCAGGGTCCCCCAATTCGGGTGATCGGGAGGAGGGCGGCCCCTGTCGATGCTTCAGGGGAACGGACGCGCACCGGCTTTGAGGAGGGCCGGCTTCGCGCGGAACCCTTTCCTGGGAGGCATCACGTGGCGCCCACTCCCGCACATCGGCGAGCTGCTTGCGTCGCACCGGCCGCCGGCCGTCGCCTGCGCGCGCTCGCCCGCACGTCCGGCCAGACGCTTCCGCTGGTCGTGGTCTTCATGTTCTCGATCCTGGTGTTCGCCGGCCTCGTGATCGACTTCGGCAACGCCTATCGCGTCCAGAAGGCGCTCCAGGCCTCGGCCGATGCCTCGGCCGCCGCCGGCGCCGGCCAGCTGACGATGGTGTACCCGCCGGTCGTCGCGAACGCGACCTCCGCGGCGCACAGGTACGGCTCGCAGCCGGGCGGCTCGAACCCGATCAACGGCGTCCCGGCCGGGAGCGTCAGCCAGAACGTCAGCGTCACCTGCGCCCAGCAGGCCGGCTACAACTGCACGAACGGCTACCCGAACACCGTCACGGTCGACGAGACGGCGAACGTGCCGACGTACCTCCTGAAGCTGCTCGGCTTCAGCACGATCACGCTCAAGGCGCACGCACAGGCGTGCTCGCCGTGCGGCGGCGTGCCCCTCGACGTCATGGTGGTGCTCGACCGCACCGGGTCGATGTCGTCGAACAGCAAGCTGACCCAGGCCAAGGCGGGCATCAACGCCTTCATGAAGACCATGGACCCGACCCTGGACAACGTCGGCCTGGCGGTGCTCCCGCCCGCGCCGAGCACGGGCCAGGCCTGCACCGACGTCACCTCGTCGTTCAACGGCACCAAGCGCTATCCGGACGGCAGTCAGCAGTACGACGGCAACGGCGGCACCTACAGCCTCGCCAATGCGGCATACGTGCTCGTGCCCCTCTCGAACACCTACGCGACCAGCACGGGCAACCTGAACGCGTCCTCGCCGTTCATGTCCACGCTCAACTGCGTGAAGGCCGGCGGCGGCACCGCATACGCCGAGGCGATCGACGCCGCCTACCAGGAGCTCGTCAAGGACGGGCGCGCCGGGACCCAGAAGGTCATGGTGATCCTCTCGGACGGCGCCGCCAACGACGCGCCGACGTTCCTGGCCGCAACCTCGCCGTACCGCACCAACCCGTGCGGCCAGGGCGTGACCAGCGCGGGCGTCGCCAAGGCGGCCAAGGTGCTCGTCTACTCGATCGCCTACACGGCCGACGGCGACGAGTGCGACGCGGCCATCGGCGCCAAGATCGGCGGGACGACCGTCCAGTGGTACGGCAGCTCC
>Ga0105240_10009408_pt1 | contig 13838 bp, 9 predicted proteins | sample KBSC54metaG_FD_80426 | JGI IMG/M metagenome (GOLD analysis project Ga0105240, IMG submission 80426) | Corn rhizosphere microbial communities from Kellogg Biological Station, Michigan, USA - KBS C5-4 metaG | ecosystem: Host-associated > Plants > Roots > Rhizosphere > Soil | place: Michigan, USA... | reverse complement strand
AGCGTTGTCGTCGCACCAGTAGCAAGCTGTCTCGTCCGTCTGGACGTCGAGCGGCAAAAACCAAATCGCAGTTCATCAGGCAGGCAGTCGTCAGGAACGTCGCCTTCCCCCAGGCGACACAACCGGAGGGAGACACTCATGGTCCGTCGATCTGGATACGTCACGCTCGCGTTTTTGGCCGCCGCTTCCGTCGCGGGTACCGCCCGCGCGCAGACCCCACCCGCGGACGCCCCGCCACCCGAGGCGCCCCCTCCCGCGGCGGACGCGCCGGTGGCGGCCCCGCCGGTGGCGGCCCCGCCCGTCGCCGTGGTCGAGGTCCCACCGCCGCCGCCTCCATCTCCGGTTCCCGCGCCCGTGCCGACCGCGTTCGCGCCCCTGAAGATCGAGTCGAACGGTAACTCGATCCGCTTCGGTCTGCTGTTCCAGCCGGCCTACCGTACGGCGAACAGCGCGACCGCAGGCGTGGACGGACTCTCCCAGAACCTGTTCCTGCGTCGCACCCGCATCCTGGTGGGCGGCACCCTGTTCGGGAAGTTCGACTACTTCATGGACACGGACTATCCGAACCTGTTCCTGGCGACCCCCGAGGCGGCCAACGCCATGAACATGACCCCCGCCACCAACAACAAGGGCGGGCCGGGCATGTACATCCAGGACGCGTTCATCACCGCCAAGCCGATCGAGGGGGAGTTCAAGGACGCCTTCAAGATCGACGCCGGCTTCATGTTGCCGCCCATGGCCCACAACGCGGTCCAGGGCGCCGGCACGCTGTACAGCCTGGACTACTACAGCAACTCGTTCCTGCACTCGAACGCGTTCGGCGGTGTTGCGCCCGTGGGACGCGACCTGGGCGTCCAGGCTCGCGGTTTGATCATGGACCACGTCGAGTATCGACTGGGCCTGTTCCAGGGCCTCCGCCAGCCCCAGAGCGACAAGATCGCCTCTCACAACTTCTTCCGCTTCACCGGCCGGTTGCAGGTGAACCTGCTCGACGCCGAGAGCGGCTTCTTCTACGGCGGCACTTACCTGGGCGCGAAGAAGATCGTGTCCTTGGGCGGTTCGGCGGACATCCAGGGTGACTACAAGTATTTCGCCGGCGACGTCTTCGTCGATCTGCCCGTTGGGCCGGGCGTGTTGACCGCGCAGGTGAACTACGCGCACTGGAACGGCAACGGTTTCGTGAACCTGCCCAAGGAGTGGGCCGTCATGGGCGAGGCTGGCTACAACATCTTCACGATGATCAACCCGCTGGTGCGCGCCGAGTATCTGGTCAGCACGGCCGCCAACGGCGACGAGACCAAGACCGCGCGCTACGGCGGCGGCATCAACTGGTGGACCTACGGCCACAACGTCAACCTGAAGTCCCTTTACCAGTTCGTGAAGGTGGACGGCGCCCCCAAGGGCTTCAGCCAGGTCGACCTGCAGTGGCAGCTCTATTTCTACTAGGCCGCAAGAAAGGCTAGGAGGCAGCACATGTCGATGAGCACGACCGGTGGAGCGGAGGGGGGCGTCCCCGAGCCCCTCGACGCTTCGAGCCTGCGACGCATCATCTTTGCGGCGTCGCTGGGCACGTTGTTCGAATGGTACGACTTCTATCTGTACGGAAGCCTGGCCGTGTTCTTCGGCGGTCTGTTCTTCCCGAAGGGCAATCCCACGACGCAGCTGCTGGCCAGCCTGGCCACCTTCGGCGCCGGGTTCGGTGTCCGTCCGCTCGGCGCTGTGGTCTTCGGTCGCATCGGCGACCTCGTCGGCCGGAAGTACACGTTCCTGATCACGATGGCGACGATGGGTCTCAGCACGGCGCTGGTGGGCCTGCTGCCGTCGTACGCCTCGGCGGGCATCTTCGCCACCATCATCCTGGTGGCGTTGCGCTTGCTGCAGGGGCTGGCGCTGGGCGGCGAGTACGGCGGCGCGGCCACCTACGTGGCCGAGCACGTGCCGGACGAGAAGCGCGGCTACTACACCGCGTTCATCCAGACCACGGCCACGCTGGGCTTCTTCGTCAGCATGGGCGTGATCGGCACCACCCGCAGCGTGCTGAGCGAGTCGGACTTCAAGGAGTACGGCTGGCGCATTCCGTTCCTGCTGTCGTTCGTCCTGCTGGGTGTTTCGCTGTACATCCGGCTGAAGATGAAGGAGTCACCGCTGTTCGCGAAGCTGAAGCGGACGGGGCAGGTCTCGACCAGCCCGCTGCGCGACAGCTTCACGAAGTGGCCGAACCTGAAGTACGTGCTGATCGCCCTGTTCGGCGCGACGGCCGGCCAGGGCGTCGTCTGGTACACCGGCCAGTTCTACGCGCTGACCTTCATGCAAAGCGTGCTGAAGATCGGCTGGAAGGACGCCTACATCCTGATGTCGGTGGCGCTGGTGCTGACCACGCCGCTGTTCATCTTCTTCGGCAAGCTGTCCGACAAGATCGGCCGCAAGAAGGTGATGATCAGCGGCTGCATCCTGGCGGCCCTCACCTACGTGCCGATCTACATGGGCATGAAGGCGTTCTCGAACCCGCTGGGGCTGGCCAAGGCGAACCCGGCCGACCTGAACTGGGTCGGCATGGTCGCCATGCTGGTCATCCAGATGGTCTACGTCTGCATGGTGTACGGCCCGATCGCCGCGTTCCTGGTCGAGCTGTTCCCCACGAAGATCCGCTACACGTCCATGTCGGTGCCCTACCACCTGGGCAACGGCTGGTTCGGCGGATTCCTGCCGCTGATCGCGACGGCGGTGACGGCGTCACAGTGGGCCAAGGACAGCTTCGGGGCGGGCGCGATCTACACCGGCCTCATCTATCCGATCGCGGTCGCCGTCATCACCGTCATCGTCAGCGCGCTCTACATCAAGGAGACGAAGGACCACAAGATCGACACCGCGGGGTGAGGTCAGGTCCGCAGCACGGCCAGCAGCTGGCCCGCTGAGACCAGGGTCCCGGGACTGACCAGGATCCTCGCCACGGTTCCGGCGGCGGGGGCGTTGACGGCGATCTCCATCTTCATGCTCTCCAGCACGAGGAGGCGATCGCCGGCAGCGACCTTCGCGCCGAGGCTGACGGCCAGCTGCCAGACGTTGCTGGTCACCTCGGCACGCACGGCCGTCTCGCCGGCGCCGAGGACCTCCTCCGTCGCCGCCGGGGCCGCCGCCGGGGCGGCGTCGGGATCGGGAGGGGGAGGGAGCAAGGCCCAGCGCTCGCGCTCCGCCTCGAACGCGGCTTGTTGCCGGTTCTTGAAGGCGTCGATCGACCCGCGGTGGGTGGCGAGAAAGTCCCGGTAGTCGGCGAGCCGGAAGGTCGTCGGTTCGATGCGCAGCCTGGCGCGCCCGCGCAGGAAGTCCTCGCGGAACTCGAGCAGCTCGTGCTCGCCGACGGGGTAGAAGCGGATCTGGTCGAAGAAGCGCAGCAGCCAGGGCTTCCCCTCGGTGAAGTCGGCCGTCTGGCGCCAGCGGTTCCACATCTGGCAGGTCCGGCCCACGAACTGATATCCGCCGGGGCCTTCCATGCCGTAGACGCACAGGTAGGCGCCGCCGATCCCCACGGCGTTCTCGGGCGTCCAGGTCCGCGCCGGGTTGTACTTCGTCGTCACCAGGCGGTGGCGGGGATCGATGGGCGTGGCGACGGGCGCGCCCAGGTAGACGTCGCCCAGGCCCAGCACCAGGTAGCTGGCCGTGAACACGATGTCGCGCACCTGCTCGATCGATTCCAGGCCGTTGATGCGGCGGATGAACTCGATGTTGCTGGGGCACCAGGGCGCGTCGGGGCGCACCGACTGCGTGTACTTGCGGATCGCCAGCTGCGTGGCGGGATCGTCCCAGGACAGCGGCAGGTGCACGATGCGGGATGGCACCTCGATGTCGTCGGTGGCGGGCAGCTGGTCCTCGGCGCGGGCCAGCAGCTCGAGCAGCCGTTCGCGCGGCAGCACGTCGTCGTCGTAGTGGATGTGCAGCGAACGAATGCCCGGCGTCAGATCGATGATGCCGGGGACGCGCGCCTCGGCGAACCAGGCGGCCAGCGCGTGCACGCGAAAGCGCAAGGCCAGGTCCAGCACCATCGGGCCGTACTCGACCAGCAGGTACGCGTCGCCGTCCTGCCGCACGGTGAGCGCGGGCCGGGCTGCGGTCCCCGGTGACCGCACCAGCACCGGGCTGCCCCCGTGGCGAGCGTCGGTGCCCGTGACGGCGGCGGTCTGCATGGTGGTGCGCGGTGCCGGGACCGCGCCGCTCAGGACGGCGAAGGCGGCCTCTCGTTCGCCCCTCATGCGCCGCGCTTCGGCGAGCGTGACGGCGCGGAAGCGGACCTTGTCGCCCGCCTTGAGCTGCCCCAGCTTCCACAGCTCGGCGCTGACCAGGGTGGCCGGGCAGACGAAGCCCCCCAGGCTGGGGCCATCGGGGCCCAGGATGACCGGCATGTCGCCGGTGAAGTCGACGGCGCCGATCGCGTAAGCGTTGTCGTGGATGTTCGACGGGTGCAGCCCCGCCTCGCCGCCGTCCTTGCGCGCCCAGGTCGGCTTCGGGCCGATCAGCCGGACGCCGGTCCGGCTGGAGTTGTGGTGCACGGTCCAGGTGGCGCCGAAGAACGTCGCGATGTCGTCCTCGGTGAAGAAGTCCGGCGCGCCTTGCGGGCCGTACAGCACCGCCAGGGTCACCTCGCGCGACAGCGGGGGAGTCAGCGCCGCGGGCAGCGTGGTCGCGGCGTCGACGACGGGCCGCGGTCCCGGCTGGCCCACGTGCAGCACGTCGCCGGTGCGCAGGGCGCGCCCCTCGTGGCCCCCGAACATCCCCAGCGTGAACGTGGCGCGGCTGCCCAGGTAGGCCGGCACGTCCAGGCCCCCGCGGAAGGCCACGTAGCCCCGGCTGCCCGCGCCGGCGGCGACGCCCAGGCGAAGCACGTCACCGGCCCGCGCCTCGACGGCGCGATGGAGCGGCACGGGGACGTCCCCCAGCGTGGCGCCCATGTCGGCGCCCGCCAGCGCGAACGTGACCGGCGCGCGAAAGCGCACCGTCGGCCCCACCATCGCGCACTCCAGCGCCGCCGCGTCGGGCGCGTTCCCCACCAGGGCGTTGGCCAGGCGAAAGGCCAGGTCGTCCATCGGTCCCGACGGCGGGACGCCCACGTCCCAGTAGCCCAGCCGCCCCGGATGATCCTGCACCGTGGTCTGTGTCCCGGCCTCGACGACCTCGAACGCGCGCGCCGGCGCCGCGAAGTCGTCCAGGAAGCGCGTGTGCACCGCGCCCGCGCGGAACGACGGCGTGTCCAGCACCGCCGCCAGATAGGCGCGGTTGGTCTCGACGCCCCCGATGCGCGTCGCCTGAAGAGCGTCGCGCAGCTTCTCCAGCGCCTGCGCGCGCGTGGGCGCCGTGGCGATGATCTTGGCCAGCATCGGGTCGTAGTGGGGCGTCACCTCGGCGCCCGTCTCCACCCAGGTCTCCACGCGCACGCCGGCGGGGAACGCCACGTCGGTCAGCAGGCCGCAGCTGGGCTGGAAGCCGCGCCCCGGATCTTCCGCGTACACGCGCGCCTGGATCGCCGCGCCGGCTGGGGTCACGGCTGCCTCCAGCTCGGGACGGTCGCCCGCCGCCAGCCGCACCATCCACTCGACCAGATCGATGCCCGTCACCTCCTCGGTGACGCCGTGCTCGACCTGGATGCGGGTGTTCACCTCGAGAAACGAGACGTCGCCGCTGTCCGCGTCGACCACGAACTCGACCGTGCCCGCCGAGCGGTAGGCGGCCGCCTGGCCCAGGCGCACCGCCGCCTCGGCCAGCGCTCGCCGGGTGTCCTCCTTCAATCCGGGCGCCGGCGTCTCCTCGATGACCTTCTGGTTCCGGCGCTGCAGCGAGCAGTCGCGCTCCCCCAGCGCCACCACCACGCCCCGTCCGTCGCCGAAGATCTGCACCTCGACGTGCCGGGCGCGCGTGACCAGCTTCTCCAGGAACAGGCCGCTGTCCTTGAAGTTCGCCCGGGCCAGCCGCTCCACGGCCTGGTAGCCGGCGGACAGCTCCTGGGGCGAGGCGCAGCGGCGCATGCCGATGCCGCCGCCGCCCGCGGTGCTCTTCAGCATGACCGGGTAACCGATCCGCGCGGCCTCGCGTAGCGCCTCGTCGACGTTCGCCAGCAGGCCGGTCCCCGCCAGCAACGGCACGCCGGCCGCCTCGGCGATGGCGCGCGCCGTGTGCTTCAGGCCGAAGTCCCGCATCTGCTGCGGCGTCGGTCCGATGAAGGCGATGCCGGCCGATTCGCAGCGGGCCGCGAAGTCGGCGTTCTCGCTGAGGAAGCCGTAGCCCGGATGGATCGCCTCGGCGCCGGTGGCGCGGGCGGCGTCCAGGATCGCGTCCGCGCGCAGGTAGCTCTCCGCCGCAGGCGGGGGGCCCAGCCGGACGGCGGCGTCGGCCTGCAGGACGTGGGGCGCGTACCGATCGGCGTCGGAGTACACGGCGATGGGCGCGATGCCCAGGCGGCGCAACGTGCGCGCGATGCGCGTGGCGATGGCGCCGCGGTTGGCGATCAGGACTTTTCGGAAGGGCATGGCGCCTCGGGGGGCAAAGAGGACAGACGATCAGACAGATAGGAAGGCAGGGAAGGCAGGGAAGGCAGGAAGGCAGGGAAGGCAGGGAAGGCAGGGAAGGCAGCGAAGGCAGGAAGGCAGGAAGGCAGCGAAGGCAGGGGAGAGAGAACGGATGCGACGCTCGGCCGCGAGACGGGAAGACCGGGCCGCGGGCGCGCTCACCTGGCTTCGCGGGTCACGGCGCCGCGTCCCAGATCAGCAACCGCACGGGCGTCGGGTTGTAGGCGTTGCACGGGTTGTTCAGCTGCGGGCAGTTCGAGATCAAAGCCAGCACGTCCGTCTCGGCGCGCATCTCCACGTAGCGGCCGGGGGCCGACACGCCGTCCGCGAAGGACAGCCCGCCATCCGCCGTGACCGGCACGTTCATGAAGAAGTTGATGTTGCTGGGCAGGTCCCGCTTGCCCAGGCCCCGCCCCAGCCGCCCCAGCTCCAGCAGGAAGCTGTCGCGGCAGTTGTGCATGTACTTCTTGTCCAGCGCGTACCGGACCTGATTGCTCTCGGCCGAGCAGGCGCCCCCCAGCGTGTCGTGGCGGCCGCAGGTATCGGCCACGATCGTCAGCAACGGCCGGCCTTCGCCCGACATCAGCCGCGTCCCGGTCGTCAGGTACAGGTTGCCCTGCGCGCGGATGGTGTCGGTGGCGCTGTAGCGCTCGTCGGGATTGCGCGCGTTGAAGAACAGCGTGTCGACCGCCTGATTGCCCTCGAGATCGACGATGCGGAAGATCTGGCCGCGCGCCAGCTCGCGGCTCCAGCCGCGGCCCGCCGGCAGCACCTCGTCGTGGATGGCGCGCCAGGGCGCCAGCGCGCTCTCCTTCAGCACGAACGGCGTGATGGGGACCGGCAGCGTGATGCGGGGGCTCGAGTGGCGCATGTTCACAGCGCCCCTCCGCCGTCCCGACCGGGCTCGACCTCGCGCGCGTAGGCCTCCGTCAGCGCGAACCCGCGGCCGTTTTCGGGCCGGGACGTCCGGCAGCGATCGTCCGGTCCGGGCCGCTCGATCGGCGCGGCGACGCGGATCGACAGCTCGACCGGCGGGGGCCCGTAGGCGGGCGCGGGATCCAGCGGGTGCGGCGTGTTCGACAGCACCACCAGCGTGTCCATCTCGGCCCGCAGATCGACGTAGGCGCCCGGCCGCGTGTTCTGCGGCACCCACGCGATGCGCCCGCTGTCGTCGGCCGACACGCGCACGAAGAAGTTCGCGTTCGGCACCAGGTCCCGCTTGCCCAGTCCCCACTTGCCCAGCTCGATCAGGAAGTTGTCGCGCGCGTTGCGGTGGAAGTCGTTGCGCAGCTCTTGATAACCGCCCTGCCCGAAGCGCGCCTCGCTGGCGGCGGCGTCGCCACATCCCGAGATGGTGTCGTGCCAGCCGCAGGTGTCGGCGATGATCGAGACCAGCACGCGGCCCATGTCCGAGTACAGCACGCGCCCTGTCGTCAGGAAGGCCGTGTACTGCGCCTTCAGCGTGTCGGCCATGTTGTAGCGCTCCAGCGGCTCGCGCGCGTTGTAGAACAGCGCCGACACGCAGGCCGTCCCCGTCGTGTCCGTCAGCCGCAGGATCTGTCCGCGCGCCAGCCGCCGCGACCAGGCCTGCCCCCCTCGCACCGTCTCCTCGAGGATCATTCGACGTCGTCTCCTACCACGGTCATTCGTCCCAGGGGCAGCGTCTCGGCCTGCACCTTCAACGGCGGGTGGATCATCTCTTCCAGATGGTGGCGCGCCGCCAGGAACTCGGGCGACGTGAACTGCTCGCGCGTGCGGGGCCGTGGCACCGGCACCTCCATCAGCTCGCGCACCCGGCCCGGGTGCGCGTCCAGCACCAGCACGCGGTCGCCCAGGTACACGGCCTCGTCGAGATCGTGGGTGACGAAGACGATCGTCACGTCGACGTTCCTCCAGATCTGCAGCAGGTACGACTGCATCTGCGCGCGCGTCAGCGCATCCAGGGCGCCGAACGGCTCGTCCATGATCAAGATGCGCGGCCGGTTGGCCAGCGCGCGCGCGATGGCGACCCGCTGCTTCATGCCCCCCGACAGCTGGTGCGGGTAGCTGTCGGCGAAGCGCGACAGGCCGACGAGGTCGATCCACTGCTGCGCCTCGGCCTCGGCCATGGGGGCGGACAGCCCCCGCGACACCTCGGGACCGAACATCACGTTTCGCCGCACGGTCAGCCACGGGAACAGCGTGTAGTTCTGGAACACCATGCCGCGATCGGGTCCCGGACCGTCGATCGCCTTTCCGTCCAGCAACATCTCCCCGCCGGTGGGGCTGTCCAGCCCCGCGATGATCCGGCCCAGCGTCGATTTCCCGCAGCCCGAGGGGCCGATCACGCACAGCAGCTCGCGCCGGTAGGCGCGGAAGCTGATCCGGTCCAGCGCCAGCACCGGGCCGGTCGCGCTCTGGAAGGTCTTCGACAGGGCCCGCACGTCCAGCACCACCGGCCGTTCCTTCATGCGCTGGAAGCGCTCGGCGACGGCGGGGGCCTGGTCGCGATAGCTCAGTACGGCCAGCCCGGCGCTCACGCGGCCCCCTTCGCTTGCACGGCCGCGGGTTCACCGGCCTCGACGGGCGTCGCGGCGACCCGGGCGGGCCGGCGCAGGCCGAAGAACAGCCGCCGGCGCACGCCGGCCGAGGGCAGCCAGGGGAACAGCCGCCGTCCCAATCGCGCCAGCACCACGTCGGTGCCCAGTCCTATCAGCCCGATCAGCACGATCGACGCGAACACCTTGTCGTAGGCGCGGTACTTGGCCTGCTGGTTGATGAAGAAGGTGATGCCCGAGCTGACGCCGATCAGCTCGGCGACGATCAGGTACGTCCACGCCCAGCCCAGCAGCACGCGCATGTCGGTGTACACGTCCGTGATGACGCCGGGGACGACCACGCGGAACAGCAGCGCGCGCCGCGATGCCCCCAGCGTCTGTGCCGCTTCCAGCAGCCCGGGATCGATCCGCCGCGTCGTGTTCGATATCACCAGCACCTGCTGGAAGAACGTGCCCACGAAGATGATGGCGATCTTGGGCGCGTCCTGGATGCCCAGCACCGCCACGGCCAGCGCCCCGAACGCCGGCGCGGGCAGGTAGCGAAAGAACTCGATGAACGGCTCGGTCAGGCGCGCCGCCGCCGGCAGGGCGCCGCACAGGATGCCCAGGGGGACGCCCACCACCGAGGACACCACGAAGCCCCAGAAGATGATGGTGATGCTGTGCCACAGCGCCTGGTGCAGCCAGGGCTCGTCGGGGCGGGCGGGCGGCGTGGTGAAGCCGGTCACCAGCGCGCTCAGCACGGCGTGGGGCGGCGGCAGGAAGACGGGGTTGGCGCGCTTGCCGGTGGCCGCGTGGCCGCCGGCGGCGCGGATGCGCGCGTTCTCCTCGGCGAAGGCATCGCCCTCCACCAGCTCGCCGCTCGAGAACCACGAGGCGTCACCCGCGTCCGCCACCCGCACCATCGGATGCCAGACGAACGGCAGGTAGCTGAGCGCGGACCACAGCGCCAGCGGCGTCAGGAAGGACAGCAGCGTCAACGTCAGCCGGCGCTGCGGCGAGAGCGTGCCCAGGATGCGCAGCCAGGGACGGCGCCCCCGCGTGCGCTGCCTCCGTCCGGCCGTGCCGCTGGTGTCTTGCCCCATGGCGTCCTGCTACTTGCCGCGCGCTTCCTTGGACAGCGACGGATCCAGGTAGCTGTCCACCTTCTGGGGATCCTTGTAGACCTTATTGGCGATGTTGAAGGCGTCGGCGACCTTGCCGCTGCCGTAGACCGACTTCAGGGTGTCGTTCTTCTGATAGGCGGCCAGCGCCTCGTCCGGGCTCAGGAAGCGCGTGCCGGGCAGGAACTTCGCGTATTCCTCGGGGCTGACCCCGGCGCGGCCCGCCATGATCTTCACCGCCTCGTCCTTGTGGGCCGGGTCGGTGACGAACGCCTCGATCCTGTTCCACACCTTCACCACCTTCACCCAGTCGGCGCGCCGCTGGGCCAGGCTCTTTGGGCTGACGCACACCAGGTCGTAGATCAGGCCGGGCACGTCGGCGCTGGTGAAGATCGCCTTCGAGCCGGCGACCGCCTTCAGCGCCTGACCCGAGTTCGGCTGCCAGGCCCCGATGGCGTCGACGTCGCCCGAGGCCAGCGACTGCGCCGTCTGATGGGTGGGCACCGCCACCAGCTTCACGTCGCTCTCCTTCAAGCCGGCCTTCTCCAGGCCCTTCAGCAGCAGCAGGTGCTCGACCAGGCCGATCTCCAGGCCCACCTTCTTGCCTTTGAGCTGCTTGAGCGAACCGATGCCCTTCTTGGCCACGATCATGTCGTTGCCGTTGCTGTAGTCGGTGATCAGGATGCCCACGCTGCGCGCGCCGGGCGCGCCGGTGACCAGGGCGTCGCCCACCGTCATCATCACCGCGTCCACCTTGCCGGCCGCGAACGCCTCCATGGACGGGGTGTACTCGAACCACGAGAAGTCGACGTCGACCCCCTCTTCCTTGAACCAGCCCTTCTGGATGCCGATCTCGAAGGCGGTCCAGCCCGGCCAGTCCGAGAACGCGATCTTCAGCGGCGCGCCCTTCGCCGCCGCCATGGGATGTCCGGCGGGCTCGGCCCCTGCCGCCCCTCCCGCGAACGCGAGCAACAGACCCGAAACGACGACCCTGGAAACATCCCTGACCAAGCGAGCGCGGATTTTTGTCATGTGCCCCGAGGCTATTCGCGGGCGGTGTCCCGCAGATTTCCAGACGGTAAACGTGGTGAAAACTGTCGTTCTGGCCGCCCCGCGTCGCGATTTTGCGGGCCGGGGACAAAGGATCTGATAAAGGAAGGCCCGTGCATCCCTGGCATGACATTTACGTAGACGATCATCAGCTCGACGGTGCCTTCCCCGTGGTCATCGAGGTTCCGAAGGGCAGCAAGAACAAGTACGAGCTGGACAAGGAAACGGGCCTCCTCACCCTGGACCGGGTCCTTTACAGCGCCGTGCACTACCCGGCGGACTATGGCTTCGTGCCGCGTAGCTTCTGCGACGACGGCGATCCGCTGGACGCGCTGGTGCTGGGGCAGGACCCCGTCTATCCCCTGACCATCGTCGAGGCGCGCGCCATCGGCCTGATGCGGATGCGCGACGACAAGGGCATCGACGACAAGATCATCGCCGTCAGCGTGCGCGATCCCGCCTTCTGCGACTACACCGATCACCAGCAGCTGCCGTCGCACGTGGGCCGCGAGATCAAGCGCTTCTTCCAGGACTACAAGGTCCTCGAGAACAAGACGGTCGTGGTCGAGGACATCCTGGGGCCGGCCGAGGCGCTGGCCATCCTGCGGCAGTCCCTGGACATGTACCGGAAGCTCCGCCGCGGCGAGATCGGTCACGGGGCGATCGGGTCCGGCGCCACCGTCGCGCGCTGACGTCAGGCTGTCCGGCGCCTCACAGGCCCTGATAGGCCAGGTCGCGGTGCACGCGCACGCCGGCCACCACGTCGGCCGACGTGGCCCACCCCTGGCGCTCGCGCTGCACCGCGAACAGGTCGACCCCCACCGTGATGAACAGCGTGGGCAGCAGCGGCACCGACAGCTTGCCGTTGCCGCGTAGCTCGTGTTGCCGCAGGCCGGCGGGATCGATGAAGTCGTAGTCGATCAGACCCTCCAGCTTCACGGCCAGCGGTCCGAACGTGGCGATGGCCAGGGGATCCAGCGTTCCACCGGCCTCCAGCACCGGCTGCCAGGCGCCGTCCGCGCCGCCGGCCAGCAGCTCGGCCTGGGCGCCCGCGCCCGCGCGCAGCCGCAGCTTGGGCATCACCGTGAACAGGACGCCGGCGGTGTTCGTCATCTGCGCGTGGTGATACGTGCGCGTCTGCGTGGCCGTGACCGCGGGGCGCGTGAACTCGGACTCGAGGCGCACGCGCACGAAGGGGTCGGGGACCGTCCGCTTCAGCAGGAACTCCGAGCCGCGCAGCCCGCGAAAGTTGTAGACGCCCGAGAAGGTGATCAGGTCGGCGGTCTCGCCCGAGGTCAGCGGCGCGCCGATGGGCTGGTTGCGCGACCAGCCGTACTTCAGGTCCATCCGGATGTCCGCCTCGTGCACGCGATCGCGGACCTGCAGCAGGCCGGTGGCGTTGCCGGTGACCGCCAGCTGCGTGGCGCGGACCAGCTGCGTGTCCGTGTACGCCGGCGCGTTCGAGATGGACGTCGACGAGAGGTCCAGCCCCAGATCGCCGAGCGCGACCAGCAGCGGTCGCTCCGCCACCGGCCGTCCGAAGTCGGTGCGCGGATCGACGGTGGGATCGCCGTCGCGATCGGCCGTGTGATGAGCCAGGAAGTCCGCCGCCAGATCGCGCAGGTCCGGCTCGCCCGGCAAGGGGCGCCAGGGGAGGGCGCCCGCCGGCAGCAGGCCGTCCCCGCCGCTGGCGACGAAGGCGATGGTGGCGATGCGATAGGCGCGGGCCTTGTCGAGGGGCCGGCCGTTCACCACGATCCCGCCCGGTCCCTTGGCCACCCCGACCGCCGACAGCTGCGCGCTGCCCAGCGCCGGCCCCAGCGCCGAGTCGATCGTGCCGCCGGCGACCCGGGCCGTGCCCACCACCGCGCGAAACGGCAGCGCGCGGTACAGCTCGGCGCGCGTCAGCGGGCCGCTCAGCGGGAACGGCGCGCTCTTCACGAAGGCCCGGTTGACCAGCGCGATCTCGGCGCCGGCGCGGCGGCGCATCACCTCCAGCAGGTAGGTCGTGAACGCCTCGCGCGTCAGCACGCCGCGGACGCCCGCGGGCGCCACCGGCCGTCCGTAGGCGGCGCACGCCGCGGCCAGCTGGGCGTCGATGCGGGCGGCCGTCACCGCGTCGGGCGCCGCGCCGGCGCTGGGAATGGTGTCGATAACGATCGGCTCCGAGAACGGGGACGACGGATCGGGCGCCGCGGCCCAGCGGATGCGCGTCAGTCCGCCGGTGCCCGTGGGGGAGCCCGCGATCGGCGCCGTGCCGTCGCGTCGCAAGGTCCGCACCGGTCGATCGCCCAGGTCGCCGGCCAGGCCGCCTGCCAGGATCACGTCCGGCCGCTCCTCGGCTGGCGCGGCCGCCAGCTGCCGGGCCAGCGCGTCCACGCGATCCAGCGCGCTGGCGTCGCGCGGGCCCTGCGCGATCAGCACCAGGACGCGCGCGCCGCGCTGGCGCAGCCCCCGGATGGCGGCCCGCGCGGCCGAAGCCGGATCGTCGAGGGCCAGGCCCCTCCACACGGCGGGCGGAATGCCGGGGACGACCGCCGGTGAGATCGTCGCGACCACGCCGACCGACACGTCGCCGCGCTTCAGCAGCAGGT
>Ga0105240_10009406_pt1 | contig 13839 bp, 12 predicted proteins | sample KBSC54metaG_FD_80426 | JGI IMG/M metagenome (GOLD analysis project Ga0105240, IMG submission 80426) | Corn rhizosphere microbial communities from Kellogg Biological Station, Michigan, USA - KBS C5-4 metaG | ecosystem: Host-associated > Plants > Roots > Rhizosphere > Soil | place: Michigan, USA... | reverse complement strand
TCAACGGCGCGCTGTTCGGCCCCGACAGGTCGCGGGTCGCCGTGGCCCACTACGACTACACCGTGCTGGCCGGCACGCAGGGCAAGACCAACCACCACAAGAAGGACCGGCTGTTCGAGATCGTCGAGGCCCAGCGCCTGCCGCTGGTCTTCTTCACCGAGGGCGGCGGCGGCCGGCCGGGCGACGTCGACGTGCAGTCGGTCGCCGGCCTCAACACCATGGCCTTCCATCTGTTCGGCCGGCTGAGCGGCAGCTCGCCGCTGGTCGGCATCAACTCCGGCCGCTGCTTCGCCGGCAATGCCGCCTTGCTCGGCTGCTGCGACGTGGTGATCGCCACGAAGAATTCGTCGATCGGCATGGGCGGCCCGGCGATGATCGAGGGCGGCAACCTCGGCGTCTTCAGTCCCGAGGAAGTGGGACCGATGCGCGTGCAGGTGCCCAACGGCACCGTCGACATCGCGGTCGAGGACGAGGCCGAGGCGGTCGCCGTGGCCAAGCAGTATCTTTCCTACTTCCAGGGCGCGCTGACGCAGTGGACGGCCGCCGACCAGCGCCTGCTGCGCCGTGTCATCCCCGAGAACCGCCTGCGCGTCTACGACGTCCGCGATGTCATCACGACGCTGTGCGACGAGGGCTCGGTGCTCGAGCTGCGCCGTGCCTTCGGGCCGGGCATGGTGACGGCGCTGGCGCGGGTCGAGGGCCGCCCGTTCGGCATCGTCGCCAACAACCCCACGCACCTGGCCGGCGCGATCGACAGCGACGGCTCCGACAAGGCCGCGCGCTTCCTGCAGCTGTGCGACGCCTTCGACCTGCCGATCCTGTTCCTGTGCGATACGCCCGGCATGATGGTGGGGCCGGAGATCGAGAAGACGGCGCTGGTCCGCCACTGCAGCCGGCTGTTCGTCACCGGCGCCAATCTCGGCGTGCCGTTCGGCACCATCGTGCTGCGCAAGGCCTATGGGCTGGGCGCCCAGGCGATGGCAGGCGGCTCGTTCCACGCCGGCACCTTCGCGATCTCGTGGCCGACGGGCGAGTTCGGCGGCATGGGGCTGGAGGGCGCGGTCAAGCTGGGCTACCGCAAGGAGCTCGAGGCGGTGAGCGATCCCGGCGAACGCCGCGCGCTGTTCGACAAGATGGTGGCGGCGGCCTACGCGCGCGGCAAGGCGCTGAGCACGGCGACTTACTTCGAGGTCGATGAAGTGATCGATCCGGCCCAGTCGCGGCACTGGATCACGACGGCGCTGCTCGGTGCCGAAAGGCGGCCCGCCCATGCGCGCAAGCGCCGGCCCAACATCGATACGTGGTGAGGCAGTCATGAAGCGCATCCTGGGGTTGGCGAGCGTGCTCTGGCTGATTGCCTTCGCGGCATTCGGGCAGGCACCGGACGGATGGGTGACCCTGCTCGACGCCGGCAAGCCCGGTGAATGGGACAGGATCGGCGACGCCAACTGGCGGATCGAGGGCGGCGTGATGATGGCCGATGCGAAGAACGGCAAGGACAACGGCTTCCTGGTGACGAAGCAGTCCTACAGGGATTTCGCGGTCCGCGCCGAGTTCTGGGTGAGCGATGACGCCAACAGCGGCATCTTCATCCGCTGCGAACACGGCAAGGTGACGTCGGTCGACTGCTACGAGGTCAACATCTTCGACCAGCGTCCCGATCCGAACTACGGCACCGGCGCCATCACGAACAACACCGCCAGGGTCGTGCCCATGCCGAAGGCCGGCAGCCGGTGGAACGTCCTGGAAATCGTCGCCCAGGGCAGCCACCTCGTCGTGGTCCTGAACGGAGAGAAGACCGTCGACATCCAGGACGGAAAGCATGCCGCCGGACCGTTGGCGCTGCAGTACGGCCAGGGCGTGGTGAAGTTCCGCAAAGTGCAGATGAGGAAACTGTGATGAAGGATCTCGCAGGACGCCTCGCCGTCGTCACCGGCGGCGGTTCGGGAATGGGTCGCGAGCTGGTGCGCCAGCTCGTGGCCGAGGGCTGCAGCGTCGCCATGGGCGATGTTTCGGCGGCCGGCCTGGCCGAAACCGGGAGACTCTGCCGGCAGGAGCGCCTGCCGCAGGGTCTGCGGATCACCTCGCACCTGGTCGACGTCGCCGACCGTGCGGCGGTCGAGCGCTTCGCGGGCGAGGTCGCGCGCCAGCACGAGACCGACAAGGTCCACCTGCTGTTCAACAACGCCGGCATCGGCGGCGGCTCGAGCTTCATCGTGGCCGAGCGCGACGAATGGGAGCGCACGTTCAACATCTGCTGGGGCGGCGTGTATCTGTGCACGCGGGCGTTCCTGCCGATGATGCTGAAGGCCGACAAGGGCCACATCGTCAACACCTCGAGCGTCAACGGCTTCTGGGCCACGATCGGCGCGTCGATGCCGCAGACCGCCTATGGCGCGGCCAAGTTCGCGGTGAAGGGCTTCTCCGAGGCGCTGCAGACCGACCTGCGCCTGAACGCGCCGCACCTCAAATGCTCGGTCGTCATGCCCGGCCACATCGGCACCGGGATCGCGGCCAACACCGGCAAGGTCCAGGCCGGCAACGATACCGACACGCTGAACGCCACGCAGCTTCGCCAGGCGCGCTCGCGCATCGCCGCGGCCGGCGTCGACGCCTCGAAGATGAGCGACGCCGAGGTCGAGAAGATCGTGCGCGACCGCGTCCGGCGCTTCCTCGAAGAGGCGCCGATGACGGCGGCCGAAGCCGCGACCGTGATCCTCGACGGCGTCAAGGCCGAGCGCTGGCGCATCCTCGTCGGCCGCGACGCCGAGATCCTCGACCGCCGCGTCCGCGCCGAGCCCGAGCGCGCCTACGAGGTCGACTTCTTCAGGAGCGTGGCCGAGGAGACCGGCTGGAAGGTTGGCCGCTAGGGGTCGACGCCGGAGGGAGCCGCCGCGTTTCCCCCGAGACGGGGGAGGAAAGTAAAACCTTGCCTCCCCCGTCTCGGGGGAGGTGGCGCGGTAATCCGCGACGGAGGGGGTGCCACGCGGCCGCGCTCTCCCAATTTCAGATCATGATCTGAAACGCTAGCAGCCGGCGCGACAGTCGGCTTTCGGGGGTTGCAGGGCGGCCGCCGCGAGGCGGGCGTGGCCCAGGGTGTTGAACTCGGTCCCGTCCAGTTTCTCGAACGGACGGCCCAGCGCGTGAAAGCGAAAGGCCTTGCCTTCCTTGAGGACAAAACCTGCGGGCTTGCCCCACACCTCGACGACAAACGGTTCGGACATGATTTTCTCCGATCCTTTCAACAGACCGTATGTGGTCACACCGGTGTTACAGGGCAATGGAAGCGGCTGCTGAATTTATCGGAGGCGACGGCAAGGAATTCTCGGGGTGGGCCGCGGCGCTTGCGTAAATCCGCACTTCGGGCGAGGGTCGGGACCATGGGGTTGAAGACGGAATGAAGACGTCGATCAAGCGGCTGGGCTTCTTCACGCGCCTGCTCGACGAGGTCGACGCAGCCGAGCGTTACCGTTTGGCGACGGCGCAGATCGTCCAGGCCGAGAAGTCGGGCTTTGATTCGGCGTGGATCGCCCAGCATCACTTCCACGAGGCCGAGGGCGGCCTGCCGGCGCCCTTCGTGTTCCTGGCCCATGCCGCCGCCGCGACCAGCCGCATCCGCCTCGGCACCGGCATCGTCACGCTTCCCCTCGAGCTGCCGGTCCGCGTGGCCGAGGATGCCGTGGTGCTCGACCTGCTGAGCGACCAGCGGCTCGAGGTCGGCGTCGGCCCGGGCGGCAACCTCACGGCCTTCACCGCCTTCGGCCGCGACAGCAAGGACCGCCACGCGCTGATGACGCACAATCTCGGCCTGATGCGCACGGCATGGGCGGGCGGTCCGCTGCCGGGCGGCGACCGGCTCTATCCATCGAGTCCGACCCTGGTCGATCGCATCTGGCAGGCCACCTTCACCGTCGAGGGCGCGCGCCGCGCCGGCCTCGCGGGCGACGGGCTGATGCTGTCGCGCACCCAGCCGCGTCCGGCCGATGCGCCCGGCGCCAGCCTGGCCGACATCCAGAACCCGATGCTCGATGCCTATCTCGAGGCGCTGCCCGCGGGTATCGAGCCGCGCATCCTGGCCTCGCGCACGGTCTTCATCGCCGACGATCCGAAGGACGCGATGCGCTTTGCCCGCACCGGCCTGCCGCGCCTGGTCGAGAAGCGGGCGTCGCAGGGCCAGGACGCGCCGGGCGGCAGCATCGAGGACCTGGTCAAGGCGTTCGACGTCCACATGGGCAGCGCGAACGACGTGATCGACTCGCTGTCGCAGGACAGCACGCTGGTGCGCTCGACCGATCTCACCATGCAGGTCCATTCGATCGACCCGCCGCATCCGTTCATCCTGCGCTCGATCGAGCTGATGGCGGAGAAGGTGGCGCCGGCCTTCGGCTGGCGACGCGACGAGGGCCGCGGCGTGCGCCGCGTCGCCTGAACCCGGAGGAAATCGCCGAGATGGTTGCCGACGTCATCGACACCCTGGCCGACATCGCGCCCGGCTCGCCGCTCGACAAAGCGCGCACCCGGCGCACCGTCGCCCGCCAGCAGGCACAGGCGAGCTATCTGTCGCTGTTCAAGCCGTCGTCGCCGGGCGGCGTGTCGGCGCTCGAGCGCCACGCGGTGGCGGCCTATGTCGCGGGCCTGCATGGCCAGCCGCAGGCCGAGGCCTTCTACGGCGCGGGGCTTTCCGGCGCCGGCGGCACGGTGGCGCTGAAGGCCGCGATCGCGATGGCCGTGGCGGCCGGACGCACCGAGGGCCCCTACGGCGCCTTCCCCAAGGGGCCGCTCAGCGTCGAGGACAAGGCGGGGCCGGTCTATCGCGTCGCCGCCGGTCTGCGGGCCGCGCTGGGACCGCGCCTGGTGGCGGCGTTCGAGCACACGCACATGCTGGTGTTCCATCCGCGCGACGCCGCGGCGCCGTCGCTGCAGGCACTGCTCGACGCCGGCTGGTCGACGACCGACGTCGTGACCCTGTCGCAGCTCGTCGCCTTCCTCGCGTTCCAGATCCGTGTCGTCTCGGGCCTGCGGGTCCTGGCGACCAAGGTTTGAGGCCCCGCATGACCGACAAGACCATCCCGCAGTCCGGCCACGCCGTGCCCACCGTGTTCACCCGCGACATGCTCGACTGGCTGCCGTGGCTCGAGCCGATGGCGGCCGACCAGATGGGCGAGCGCCACCTCGCCAGCCTGGTCGACGCGGCACGCGTGAAGTCCGACTACTTCCGCCTGCTGGCGCGCGATCCCGACGTGCTGGAGGCGCGCACGCGCACCGACAAGGACATCTTCTACAATCCCGACGCCGGCCTGCCGCGCGCCGAGCGCGAGCTGGCGGCCGCGGCGACCTCGCGCCTCAACGGCTGCATCTACTGCGCCTCGGTCCACGCGCGCTTTGCCGCGACCTATTCGAAGAGAGTGCCCGAGGTCGAGCGGCTGCTGGCCGAAGGCACCGGCGCCGATCTCGACGCGCGCTGGAACGCCATCGTCGCCGCCTCGGTGGCGCTCACCTCGACACCCGTGGCCTTCGGCCCGCAGCACGTCGATGCGCTGCGCGGGCAGGGGCTCGATGACGAGGCCATCGTCGACGTCATCAACGCCGCCTCGTTCTTCAACTGGGCCAACCGCCTGATGCTGTCGCTCGGCGAGCCGACCCCGGCGGCGTAACTTCTTTTTCGGCACGCGCTCGTTTCAAGCCTGCCAACGACGTATCGTCGATGTTGACCAGATTGGGGCTTCCGCCGCGACGCGCTTATGATTGTCGCATGAGGACTTCCCATCAGCGGCAACGATCGCATCATGGTGAGAGCGATCGCGCGGCACCCCCTCCGTCGCGGATTACCGCGCCACCTCCCCCGAGACGGGGGAGGAAAACGAATCCTTGCCTCCCCCGTCTCGGGGGAGGTGGCGGCGTCATCGCCGACGGAGGGGGTGCCACGCAGCCGCCCTCTCCGATTCTCAGCGATCGCGCCGCTTGGCGTCGATGGCGTCGCGGACTACCGCGTCACCCAGGCGCTTTTGGCCGCGCAGCGGCTAAAACGCCAACGTCAGCTCGAGTACCAGAAGGTGTCGGGCTTGTAGAGGCCGATGTAGCCGCCCGGATCCCAGGCGTAGTAGCCCTGCTTGGGCACGTTGCGCATCTTGGGGCTGACCACGATGGGCTGCAGGATGCCGTTCACCGTGCCGATCGAGAAGACCTGCTCCATGTTGACCTCGAGGATGCGGTCCCACGCCTTGCGGCGCACCGCGGGGTCGGCCGACTGCTCCCACTCGTCGAGATAGTCGAGAAGCTGGCTGGCCTCCTTCATGTCGCACTTCTCGCCCTGCTTGCCCTTGCTCTCGACGAACATGCCCCAGCGCGGCCACTGCAGGCCGCCCTGCATGGTCGGCGCGAACTCCTTGGGGCTGGTGTCGATCGTCGGCACGGCGGTCGTGATGCCGGCATAGGCCGTCATGACCGCCTCGCCCGAGAAGGCGCGCAGGCGGAAGTTGTTCAGCGACTGCGGCTTGAACAACAGCTTGATGCCGACCTTCTTCCAGTGGTCGACGATCAGCGACAGCGAGTCGGTGTCGCTCGACTCCTCGCTCTGGTGCTCGACGACGATGGTCGCCTGGCGGCCGTCGGGCAGGAGGCGGAAGCCCAGCTCGTTGCGCTTCTGCAGGCCGACCTCGTCGAGCAGCTTGTTGGCCTGCTTGACGTCGTGGGTCGCCCACTTGGTCGCATACTCGGGCTTGAACAGCGGCGAGCGCGGCATGATCGTGTTGTTCGAGGTCTTGGCCAGGCCGAGATAGATCACCTGGTTGAGCTCGTCGCGGTCGATCGCCAGCGACAGCGCGCGGCGGAAGCGGGCGTCGCGGTTGAGGGCGCGCCAGCCCTCGTCCTTGGCGTTGAGGTTGGGATAGAGCGCGAGCTGCGAGCCCGAGCCTTCTTCCCACAGGCGCACGTCGACGCCCGAGGTCTTGGCGCTCTTCCGCAGGAAAGTGTAGTCGCGCATGTTGAGGTAGCGGCACTGCAGGTCGGCCTCGCCCAGCCCCGCCTTGGCCGGCACCAGGTTGGCCGCCGCCATGGTGAAGATCACGCGGTCGAAATAGGGCAGCTGCTGGCCCTTGGCGTCGATGCGGTAGTAGTAGGCGTTGCGCTCGAACACGAAGCGCTGCGCCGGCGGCGGCGTCGTCAGCACCCACGGGTTGAGCGACGGCAGGTCGGGGTTGTTGTTGTTGTACATGACGTCGAGGCTGCGGTGGATCTGCACCCAGTTCGGCTTCTGGCCGCCCTTGGAGGACTTGGCGATCTCCTCGAGCGGCGTGTACTTGATGTGGAACTTCTTGAGGTAGTGCGCCGGCCGGAACAGCCACAGCGGATTGGCGCGCGCCTGGCTCTCGATGAAGTAGGGGTTGGGCTTGTCCCAGGTGTAGCGGATCGTGAGCTCGTCGATGATGTCGACCTTGGGCGGCTGGCCGTGCACCAGCAGCTCGAGCGACGGGCCGCCCGACGTCAGCTCCTTGTTGTTGGCGACGTCCTCCCAGTAGTAGCGGAAGTCCTCGGTGGTGAAGGGCTGGCCGTCCGACCATTTGTGGCCGGCGCGCAGCTTGAAGGTGAATTCGCGGCCGTCCTTGGCCTCGTAGCTGGCCAGGATGTCGGGGTGGAGCTTGAAGGTGTCGTCGTACACGATCAGCCGCGCGTTGGCGTAGAGCGTCATCAGGCGGGTGTCGCGGGCGGCGGCGATCAGCATGGTGCACTCGCCGCCGTTCTTGCCCGGGCCCTCGCCGCCGTAGAACGCCTCGACGACGGACGGTTGCTGGGGAACGCGCTTGGCGACCGGCGGCAGCGCGCCCGATTTCACCTTGTCGGCGAGCGACGGTACTTCCTGCAGGGCGGGCACGTCGGCCCGCGCGAAGGCCGCCCGGCCCATCACGGCGCCGAAGGCCACCGTGGCCGCGAAATCGCGGCGCTTCATCGTCCAGCCTCGCCTGTTGCGCGTCATTCGGTGTTTGCTCCCGATGTTCTGATTGCCCCGTTTCCGAGGGTCGATCTCACCGACGATGAAATCGTTGAAAGCCGTTACGGTCAATGGTGCGGGCGCTCTCCCACTTTGACGCAGGGGGCGGGCAAAGGCTGCATCGGCCGGCGATTTTGTCGCCGATTCTTGCGCCGATTCTCCCTCTGGCGGAGAGCCCTAATAGCGGTCGAAGGCGCGCCTGGGGCCGGGCCGGGTACCCTCGGCCACGGCGGGCTTCACCGTGCCGTTGGCGGGCACCGTGTCGGCGCTGTAGGGGCCCTCGACGCCGCGCGGCCTGTCACCCGTCACCGTCACGCGCTCCATCGTCCGCCGCGCCGGATAGTAGTCGTGCACGGCGTAGTGCTGGACCGAGCGGTTGTCCCACATCACCAGCGTGTTGGGCTGCCACTTCACGCGCAGCTGATACTCGGGGATCGTGGCCTGGCGATAGAGGAACTCGAGCAGCGCCTCGCTCTCGTCGGCCTTGAGGCCCTTGATGCGGGTGCAGAACTGGCGATTGACGTAGAGCACGCGCCGGCCCGACACCGGATGCACGCGCACCACCGGATGCCATGGGTTGGGGAAGCGGTCCTCGAGCTGGCGCAGCTTGGGCCGGTCGCTCTCGCCGAACAGCGGCCGCCACGGCTTGAAGTCGTGCTGCGCCTCCAGCCCGTGGATGTGCTGCTTCATGCGCTCGCTCAAGCCGCGATAGGCGGCACTCATGCTGGCGAACAGCGTGTCGCCGCCCGTTTCGGGCACTGTCTTGGCGCGCAGGATGGTGGCCAGCGGCGGCGTCTCGCGGAAGGTCTCGTCGACGTGCCAGATGTCGGTCAGCGCCGGCGGATTGTCGGCCGAGTAGTCGAGGATGATGACCTCGGGCTTGTCGGGCAGGTTGGGCGAGAAGGGGTGGATCGACAGCTCGCCGAAGCGCGCGCCGAACGCCATCTGCTGGTCGACCGTGATGTCCTGGTCGCGCAGCACGATCACCTCGTAGTTCACGAAGGCGTCGTGCACGATCTTGAACGCAGCGGGTGTGAGCGGGTGGCACAGGTCGACGCCCTCGATCTCGGCGCCGATGAAACCGTTGAGCGGGCGGATGCGGATTTTCGCTTCGCTGTGCAACACGGCGGCAGATTGACCGGCCATCGCTTCCTCCGTGCGTCGTGCGTGTCGTTGCGCTAATCCTAGACCGATCAAGGAGAGGGAACCATGGGCAGCGGGCTGGAAAACGAATTCGCGACGCTTCACGAGATCGTCAAGGCGGCGAAAATCCGGCTCAATCCCAACATCTGGGACTATCTGATCGGGGCCACCGAGACCGAGACGACGATGCGGCGCAACCGCCTGGCGCTCGACTCGATCGCCTTCAAGCCCCGGGTGCTGCGCAACGTCTCCAGGATCGATCCGTCGTCGGAACTGCTAGCTAAGAAGCTGCGTATCCCGGTGCTGCTGGCGCCGGTGGGCTCGCTCGAATCGTTCGAGCCCGGTGGCGGCATCACCGTGGCCAAGGGGGCGGGTGCGGGCAGCGTCGGCATGCTGATCAGCTCGGTGACGACGCTCCGGCTCGAGGACATCGCCAAGGGCGGCAACGGCCCCAAGATCTACCAGCTCTATGTGCGCGGCGACGACAAGTGGGTGGCCGAGCGGGTCAAGCAGGCGATGGGCGCGGGCTATGACGCCTTCTGCATCACCGTCGACACCTCGGTCTACTCACGCCGCGAGCGCGACATCGCCAAGCGCTTCGTGAAGTCATGGCGCACGGCGGCGGTCGGGCAGGATCATCAGGCCGCCTTCGCGTGGGACAACTTCAAGCGCGTGAAGGACCAGTTCCCCGACGTGAAGTTCATGCTGAAGGGCATCGGCTGCGCCGAGGATGCCGATCTCGCGGTCAAGGAAGGCGTGTGGGGCGTCTACTGCTCCAACCACGGCGGCCGCCAGCTCGACCATGGCCGCGGCTCGGCGGCGGTGCTGCCGGAGATCGTCGACGTGGTGAAGGGCAGGGCCAAGGTCGTGGTCGACGGCAGCTTCAGCCGCGGCTCCGACATCGTGAAGGCGATCTGCATGGGCGCCGACTGGGTCGGCATCGGCCGGCTCTACTGCTACGGCCTCGCCGCCGCCGGCGCCGCCGGCATCGAGCGCGTCGTCGAGCTGCTGGAAGAAGAGATGAAGGAGGCGATGGGCCTGCTGGGTGTCACCAGCCTGGCCCAGCTCGACAAGAGCTACATCGGCGCGGCGATGCCCACCAACCTGCCGCACGTCCACTCGGCCTTCCCGCTGCTCAACCTGGAAGACCCGGGGTACTGATCAGGGGAGCGCGCCACTCCAGTGGCGCGCTCCAATGAAGCCTAACCTCTACCCACGAACGGCATCTTGGTGGCCATTACGGTCATGAACTGCACGTTGGCGTCGAGCGGCAGGCTGTCCATGTAGACGATGGCGTTGGCCACGGCCTGCACGTCCATGCGCGGCTCGACGACGGTCGTGCCGTTGGGCTGCGGCACGCCCTTGGTCATGCGCTCGGTCATCGGCGTCGCGGCGTTGCCGATGTCGATCTGGCCGCAGGCGATGTCGTAGGCGCGGCCGTCGAGCGAGGTCGACTTGGTGAGACCGGTGATGGCGTGCTTGGTCGAGGTGTAGGCGACCGAGAACGGACGGGGTGCATGCGCCGAGATCGAGCCGTTGTTGATGATGCGGCCGCCGCGCGGCGTCTGGTCCTTCATGATCTTCATGGCTTCCTGCGTGCACAGGAACGGACCCGTCAGGTTGGCGGCGACGACGTTCAGCCACGTCTCGTAGGGCAACTCTTCCAGCGGCACGGGCGGGGCGCCGCCGCCGGCGTTGTTGAAGATCAGGTCGAGGCGGCCGTGGGCGGCCTTGACCTTGGCGAACAGGGCCAGGATGTCGTCGCGCTTGGTGACGTCGGTCGGCACGGCCATGGCGTTGGGCGCGTTGTTGCCGGCCATCGCCGCGGTCTCGTCGAGCGCCTCCTTGCGCCGGCCCGCCAGGGCGACCTTGTAGCCGTTCTTCAGCAGAGCGAGTGCAGAAGCCCGGCCGATGCCGCTGCCGGCGCCGGTGACGATTGCGATCTTGGCCATGTTTGTTTCCTCCTCGAAGGCCGCGACCCTAGCAGAACCGCGCACCGTCATTGAAGTGCCGCTTTCCGCAGCCCAAACTGCCGCCATGCAGCGTCGTTCTGTCATCGCCGGCCTTGGGTCAGTCCTCGCGCCGGCCCTCTGGTTGCCGTCCCTCGCGCGCGCCGACACGCCGCTCGCCGCCGATCCGTTTGGCCTCGGCGTCGCCTCCGGCCGGCCGACCGCCACGTCCGTCGTGTTGTGGACGCGGCTGCTGGCGGACGATCCCACCGTGCCGCTCGGCGCCCCCGTCGCCGTCGACTGGACGATCGCCGAGGACGAGCGGATGCAGAAGCCGGTGCGCTCGGGCCGGGCGACGGCCGAGGCGGCGTGGGCCCATTCGGTGCATGTCGACGTCGAGGGGCTGCGGCCCAACCGCTTCTACTGGTATCGCTTCACGGTAGCCGGCAAGCAGAGCCCGGTGGCGCGCACGCGCACCGCGCCCGATGTGGCCGAGAGGGTGAAGGCGCTCAGCTTCTCCTTCGCCTCGTGCCAGCAGTACGAGCAGGGCTACTACGCCGCGCAGCGCCACATGGCGGCCGAGGAGCTGAACGCCGTGCTCTTTCTCGGCGACTACATCTACGACATCTCGTGGGGCCGCGAGCATGTGCGCCATCACGGCACCGGCCGGCCGACCAGCCTGCGCGAGTTCCGCGACCGCTATGCGCTCTACAAATCCGACCGCGACCTGCAGGCGGCGCACGCCGCCCATCCGTGGATCGTCACCTGGGACGACCACGAGGTGGCCAACGACTATGCCGACGACATCTCGCCCACCGACGCCGATCCCGAGCAGTTCCTGAAGATCCGCGCCGGCGCCTACCAGGCGTTCTGGGAGCACATGCCGCTGCCCAACGCGATGCGGCCGGCGGGAGCGGGGATGCGGCTCTACGACCGCTATCGCTTCGGCGACCTGGCCGAGCTCTTCGTCATCGACGACCGGCAGTACCGCTCGCACAACGCCTGCCACGCCGAGCAGATCAGGAACCGCATGCTGACCGACTGCGCCGAACGACTCGATCCGGCGCGCACCATGCTGGGCGCCCCGCAGGAGGCGTGGCTGGCGTCGGGCTTCAAGCAGGCTTCGGCGCGCTGGAACCTGCTGGCCCAGCAGACGCTGATGGCCGAAGTCGATCGCGGCAAGGACGGCACGCACACCTACTGGGCCGACGGCTGGGATGGTTATCCGATGGCGCGGCAACGGCTGCTCGAGACGGTGGCGGCCTCGCCGGTGCGCGACACCTTGGTGCTGGGCGGCGACGTGCATTCGTTCTGGGCGGCCGACCTGCCGCGCGCCTTCGGGCGGGCCGAGGCGCCTCTGGTCGCCACCGAGTTCGTCGGCGGGTCGATCACCGCGCAGGGGCCGTCGGCGCAGGCGGTGAAGGACCGGCTCGCCCGCAACCCGCACCTGCGCTACGGCAAGACCGGCGCCAACGGCTACGGCGTGGTGGCGCTTACGCCCACGGCGGCCACGGTGTCGTTCCGCGTCCTGGCATCGGTCAAGGAGCAGGACTCGGGCATCGACACCGCGGTGCGCTTCACCGTCGCAGCCGGCCGGCCGGGCGTCCAGCGCGCCTAGCGTCAACAGGTGGCTGCCGCACGCGCCGGGGTATTGAGCTAGTCTGCCGGCATGATGAAGCTGCTGCTGACCCACGCGCCGCTGGCGCGCACGACCTACTACGGCGCGACGGCGCTCGAGCGCCTGCGGGCACTGGTCGACGTCGTCCCGCACCAGGGTGATGCGCCGCTCGATCCCAAGGGCGTGATTGCCGCCGCCAAGGACGCCGATTATATCATCGCCGATCGGGCGACGGCGGTGCCGGCCGAGGTCTTCGCCGCCCTGCCGAAGCTCAGGGTCGTGATGCGCAGTGCCATCGACATCCGCAACATCGACGTCGCCGCGGCCTCGAAAGCGGGCGTGCTGGTGACGCACGCCGAGGCTGGCTTCGTGTCGTCGGTGGTCGAACTCACCGTGGGTTTCCTCGTCGAGCTTTCTCGCGGGATGAGCCGCGCGATCACTGCCTATCACGAAGGGCAAAAGCCCGAGATCAGGGTCGGCCGCCAGCTTGCCGGCAGCACCGTCGGCATCGTCGGCTACGGCCGCATCTCGCGCGCGCTGGCGCCGGTGCTGGCGGCGCTGGGCATGAAGGTGACGGTGAGCGATCCCTACGCCCAGGTCGACGATCGTCGATTCGTGAAGCTGCCGCTGGACGAGCTGATGGCCGGCGCCGATTACGTGATCTGCCTGGCCATCGCCAACGCCGAAACCGAGAACCTGCTCGACGACGCGGCCTTCGCGCGCATGAAGCCGGACGCCTTCTTCATCAACATGTCGCGCGGCAACCTGGTCGACGAGGCAGCACTTGCGAAGGCCCTGACCGAGGGCCGCATCGCCGGCGCGGCCATGGACGTGGGCCGCGCGCCCGACCAGATGCCGTCGCCGGAGCTGGCGCGCCTGCCCAACGTGATCGCCACGCCGCACATCGGCGGCCTGACGCCGCCCGCCAGTGAAAGTCAGGCGATGGATACCGTGCGCCAGGTCGAGGCGCTGGTGAAAGGCGAGATGCCGCCGGGCGCCGCCAATCCCCAGGACTGGACGCGGCGACCGTAACTGCACGTCTTCTCGCTTCTTAGGGAGAGAGTAGATGAGGGTGTGACTGATTGCCGTAGCTCAATGGTAGAGCACCCCCTTGGTAAGGGGGAGGTCCACAGTTCAATCCT
>Ga0105240_10009405_pt1 | contig 13840 bp, 12 predicted proteins | sample KBSC54metaG_FD_80426 | JGI IMG/M metagenome (GOLD analysis project Ga0105240, IMG submission 80426) | Corn rhizosphere microbial communities from Kellogg Biological Station, Michigan, USA - KBS C5-4 metaG | ecosystem: Host-associated > Plants > Roots > Rhizosphere > Soil | place: Michigan, USA... | reverse complement strand
TTGGCGATCATCGGGAACTCGTCGTGCTGTTCGCGGATGCCCGGTGACATGGCGGTTCGGAACAACACGGTGTCCATCTCGAAGCGAGCGTTGCGCAGGGCGCTCTCGATGATGTCGATGGTGACGGTGTCGACATCGACCGTGTTGTAGGGTGTCTGGTTGCGTTGAATGATTTTCGCGGGCATGGTTATTTTCCTCGGAGGGCCTGGTGGCCTTCCGGATAAATCAGAATGTTGCCGAAGTCATCTACGAGCCCGTGGTGGGCGGGCAGGATGACCGTCGTCGAGTCCATCTCCATCACGATTGCCGGGCCGCTGATGACGTTGCCGGCCTTTAATTTGCTTCGGTCATAGACCGTGGCAGTGAGCTTCTGTGAATCCATGTAGGACGCTTGAGTTCCAACGGCAGCAGCCTTCGGGCTCTTGTCTCCTTTGGCGACTTTCGGCCGGGTCAGGGAGATCCCTTTGCCGCGCACGGCGGCGCGCAGCGTGACAACCTCGTGTTCGTGGGGCAGGGCAAAGGTGAACAGTCGCTTGTGCTCGGCATCGAACTTTTCGGAGATGGCCTCGAGGCCGCGCTGACTGAGTTCCTCCACATCGACGAGCACGTTCAGCCGCAGGCCCTGGCCGCGATACCGGACATCCACTTCATAGGTGGTGCGCATGTCGGCCGCGTCGACGTCCTCCTTTTCGAGGCCTCTGGAGGCATCTGCCGCGAGATCTTTCAGAATGCCGGCAATCTCAGCCGCGGAGGTTGAGCTGAAGGAACGGACGAAAGTGCGCGAGCGTTCATCGCGGATGGCGGTTGTCGCATCTCCCAGAGCGCAAAGCACTCCAGGGCCCGGAGGGATGATCGAAGGCCACGAGCCCAGAAGTCGCGACAGTGCATTGGCATGCAACGGTCCGGCACCGCCGAACGCTATGAGCGCGTAATCACGTGGGTCGTAGCCCTGTTCGACGGACACGAGACGCAGAGCGCCCGTCATGTTCTCGTTGACGATGTTGTAGATACCGAGCGCCGCGTCCTCCAGTGAGAGATCCAGGGCATCGGCAACCTTTTGGACTGCGGTGGCGGCTGCCTTCCGGTCCAACGTCATGTCGCCGCCCAGCTTCTGCATCTCGGGCATATAGCCGAGGACGATGTTCGCGTCAGTGACTGTTGGCTCGGTTCCCCCTTTGTTGTAGGCGGCCGGACCTGGATCGGCGCCGGCGCTCTGCGGACCGACTCGCAGCGCCTTTGTGAGTTGCGGGACGTGTGCAATCGAACCACCGCCTGCACCTACCGTCCGGATATCCACGGATGAAGCGCGCACAGTGACGTCGCCGACTGTTGTTTCGCGACGCAGTCTGGGCTCGCCGTCCTGGATCAGCGCGACGTCAGTTGATGTGCCGCCCACATCCAGTGTCAGCAGGTTCGGAAAGCCGGCCTGCAGAGCGACCCACAGAGCACCGGTCACACCACCGGCCGGGCCTGACATGAGCAGGTTGACGGGAAATTCTTCGGAAGAAGCCGCCGAGGCCAGACCGCCATCCGAGCGCAGGATGTGCAGTTTGATTTCGTCAGTGACTTCCTGGAGCTTCGTGGTGAGGTTGCGGACATAGCGCGCCACTCGGGGGCGGACGTACGAGTTGGCTACAGTGGTGACTGTGCGCTCATACTCCTGCATCTCGGGAACGACTTCCGATGACAGCGACACCGGGATACCGGGCAGCTCTTCGGCCGCAATGGCCTTGATCCGCTTTTCGTGGCTGTCGTTCGCGAATGAGTTGATCAGTGAGACCGTCAGTGCCTCAATATCTTTCTTGCGCAGCGTGCGCAGGCTCTCGCGCAGTTTGGCCTCGTCCAGCGGCGTCACGATCTCGCCCTTGGCACTGACCCGCTCGTGCGCTTCCACGGTGCAAGACAGGGGCGCCAGCGGCAGGCTCTTGTTGTAGATGACCCAGCCGCCCAATCCACCCGGGACGTAGGAACGTGCAATCTGCAGCACCTGGCGGTAGCCGACGGTGGTTACCAGGCCGCACCGCGCACCGGTACCGGTCAGCACCGTGTTGGTCGCGACCGTCGTGCCGTGCATGACATGGTCAATTTGTTTCGGCGCAATCCCCGCGCGCTCGCAGACCCGAGCGATTCCATTCAACACACCGATCGATTGATCGGTCGGTGTGCTCGGGACCTTGGCGGACCAGATCCCGCCCGTGCTTTCGTTCACGAGCAGCAGATCGGTAAAAGTGCCGCCGACATCGACTCCCAGGCGATATGACATGAGGATTCCTACTGGTTTGAGCTGATCGCCCGCGGGAACGGGCCGGCTTTCATCAACATTCCGGGCATGGGGCGTCCGAGCTGCTCCTGCAGCCAGCGCGCCGTTTCAATCATGGCCGGCAGCGACACGCCCGTTTCAATCCCGCCGCGGTCGAGCATGTACAACAGGTCTTCCGTGGAGATGTTGCCGGTGGCCGCGGGCGCGAACGGGCAGCCACCGACTCCGCCGATGCTCGCATCCAGGGCCACCGCGCCGGCTTGCACCGCTGCAAATGCATTGGCGATGCCGGTGTTACGTGTGTTGTGGAAATGACACCTCAACCTGACTCCGGGGAGGGCCTCGCGGGCCTTGGTCAGGATCTCAGTAACTTGGCTGGGAACGCCGACGCCGATGGTGTCAGCGAAGCAGATTTCGTGCGGCTCGGCTTCGGCGACCCGCTTGGCTATATCGATCACGCGTTCTACGGGCACCTCGCCTTCAAACGGGCATCCAAAGGCGGCCGATACGCTCACTTGGGCACGGACACCGCTTGTTTTTGCGGTTTTAGCTATATCCAGCCACGCCGCGATGGATTCTTCGGTGCTGACGCCCTGGTTGCGGCGATTGAAGGTGTCACTGGCGACTACCACCATCCCGATCTCGTTGCAGCCCGCTGCAATGGCACGGTCCAGGCCTTTCCGATTCAGCACCAGCCCGGTAAACCAGACGCCCTCAGGCCGTTTCAGGCGACTGAGTAGTTCCTCAGCGTCGGCCATCTGCGGGACTTTCTTCGGGTTGACGAAGCTCGTCACCTCGATGCGTTTCAAGCCCGCGCGCAACAGCCTCTCAATCAGTTCGACCTTGACCGCGGTGGGTACCACGGTGGATTCCATTTGCAGACCGTCGCGGGGTCCGACTTCGAGCAGTTCAATGGAGCGAGTCATGTCAATCCGTATACAATCATGTTATGGCCCGAGCCGCTGAAAAAGCCTATCGCACTGTTCGTGAGCGCATCCTGCGCGGCGAGTACCCTGCAGCGCTCCGAATCACCGAACAGGAAATTGCGGATGCGACCGGTGTGAGCCGTACGCCGGTTCGCGAGGCGTTGCGCCGTTTGCAGGCGGAAGGTTTTGTCACCGTGATCGCCAATCAGGGCGCGATCGTGACCGAGTGGTCGGCCAACGACACTGACGATGTGTTCGAGTTGCGTGCTTTGCTGGAGCCCTACGGGGCAGCGCGCGCGGCCCACCGCATCACCGCTGAGGGAATCGTCGAGCTGCGCCGGCTCGCGCAGGCGCAGTACGATGAATCCGAGCGCCGCGCGGATGGCTTCATTGAGCGCATCGGCGATCTCAACAGTCAGTTTCACCGGCTCATTCAAAGCTTTTCCGGCAATGCCCGTCTCTCGACCCTGATGCCCGTGCTCATCGAGGCCCCGTTGGTGATGCGGACGTTCGCGACCTACGAGCCGGCTGACTTGTTGCGCAGCGCCTCGCACCACATCGAAATCGTCAGTGCCCTGGAGGCACGCGATCCCGAGTGGGCGGCGTCTGTTATGCGAAGTCACATTCATGCGGGACACAGTAGCTCACGTCGCCTGACTCAGAAGTTGTAACTGAGATCCACACCAAAGGCCCGGCCCGTGGCCGAGTGTACGAACGAGCCGCCGAACTCCGGCGCCGGAATCACTTCCTCCAGGTACTGCTTGTCCGCCAGATTGCGGATCCAGCCTGTGACGTTCCAGTGATCCGCGGTGATGCCTAAACGCGCATTCATGATCGTATAGGGATCGCGGCTGCTCTTCGAGTAGTCGCCGGGGGCGCCGAACTCGGTCTGTACCTGGTTGTTTTGCACGGGGCTGAACCAGGTCCGGCCGATGGACGAGGCGTCGAATCGCGCAAACATCGAGTACTGATTCGTAACCGGCAACGTCAGCTCGACACCGGCATCCGCGGTGTAGTCCGGTGCATAGGGGACCTTGTTGCCAACGGTATAGGGCCGGTCGGTGAACGAGTCGATTTTGCTGTGGATGTAGCCGAAGCCGCCGAACAGGCTCACGTAGCGGGTGGCCTTCCATTTTGCTGAGCCTTCCACGCCTTGCAGGGTGGCGCCGTCGATGTTCATGACGGTGCGCAGCAGGCCGAAGGGGCCGACCAGGAAGTTGAAGATCTGCATGTTGTCGACCTTGGTGTGATAGGCCGCCAGGTCGAGCGCCAGTGTGTGCTCGAGCAGATCCCCTTTGACGCCGATTTCCGCAGCCTTGGAGACTTCCTTCTTGTAGTCGTCGTAGTCGACACCTTGTGTGACCAGGGACGGCGTGTTGGAAACCGTTCCGTCGGGATTTACGTACTTGAGGCCGCCGAGGTATTGCTGGATGGTGGCGTTGCTGCCCGTTGAGTTGAATCCGCCGCTGCGGAAGCCGTAGCCGTAGGAGGCGAAGGCCGACCAGTTCTGCACGAACTTCCAGTTGAGTGAGACCTTGGGTTGCCACTGGCTGAAGGTGTGCGAGCGCTCCGGAATTCCGGTGGTGGCCAATGCGGGATTCGTGGCATAGGCCGGATTGATGTACTGAACGCCGGGGCCGGGCCCGAAGTCGGGGGTCTGCGCAAACGCGTTGGCACCGGTCGGGACCTGGTTGTCGACCGAGCGTTTCTCGGAGTCATAGCGCAAGGCCAGTGCGGCCTCGAGGTCAGGCACGACGTCGTAGGCAATCTGACCGAACACTGCCGCCACCTTGCTGTGGAAATTGTCGTCATACAGAAGGTCCGTCGGGTTTGGGCCCGTCGAAGGGACAAAGGCCTGATCGAGAAATCCTTTGCCTTCGTCTGCACCCTGAGAGACCACAACATGGCGCTTGATGTCGGCGTAGTACGCGCCACCCAGCCAACGCAGCGGTTGGTCACCGGGTGAAGCCAGCCGGACCTCCACGGACGCGTCCTTCTGATCGCGTTGCTGATATTGGTAACCGTCGCAACGGGACGGGCTGTAGGGCGGCAGAATGGTTGCCGCACCGGCATAGAAAGTAGGCGAGGGCAGCGGGCCACCCACCTGGTTCGCTATGTCTTCCTGGCACCACGGGGTGCGGGCGTAGACGCCGAAAGCACCGCTCGAGCCGTCCGTCAGGAAGAAGTTGGTCTGATCGTTGTAGGCGGCCCAGGCGGTCAGGGTGCCCACGCCGTCGAATTTCCAGTCGCCCTTGATGGAGACCTGTTTGTTCTTCTGCACGTTGTCCGGGACGATGTTGTTGATGTAATCAAATTGGTGGTGATTGACGTCCTGGAAGAAGTCGGGGTTCAGTGCCGCGAAGGCCGGCAGGGCGAACGAGGCGTTGAAATTGATGGCCCCGGCGGTGATCTTCGAGTATTTCGCCTTGATGTCGATGCTGCCGCCGCCGATATCAAACACGACGCGGGGTGTGGCTCCGTATTCCTTGTAGTAGTCGGTGCAGTCCTTGCAGTTGAGGTACGAGTTCTCGAAGAAACCGTCGGTCTTGCGATAGAAGGCGCCCAGGCTCGCGCTGATGCCCTCGGCCAGGGGGCCGGCGATGTAGAAGTTGGCTTTCTGGGTGTCCTTGTTGCCGTAGCCCACAGTGGCGTTGGCTTCAAAATGGTCGGTCGGCTTGCGGGTCGAGATTATAATCGCGCCGGCCAGGGCGTTGCGGCCGAATATGGCGCCCTGCGGGCCCTTCAGCACTTCAATCTGCTGGATGTTGGCCAGTTCCTGGTTGAAGGCGTTGGGGTTGGTTTGCAGCACGCCGTCGATGACGAGCGCGAAGTTGGTCTCCACGTCGCGACCGGTATTGATGCCGCGGATGTTGAGCTGCAGATCGCCGACCTCGGCCGTCTGGACCTGCGACAGTCCGGGTGTCAGTGCCACGAAGTCGCCCGGCCGTTCGATGCCGGAGAACTTGATGTCGGATGCCGTGAAGGCTTCCACGGTCGCCGGCACGTCAGTGAGCTTTTCCTCGCGTTGGCGCGCGGACACCACGATTTCTTCCAGGGTGTCGTTGGAGTCGGTGCTGGCAGGAGCGGCCGCGGTGGCGAGCGGCGGGACGAGACTCGCGGTGATCAGGATCGCTTCGAGAAATGCATGGCGCTTCATCGGGCTTCCCTTTGGGATCTGAGGGTTATTGTTCGACCGTGGCGCAGCCCCCTTAGACGTTCTGCGCGCGCCTGATTGTATACAATATAGCGGGTCAGGCAGGCAAATCTGGATTTTGAACGCCCATTATCGGGGCATTTGTATACAATACGCCCCAGACTGGGTCAGCGGGGATCGTCGGCCTGGAAGGAGGGGTATCCGACGTCTGAGGTGGCTTCTTTCAGCGCTTCGAGCGTCGTTTGGGTGTCGTCGTACGTGACGCGAGCTTCGCGCTTGTCGTAGCTCACTTTGGCCTTGGAAACGCCTTTGACGTGGAGCAGGGCGAGGCGGATGGTGATCGGGCAAGTCGCGCAATCCATGGTCGGAATCGTCAGGACCACGGTGACGATGGCTGCGGCGAGCTTCTCTTTTAATAGAACCACGGTGCAATCACTGGCGTGAGAAGAAGGATGAGCGTCAGCGCGGCTATGACGCCGAACGCTGCCCTGTGAATTGGCCGCTTTGGGATTCCGTTGTATGCAGCGGCCAGGAGCCCCACCAGGGAGATGCCTATCAGAATAGGTGAGTACGGCTGCAGCACTCGCAGGCGACCCAGCCATGCTCCGGTGAGCCCCAGCGATACAAAAGCGAGCGGCAGCAGGCAACAGCTGCTTGCTAGAACCGAGCTGACCGCTGCGGTCGTCAACGCCCAGCCGCGCATTAGACTATTTCGTGTGCCGTGATCGTGTACTTGAAGTTGTCGGGATCATACGGGTCGAAGCGCTTCGCGCCACTCTGGGCTTGTGGATACATGAGGAAGGGCAGCTCGTTTGACGTGCCTGGCAGCATCACGTCTACGGCATTGTTATAGGCCATCCAATTCCCTTCCCAACCTCCGAATAATGCCTTTCTTATAGGCACCACGAGTGGGTGGCCGGCGTCCTTGATCCACTCAGACGTCTCCTGCCGCATAACTTTGTCGACGTCTGCCGGGTCCATCGCTACCCAGCCATACTGCTGCAAATACACTTCGGATCGACAGTGTTGCGCGCTCTTCAAATTGGCTGAGTTGCTGCCGAGCTCTTTGTATCCGAAGGCGCTCGGGGCTAGACGTAACCCATACGCATCACGCGCGGGCACGCCGGCAGCACGACACAGTCCCACAAACAATCCGTTGATATCCGCGCACTTCCCACCCAGATCGCCGGTCTCCAGCAACCACCGGATATCTCCGAGACCACAACCGCGCGTTTTCGGTTCGCGGTAAGTGCTGACGATGATCCAATCGTAGATTCGGTGGACCTTGTCGACGTCCGTTTTTGCGCCGTGAGTGATTTGCAGTGCGGTCTTTCTCACGATGCCGTCTGTTGGGACCAGCTTGGTGGGTTGCACCCATCGCTTTAGTGTCGCTCGGGTTTCATTGTCGGTTGCCCGCGTTGCGTGCCAGTCTATGGCTCGGTCCATGGTCTGGACGCGGCTCGTTAGTTTGAGCTCCGAGCCTGATCCGCCGGGGAACTGGGCGACGACAAAGCGTGCCCCGCTCTTGGCGTCTGTCTCAATAGTGCTGGGCGGCCCGTTGGCCGACGTTTCGCTGCTGAGCGAGCGTTGCCACTTTGTATTCACCGTCGGCACCGGCACCCACACGGTCGCGTCCGCAGACGCATCCACCAGCTGCACGGTCGTTATGACTTCGAAGTTTCGCCACTTCCCGGGCTTGGGATCGAAGGAGCGGCTTTGCGGTTCGGCCTGGGCCAGGTGGGGGACGAGGGAGAGAGCTGCAGCACCTTGGAGCATGGCGCGGCGCGTGATGGGGTGTGTCATTCCAGTGCCTCTAGACTAGAGAGCTGGGCGCATTAGACACGGGGGGCGGAGGTTTTTCTTGTACGGTTTAGCTTTCCGCGATTCACGTATAATTGCGGGGACAGTGCGCCTGTAGCTCAGCTGGATAGAGCACCGGCCTTCTAAGCCGGTGGTCGTGGGTTCGAGTCCCGCCGGGCGCGCCATTAAATCAAGCAGTTAGGCTGAGCCGCCCGCACCTTCTCCAGTGACCTGAGCGTCCCGTTACACTACCGTTTTACCAGCGCCGGAAACTGGCTGAAGATTTTCGGCGGGGCTGTCTGCGCGGTTGAATAGCCACTGGCCTAACACCAATCCCAGCAGCGCACCGGCAAATTGCGCGAAGATGAATCCGGGGGTGTCGGTCGGTCGAATGCCTGCAAACGTATCGGTCAGCGAGCGGGCAATGGAGATCGCCGGATTGGCAAACGATGTCGATGCGGTAAACCAGTACGCTGCGCCGATCCACGCAGCCACCAGCCAAGGCGCATCGCTCGGCCGCCGATGTCCCATCACAACGAGCACGAGCCCACCCGTCGCCACGGCTTCCGAGAGCCACTGAGCGAATCCCGTTCGCATGTGAGTTGAGGCTTGAAGCAGGGGTAAGCCGAACATTCCGTGTGCGAGGAGCATCCCGAGGCAGCAGCCGCAAACTCGAGTGACCACGTATGCGCTCGAATCGCGCCACGTCATCTCGCCCCGCAATGTCTGGACGACTGACACGGCCGGATTGAAGTGGGCGCCGCTGATCGGTCCGAGTAGGTTAATCAACACCGCGAGCACTGCCACGGTCGCGAATGTGTTTGCGAGGAGTGCAACAGCATCGTTATGCGCCGAGAGCTGCGCCGCCATGATGCCCGATCCAATGACGGTGGCCGCCAAAATGAGAGACCCGAGGCCTTCAGCGGCTATGCGTCGCAGCATGTCAGGCGCTCAGGTCTGCTGATTTTCCGATTTCCTCCAGGTGCGATTTCAGTTGGACGCGATCCAGTGAGGCGAGCGGCAAACTGACAAACGGCCGAATTCGATTTTCCAACTGCAAGCGCGGGTCTTCCAACATCCACTTGGCGTAATCGGCTTTCTCGACGGACGGAGCCGCGCCGAATAGCTGGGAATAAAACCGGATACTGTCTGGAAGGCTCGGCACCGACACATGGATGTGGACGCGTTTCATGCGGGTTTCCTCTTTCGTGCTGCGTCGGTTTGTGGCGCACAGCTACGTCCACCGCAGCAATTCTCGGTGAGAAATCCGAGCAGTGAGTTCATTTGCTCGTAGTTTGTAGAGTAGTAAATGAACCGTCCGGCCTGCCGGGAGTGCACCAGATCCGCGTGACTCAGGGTCTTTAGATGAAAGGACAGGGTGTTTGCCGGGATGCCGAGACGTTCTGCGATTTCGGATGCGGCCATCCCTTCCGGTCCCGCCTGGACGAGCAAACGGTAGACCTCGAGGCGACTTTCTTGAGCCAGAGCGCCGAGGGCTGAGACGGCAGACTTCGATTCCATAAATCTAGAATCATCGAAGTGATGGTCGAAGTCAAGCCTGGATGGCAGTTACGTACTCGTTGACCACGGCGTCAGCGGCTGGCTGAAGACTTCAGAAGTGCCGCCGCGCGCTCACACTCGATTTGCCAGAGCCCGTGGCACAAACGGTGGAACCGGAGGGTCCTGGTTTCGATTGCATATTCGAACTCCAGCTCCTCGGGCCCGATCGGCTTGCCGCACACGGAGCAGATCTCACCCGAGCCATGCCCGCCCCACATTCGGGCGGGCACCTCGCAAGGTAATTCCTTCGATTCAATCAGTGCACGAATGTGCGCGCGCAATTGCGCTTCGAGTGCGGTGAGTGGCATGACAACTTTTTCTTCGTCTTAGTAGAGGCCCAAGGACCATCCGCTGAAATCGCGCCACCGTCGCATCAATCGCCGCCGGCGGAGCGGTTGCCCGGACCTCCCTGCAAATTATTTATTGTTCTTGGCTCTCGAGCAACAGCTCCGCCGGAAACCCTGAGTCGTCTGCGCATTCGGATTGCCATGCCGTGTGGCAGGCGAGATGGAATCTGTAAACCGTGGTTCCCACGGAGAATTCAAATTCCATCTCCGAGCTTTCTACCGGGCAACCACACAGAGAACAGTTTTGCCCCTCCCCATTCCCCCCGAGAAGGGTGCTGGGTTCGTCGGTCGGCAGCGCCCCCAATTTGAGCAGTTCCCGTGCTCGTTGGCGCAGTGTTGTATGTGTGTTGCGCATCTACTTTGCTTCTAGCCCGATGAACGGGCGTCCGCAATTACAAATGTTAATGCCAAAGTTTCGCTGTTGCGGTGTGAGGGTCTAGAACGATTCTCAACATGCCTCCCGCAGCCTCGCACTGACGAAACTCCAAGACTGAAAGCAGGTGAGGTGGAACAGAAGCGATTCCCGCCCATCCTGGGTATTCGCCCGCCACTCATATTCAACCTCGCCGGGTTTAATGGTCCGGTCACAAAGTGAACACCGCGGGCCACAACCACGACCCGCCCACGTCTCTCCACGGCGCTTCACGGGGAGCTGGTCGGATCCGCACTTCTTCAGACCCAGGTTTTCGCGCTGCGCCCGATTGGTGAATATGTTCATGTCGGGCACAGAGCATAATCCGTGCCGCATCACGAAGTCTGGTTCCACTTTGTTGCGTAAACCACACGGAGGCGCCCGCGGTCGCAGAGAAATCGGTTCGCTGCGCCAAACGGGCACTTCTGGAAGGCCACATCTGAGGAGTTCGGTCTCACATACGGTAATTTTTACGCATCATCGCGGGCGGCACTCTAGTGACCTGTGATCATGCGGAGCGGCCAGTAGCGCCTTCAGGTAGCGCTCACTTTCGGCGGCCAAGAGAGCGATTCACGTCCACAGTTGGTTGGTTCGCGCCGGGAGTGTCAGATATAGATGAACGATAGCATTTGCGGAGGTTGGAAGTTACGTGTCGCAGATGCAGGTATGAAGCAGCTGGTCAGGACTCTAGCCAGCACTGGATTTCCAAATACTTCTTCAATGTCCCGCCATAACTGGACACGATTGACCATGAATCACCCCCCACTCGCGCGTGCCATGCCGACAAATAGGAGACGTTAGATGTCAGAGGGCCTCAAAGTGCCGGCCAGGAACCTGCCGGTCCCTGGATCGCCGAGCCCGCAAATTCAAAAGCTGATCAGCGCACCGTGTCGGCCTGATTGGAACGTGGTGCCAACATCGGATGGAGAATGGCAGCAAGTGGTCGAAGCACGCGCCGCGGCGACCCTGAAGACGCTCCCCGGTCTCATCGAACGGATGAAGGTCGAGGTCGGTGAAACAATAATCGATGGCGTACGTGCATTCACGGTCTCGCCCGAGTCGATCCGGCCCAACAATCGTCATCGCAGGCTCATCCACATGCATGGCGGCTGCTATGTGTTTGCCCCAGGAGCTGCAGGACTCCCGGAGGCCGTCATGATGGCCGGCCTCGGTGGCTTCGAGGTGATCTCCGTAGATTATCGCATGCCACCTGAAGCGCATTTCCCGGCTGCGCTCGACGATGGCATCACCGTGTACAAACATTTGTTGCGGACCATTGATCCCAAGCTGCTTGCGATATTCGGCTCATCCGCCGGCGGCGCACTGACGCTGGCCATGGTGCTGCGTGCGAAGCAGGAAGGGATTCCGGTTCCGGCAGTGATCGCCTCGGGCACTCCAATGGCCGATGTTACGGGGGTGGGCGATACCTTCCATACCAACGAGCTGGTGGACAATGTCCTGGTGTCTCGCAAGGGGATCTGTCAGGCGGCCGCGGAGTATTACGCCGCCGGGCACGACCTGAAGGATCCTTTCCTCTCCCCGGTGTACGGCGACCTGCACGGATTTCCGCCGGCCATCCTGACGAGCGGCACGCGTGATCTGTTGCTCAGCAATACAGTGCGGGTGCATCGAAAAATGAGGCAGGCGGGCGTGGAGGCCGTACTGCAGGTGTTCGAGGGGCAATCGCACGGGCACTATCTGGTTGACGACAGTGCTCCGGAATCGAGGGAGGTCTTCGCGGAGATCAGCGATTTCTTTGCCAGGCATATGGCTGAGTAGGAATTCAGGTCAATGGAAACCTTCGAACGCATTCTGCAGGTCGATGTAGAAGGCGTGTTCGGTGAAAATCCAATGCCAATCGATTTGAGCGGACTGCGACTGCGAAAGAGTCCGGCACGATCTTCAAGATCACGCCCCAGTAGCGGCGCCGGGTGACGCTGGGGAGCGGGTTCAGGAACGGGGCAAGACGGCTCGAAATCACGGCGCGCCGCAGACGCAGCGGCGCGCCGTGCAACCACTGTTGCGTCTGTCTCGCCTGCCAACGCAGTCTGATCGGACGCGGGTTGGCTCTCGCCCGGTTGCGGCCCAGCGCCTTGCGCCTGAGCCGTCTTACGCGTCCCATTCAGGTTGAATACCGGCCCACCGTTGTAGGTGAAGTAAACCCGACCCTGACTGCTTGCGACAAAGATCCGATGAGACAGAAAGAAGTCGGCACCCAACAACATATCGAGATCGCCGAGGTCCCCGAAGCGCAGGCGCGCGTTGTGCACTTCCTCACCACCGATTTTCAGGACCGGGACGTTGGCAACCCAGGTCTGTATCTCGTGCCGCCCGATCCCGCTGCCATTCCCCGCCGACTCCACGCCCGGCCCGTCCAGTTTGATTCCAGCCTTCGCCGCCGCCCGCAGGCCGACGATGGAGGAGCCGGCGCCCGTATCAAACGTCACGCGAACCTTGGCTCCGTTCAGGTAAGCCGTTCCGACAGTGTGCGGTGACATCGGCGTTGCCGATTCAATGTCCATCATCGCAAACGAAGTCAGTATCGGCCCGCGAGTAGAAATGCTCGGACGTCTGCCATGACCAATGGCTGGGCCTTGGGGTCGCCGGCCGTCATGTGACCGCCGGCGTATTCGTGTAGGGAGAATCGATCCTTGGGGAAACCCAGCTGCGCCACTAGATAGCGATGGGTGCCGATGCTCGAAAGGCCGTCGTAGTAGCCCGCGATGATCATGGCGCGGAACTGGGGGTCCGCGAACTGGCGTTTGAGGACTTCGGGGTAATCGTAATCCATGAAAATGCTGGGGAGCTTCGAATCGGGATTGCAGAGTCCCGCTGAGAGCAGGTAGTCGTTGCAACCGGAACCCCAGTCCCAGGACTCAAAGGACTTTGGAGCCATGATCTGATAGTCGCTGCCCGGGAGGTCGACTTTGAGCTCCTGACGCATGTAGTCGGTGTAGATGCGGTGTAACGGGTCCAGCAGATCGCCTGACTGCTGCTTCTGGGCTTCCTGTTGGTTCTTGGGCGGCGGGGGCAGGGGGACTGCGATGCGCGTGTCGTTGGCATTGAGAAGTTTGCCTGGCAGCAGCTGGCGATTGAACTCCTGCTTGGCGATGGTCAGGCCATGACTCAGAAAGTACTCGGCGGGGATGCCGGTGTAGGCGGCCAGCTCGTCAGCGATGGCGCGCTTGTCGGTGTCACCGACGGGATCGAAGGTGCGCTCGCCGTGCCCGGTCACGAAGTACACGTTGCGCGGCGGCCGCGCGACCTTGAGCAGGCGCGTCTGCACGTCGCGATCGAGGTTGCGCAGCTGCGCGCGCCCCCCCTCGAGCTCGAGGCCGATCGACATCTGCTCGCGATGCCCGCCGCGCGCCAGCACCACGA
>Ga0105240_10009401_pt1 | contig 13842 bp, 11 predicted proteins | sample KBSC54metaG_FD_80426 | JGI IMG/M metagenome (GOLD analysis project Ga0105240, IMG submission 80426) | Corn rhizosphere microbial communities from Kellogg Biological Station, Michigan, USA - KBS C5-4 metaG | ecosystem: Host-associated > Plants > Roots > Rhizosphere > Soil | place: Michigan, USA... | reverse complement strand
GCGATCGAGGCGTTCGGCTCGAGCTTGGAGGAGATGCCGAGCCGGTGCGCGGTGCGCACCACGTTCTTCGGCCCGACCTCGAGGCCGAGGCGGATCGCGACGGTGTTGAGTGACATCGCCAGCGCCTGCGTCAGCGTCACCGGGCCGAAATATTGATGCGTGTAGTTCTCGGGCTTCCAGCCCTTGACCTCGATCGGCGCGTCCTGGCGGATGGTGTCGGGCGTCAGCCCCTGCTCCATCGCCGTCAGATAGACGAACGGCTTGAACGACGAGCCCGGCTGGCGCTTCGCAGTCACCGCGCGGTTGTACTGGCTCTCGGAATAGTTCCGCCCACCCACCATCGCACGCACCGCGCCGTCGGGCGTCATCGCCACCAGCGCGCCCTGGCTGACATCGAACTTCACGCTCTTGGCCGCGAGCTCGTCGATGACGGCGGCTTCCGCCACGGCCTGCAGCTTCGGATCGATCGTGGTCTCGACCTTGATGCTGTCGTCGATCTGGCCGACGAGGTCGTCCAGCACCTCGCCGATCCAGTCGGCCACGTAGTTCACGGTGCCGGCGCCGACCGGTTTCACGTTGTAGGAGGGATGGCCGATCGAGGCCTGGGCCTGCGCCTCGGTGATGAAGCTGGCGTCCGCCATTGCTGCGAGCACGATTTTCGCGCGTGCCTCAGCGCCTTCCGGATTGCGGTTCGGCGCCAGGCGCGAGGGCGATTTGACGAGGCCCGCCAGCATCGCGGCTTCCGCGATCGTCACGTTCTTCGCTGGCTTGCCGAAATATCTCTGCGCGGCGGCTTCGACGCCGTAGGCGCCCGAGCCGAAATAGACGCGGTTGAGATAGAGCTCCAGAATCTCGTTCTTGGAATGTTTGCGCTCGAGCCAGATCGCGAGCTCCGCCTCCTGCAGCTTGCGCTGCATGGTGCGCTCCTGGGTCAGGAACAGGTTTTTGGCGAGCTGCTGTGTCAGCGTCGAGCCGCCTTGCGACACGCCGCGATGGAGCACGTTGGTGACGAGCGCACGCAGGATGCCGACCGGGTCGATGCCGAAATGCGAATAGAAGCGGCGGTCTTCAATGGCGATGAAAGCCTTGGGCAGATAGGGCGGCAGGTCCTTCAACGCGACATTGGCGCCGGCCATCTCGCCGCGCTGCGCCAGCAGGCTGCCATCGATGCCGACGATCTGGATCGTCGGCGGGCGCTTGGGAATCTCCAGCGAATCGATCGGCGGCAGATGGGCGCCGACCCAGATCACGACGCCGATCACGGCGATCACGCCCCACAGGCTCAGCACGGCGCCCCAATAGACGAGGCGGCCGAGGCCGGCGCTGATGGATGATTTCGGCCGGCGCTTGGCGACGGTGCTCTTGGCCTGCGCCTTGCGCTCGCGCGGCGGCTCGTCGTCGTCAGGCTCGCTTTTACGTTTGGCCGAGGATTTTTTCGGCTTGTCGCTGCCGCCGCCGGGAATGCGATCGGCTGCCGTCAGGCGCAGATCGGCGAGCGCCGCGGGCAAGCCGAACAACGGCTCCTTCCGCCCACCCTTTTTCTTTCCCGACCCCATACGCAAACGCCCGGTCACCCCGCCCCGCCGCACGCTAGCGGTCGCTGTTTAAGGCCCGGTTACCCCGAAGTTAACGCGCGATTAGGAGGTGCGGCATTCGCCCGCCGCAGTTCCGCTTGCTGGGCGCCGGCGTTAGGATCGGCGGCATAAAAAGAGGGAGCACCCATGGGCCACATCGATCCGACCAAGGACGTCTTCGCGCAATTCCGGGAGAACGACCGCCCGGGACCGATCCACATGCTCAACCTGGTCCGGCTGCGCAAAGAGGCGGCCTATCCCGATGGCCGCAAGGCCAGCGGCGCGGAAGCCTATGCGGCCTATGGTCGCGAGAGTGGCCCGGTGTTCACGCGTCTCGGCGGCCGCATCGTCTGGCAGGGCCGGTTCGAGCTGATGCTGATCGGCCCGCACGAGGAGCGCTGGGATCACTGCTTCATCGCCGAGTATCCTGAAGTCGCCGCCTTCGTCGAGATGATCCGTGACCCTGTCTATCGCGAAGCGGTGAAGCACCGCCAGGCCGCGGTGGAGGATTCCCGCCTGATCCGGCACGCGGTGCTGCCGGTGGGGAAGAATTTTGGAGAGATACCGGCGTAGGTGTCCCAAAAAAAATCGGCGGCCCGCGGGCCGCCGATCGCATTTCAGGGCTCTTCGACTAACCCGCCGGGCCAGAGTCCTCGATGATCGGTCCGAACAGCTCCCAGCGCTCGCCGTTGAACTTCATCATCTGCATCTGCTTGTTGACGCGGAAGTCGTTCGCCCCGGTCGTGATTGACATGCCGGGCAAGGCCAGGCTCGGCGTGTAGCCCTTGATGCTGGCGGCCTGCTTCATGACGTTCTCACGCGTGAGGTCGTCGCCGCATTGCCTCAGCACCTGGGTGAGCAGCTCGGCTACCGAATAGGCGTAGGTGTTCACGGTGTTGAGCTTGTCGCCTTCAGGGAAATATTTGTCCATGAAGGCGAAGAAGGCTTTCACGCCAGCATCGTCCTTCCACTGGGGATCGCCGGGATCCTTGCCGTAATTGGTCGATATGATGCCCTTGGAGATGTCGAGGCCGGCGGGCTTCAGGGTTGCCGACACGGGGCTCGCATTGATGTCGAGGATGTGCACCGGCGTCCAGCCGAGGTCGGCGAGCTTCTTGATCGCCTGCGCCGCGAATTTCGGCGTCGAGGCATCATAGAACAGGTCGACGCCCATCGACTTCAGCTTCACCACCTGCGAATCGACGGTGGGATCGGTGACCTCGTAAGAGACCTCGCCGACGATCATGCTGGCGGCTTTGTCGCCGAGACCGCTTTTGAGGCCGGCAAGATAGTCGCGGCCCATGTCATCGTTCTGGTAGAGCACGCCGATCTTGGCGTTCGGATGCTCCTTGAGAATGTACTTTGCGTAGATCCGTCCCTCGGACACGTAATTGGGATTGTACGCCATGGTCCAGGGATAGTTTTGGGGATCGTTGAAGCGCGCCGCGCCAGTGGATGCCAGCAGTTGCGGCACCTTCTTGCCGTTGAGATATTTCTGCACGGCGGCGTTCGCCGCGGTGCCGATCAGCTGGAACGTAAAGAGGACTTCGTCGCCTTCAACGAGCTTGCGCACCTGTTCGACGGTCTTCGGCGGCGAATAGGCATCGTCATACTGGATCAGGTTGATCTTGCGGCCGTTGATGCCGCCCTGGTCGTTGATCATCTTGAAGTAGGCGGCCTGCGTCTTGCCGATATTGGCGTAGACGGAGTAGGCGCCGGAGAACGGCACGGTCTGGCCGATCTTGATCTCGGTGTCGCTCGCGCCGGTGTCGTATTTTTTCTGGGCGAAGGCTGGACTCAAGAAGGCTTGGCTGGCGGTGAACGCGAGGGCCGCCGTGGCAGCAATGAAGACTCTGCGATTGCTCATGTTGGGTTGTTCCTCCTGACGGAATTTTCCGGTCGACGGTCTCTTTCCCGTTGGTTGCAACGGTCGCCATCGCTGTTGAGGAGTGTGGAGGAAGGGCAGGCCGCGCGCAAGCATCGCGGCGCCGCGCTGTAACGCCTCGGGCTAGGCCAAGAGTCTTAGGTGAGCAGTCTTAGGTCAGGAACAATGCAACCAGCGCGACCGCGGCCGGCAGCGCCTGCACGATCAGGATGCGCGTGCTGACCGTCGCCGCGCCATAAGCGCCGGCCACGATCACGCAGAGCAGGAAGAACACCTTGATCTGGAACGCGAAGGCCGGATTGCTGTGGACGAGACCCCAGATCAGGCCGGCGGCGAGGAAGCCGTTATAGAGGCCCTGATTGGCGGCCAATACCTTCGTGATCTCGGCCTTTTCCGGTGTATTGCGGAATGTCTTCAGGCCAATCGGCTTGTCCCAGAGGAACATCTCCAGGATCAGGAAATAGGCGTGCAGTGCGGCGACGAGCGCCACCAGGATATTTGCGACCAGGTTCAAGTTGAGCTCCCCCAAAAGCGTCAGCTTTCGGGTGGACGGTAGCACGGCTTGCATGGCAAGTGCGAAGCCGTATTTCGATGCAATGGTGTCGCAATGGCAGCCCGATCAACCAGGACTCCTGAACGCTTCGGTCTCGATCGCCTCTCGACGCCGATCGGGATCGCGTTGCTCGTCACTGACGCCGACGGAGCGTTGCGCGCGCTCGATTGGGATGACTACGAGCACCGCATGCGCGAGTTGCTGCGCCTGCATCATGGCGCGGTCGATCTCAGCGATAAAGCGGCGCCAGCCGCGATGAAGACCGCGCTGTCGGCCTATTTTGAAGGCGATGTCGGTCAGCTCTCACGGATCGAATGGCGCATCGCCGGCACGGCGTTCCAGCAGAAGGTCTGGACTGCGCTGGCGAAAATCCCGGTTGGCACCACGATGAGTTACGGGTCGCTCGCCGCGAAAATCGATATGCCGAAGGCCATCCGCGCCGTCGGCCATGCCAACGGCTCCAATCCGATCAGCGTGGTGCTGCCGTGCCATCGGCTGATCGGCGCCGACGGCTCGCTGGTGAAATATGGCGGCGGGCTGGAGCGCAAGCGCTGGCTGCTGCGGCACGAGGGCGTTGAGGTTTAGTCCCTCTGTCATTCCGGTGCGCCGCGCAGCGGAATGATGAGAGGCTCACGCCGCCGGCTGAACCGCCTTGTCGCCGGCCATCACGTGGGTCAGTGCGCTCTTGATCGCGGCCTGGCGGGTCGGGGCGTTGATCTGCGCGCCCAGGAGATCGGTGACGTAGAACACGTCGCGGGCACGCTCGCCGAAGGTCGCGACATGGGCCGAGGCGATGTTGAGGTTGAGCTTCGAGATCGCGGTGGTCAGCTCGTAGAGCAGGCCGGGACGGTCGAGGCCGGAGACCTCGATCACGGTGTAGCGATCGGACCATTGATTGTTGATGGTCACCTCAGGCTCGATCACGAAGGGCCGCACCTTGCTGCGCACGGTGCGCCGCGCCACCACTTCGGGCAGGCGCAGCTTGCCTTCCAGCACATCCTCGATCATCTCGCCGATGCGGGTGGCGCGCCGGCCCTCGTCCTCGTCGCGGTCGTATTCGCGCGAGATCGAGATGGTGTCGAGTGCGCGGCCATCGGTCGTGGTGTAGATTTGGGCGTCGACGATGTTGGCACCGGCCGAGGCGCAGGCGCCGGCGATGATCGAGAGCAGCCAGGGATGGTCGGCGGCGAAGATCGTGAGCTCGGTGACGCCGCGCACCTCGTCGAAGCCGACATTGATCGCGAGCTTGTGGCCGGCCTGTTCGCTCGATCGAACGAAACGCGCGTGACGAATCTTGCGTGGCAGCTCCACCTTGAGCCAATAAGCCGGATAGTGCCTGCTGACATAGGCGTCGAGCTCGTCCGCCGGCCATTCGGCGAAGGCGTGCCGGAATTCGGCGTAGGCGGCCGTGAGGCGCTTGCCGCGGTCGACTTCCGAGAAGCCGCCGGTCAGCACCGGTTCTGTCTCATAGTAGAGCGAACGCAATAGCTGCGCCTTCCAGCCGTTCCATACGCCCGGGCCGACGCCGCGAATATCCGCGGTGGTCAGGATCGTCAGCAGCTTCATCTGCTCGACCGACTGCACCACGGCTGCAAAATTCTCGATCGTCTTGCGGTCGGAGAGATCGCGCGACTGCGCGACCGTGGACATCGTCAGATGTTCCTCGATCAGCCAGGCCACGAGCTCGGTATCGGCGGCGCTGAAGCCGAGCCGCGGGCACAGGCGTCGCGCGACCTTGGCACCGGCGATCGAATGATCCTCCGGCCGCCCCTTGGCGATGTCGTGCAGCAGCGTCGTGATATAGATCACCGCGCGGTGCTCGGGTCGAATCTTGCGCATCAGGTCGCTGGCGAGCGTGAACTCATCGAGGCCGCCGCGCTCGATGTCCTGGAGAAAGCCGACGCAGCGGATCAGGTGCTCGTCGACGGTGTAGTGATGATACATGTTGAACTGCATCATCGAGACGATCTTGCCGAAGGCGCGGATGAAGTGACCGAGCACGCCGGTCTCGTTCATCCGCCGCAGCACGATCTCGGCATTGTCCGAGGTCAGGATCTCCATGAAGAGACGGTTGGCTTCGGGATTCTCGCGCATCTGCGCGTTGATCAGTCCCAGCGAACGCGTCACGTCGCGCATCGCATCCGGATGGAAGGCGAGGTTGTTCTTCTGCGCCAGGCGGAAGATGCGGATCAAATTGACCGGATCGTGCTTGAATATATCAGGCGCCGCGACGTTGATGCGGTTGTTGTCGACGATGAAGTCGTCGCTGTCAGGCACACGCCGCTTCACAGGCGTCGGGCGCAACCGCGCCATCATCCGGCTCAGGACTGGTGCGGGCTTGGCCTGCTGGTCTTCGAGCTTGGCGCAGAGGATGGCCGTGAGGTTGCCGACTTCCTTGGCGACCAGGAAGTAGTGCTTCATGAAACGCTCGACGTCCTGCATGCCGGGATGCGAGGTGTAGCCAAGCCTCACCGCGATCTCGCGCTGGAGGTCGAAGGACAGGCGCTCTTCGGGGCGATTGCAGTAGAAATGCAGATTGCAGCGCACCGACCAGAGGAAATCGGCGCAGCGGCGGAAGCTGCGATATTCCTGCGCGTCGAACACGCCGCGCTCGACCAACTCGTCGGTGTCGCGGACGCGATAGACATATTTCGCGATCCAGAACAGCGTGTGCAGGTCGCGTAGCGCGCCCTTGCCGTCCTTGACGTTGGGCTCGACCAGATAGCGCGACTGGCCGCCGCGGCGATGGCGTTCCTCGCGCTCGGCGAGCTTCGCGGTGACGAATTCGGATGCGGTGCCCTGCACCACTTCCTTGTCGAAGCGGGCAACCAGTTCGTCATAGAGCGGCTGGTCGCCGGTGAGGAACCTCGTCTCCAGGATCGCGGTGCGGATGGTCATGTCGCCGCGCGCCTGCCGGATCGATTCATCGACCGAGCGCGTGGCGTGGCCGACCTTCAGCCCCATGTCCCAGAGGCAATAGAGGATGGCTTCAGCCACCTGCTCGCCCCAGGCGGTCTGCTTGTAGGGTAGGATGAAAAGCAGATCGATGTCGGACTCGGGGGCCATCAGGCCGCGGCCATAGCCGCCCGTCGCCACCACCGCCATGCGCTCCGCGCCGCTTGGGATCGGCGAGCGATAAAGGTGACGGGTTGCGGCCGAATAGAGGATGCGGATGATCTCATCCTGCACGTGGCACAGCCGCTCGGCGCAGCGGCGGCCGTGGCGATCCTTCAGCAGGATCGCCTGCGCCGCGGCGCGTACCGCAAGCAACTCGGCCTTGAGCAGTTGCGCGGTTGCGGTGCGGAACGCGTCCTCGCGCCCCTGATGTTTTTCGGCAAGCGCATCGATCGCGGCGGTGATCCGCGCGGTGTCGAAGCGATCATCCACCTGTGGCTTGTGCTCGGTCGCAACGCTGTCCATGTCTCACCGGATATAAGAGGTGACAGGCGCTGTCATCAGCCATTCCATGGCAATAGTCGTTCCATGCTGGAAAAGACGGGCTTGAAGCAAAATTGTTCTCAGGCCGAGCGCTTTCAAGGGTGGGATTTTCTCGTTGACCTCTAGATATAACTCATTGAAAAACAATGAAATTTCTGAGGAGGCTGGGCATGACTGAGATGACACGACGTATTCTGCTGGCGGGAGCCGTTGCGCTCGCCGTGATCCCTGCGGCAAAGGCCGCGGATCCGCTCAAGGAAATCCGCATCGACTGGGCGACCTACAACCCGGTGTCGATGGTTCTGAAGCAGAAGGGTCTGCTGGAGAAGGAGTTCGCCAAGGACGGCATCACCATCACCTGGGTGCAGTCGGCCGGCTCCAACAAGGCGCTCGAATTCCTCAACGCCGGCTCGATCGACTTCGGCTCGACCGCGGGCTCGGCGGCGCTGGTTGCGCGCATCAACGGCAACCCGATCAAGTCGATCTATGTCTATTCGCGCCCCGAATGGACCGCGCTGGTGACGGGCAAGGATTCCAAGATTGCTGATGTCGCCGATCTCAAGGGCAAGCGCGTCGCGGTGACGCGCGGAACCGACCCGCACATCTTCCTGGTGCGCGCGCTGCTGGGCGCCGGCCTCACTGAAAAGGACATCACGCCGGTGCTGCTGCAGCACGCCGACGGCAAGACCGCTTTGATCCGCGGCGATGTCGATGCCTGGGCCGGTCTTGATCCGATGATGGCGCAGGCCGAGGTCGAGGAAGGCGCGAAGCTGTTCTACCGCAAGGCGGACGCCAACACCTGGGGCATCCTCAATGTGCGCGAGCAGTTCCTGAAGGACTATCCGGACGCCGCCCGCCGCGTGCTCGCGGTGTATGAAGAGGCGCGCAAATATTCGCTGGCAAACTACGACGAGCTGAAGAAGACCTTCATCGCGGTCACGAAACTGCCCGACGCCGTCGTCGACAAGCAGCTCAAGGAGCGCACCGAGCTCACCCACAGCCGCATCGGCGCGCCCCAGCGCGAGTCGATCCTAGCCGCGGGCCTCGCCCTGCAACAGGCGGGCGTCGTCGACGCCAAGGTCGACGTGAAGGCGACGCTGGATGCGCTGATCGACGACCAGGTCCCGCTGCCGGCGAATTAGGTTCGTGCGGAAAAGGCAGGTGAGCGCAACAAACTCCGCCGTCGTCCCGGGGCGCGAAGCGAACCCGGGACGACAGTCGGGCATGTAGCAACACTGTTGCATTCCGGCGTGAGACGCGCTTCCTACCGGCCATGATCTCCGACGCGCCAGTCCTGCAGCAATCCTCTGATACAGCCGAGAGCGCCGCCGCGCCCTCCAGGCTGTCGCGCTATGCGCGGCCGATGCTGGGGCTGCTGCTGCCGCTGATCCTGGCGCTCGGTTGGGAGTTCGTGGTCTGGCTCGGCTGGTCCAACGGACGGCTGGTGCCGCCGCCATCGCGGGTCTTTGCCACCATCGCCGACCTCGCCCGCTCCGGTGAGCTGGTTCGCCACATCGCCGCGACGCTGTGGCGGGTCGGGCTCGGCTTTGCGTTCGGTGTCATTGCCGGCACGCTGCTGGGCGCCATCTCCGGCTATTGGTCGCTGGCACGGCGGCTGCTCGATCCGACCGTGCAGGCGCTGCGCGCGATTCCGTCGCTGGCCTGGGTGCCGCTGTTCATTCTCTGGCTCGGCATCTTCGAGACGTCGAAGATCGTGCTGATCGCGGTTGGCGTGTTCTTCCCTGTCTATCTCGGCGTGATGGGTGCGATCCTCTCGGTCGATCGCAAGATCTTTGAAGTCGGCCGCGTGTTCCGGCTCTCCGGCCCGGCGATGATCCGCCGCATCCTGCTGCCCGCGGTGCTGCCGGCCTATGTCGTATCGCTGCGCGTCGGTCTCGGTCTTGGATGGATGTTCGTGGTCGCGGCCGAGCTGATCGGCGCCTCCGAAGGTCTCGGCTATCTCCTGCTGGATGGCCAGCAGCTCGGCAAGCCCGCGCAGATCATGGCTGCGATCGTGATCTTCGCCATCCTCGGCAAGCTCACCGATTGGCTGATCGAGGTTGCGGCCGCGCCGTTCCTGCGCTGGCAGGACGCCTTCGGGCGCGCGAAGGGAGCTTGACGATGCTGGCGCTCGACCGGATCAGCAAGACCTATCCCAACGGCGTGCATGCGCTGGCGCGCTTCTCTGCCGACATCAAGCAGGGCGAGATCCTCGCCATCATTGGCGGCTCCGGCTGCGGCAAGTCCACGCTCTTGCGCGCCATTGCCGGCCTCGACCGCGCCAGCTCCGGGACCGTGACGCTCGACAGCGAGGCGATCTCTTCGCCGCACGCCAAGATCGGCATCATCTTCCAGGAGCCGCGGCTGCTGCCCTGGCTCAGCGTCGCCGACAATATCGGTTTCGGCCTTGCCGATCTGCCCGCGGCCGAGCGGCGCGAGAAAGTGGCGCGCGCGCTCGCTCGCGTTGGCCTCGCCGACAAGGCGCAGGCCTGGCCGCGCGAGCTTTCCGGCGGACAGGCGCAGCGCGTCGCCATCGCGCGCGCACTTGTGCCGCAGCCCGAGGTGCTCCTGCTCGACGAGCCGTTCTCGGCGCTTGATGCGTTCACCCGCCGGGATCTGCAGGATCATCTGCTCGACCTCTGGGCCGATACGCGGCCCACGTTGATCCTCGTCACTCATGATGTCGACGAGGCCGTGGTTCTGGCCGACCGCGTGCTGGTGATGCGGCCACGGCCGGGCCGGCTGTTCGACCAGATCGAGATCAATCTGACCCGTCCGCGCGACCGCAATTCGCCGCTGTTCGAGAATTTCAAGCGAAGTGTGCTGACGTCACTCGATCGTTCGCTCGACCGCAGCGTGCCTGACCGTGACGCAACCCAGGGTCCCGGTCAGGCCATGTGGTGGTGACATCGTCGCTCTGAGCCGGTACATCGAGGGGCAATTTTCCCGGGAGAGAACAAGATGGACGCCGCAGAACTGCGCCAGATGCAGGCCCCGATCAAGGAACGCTACAAGACCGATCCCAAGACCGCGATGATCACGCTGAAGGCCAAGGGCTCGACTGACAGCGAAGGCATCGCCTGCAAGGTCGAGACCGGCCGCGCCATCGCGATGGCTGGCCTGCATCCGGCCACTGGCGGCTCCGGCCTCGAACTCTGCTCCGGCGACATGCTGCTCGAAGCACTGGTCGCCTGTGCTGGTGTCACGCTGAAATCGGTTGCGACCGCGATCGAGGTGCCGCTCAAGACCGGCAACGTCTATGCCGAAGGCGATCTCGACTTCCGCGGCACGCTCGGCGTCGACAAGGAGACCCCGGTCGGATTCGCCGAGATCCGCCTGCGCTTTGAGGTCGACACGTCAGCGCCGCAGGACAAGCTCGATCTCCTGCTCAAGCTCACCGAGCGCTATTGCGTGGTCTATCAGACCATCAAGAACGGCCCGAAAGTTTCGGTGTCGATGCAGCGGATGTAGACTTGCGCCGGGACGACAGATTGTATGCCCCCGGAACTCTCCTACATCCTCTTCCTCCTCCTGCGCATGGCGGTTGCGGCCGCGTTCGTGGTGTCAGCGTCTGTGATCACCGAGCGCTCCGGCCCGGTGATCGGCGCACTGGTAGCGACGCTGCCGATTTCGGCGGGGCCTTCCTACGTCTTCCTCGCAATTGACCATGACGCTGCTTTCATTGCGCAGGGTGCGCTATCGAGCCTTCCGGTCAACGCCGCGACGATCTTTCTCGGTCTGACCTATGTCGTGCTGGCGCAGCGGCACAGCTTTGCCGTGAGCGTCGGAAGCGCGGTCGGGGTGTGGATTGTGCTGGCGTCCATCATCCGTCTGTTCGACTGGACCCTGACGGCTGGGCTCGCGGTCAATTTGGTGGCCTTCGGCATCTGCATTCCGCTGCTCGCAAAGTACCGCCATGTGAAGATGCCGCTGGTGACGCGCCGCTGGTACGACATTCCGTTCCGCGCCGCGCTGGTCGCGACACTCGTTGCGATCGTCGTCTCCACCTCGGGCTGGGTCGGCCCGCGCGTTTCCGGCGTCATCGCGCTCTATCCGATCGTGTTCACCAGCATGATGGTGATCCTGCATCCACGCATCGGCGGTCCGCCAACGGCGGCTGTGCTCGCCAATTCCGCCTGGGGGCTGCTCGGATTCGGCATGGCGATCGCGGTGCTGCATGTCGGCGCCGCCAATTTTGGCTCGGTGGCCGGTCTCAGCCTCGCGCTGACGACCTGTGTCGTGTGGAACCTGACGCTGTGGTGGAACGGACGGCGGAACAAGGCAGCGCATTAGCCGCGCCGGGTGAGGTCCGCGCAGCGTGCGACCTCAACCCTGCGGCAGGATAGATAGTTACCGGGGCCCGCAGCTCCGCTAAACTGGCAGCAGAGCAAGATCGAGGCGTGCGGTGGAGGGATTGTACAAGGTCGAATACGACATCAACTCCGGCTCCGGCCGCAGCGTGTTGTATGCGCATGCCGGGAAAATGCTTGGCGGCAACACGGCCTTCGCTCACTTCGGCACCTACGAGGATGTGGATGGCGAAATCGTCGCCAGGCTTAGGACGAAGCGCCACAGTCGGTCGCCGCAGCGCCGGTCGCTGGTCAGCGCCGACGCCGTCACACTCAGCATTCGCGGGCGATCGCAGGGGATGCTCTACCTCTTTGAGGGCGCTGTGGTCGAGGACGCCTCGGAGTTTCGTGCCGTGATGACGCCGCTCAGTGACGAGGACGTTCCACCGCCTGGTGCTGTCGGCGAGGGCGGCATCGTCAGCGGACTCTATTCGATCGACATCCGGATGCTGGATGGAATCGCCGGCGGCCAGACCGGCGTGATGCTGCTGCGCGACGGCCGTATCCTCGGCGGCGATGCCTTCTTCTATTATCTCGGTGCCTATTCTACGGCGAACGGTCGCTGGAAGGGCGAATTCGTCAATCAGGAACACACGCCGGCGAAGAGCGAGCATCCCTTGTTTGGCGGCTATGAGGTGGGCATCGGTTTCTCCGGCCGTTGCGATGGCAACGGCGCCGAAATCGAAGCGACGGCGCTCGTCGGCAAGCGCAGCATCCGCTTCGCGGCCACATTGAAACTGATCGAGCCGTTCGCCGGGGCGGGCCGCTGACCGCCCGCGCAGTCACTGCTTCGGCAGCTTGGCCTTCAGCGCATACAGTGCATCCAGCGCTTCGCGCGGCGACATCTCGTCGGGGTGCAGCGCCTTCACCGCGTCCATCAAGATCTCGGCCTCGCTCGGCGGCGCGGCTTCGGCGGCGGCGCGTGAGGGGACGGCGAAGAGAGGGAGATCGTCGGCGAGCGCGCGGGCGGTCTGGCCGCGGTCCTGCGCTTCGAGTTTCGCCAGCACCGATTTGGCGCGATTGATCACGGCCGGCGGAAGACCTGCGAGTTTTGCCACCTGGATGCCGTAGGAGCGGTCGGCTGAGCCCGGCAGCACCTCGTGCAGGAACACGACATTGCCCTGCCACTCTTTCACGCGCACCGTCGCGTTGAACATGCGCGGCAGCTTGGCCGAGAGCGCGGTCAGCTCGTGATAATGCGTGGCGAACAGCGTGCGGCAGCGGTTGCTCTCGTGCAGATGCTCGATCGCGGCCCAGGCGATCGAGAGGCCGTCGAAGGTCGCGGTGCCGCGGCCGATCTCGTCGAGGATCACCAGTGCGCGCTCGCCCGCCTGGTTGAGGATCGCTGCGGTCTCGACCATTTCCACCATGAAGGTGGATCGGCCGCGGGCGAGATCGTCGGCGGCGCCGACGCGCGAGAACAGGCGATCGACGATGCCGATCCGCGCCCGCGTGGCCGGCACGAAACTTCCGATCTGCGCCAGCAGCGCAATCAGCGCGTTCTGGCGCAGGAAGGTCGATTTGCCGGCCATGTTCGGGCCGGTGAGCAGCCAGAGCTGGCCGGATTTTTGCGCAGGGCCCGGCGAGAGGTCGCAGGCATTGGCGATGAACGGCTCGCCATTACGCTTCAAGGCCTGCTCGACCACGGGATGGCGGCCGGCCTCGATCGCGAAGCCGAGCGAGTCGTCCACATCAGGCCGCACATAATTGTCATCGACCGCGAGCTTGGCGAGCGATGTCGCGACATCGAGCAATGCGAAACCCTGCGCCGCCGCGCGCAGATCGTCGCTGATCTCGAGTGCCTTGGCGCAGAGCCGCTCGAAAATCTCGAGCTCGAGGCCGAGCGCGCGATCACCGGCGTTCGCAATCTTGGCTTCGATCTCGCCGAGTTCCGACGTGGTGAAGCGCACCTGTCCCGCCAGCGTCTGGCGATGGATGAAGGTCGCGTTCAGCGGTGCCGACATCAGCTTGTCGCCGTGCTGCGCGGTGACTTCGACGAAATAGCCGAGCACGTTGTTGTGCCGGATCTTGAGGCCCTTGACG
>Ga0105240_10009400_pt1 | contig 13843 bp, 13 predicted proteins | sample KBSC54metaG_FD_80426 | JGI IMG/M metagenome (GOLD analysis project Ga0105240, IMG submission 80426) | Corn rhizosphere microbial communities from Kellogg Biological Station, Michigan, USA - KBS C5-4 metaG | ecosystem: Host-associated > Plants > Roots > Rhizosphere > Soil | place: Michigan, USA... | reverse complement strand
GAATGCCGTATTTGATGGCGTTGTGGCGAACGGCGGATTTTGTCTCGGGCGTGGCAGGTCCGGTGGACAGGAGCGCATTGGCGCGATTGGCGGTTATCTGGGCCGGTGAAGCCATATGTTTGGTCTCTCTTTCTCTCAGACAACTCCAATCTAGCTGGCGAGCGGGCTGGACTCCGAAATTCAGATCTGGAAGTCCTTGATTCCGTTCGGAAAAAGTTTCGGTGGAACTCGTCAACGCCGAAAGCGGGCGGAAACTGGGGGGCCGGGGCTTTTAGTTAAGTTAGTTAAGTCAGGGAAGGCCGGCCGAGCGGGCGCTCGGCTTACCGGCGGCAAAGACCGCCGGCGTTACCGGGAGACATCGACCGCAAAGCGGTTTAGTTCAACGCTAATTTTTAGTCGGCCGTTCGACGCGGTCGATCACGAGAAACTCACGCGAGCCCTTTGCCGGTTCGAGTCTCAGGCCGAGTTGCTCCTGGAGCGCGGCGAAGATGGAGGGGCCGGCGTCGTCGGACTTGGGCGCGGCGGCGGAAGGATCCATGTCGTGGAAGAACGGCGTGTCGGTGCCGGGCATGAACTCCACGTGGAAGTCGAACATCCCCGCGATGCCCGTCTTGTTGATGACGGGGCGGCTCACCGCGACTGCCAACAGTTTGGCGAAATTGTCGAAGGTGGTGCCCTGCGCGTCGACGGTCCGGAGAGCCGGAGTCTTGCCATTGCGGAAAAAGTACATGCAAGGGGTCTGTCCCTCTGGTAAGGGCCGCATGGGCGTATTCGGATCGCGCGGTGTACACGTCCCCGGCTGAAACGGCTTCACCTTGGGGCCATTCTTCGCCGCGGTCATATCGTAGACCGGCGCCTCTTTGGCTTCGCGGCGGATGCGCAAATGGAAGCGGTCCTCCAACAGCTCCTGCATCATGACGCTGCGCATTACGCCGATGCCCGGGCTGCCTTCGGCCTTGGCGTCGATCACGTACATGTCCGAGCGAATCCATGCGGGTCCGCCTTCCAGAGGCGGCCGGTTCAAGCGGCCGCCGTTACGATTCTCGTAGCCGTCCTTGAAGACCACGTAGGCATCCTGGATGAGGTCTTCGAGCGTGCCGCAGACGTGGACACGGGCGGGCGATGCGGGTCCGGGGCCGCCGCCGCCGGACTTCTTTTGGAGGCCGCTGGTTCGCGGCGCGCTGCCCGGTTCACCACAATCGTTGCTCAGCTTGATGGATGCCACTTCGAATTTGGGCCGCGCTTGCTGCGCCTTGCCAGGCCTTACGTTCAGGGTGCCGACCACGACGGGAAACGCCAGCGCCGCTGCTGCCGCGAGCGCGAGCGCCGCCTTGCGTCCGGAATTCAACCGCAGCACGGAACGGTTGGACAGGATCGCCTCAATCCTTTTTCTGACATCGGACCCCGTCACGCCGGAGACGCATGCCAGCGGCGATTCCACGTACATGCGACAGACATTGAGGATGCCTTCGGCATACACTCGCGGCTCGCTGCCGAGGCGAAGCACTTCTTCATCGCAGGCGCGCTCGCGTTCGTCGACCAGGCGCGCGCCGATCCACCAGACCAGCGGATGAAACCAAAAGACCGCTTCCACGGCCATGTGGATCGCGGCATAAAGATTGTCGCGGCGGCGGATGTGGCAGAGCTCATGCCGCAGAACCGCATTCAGTTGCGCGGGTGTTAGTTGTTCGGCCATGCCCGCGGGCAACAGCAGAATGGAGCGCCATAGCCCGACGACTCCCGGCTCCAGGATGCCAGGCAGAGACCGCGCCTCGATATCCGCGGCCAATTCGATCCGGCTGCTTGCGCGAACGGCGCGCCGGATTTGCAGCCAGTCGCGCAGTCGCATCAACGCGATGCCCGTCAATCCGCAGCCCCAGATAGCGAAAGCGGCGATGGGCAGCCAATCGACGACGGCAGGTCTCGGCGGCGGCGCCGGCGTGAGGTCGGGAAGCGGCACGGCCAGTTCGGTGATCGCGATGGCAACCGCGGCGGGAGCGCGCTGGGGCGTTGTGGGCGCCCAGTCGAAGCGACTGCCGAAACTGATCAGCAGCGCGAAGGGTACGAAGAATTTCAGCGACGCGCTGAACCACAACCAAAACCGGACGTTGGCGCGATTCCTGCGGAACGCGATGGTCAGCAGCGCCGCCGCGATGGCAAAGAACGTCGATTGCCACAGGTGATTCGCCAGGTCGCGCATCATTTCTTATCGCCCTCCAGATTGCGGATGGTCTTCTCGAGTTCGCGAACGTCGTCGAGTGTTAGTTTGCCGGCTTCGGCGAGTTGCGCCATCATGGGCTGCGCGCGGCCGCCGAAAAAGCTGAGGATCTCGTCGAGCACGCGGTGGCGCGTGATATCGCGGGCCACCAGCGGCTCGAAAATATGGGCATTGCCGATCTTGCGGGTGCGGCGTAGCGCCTTCTTGGATTCCAGCCGGTAGACCGTGGTCTGGATGGTTGTGTACGCCGGACGAGGTTTCGGGAAGGCCTCCCGAATCTCGCGGATGGACGCCTTGCCGTGCGCCCAGAGCGTTTCCAGAATCTGCAGTTCCAGGCGGCTGAACTGGTGCTTACCCATGTTGTCCTAGAATCTACTACGTTGTAGTAGGAAGCGCAAGAGTTTTCTAACGGGAGATCTCGCCGACGCGGCGCAGGAACGGGGCGATTGTCAGTCCTTGCACAAAGATCGAAAAGGCCACGACTGCGAAGCTGACGGCGGTGACCTGCTCGCGTCCGGGCATGTCGTTCGGCAGACCGAGTGCGAGGGCCAGAGCGAGAGCGCCACGGAGTCCGCCCCAGAACAGGACGTGCTGCTGGCGTGCGGAGACTTGCAGCGACGATCGGGCGAACAGCAGGCAGCACGGGTAAATGGCGACGGCGCGGCCGAGCGTGACCAGGGTGACGGCGATGAGCGCGGGAATCCAGACAGGCCCAAAATTTTGGCGCGCCTCACGCATTCCAATCAGCAGGAAGACGAACGAATTCGCTACGAAGGCGGCATATTCCCAGAACGCCTGCACCGCGACTTTGCCTTGGGGCGATATGGTTCCGCCGCCTTTGTAATTGCCCATCACGAGCCCCGCGGCGATGGTAGCGAGAACGCCCGACATGCCGAAATGCTCGGCGAGCAGGAACGAGCCGTAGGCAGCGACCGTGGTGAAGGTGATCTCGACGAGGTGGTCGTTGGTGCGGCCGGTCAGCACGAGCGCTGCCAAGGCAACGATGATGCCGCAGACGATGCCGCCGCCAATCATCTTGACCAGCATGCCCGCCACTTCAGGTGTCGAGAATTGCGCGCCGGAGGCTGTCGCGACCACGACCGAAAATGCCACGGCGGCGGTGCCATCGTTGAAGAGGCTCTCGGTTTCGATCAACAGCAGGGTGCGGCCATGCGCTTTGGCTTCCTTGAATGTGGCGATCACCGATACGGGGTCGGTGGCGGCGATGAGTGCGCCGAATACCATTGCGGCGGTCCATGGCCAGCCGGCCAGATAGCGCATGCCGAGTGCGGTGACGCATCCCGACAGCACGACCCCGAGCGTCGCCAGGACGACGATCACCGGGATATTGCGCCGCAAATGGGGCCACGAAAGATAGAAGGCAGCTTCGAACAGCAGCGGCGGCAGCAGCACTGTGAAGATGAGGTTCTTCGTGAGCTCGACTTGCGGCGCGAAGGGCGCGAAGGTCAGCAGAATGCCCGCAGTGACGAGTCCTACGCTGTAAGGCAGGCGAAGGCGGCGGCTCAGCATGGCGACGACGGCCGCCGTGAGCAGCAGGAGTCCGCTGTTCTGGAGATCGAGTTCCACTACCGGAGCGCCGCCGCCAATTCCGCCTGGAACTCCACTACCGGGGTGACCAGCAAGTTGGCCGGCTGGCCCCACTTTACACCGGGCGGATAGAGCAGCGCGGTATCCCACACCACGTCTTTCATGCGAAAGCCTATTTCTTCTACTCCGGCCAAGTCCGGCAATTTCGGCGCTCCGCCGTAGATGGCGGACAGGCCGCGGTCAGGATCCCGGAAGTGCTCGACGCGAGGATCGGCCACATCGCCGGTGAGCGTCTGGGACGGCGTTCCCCAGCCGGTTTCGAGGACCGGCTCCCAGATGACTAAGACGCGCAGGTCCGGGCGCGCGAGCAGGCTGGCCACAGAGGCGAGGGCGGCTCCGACTGCCCGGCTATCACGCGTTTGGCGCATCCACATGAATCGTACCGCGACGGCTGGGCGGAAAGCGGGGTTGGGGGTTGGGTTGGTTTAGTGGCGCTCGCTGCGCTCGCGCGGAACGTGAAGCGGCCGAGTTGGCGGGGCCGGCGAAATATACCCTCTAGACGGTAGTTACCCGGGATGGGGTGGGCGCGCCCTACTATTTGCAAGCCGGAAGCGCTTGCAAAATCAAACCAAAAGCAAAGAAACAGGAGAACTTACGATGAAAAACTTTCTGACCGTTACCGCTCTGGCAATCGCCAGCCTCTCGATCGGCGTTGCCAGCACGAAGAGCTATGAGATCGTCCTGAGCACGCCCACTGTCGCCGGACAGACACAGCTCGCGGCCGGACATTACCGCGTCCACGTGAATGGCAACACTGCCCAGTTCGTCAACATCGAAAGCAACAAGTCCGTCGCTGTCCCGGTGAAGATCGAAAACACGCCGGCGAAGGCCGCCCAGACTTCCGTCGAGACGAAAGAAACCAACGGCGTCACCTCGCTCCAGTCGATCGAACTGCGCGACACCAGCACCAAGCTCGGCTTCTAGCGATCGCCTCGTTCGTTACTCCTGCCGCAGCGCTCTGAGCGGGTCAATCCGAATGGCCCGCCGAGCCGGCACCCGGCGACCACTGCGGCTCCCAGCCCCAGCGTGGTCCCGCAGGCGATCAGAATGAGCGCGCGGCGCGCGACAATCCCCAAGACATCAGCCTGACCCGCACCAATCGCCATGCGAATTCCGATCTCGCGGGTTCGCCGCGATACGGCGTAAGCCATGGTCCCGTAGATTCCGGTGGCCGCAAGAATGGCCGCCAGTAGGCCGAACGCGCCCAGCGCTCCGGCCGCCAGCCGCGCGGGAAAGAGGGCCAAGTCGAGTTGCTGCACGAGCGTCCCCACATCCATATAGCGCCACGGCCGGATCCAGGCCCCTGACTGCCTGGCGGAGTTCACCGAGCACGTCGGCAGCGCTGCCTTGGGTGCGGGCGATGAGCGACACGTTCGGGCTGTAAAAGATTTCGAGCGGCATCCACATCGCAGGCTTCTGCACTTCCGTCAACGAAAAATACCTGCCGTCTTCCGCCAGGCCCACGATCTCGATTGGCTTGCCGTAGGGTTTGATGCGGAAGCGCTTGCCGAGGGGATCGTCATCACGCATCACCTGGTGTGCGAAGGCGCGGTTGACCACGGCCACGCGGGTGGCCTCCTTACTGTCGCGTGAATCGAACTCGCGGCCTTTCAGGACGTGGGTCTGCATGGTGCGGAAGTAATCCGGGGTGACGGAATAGTCGTAAGCAATATGGGCTTCGGTGACCTTGCCGATGGTCCTGCCTTCCGGGAAGATCGATGATGAACTGGCGTTCAACTGGAGCGGCAGGAAGTCCACCAGCGCCGCCGACACCGCCGGCCATCGCAACGACGAGGCTTTCGGTCAGGAGTTGGCGGATGAGGTGGCCGAACAGGATTGGGGGCCGGGGTTTAGAGGCCGCCATTGCAAATATACCCTGTGGACGGTAGTTACCCGGCGGTAGGCCTCCGCGCCTCTACAATTGCGAGCCAAAAGCGCTTGCAAAATCACACAAACAAAAGAGGAGAACAAACCATGAAAAACATTCTGACCGTTACCGCCCTGGCCCTGGCCAGCCTGACCATCGCCGCCGCCGGCACGAAGAGCTACGAGATCGTTTTGGACGGCAACACCGTGGCCGGCAAGACCACGCTGAGCGCCGGACACTACCGCGTTAAGGCGAGCGGCGACGTCGCCCAGTTCTACAACGTCGACAGCGGCCGCACCACAAGCGTCCCGGTAAAGATGGAGACCACCGCGAATAAGAGCGAGGTCACCGCCGTCGAGACGAAGAGCGAAAACGGCGTGTCCCAGATGCAGGCCATCGAACTCCGCGATTCGAACACGAAGCTCGAGTTCTAACCGCCCCTCGGTTAGTTCTCCTCCCCGGGCAGGCGATCCCCCATCGCCTGCCCATGTGTCTAATAACATCGTGCGATGCGAGTCTTCGCACTCCTCCTCACCTCCATTCTTCTGTTCGCGCAAGCGCCTTCTCGATTGCAGCCGGGCTACGATTCGATCACTCCCGAAAAGCTGAAAGCCGACCTGACATTCCTGTCGTCGGACGCGATGGAAGGCCGCCGGTCGCTGGAGCGGGGCGATGAAGCCGCGGTCCAGTGGATCGCGAGCGAATTTGCGAAAGCCGGGTTGAAACCAGCCAGCGGCGATTCCTACCTGCAGCCCGTTCCCCTCATCGAATATCAAATGGATCGCGCCCAGACGGCGCTGGTGTTGCGACATGGCGGACAGACGGAAACCTTCCACGCGCCGGAAGCTACCGGCACATTCTCGAACGAAACGACAGTATCCGGTCCGGTAGTCTTCGCGGGCTTCGGCATCACCGCTCCCGAGTTGGGCTACGACGATTACGCGGGGATCGACGCCAAGGGCAAGGTCGTGCTGATCTTCAATCACGAGCCGCAGGAGAACGACGCTGCGTCCATATTCAATGGCAAGGGCAATAGTCGTTACGCGAATAACTATACGAAGGTGCTGAACGCGCAGCGGCATGGGGCGATCGCGGTCATGACGATGGCCGATCCGAATCACGCGCCTGCCGCGCAGGGTGCAGGCGGCGGACGCGGAGGCCGGGGGCAGCAGCAGAATCTTCGTCCGCGCATTCCGCCGGAAGCTTTGGCCGAGGGCGGCACGGCCATTCCCACTTTCGCCTTGTCGTCGGCCGTGGCGGGGAAACTCTTCGCGGCGGCATCGAAATCAGCGAAAGATGTGCTGTCGGCGATCGATGCGAAACCCGCACCGGCGTCGTTCGACGTGCCCGATACGCGGGTGGAACTCCACACCGTGGTGGCGGATCGCAAGCGCGCCAACTCGTACAACGTGGCCGGACTGCTGGAGGGCAGCGATTCGCGACTGAAGGCGGAAACGATCGTGTTCAGCGCGCACCACGATCACGACGGAGTGGGCCCGGCGGGGATCATGCACGGCGCGGACGATAACGGGTCGGGCACGGTCGGCATCGTGGCGCTGGCGCATGCGTATGGGATGAATCCGGTGAAGCCGAAACGTTCGCTGCTGTTCGTGGTTTTCGCGGCTGAGGAGCGCGGACTGCTGGGCGCGCATTACTATGTGGCGCATCCGCTGCGGCCGCTGGAAACGACGCGCGCGGAAATCAACTTCGACATGATCGGGCGGAACGAATCGCCGGTGAATCCCGATGTGCCGTCGCCCGAGATCCCGGCGGATACATCGAATGAACTGGGGCTGATTGGCACGCACTACAGTCCGGATTATCGGGAGACGGTGGAGCGGAACAATAAGGTGGTCGGGCTGAATCTGACCTACAAGTGGGATCACGATTCGGCGCAGCAGGTGTTGTTCCGGAGCGATCAGTATCCTTTCCTGATGCACGATATTCCGGCGGTGTGGTGGTTCACCGGATTTCATCCCGATTATCACCAGATCACGGACACGGTGGAGAAGATCAACTTTCAGAAGATGGCGAAGATTCTGAAGCTGGCGTATTTGTCGGGATTCGAGTTCGCGGAGGAGCAGAACACTCCGCGGCTGCAGGGTCGAGCGATGGGGAAGTAAGGAGTCAGAAGTCGGGAGTCAGGAGTCAGAAGATTAGTGGCCGCTCGCTGCGCTCGCGGTGGGCGGGCTAAGCGTGCTCCAGGGATTCGCCATACAATAGCTGCATGCGATTTTCGCTTGCACTGACGATTACGATTGGGGCGTGGGCACAGGCGCCCGTGGCTCCGACTCCTCCGCCGCTGCGACAGGTGGCGCAATTGATCAACGACTTCGGCAATACGGCGCGGTATGCGGCCGATAATGCCAAGGTTCAGGCGCCGGCCGCGAGTGAAGAGCGCGTGGTGTTCATGGGCGATTCGATTACCGACGGCTGGGGTCGCGGGCAGCATCCGGTGCCGTTTTTCCCGGGCAAACCTTACATCAATCGCGGGATCAGCGGACAGACGAGCGCGCAGATGCTGCTGCGGTTTTATCCGGACGTGATCGCGCTGAAGCCGAAGGCCGTGCTGATTCTGGCCGGGACCAACGATATCGGCGGCAATCTGGGTCCGGTGTCGATCGAGTCGATCGAGCAGAATCTGATGGCAATGTCGGACATGGCGCGCGCCAACAATATCAAAGTGATTATCGCCAGCCTGACTCCGGTGTGCGACTATCACCGTCCGCAGACGGCGCAACGTCCGCCCGAGAAGATCAACGCGTTGAACCAGTGGATCCGCGAGTACACGGCGAAGAACGGCTTCACATACCTGGACTACTTCACGCCGACGGCGGACGAGAAGGGCTTCTTCAAGGCCGAGATCACGGACGATGGGCTGCATCCCAACGCGAAGGGCTACGAGATCATGGCTCCGGCGGCGCAGAAGGCGATCGACCAGACATTCGGGAGATAACGATGAAAAGCGAAGAGAATCGCCGCCGGAGTTTCTTACGGCGGATGCTGACGTTTGGCGGTGTTGCCGCCGCGGCGCCCGTTGCGGCGCAGGCGCAGGGCGGGAATGGCGGCGCGCCGTCGGAACTGGCTCTGCCGGCATATGTGCGCGCGCAGAATTATAAGTCGCTGAAGCAATCCAGCGCGGATACGACGGGCGGCAATGGCGACTCGTGGCGGATTCCGGCGGGCGCGACAAAGGAATTGTTTCAGGCCGAGGGGCCGGGCGTGATCAGCCATATCTGGTTCACGATCGCGGCGCAGGGCGGCGATCATTTGAAGGAACTGGTGCTGCGCGGGTACTGGGACGGTAACGCCAAGCCCAGTGTAGAAGCGCCGATCGGCGATTTCTTCGGGCTGAATCTGAATTCGTATTTCATTTACGAATCGAAGTACCTGGCATGTTCGCCGGGAAAATCGCTGAACTGCTATTTCGCGATGCCGTACCGGCGGTCGGCGCGGTTTACGGTGACGAATGAGGGCAAGCGCGATGTGAACGCGTTCTACTCGAACATCGATTACATGACGGTGCCGCGACTGCCCGACGACGTCCTTTACTTCCACGCGCAGTACCGGCAGGCGGCGCCATGCGTGCCGGTGACGGGCGATGCCGCGAAGTTGAATCTGGACGGCAGCAAGAATTATGTGTACTGCGAGACGCGGGGGCGCGGCCATCTGATGGGCGTCACACTTGGCGTGCTGCAGAACGCGAACGGCTGGTGGGGCGAAGGCGACGATATGATTTTCGTCGACGACGAGAAGAAGCCGGTGATCAACGGCACGGGGTCGGAAGACTATTTCCTGGGGAGTTGGGATTTCGGCGGGCGCGATGGCGCGGTGCCGTTCGCGCATGCCATGTACGGCGCGCCGCTGATCGTGGCGGCGGAGCGGACGGGCGGGCGGTATTGCTGCTACCGGTGGCACGGCGACAATCCGGTGACGTATCAGCGGTACATGAAGCACACGATGGAGCACGGGCACGGCAACGATCGCGGGGACAACTTCTTTTCGGTGGGCTACTGGTATCAGGCGACGCCGTTCACCGATTTCCCGGAGATGCCGCCGGTGGCGTCGAGAATTCCGAATGTGAAGACTGCCTAAATGAAAACAGCGCTATTGCTCACCCTGGCGGCGGCTTCCTTCGCGCAGGCGCCGTATAACGAGAAAGCCACGTACGCGCGCAGCCGCGACTTCGACCTGCAGCATCTGAAGCTGGACCTGTCGTTCGACCTGGATGCGCGCAAGATCATGGGGACGGCCATGCTGCGGATGTCGCCGCTGGCGGGCGATCTTCGCGAACTGACGCTCGACAGCGGGGCTTTGAATATCGAGAGCGTCACGGTGGGCGGTCGCAAGTTGGAGTTCCACTCGGCGGGCGAGCAGTTGATCGTCACGCTGGACAAGCAGTACGCGGCGGGGGCGCCGGTGGACTTCGTGATTCGCTATAACGCGCAGCCCAAGCGCGGGCTTTTTTTCGTCTTCCCCGACAAGTATCATCCCGACCGGCCGAAGCAGATCTGGGCGAACGGCGATACGGCGGGCGGCAACAATCGCTTCTGGTTCCCCTGCTACGACTTTCCGAATGACAAGACGACAACCGAGATGTCGGTGACGGTGCCGGCGGGATGGCAGGTGTTGTCGAATGGCAAGCTGGCGGGCGTCGATAAGAATACTTTTCATTGGGTGCAGGACAAGCCGATGTCCACGTACCTGATCTCGCTGGTGGCCGGCGAGTTCGAGAAGGGGCAGGACAAGTGGATAGTGCCGGTGGAATATTACGTGCCGCGCGGCAAGTCCGGCGATATTCCGCGGACGTTCGGACGCACAGTGGACATGCTCCAGTTCTTCTCGGACAGGATCGCGCCGTATCCATGGGCCAAGTACGCGCAGGGGATGGTCGACACGTTCGGCGGCGGAATGGAGAATACCAGCGCGACGACGGAAGGCGCGTCGGCGATTCTGGACCCGCGGGATGACGAAGTCCGGAAGGCGGGGACCGACAGTCTGATCGCGCACGAGATGGCGCACCAGTGGTTCGGCGATCTGGTGACGTGCGCGGATTGGCGGCACACGTGGTTGAACGAAGGCTTCGCGACGTACTTCGAAGCGCTGTGGGAAGAGCATGCTTACGGGCGCGACGTGTTCGACTGGAAGGAACTGCAGGCCGGGCGCGGGATGGTGGCGGGGACGCCGGGTACCGTGTCGGTGGTGCCGAAGACGGATACCGACCCGGACGGCGCGTACGGACTGATCTACAACAAAGGCGGCTGGACGCTGCATATGCTGCGCGGGCAGTTGGGTGACGCGCGCTTCTGGAAAGCGATCCAGTATTACGCGAAGAAATTCAGCTATCAGAACGCCACAACGAGCGACTTTGTGGAGGCGGTGAGCGAGTCCACGGGGCGCGACGTGGAGTGGTTGTTCGATCAGTACGTGTATCGTCCTGGATTTCCGGAGTTCGATCTCACGTGGGATTACGATGGCACGAAACAGATGCTGCACGGGACGCTGAAGCAGAATAAAGACCGGCTGTTCCGGGTGCCGCTCGAGATCGAAGCGCTGGGCGATCACGGGTCGCAGACGTTTGTACTGGCGACGAATGGAGAATCGCAGGAGTTCTTTTTCAGCTTGAAGGAGCGGCCGGAGGTGGTGCTGCTCGACCCTCGGGACATCCTGCTGAAGCGCGCGACGTACCATCAGGACGCGGCGCAGTGGATCTGGCAGTTGGAACATGCGCCGAGCGCGCTGAATCGCGAGGAGGCGGCATGGCGGCTATCGGCATTCAGCACGGATGCGACGGTGGCGGGACTGTCGAAGGCGGGGACGGGCGATGCTTTCTACGGCGTGCGCGTGGAAGCGGCGGGGTCGCTGGGGCGGATCCATACGGAGGCGACGCGGACGGCGCTGATGAAGATGCTGGCGGATAACAATGTCGAGGCGAGGGCGGCGGCGGCGAATGCTCTGGGCGCGGTTCCGAAAAGCGCGGAGTTGATCGACAAGTTGCTGGAGATGGCGCGAACGGATGCGAGCTTCACCGTGAGGCGAGCGGCGCTGATGGGCGCGATGCGGCTGAAGCCGGAGCATGCGCTGGATCTGTTGAAGCCTTTTCTGACGATGGATTCGCCGCATGCGGAGATGCAGGCGGCCGGGATTTCGGCGATACAGCTACTCGGTGACGAGAGCGCGGTGGCGACGCTGCTGGAATTCAGCCAGAGTCACGAGGATCGGATCCGGCAGGCAGCGTATTCGGCCTTGGCGGTGATGGGAAAGAATAACAAGGCCGTAACGAACCGGCTGTTGGAAGCCCTGGAGTATGAGCAGGACCGTCCGGCCGCGATTCTGTGTATGCGATTGCGCGGTGAAACGGCGGCGCTCCCGCTGCTCGACCGGATCGCCGGATCCGACGCGCTGCCGAGCGTGGTTCGTTCGGCACGGAGCGCGGCGGAGGCGATCCGAAAGAAATAAAAACCTGGCAGGCTCAAGCGCCTGCCCCACGCAAACCGCTACTCGCTGAAGTCGAGTTGGGTGTTGGAGCCGCCGAGTTCGATGGTCTGGATTTTGTCGGTGCCGCTCGATTTGTTAGTGTCAACCGCGGTGTTTTGGAACTTCTGCGGGGCCTCTTTGACCTTCACGGGAACCACAAAGCTCTTGGCGGTCTGCGTGTCGGTGAAGCGGGCAGTGGTGCCTTCGAGCTTCACTTTATACTCGCCGGGCTTCAACTGAACGGTGCCGGCCTGAGTGGGGCCCGAGAGGACGATATCGTACGTCTTCGCGCTCGCCATCATGCTGAAGAGAGTGAGTGCGCCGGTGAGTAGCAGCGTTTTTTTCATTTCAATTTCTCCTGCTTATACGATGATTGCCGGAGGGCAAAAGCTACTACTGTCCGCAGGGTATATTATGTAGGCAAAGGACAGGGATGCAAATCACAAAATCGCCACAAGTATTCGATGTTGTAGTCGTCGGATCGGGCGCGGGCGGCGGCACTGCCGTGAAAGTGCTGACAGACATGGGAATGAGTGTGGCCCTGCTGGAAGCGGGTCCTATGCTCAATCCGGCGAAGGACTTCAAGGAGCACGTCACACCGTACCAAGTGGACAATCGGGGTGCGGGCGCGCATTCCGAGCTGTATTTCGGACGCCAGCAATGGGGCTATTTCGCAGCGCCGGTGGGCGCGTGGGAGATGCCCGACGAACCGTATACGGTCGCACCGAACGAGCAATGGCGGTGGTTCCGGTCGCGGATTGTGGGTGGACGTACAAATCACTACGGGCGGATCTCGCTGCGATTTTCCGATTACGATTTTCAGCCGGAGGACGGGCTCAGCGAAGCGTGGCCGGTGACCTACGCCGAGATGTCGCCGTGGTATGACAAGGCCGAAGGATTTATCGGAGTCACGGGCACCAAAGAAGGACTGCGCACCGCGCCGGACGGCAACTTCCTGCCGCCGGTATCGCCGCGCGTTCACGAGGTGCTGATCCAGAAGAGCTGCAAGAAGCTGGGCATTCCGTGCATCCCGTCGCGCATGGCGATGCTGACGAAATCGATCAACGGTCGCGCGGCGTGCCACTACTGCGGACAGTGCGGGCGCGGCTGCATCACGGCGTCGGCATTCTCATCGAGCCAGGCGATGGTGTTCCCGGCGATGAAGACGGGGAAGCTCACGCTGGTCACCGGCGCGATGGCGCGCGAGTTGGTGACGGACGCATCGGGCAAGGTGGTCGCGGTGTCGTATGTGGACAAGGCGACGCGGACGGAAAAGCAGGTGCGCTGCAAGGCGGTGGTGGTGGCGGCGAGCGCGTGCGAATCGGCGCGGCTGCTGTTGAATTCGAAATCGCCGCGATTCCCGAATGGGATCGGCAATGGGTCGGGGCAGGTCGGGCGCAATCTTACGGACTCGGTGGGGTACGGCATCAGCGGCACGATCCCGGCGCTGCAGAATCTGCCGCGGCACAACAGCGACGGTATCGACGGCATGCACGTATACGTGCCGTGGTGGCTGCTGGACGATAAGAAGAAGAACTTCCCGCGTGGATACCACATCGAGATCGGCGGCGGGTTCCGCATGCCGATGCTGGGGTCGTTCCACGGGCTGTGCTCGAGCTTCCAGGGATACGGCAAGAAGCTGAAGGATTCGATTCGCGAGCAATACGGCGCGG
>Ga0105240_10009399_pt1 | contig 13844 bp, 13 predicted proteins | sample KBSC54metaG_FD_80426 | JGI IMG/M metagenome (GOLD analysis project Ga0105240, IMG submission 80426) | Corn rhizosphere microbial communities from Kellogg Biological Station, Michigan, USA - KBS C5-4 metaG | ecosystem: Host-associated > Plants > Roots > Rhizosphere > Soil | place: Michigan, USA... | reverse complement strand
TACTGCCTCCTATGGCTTGCGTGATACTGCCATGGAGGATAACCCCTGCCGTTGCAGCGGTTGAGCTATCGGTGAATGTGCCATTATTGGTCAGATCCCCATAGATGTTCAGGGAAGCTGTCCCACTTGCCGTGATGGTCAACGATGTCGCCGGAAAGGTGCTGCTGATGGTCAGGTTCCTGCAGGAAGCCGAGGTCCCGGCTTTGACGGTGGGCATATTACTGATACCGGAACCATTGGTAATGGTGACATCCGTGGTGCTGGCAGGCACCGAAAGACCACACCAGTTACTGGCTGTCGCCCAATCGTTGCTGGTGCCACCCAGCCATCCGCCCGATGAAAGAACGGTAATCTTAACCGCCGCGGTGGTGCTGGTACACGGTGCGCTGGAAGTTACCTTTAATTTATACCAGGTAGTCTGGGTAAGAGCGGGTGTTACATAGGTAGAATTGGTGCTTGTCCCCGATGCATTGGCATAGGTGACGTTGTCCGAGCTGCTGAGCCATTGATAGGTTGGAGAAGAAGCCGAGTTGTTAGATGTCAACGTGCCTGCCGAAGTACCACTGCAAACGGTCTTGCTTGCAGGAGTGATCGCATTGGTAAAACTGCAGGTCAGTGTAGTGCCGGAACAGGGGCCGGTGTTGCAATCATTGGTGGAGCCGAAGACCGTAGAGCCTCCCGTGGTCGTTATTGTACCGGTGGTATTGATAGTACCGGAACCACCCACCGTGACACTACCCGTTTGATTATCAAAATTCCCATTGACTATCAAAGCGCCATTGACGGTAAAAGTGCCGGAATTGTTCTTATTGGTGAGATCGCCATAAATAATAAGCGTACCGCTTGGCTCGACAATGATCTTTAGATTGCCACTATTATTGAGCAGGGTATATCCCAGGATCAACGTCCCGTAGATATCGATCGTACCACCGCTGAACGAGTTAGGCGTGCCCGATGTCCCGCCTTCGAATGTGACAACGTCGTTCGAGTCTATTTTAATGGTATTCGTCCCCGCATTGGGGTTGAAAGTGTACTTCGTTCCACCCGGCTGGTCCGTGGCATTGCTGGCGAATGTCCATGCGCCGGTGGGCGAAAGATTTGCATCTATGACAGTGGGATTATTCACGTTGACCGTACCACTTGCGGCAGGCACTGCCCCGCCAGACCAGATAGTAGGATCGCTCCAGTTGCCACTCGTTTGCGTCGATTGAGATAATACATTGTTTACCAGGGCCATCGACAGGCCTGCTACTAAGATCAGATGTTTCATAGTTCACGGTATTCTGCGTTAATACCGCGAGCTACATATAAGGAAAAATAAGTGTATCTACTTAACAGCAAATACACCTATATAACTATAAAAGACTACATAATAGTATGTAGGGAAATTTTATTTCTGGTGAAGGCATAAGCCATTGCCATCCGGGTCCTTCATCCATGCAAATCGCCCCCAGGGTTGCTCGTCTATCTTCCCGACCTCTATGCCCTTTGTCTTTAATTCCCGGATGTCTTTTTCTAAGTCAGCGGTCTCGATAATAATTCCATGAAAATGCATCAGCGCAACAGACGCCGTCTGGTCGGGTAGCCCCATTTGCAGCCATGTATGCCCATGGTCGGCAGGCGCCTCCACCAATACCTGAAAGCCGAGCTGCATATAGAATTCTTTTGCCTTTTGCTTGTCCGTCACCGGGAGGATGACGATCTCAATGTTTGTCATAGTATGTATTTTTATGAGTGTGTATGACAAAGCTAGACACAGGAAAGCAGGGCGATGCATGGTGAATACGACAATCTTACCTCTTGAATGCGTCAGCCCTTTCCGGTAACTTTATACCATGAAGCACGTTACCATACTCGCATTGGAAGATGCATCCATCAATTGCATCGACAGTTGTTATCAGATGCTGACAAGGGTCAACGATTTTTTACGCTACCAGGGTAAACCACCTTTTTATAAGGTGGAAATAGCGGGCTCAGAAAAGAATACTTCTCTAAACAAGGGACTTTACAGTATCCACACCGACATGACCATCGATCAGATCACCCATACCGATATGATCGTGATACCCATCACCTGTGGCCAGTTCCCAAAGACAGTGCAGCTGAATGAAAAATTCAGGAGCTGGGTAAGCGGCTGCTACAAACAGGGAGCCGAGGTCGCAAGCCTCTGTGTAGGGTCCTTTTTTCTCGCCTCCACGGGATTGCTTGATAAGAAGCGTTGCGCCGTGCACTGGGCAGCCAAAAACGAGTTCCGGACGATGTACCCGGATGTGAAGCTGGTGGATGATCACCTTATCACCGATGAAGACGGCATCTATACCTGTGGCGGGGCCTATTCCTATCTGAACCTGCTGCTATACATCATCGAAAAGCATCTTGGCAGGGAAATGTCCGTACTGGCATCCAAGATGTTCGAGATAGACATCGACAGAAAGAGCCAAAACCAGTTTGTCATTTTTTTGGGGCAAAAGAGCCATAATGACGACAACGTATTGGAGGCTCAAAATTTTATCGAGCACAATTATGAAAAGAAGCTCACCGTGGAGGAAATATGTTCAAAAGCCGGTATGGGGAGAAGGACATTTGAAAGAAAGTTTAAAAAGCTCACAGGCAATTCCGTCGTTGAATATATACAAAGGGTCAAGGTCGAGGCGGTGAAAAAGCAGTTGGAACAGGGTCGAAAGACCATCAATGAGATCGTCTATGAGGTCGGATATAATGATGTAAATGCATTCAGGACCTTGTTCAAGCGGTGTACAGGGCTGTCGCCGGTGGATTACCGGAAAAAATATTGCCCCGCCAGACAGGAGGAGGGGCAATGATCCATACTAAATCTATTTTAGAAAATCTTCGATGACAGGCAAAACCACGGGTGGGTTGCGCGCCCCTTCCAATGTGGCTAATTCTCCCATATATGCACCGTGACCGCCGGGGAATATGGCCAGGCTGGCATGCGGCAGACGACGATACATCTCTACGGAGTGTTCCGGCAGAGGCACATCCTTGTCTCCTGAAAGTATCAGGGCCGGAGCCTGTATGCTGCTGATGACCGAGTCCGGGATATCCGAAAAATGCAGCATACGTCCCACACATTGGTTGAACATAGTATGCAGCGCCTCCTGACTGGGGTTGATGGATAAGAATACTTTCTTATAAGCTTCAGGCATATCCTCAAATCGTGGATGATCAAACCCCTCCCAGAAAGCAGGCGCCACCCCTGCCCTCTTATACATGGAGGAGGCAATGATCAGCTTGTTCACCAGAGCGGGATGGCGAATGGCGACCTGCAACGCCGTGGTACCACCGTTGCTGAAACCAAATATATCGGCCTTATCGATATGCAACTGTTGCAGAAGAGCGGCCACATCATCAGCGTCCTGCTCAAATGTTATCTGCCTTCCATCCCTGTTGTCGGTGTGCCCATGCGCCTGGAGCTCGACGGCGATGATCCTGTGAGTCCCGGACAAGGCGGGCAGCAATCTGCCAAAGGTCGTTTCTATCGTGGAGGCAGCTCCATGTATAAGGACCAGGGGTCTGCCCGCGCCGTGGATCTCGTAGTACATATGCAGGCCGTTGACATTCGCATACTGACCCGTCTGTGCCGTCGTAGTGCTCATAAAGGAAATTATTAAGAGTAAGGTGATAATCGATTTCATTGTATTTTATTTGGCCCCCACCAGCTGGCGATGTGTTCGGGGCTTGTCCAGGCTTCCCATACCAGGTCGATGGGAGCATCCAGATGTCCTGTAATAAGGAGCTCTCTGTCGTGTGAGCTACTTTTTTTGTTTTCCATATCTCTCTTTTTTTAATTTTTCGACATACATTTCAAAGGAATCCATTCTACTCTCCCAAAACTGTTTGTACTGCGCCACCCATGCGGCGACCTCACCAAGCCGGTCTAAATGAGCCTCACAAAACCGCTCTCTCCCGCGCTGCTGGATGGTGACCAGTCCACAATCCGTCAGGATCTTAACGTGCAAGGATATGGCCTGTTGGCTCATATCAAACTTCTCGGTAATGGACTTCATATTATGGGGCTGCCCGGCAATCATATTGATGATGGCACGCCGTGTGGGGTCCGCAATGGCCTGATATACATCTCGTCTGGCTTTCATATTATACAAGTAAGTGCTTGTAAAACTATATACAAGTATCCACTTGTGCAATTTTTTCTTTAAAAATTTTTAGCGGGCGGCGGCCCTGACGTGATCTCCCCTGAAAAATGGCATATTCCCCACCCCTATTATTAAGTATTTCGCTATAAGTTTGCCGAAACGACCTTCACTATGGCTACGACAAAAAAGGCTGGACTTGGATTTATATTCATTACACTGCTCATCGATGTAATGGGATGGGGATTGATCATTCCTGTTATGGCTCCGTTGATCTCACAGTTGAAAGGTATACCCATCAACCAGGCCAGCCCCTACGGCGGCTATTTGTTGACGGTATTTGCCGTCGCGCAATTTATATTCGCTCCTGTTATAGGCAACCTGAGCGATCGATATGGGCGCCGTCCTGTTCTCCTGGCTTCCTTATTGGGTTTTGGTGTAGATTATATTTTTCTGGCATTGTCTCCCACTTACGGATGGCTTTTCGTAGGTCGCGTCATCGCAGGTATCACAGGCGCCAGCTTTACTACCGCTTCGGCCTATATTGCGGATGTCAGCACAGATGCAACATCGAGGGCCAAGAATTTCGGATTGATAGGAGCGGCGTTCGGGCTGGGTTTTGTGATCGGGCCGGCAATTGGTGGATTATTGTACCATATGGGGGGAATACGCACACCTTTTTACGGCGCCGCGGTGCTTTGTCTGCTCAACGCATTGTATGGCTACTTCCTCCTGCCGGAATCGTTAGACAAAGAACATCGCCGGCCATTTGACTGGCGTCGTGCCAATCCACTCGGTTCCCTGAAATTTCTCACCGAGCATCCGGAGATCGGGGGACTGGCTATCAGCTTCTTCCTCATCTATTTTGGCGCACAATCGGTACAGGGTAACTGGAACTTCTTTACCATGTATCGCTTTAACTGGGACCCCGGAATGGTGGGTATCTCCCTGACAGTGGTAGGCGTAATATTCGGAGTGGTACAAGGGGGATTGACCCGGGTGATCAACCCAAAGCTGGGTAATGAGAAGAGCATTTATCTGGGGATGTCCTTTTATATCATGGGACTGGTGCTTTTTGCCTTTGCCACGCAAGGGTGGATGATGTTTGCCTTCCTGGTGCCTTATTGCCTGGGAGGTATCGCAGGGCCTTCGCTGCAATCCGTTATATCGGGTCATGTACCGCCCAACCAGCAGGGCGAGCTGCAGGGTTCGCTTACGAGCCTTATGAGCCTCAGCACTATTTTCGGACCATTGGTCATGACCAATACCTTTTATTATTTCACCTCCAGCAAGGCGCCTTTTCATTTCCCGGGAATGCACTTCCTCATCGGGGCAGCCTGTATGCTGGCAAGCGTAATTATTATCAGCAAGGTATTGAACAAAGAAAAGAAACAAGATCCTGCGCTTGGATGAATAACTATGTAGCGCCCCGCAGTCTCTTATCAATAAAAATACTGTATCGCTCTGTCTCCCGTCGCATAGCGTCCTTTAAGGGCCCACCTACCTTTACAGGCGTGGTCACCTCAATGGTCACTGTATCTTTTCTCATTACAGCCGTCCAGGTCCCCGATATCTGCCCATCGATGACAAGCATGGGTTTGAAAAAATTTTTTCCCGAATAGGCTATCGACCATTCATCCAGCGCCGGTAGCAGCAATAAGGAGGAAGAATGATCTGTAGAGCTGCCGGAAGGGTTGAACCAATACACCTGTCCGTCGACCACTTCGCTGGCAAGCCATTGTTTGTTCAATTCCATACCTATTCCTATATCCGTCATTCGAAGACCGCTCCATCCCGCAAAATCCCGAACAGTAGCAGGACCACGGCTGAGAAAATATCGCCGGGCCAGCTCGGCCAGCAGCTCATCCTTCTCAACAGATCGTATCACAGGAGCCCGTTGATCCAACAAGGCATAAGTAAACTGATGCCCTTCCATACCACCACTACAGATAAGCCCATCGAGCTCTGCATCCATCAGCAACCATCCCATCCGGAGCTCATCTGCATCGATATGCTCTTCTTTCAGGGCATTTCTAAGCTGCGCACGGGTCTGCTGGCCTTTCTCCAGGCGCCGGACTATGATCCGCTTGCTCTTTTTCAGGATGGAGGCGTCAATGCCCAACGTACGGTATATCTCCTTATTGAAGGATCTTAACCTGGGTGAGGTCAGCGACAGCATCCAGCGGATGTCCCCGCGCGAGATAAAATGCCATTCGGGTTGTAGCAGGTGTGTCCTTAATATATGCCCCTCATTAAAGGCCTGCTCGATGGTCTTATCCGTACTGTCCGCTACCCTGTTGCCAATGGCCCATTTGGCAGCGGCAAAATCTTCAGCCCGTATACAGCCCATCCATTGGACGAGCCCGGCAGGTTCGGCAAATCTTTCTCCGGCTATCTGCTGATTAATAAGTCTTCTGTAAATGATATCCTGGCTATTCATGTTACGAAACTACAAGCAGCCAGTGACAACCCTATGTCAGCTGGTAATTCCATTCATGTTGTTTCAATGGTTTGTCATTTTGTTACAATCTGATATCCAGGCTTTTTTAAATTATTTTTTTCATCGACTTTCGACAACACATCTACAAAATCCCCCGATAATGAACTACCGCTCACTACTAAAAGCGCTAGCGATGATGCTCCTGCCTGCACTGGCCCATGCACAAACCTGGCAGCCAAAAACATCAGCGCTGATGACGCCCTATGCAAAAGATGTTCGTCCGAACAGCCCATTACCCGAATACCCCCGGCCACAGCTGCAGCGGCACCGCTGGCTCAACCTGAACGGAGTATGGCAATTTCAGCCGGCCGCAGAGGGAGACAAGCTCCCGGACGGCAGCCTGTCGGGGTCTATACTGGTACCTTTTCCCGTAGAATCCGCCTTATCCGGCGTACAGGAGCATCATGAGCGATGCTGGTATCGCCGGCAGTTTACCATCCCCGGGAACTGGAATAACAGTACCATTCTCCTGCATTTTGGCGCGGTAGACTACAGAGCGGAGGTCTTTCTCAATGGGAAAAGCCTGGGAGTGCACGAAGGAGGCTATGATCCTTTCAGCTTTGACATTACTCCCTATATCAAGGGATCGGGTCCGCAGGAGATCACGGTCAATGTATTCGATCCAACGGACAACGGAGGATATCCCCGGGGCAAGCAAACATTGAACCCCAGGGGCATCATGTATACGTCGGTGACGGGTATCTGGCAGACTGTATGGCTGGAGCCTGTTCCCAAAACCTATATCCAGGACATAAGGATGATCCCGGACATTGACAAGGGCGTGCTGAAGCTGCAGGTAACGGCCAGGGGGCCGGATGCTGTAACAGTAAAGGTCAGGGACGGAGATAAATTGATAGGCGCTACCACGGGCCAGGCCAACAGACAGCTATCCATTCCCGTACCTCATGCCAGGTTGTGGTCGCCCGACCAGCCTTTTCTTTATGGACTGGAAATATCGTTAGGGAAGGACGTCGTCTCCAGCTATTTTGGAATGCGAAAGATATCCGTGGAGAATGAAGGGGGATATAAAAAACTATTTTTGAATAACAAATTCCTCTTCCAGCTAGGCCCGCTGGACCAGGGTTTCTGGCCAGATGGAGGCTATACGGCCCCCACCGATGAAGCGCTTAAACACGACCTTGACCTGATAAAGGACCTTGGATTCAATATGGTGCGCAAGCACATAAAGGTGGAGCCCTATCGCTGGTATTATTGGGCCGACAAGCTGGGTATCCTGGTCTGGCAGGATATGCCCTCTCCTAATTCGTATACCGAGCATACGCCTCCTGTGGACACGGCCGCCTTTTCCCACCAGTTGGAGCGTATGGTAAGAACACATTGGAATTCGCCCTGAATCGTCACCTGGGTGATCTTTAATGAAGAGCAGGGACAACATAACGCAGCCGGCTATGTGAAGATGGTACGGGGACTGGACCCTTCACGGCTGATCAATCAGGCCAGCGGGGGCAGACATTTTGGCGTAGGCGATCTGCTGGATATTCATAGCTATCCTCCGCCGGCCGCACCCCACAGCAATACACAGGCGCTGGCCTGTGGTGAATATGGCGGGATCGGGTTTAAGATCAAGGGGCATATGTGGAAGGAAGCGGACACCTACGTGATGATCGACAATGTCGACGATTACACCGGCCTGTACGATCAGTTCGCCAATGACCTGACAGCTTTCAAGACCAACAATGGGCTTAGCGCTGCCGTATATACCGAGATCTCGGATGTGGAAGGCGAGCTCAACGGGCTGGAGACATATGACAGGGCTGTCGTCAAAGGGCCTGTGGAGAAGATACGTGCGTCCAATCAACGGGTCATCCATGGCAGCATTCACCTGACGGAGGTATTGCCTGCTTCTGTCAACAGTGGCCGCAGCTGGAAATATACACTGGTGGCTCCGGACAGTGGATGGAGCGCGGCTTCTTTCAATGACGCGTCCTGGAAAACAGGTGAAGCAGGGTTCGGGACAAAGGGCATACCTGGCGCCATCATCAGAACTGTATGGGATACGAAGGATATTTGGTTGCGGCAGGAGTTCCAGGTAGGTGATCTTTCCGGGATCAGGCGGGATGATCTGGTCCTTTCCCTGCACCACGACGATGAGTGTGAGGTCTTTATCAATGGGGTAAAAGCGGCGACCGTCTCCGGCGCCACGGGCGGCTATGCCATGACACCCATCAGTGCCGCCGCAAAAGAGGCGCTCGTTGCAAAGGGAAAGAATGTCATCGCCATCCACTGCCATCAGCGGGGCGGTGGTCAGTATATCGATGCGGGGATCTTGGCCATGATCATTCAGCAATAGGTAAAGTCATTGTCCGGCAAAAAGCGCGATCTTGCAGTCATGCAGATCATAACAGCAGCAAAAGGTGATTATCTCATCACCACGGACAAAGCCAAAATGGATATTGCATTCATCCACCATTTCCTGTCGACAGAAGCATACTGGTGTAAAAACATTCCCCTGGAGACGGTACAACGCGCCATCGACCATTCGTTGAATTTCGGGGTTTTTCATCATGACAGACAGGTAGGCTATGCCAGGATCATTTCGGACCTGGCTACCATATGTTATCTGGGGGATGTGTTTATTATCCCGGAGCATCGGGGCAAAGGGCTATCCAAGTGGATGATGGAACAGGTGATGGCGCACCCGGACCTGAAGGGACTAAGAAGATGGATATTGCTGACCAGGGACGCCCATGAGCTGTATAAACAGTCTGGCTGGAAAGCGATTGCGCACCCGGAAAGATGGATGGAAATTCATGATCCAAATGTTTATAGCAGTTGATCATAGAATGATAACACGCTACAAGGGAATTCAGGTATTTTCACGGTTTTTTTTAACAAGGAGATGCGATACCTCGCGGGCATAACTATTATTCTATGCCTATTAAAGATTACGGTGTCCTGAAGGGAAAAGCTTCCCAGCGCATCCTTGCTACGAAAAAAAGTGAACATTATCAGATACTTGTCAACCACGGTAACGATCCACACCGCATCGCTATCAATACACAGTCCAGCGAACCAACCAGCCAGGTGCTTTTTTATGCCAACGACGACTTTCACCATGCCATCACAGATATGATCCTGCAGGCAGAGTTACAAGATGGCTTTACGGCACTGGCCTCCAAACCCGGCGGGCTGGCCCTGGACTTTATCCGGATGAACTTATTCGATGTCTCGCAAATGGTGCCTTTGGATGGCGTTCTGCCGGGTGATGACAATGACCTGAACGATAAGCTGGACCTTTTTGTGCAGCAGGCCATTTCGGATGGCGATGCCGTTATTTATGCCTTTGGGCAACATTGGGTGGATGCGAATGGAGCCGATCAGTATTTTCCGGAAATAAACCCCAGCACAGGTATCCACGATATACATATGAACCAGGGCAATCCAAAAGGAAGCTATTTTAAAGACAACGGGATTTACCAGGACGGAGGGCTTATCTTTCATTTCCCTTCCCGCAACAGATGGGCCGCTGTCTTTACGGCATTCCAGTCGGAGTCTTTCCACACAGACGATACCACCGGCAATCCGCTGACAAGTCTGCCACCCAATGATCCGGGTCAGCCCGAGAACAGTACGCCTGTACGGATCGTAGCCGCCATGATAAATCCCAAAGGCGGAGATCCCGGTAAAGAATATATTATCCTGCTCAACACCGGCACGGACGATGTCAACCTCTCCGGATGGCAGATCGCTGACAAACAAAAGAACAAGGACACCATTGGGAACCAGACCATCCCGACCGGCGACACGTTGAAGATAAAGCTTACCGGCAAAGGTGCTCAGCTATCCAACAAAGGAGGTATCATCACCTTGCTGAATAAGGATGGGTTAAAGATAGATGGCGTAACCTACACACAAAAAGATGCCAGCAAGGAAGGGGCAGTGGTGGAGTTATAGATGGGGCATAAAAAAACTCGTATCTTAACTTAAATTTTTTCAATTGAGCTTTATCACTCTTGTCGGTCTGCTGGCTGCAGCCTGTACGACCTTCTCTTTTTTGCCGCAGGCTATCAAGACCATTCGCACAAAGGATACGCAAAGTATCTCGTTGTCGATGTACGCTTTGTTTACTACGGGTACCTTATTATGGCTTATCTATGGCGTATTCACGAACAATCTGCCTGTATATCTCGCCAATGGGATCACATTAGCGTTTGCACTGATCATACTGGCCTACAAAGTCCGATACAAATAAAGTTCGGGAATGGGTCGTAGTGACAAGCGGAGCACTTTCGGAAAACTGGGCTTTGCTCTGAGGGGGGTAAACAAATTGCGCCAGCAACAGGGCGAACAGGCAGAGGTAACGGTAGACACTGGAATTCATAGCTTGGATGTTTAAGGGTATTACCCTTAGTGCCATGAATATGCCAATTTGTATCTAACTATCAATCAATAACTTGGGGAAGAGAAGGATTCCCGAAAGGGGAAATTTGAGTAAGAGAGGGAATTATTGCCGGGTCAGGGCATTCTTTTGAGGACAAAAATATTTTCCGATACGAAGGGGAAGAAAGTATGTTGACAGGGAAAAGTCCTTACTATGGTATAGCCCTCGACCGGGCCAAACGAGATCATAAATTCGTCGTCCTGCACCCACCACCAGCTTTTTTTGGCGGGGTCTGCTTCTTCTTTCAATCTGGTAATGTCAGTATCGTTGTAATTATAGTAGCCGTTGAACTCGAATCCCCCGTCTATGTGCGTCGGCGGGATACCCGCCTCATAGGTGAGAAAGCGGAGAGCATTCCACCTTGCTTTGTTCCAGGATAGATAGTTGGTGGTGCCGGCGACGGAGAACCACGCTCCTACCAGGAAAAAGAAGACGGCGGCACAACGCCCCAGCTGTCTGTTCATCATCGATGCCGGGTCATCCTCATCCTGCTCCGGCAGACGTGTCAGCATCAGTACAGACAAGACAGGTATAAGAGGGATAAGATATCGGTCATAAGTGCCTCCTATCAACATGACAAGACAATATGCAATGGCAAAAAAGAGCAGGAACCACAGCAAAGGCCGGTCACTTTTTTGTACGCTGCGAATGCTATTGATCATTGTCCAAAGAAGGACGCCGCCGCCGATGATCCCTACAAAGCACAGCAACTGCCATACGATGGCCGGCAACGGCTCTATATTGTCCAGGTGAAGGATAGTGACATCGCGCATGTCCACGGGTCCTATGCCATAGGGGTTCATGATGTTGCCCATCAGGGGGATATTATTGCGATGGACGAGGCAGTATATCCCAATGCCCACCATGACAACGATACAGATCAGGAATGACGGGGATCTTCTGCTCTTCCAGATAGCTGTACGGCTGACCCGGAAAACAAGAGGAAAGATGAAAAAGCCCGCATAGACAAAAATATTCAGTCCCTGTCTGAGCAAATACTTGAAAGTGGAATGATCCTGCCCAAAGAGATTGTGCTGTATCCGGCGAAAACCTTCATCATATTTGACGGGATATAGATGCTGTGTCCCCAGCCAGTGATTGTACAGGAGATAGGCGCCAAGGGGCAATCCCGTGGCAAGGACAGAGATGAGCAATGATCTTTTTGCAAAGCCATCTTTTATCAACAGGGCCAGCGAGAAAGCCCCTGCCGCCAGCAGCCCCAGCTGGCGGATCATCGTTGCTATCAGGATGAAGAAAATGCCCTGGATAATGTATGTAAGCTTGTTTTGGCGAAGCCCCTTGACAAAGAATAATATTGAAAGAATGAGAAAGGATGTAAATGGAACATCCGTCATAAAGGTATTGGACAGGTTGAGATAAATGGGATTGAGCAGCAGGATCAAAGCCGTAAAAAAACAGGCTGCCTTATTTTCGGAGAATTCCCTGGAGAGGAAGTAGGCTCCGATGCCTCCTATGCATCCCAGCACCAGGGTGGAATATCTCAATACAGTGAAGGAAAATCCAAAGATCTTGCAAAAGACCAGCCCCCAGACAAGGTGGGCAGCCAACGGCATGGAGGTCCAGCCAAGGAGGTTATAATGGTGCATCGCGTACCATTGCTCCAGGCTTCTTGTATAGGACCAGTCGTCATTCAGCGGAAACTCGCCCGCAGGATGTATCAGGAGCTCGACGAGCACCCATACGGCCGTCAGGGACAGAACGGCAGTAATGTCCTTGCCGAACACCGCCCGCAAGTGCGTGAGGCGGTATCTTGTCCCTATTGTCCGCAGGCCCGCAGGCACCGGATCAAAAAGCATTTTTATCTCCCTTGAACGTTACATAAAGTGTAAGGAGGACTATGCGGATATCAAGCCACGAGCTCCAGTGTTCGAGATACCAGATATCGTGTTCGATCCTTTTCCGCAACTGATCTTCCCGTTTGATCTCACCGCGGAAGCCGTTGACCTGCGCCCAGCCCGTCACACCAGGCTTAACAAAATGACGGATCATATACTGACCCAATACCTTTGAATACATCTCGGTATGACGCAGCATATGAGGGCGCGGCCCTACGACGGACATCGTGCCTGCCAGTACATTCAGGAACTGAGGCAGCTCATCCAGGTTGGTCTTTCGAAGGAATTTTCCCAAAGGCGTAATACGGGCATCGCCACGGGTGACCTGCCGGACATTGGCGTCATCATTGACCGCCAGACTGCGGAATTTGATACAACGGAAAGGTTTGTTGTCCTTACCGGAACGCCATTGAACGAAGAACACCGGTCCTTTGGAGTTGAGCTTGATCAGTATTGCCAGTATGGGCGTCAGCCAGGAGAGGACAAAAACGATGACGACGAGACTGAAGATGACGTCAAAGACCCTTTTTTTGATACTGTTGCTCATATCCTCCAGGGGCTCGGGCCGCAGGGAAAGGATAGGAAGCTCGTCTAAATACTCAAGATGAGTATCCCGGTTGACATAAAATTTAAAGTCCGGTACGAATTTGAACCGGATAAGCGATTTCTCGGCAGTCTGAGCCATATCATAAATGGATGTATTGGTCTCAGGAGAAATGGTAGAATATATTTCGCTGATACGATTGTTGATGGCATAGTTGATACATTCATCGATGTCGCCGATGATAGGCAGGTCGGACAGTTCATGGATACGACGGGGATCTTCAAAAAATCCCTCTACGGACATGCGGTGATCGCGTCCTGAAAAGCTGTAAGCCAGCTTTTTTGCCACATTATTATAGCCAACGATGACCACTTTTTTACCCGACTTGCTATTTTTCTGTCTGTAAAAGGCCGATGCCATAAGCAGTCCC
>Ga0105240_10009397_pt1 | contig 13845 bp, 16 predicted proteins | sample KBSC54metaG_FD_80426 | JGI IMG/M metagenome (GOLD analysis project Ga0105240, IMG submission 80426) | Corn rhizosphere microbial communities from Kellogg Biological Station, Michigan, USA - KBS C5-4 metaG | ecosystem: Host-associated > Plants > Roots > Rhizosphere > Soil | place: Michigan, USA... | reverse complement strand
GGAAAAAGGCGTCACGCCGTCCGGCATCGCCGCCTATTTTGAACCGGGCGGCGGCGCATGCTAAAGCCCGCCCATGACTGCCAAGCCCATGAATGAAAACCACGCCCTAGACCGTCTGTTCGCCATCATCGCCGCGCGCAAAGCTGCCGGCGATGCCGAACAATCCTACACCGCCAAGCTTCTGTCGCAGGGGGTGGAGAAATGCGCCAAGAAGTTCGGCGAAGAGGCGATCGAAACCGCTCTCGCCGCCATGACCGGCGACAAAGCACATCTGGCGGCGGAAAGCGCCGATGCACTTTATCATCTCTTGGTGCTGTGGGCCGCGGCCGGGATCACGCCCGACGATGTCTATGCCGCGCTCAGGGCGCGTGAAGGTCAGTCGGGCCTGCAAGAAAAAGCGGCGCGCGCGCCCTAATTCTTTCTACGCACGGCCGGACGGAAAACCGCTCACCCGCTACGCGGGCTCCCACTTTTCCTGGCCGATGCTTGTGGCGCGTGAAGGTCAGTCGGGCCTGCAAGAAAAAGCGGTGTGCGCGCCCTGATTCTTTCTATGCACGGCCGGACGGAAAGCCGCTCGCCCGCTACGCGGGCTCCCACTTTTCCTGGCCGATGCTCAGGGCGCGCGCGAGTCAGTCTGGCATTGCAGAAAAAGCTTCGCGCAAAAGCTAGGCTGAGCGGGCCGCTCTAGACAGCCGCTTCTTCGTCTTCGGCGAGGCTCTTCACCAGGTCCAGCACGCGCTTGCGCACTTTTGGATCCCTGATTTTCATGAAGGCCAGCGAGAGCTGAAGACCTTCGCCGGATGAAACGAACTCCATCACGGGTGGCGCAGTTTCGGCAGTGCTGTCAGCGGATGCGCCAACCCCGTCATAAAAGAAATCGATTGGTACGCCGAGAATGCGCGAAATTTCAAATAAACGTCCCGCTCCGATGCGATTGACGCCTTTTTCGTATTTCTGAACTTGCTGGAATGTAAGACCCAGCAGATCGCCCAGACGCTCCTGGCTCATGCCGATCAGCATGCGCCGTATGCGCACGCGATTTCCAACCTGAGCATCTATGGGATTGGCTTTTTTCGTCACAGCTTTATCGGGGGTGTTGATTTGCCCGAACTTAGCCGCATGGTCATAGAACTGAAAGATATAAATAGCCGCTTAGTTACCGGCTTTCTTTCCGCGACATAACCAAAGCACTGATTGCCACACCACCCAAAAGTATAGCGAAGATCATGTCGCCGAAACGCCCATAGAGCGTTGCTGCAAGCGCGCGCGGCAATGCAGCATCGACCACGCCCACACGATCGAGCGGCAGCGCGCTGATAATTCGTCCATAGGGGTCGATCATTGCCGAGATACCGGTGTTCGCTGCACGCGCAACGGGAAGTCCTTCCTCGATTGCCCGTGCGCGTGCAATCAGAAGATGTTGCTTGGGTCCTGCCCAAGGTCCGAACCAGGAATCGTCGGTCACGTTAACCAGCCAACCTGGCCGGACATCGGCGGTAACCGCGCCGGGAAAGATGATCTCGTAACAGATAAGCGGCGTGACATCGGGCGCGCCGGGAAGCTGATAGACATGGGGGCCATCGCCCGCAGAAAAACCTTCCTGCCCCTCGGTCAGCTTGCTGATGCCCAGATGCGAAAGCAGGCCGGCGAACGGCACATATTCGCCGAACGGCACCAGGTGAAACTTGTCGTAGACTGCGATTTTGTGCCCGCCTGGGCCGAAGATATAGAGGGCGTTGTAAAATGAGACTTTGTCGGCCGACCGCTCCGCCCGCACCGAGCCCGTAATCAGGCTCTGGCCACCGGCCGTCAGCCTTGCGATCTCATCCAAGGCCACCGGCGAACGCTCGAGCAAGAAAGGCGGCGCAGCCTCAGGCCAAATGATGTGTGTGACCCGCCCGGGCTTGCGCGACAGATCGATCAGCCTTTGCCAATTCCGTCCCACATAACGGCGCATGTATTTTTCATTTTGAGGCACGTCGGGCTGAACCAGTCGGACCTTCACGCCAGGCACCTCGGCGCCAGGCGCAGCCAGCCGCGAAACACCAAAGAACCATAGCCCTGCGAACAGCGCAGCCATCGCCAAGGGCAGCGCGCTCCGCCGTTGCGGCGCACAAAATTCCGCCAGCGCGGCTCCCAGAAGCACCGTCAACAAAGACAGCCCATACGCACCAAACACGGAGAGGCTTTGTAGAACGGCGAGCGAGGCGCCCCAGCCATAGGCGGACAGATTCCAGGGAAAGCCCGTAAGCGCGTGGCCGCGGATCCATTCGGCAGCGGCATAAAAGATCGCGAAGACCAGAATGCGCGCCGGCCCGTCCTGCCAGAAACACGCGGCCAATGCGCACGCTATTCCGGTATATAACGCCAGACCGGCCGTCAGGATCAGGATGGCGAACGGCATCTGCCACAGATGCGCCGACGGATCGACCATGAAGGCGTAGCCGATCCAGTGCAGGCCGACCAAATATTGCCCGAACGCGAAAGCCCAGCCCGCGACAGAGGCCTTGCGGAGGGGATGCGGGCTTTGATCGGCGCCGTCCAGCAAAAGAACCAGGATCGCCAAACCGAGCAGCAGAGCGGGAAAGACATCAAGAGGTGCAAAAGCCAGCGCCGAAGCAGCGCCTGCGCCAAACGCCAGCAGGAATCGCCGCCAGCCGGTCAGGCCGCGCACGGCGACGCCAAACCGGTCCAGCGATACCGTCATGCCGAAGGAGGCGCTTCGCCGTGGCGGATCCGAAGCCGCTTCACGCGTCTGGGGTCGGCTTCCAGGACCTCGAACTCATAACCGGCGGGATGGGCCACGATTTCGCCCCGCTGCGGCAGGCGCCCCAGCAGCCAGACCACCAGTCCGCCCAGGGAATCTACATCTTCGTCGGCATCCGCGATGGTCAGATCGATACCGCTCTCGTTCTTGAACTCTTCCAGATCAAGCCTGGCATCGGCGATGAAATCCTCGCCGTCGCGGCGGAAAGCGGGCGCTTCATCGTCATGTTCATCGGCGATGTCGCCCACGATCTCTTCGATGATGTCCTCGATGGAGACCAGACCGTCGGTGCCGCCATATTCATCGATTACCAGCGCCAGATGGGTGTGGCTGGCTTGCATCTTGAGCATCAGATCCAGCACCCGCATCGAAGGCGGCGCGAACAAGATGGGGCGCCTGATATCCTTGATGCTGGCGGGCTTCAGGCGGTAGCAGCCATCCCCGTCCAGCTGCAGCAGCGCCATCACGTCCTTCACATGCACTAGGCCGGTGGGTTCGTCGAGATTCTCCCGATAGACCGGCAGACGGGAATGCTTGGCGTCGCGGAACAGCGTCACCAATTCCGGCATCGGCGTGTCCTCGTCCACTGCCATGATGCGGGCACGCGGCACCATCACGTCGGAGACTTTCAGCTCGCCGAACGCCAGCAGATTGGTGAGCATGACCCGCTCTTGCTGCGAGAGAGCGGACTCCTTGCGTTCGCTTTCCTCGATCACCTCTTCCAGACTCTCGCGCATGGCGGCGCTGGAGGGATCTTCGCCCCGCAGCCGCTGTATCAGGCGCTTCAAGAGCGGCGGATGAGATGTCGCCGTGTCGGTCATCACACCGCCTCATAGGGATTGGCGATGCCGAGGCCGGCCAGAATTTCGATTTCCAACTTTTCCATCACTTTCGCGTCGCGGACGCGGATATGGTCATAGCCCGCCAGATGCAGAACGCCATGCACCACCAAATGGGTGGCATGATTGCTCAGCGTCTTGCCCGCGCTCTTGGCTTCGCGCCGCGTCACGCCCAGCGCCAGCGCCACATCGCCGCGATAATTCTGTTTGTTCTTAGATGCGGGGGGCGCCGGGAAGGACAGCACATTGGTCGGCTTGTCCTTGCCGCGGAAATCGCGATTGAGGGCCTTGAGCCGGCGGTCACTCGCAAGCAGCACCGTGAGAGAAGAGCGGCCGCGAAACTTGGCGGCTTTCTCAGCGGCGGTGGCGGCGCGCTTCAGCCGGGGCAACAGCCCGCGGACTTTACGCCAGCCTGGATCATCCACCACGACCAGAATGCCTTCTTGCAGGGCGGTCATTTTCCCCGCGCACTATAGGCAGACACAATACGGCTGACGAGGGCGTGGCGCACCACATCGCCCTCTCCGAACCGGGCGATACCCACACCTTCGCCGCCTTCCAGGATCGCAAGCGCTTCATTGAGACCCGAGGCGACGTTGCCGGGAAGATCGGATTGAGACGGATCCCCCGTCACCACCATCTGGCTCTCTTCTCCCAGCCTGGTGAGCATCATCTTCATCTGGGCCGCGGTGGTGTTCTGGGCTTCGTCCAGGATCACGAAGGCCCGGGTCAGGGTGCGGCCGCGCATGAAGGCCAGCGGCGCCACTTCGATCACACCCTGGTCCATCAGCCGCGTGGTCTGCTCACCCAGAACATCGAACAACGCATCGTAAAGCGGGCGCAGATAGGGATCGATCTTCTCTTTCAGATCGCCGGGCAGAAAGCCCAATCGTTCGCCGGCTTCCAGGGCCGGGCGCGACAGGATCAACCGCTCGACCCGGCGTTGATGCAGCATATGGGCGGCAAAGGCGGCGGCGAGATAGGTCTTGCCGGTGCCGGCGGGACCGATGCCGAACACCAGCGGATTCTGCCGCATCAGATCGAGATAAGCGGCCTGGGCCGGACTCCTGGGCCGGGTGATGCGTGAGGACGCGGTGCGGATGGCGCCTTCGGTAGCGGCGCGACTATTGTTGATGTCGGGATCGGTGAAGCGGATCTCGGCATCGACTTCCGCCAAGGTAATGCTTTCGCCCGCTTCCAGACGCGCATACAGCGCGCGCAGGATGGTGGCGGCGCGCGTGCGCGTCTCGGCGGTGCCTGCCACCGCGATCAGATTGCCGCGCTGCATGATAAGAACCGACAGCCGCTGTTCGATGCGCGCAAAATGCTTCTGATGTGGGCCCGACAACGCCGCCACCAGTTTGTTGTCGGCGAATTCCAGCGTGACCTGTTCGGTCTGCGCCTTGCGTGGCAGGGATTTGGTACGGGCGCTCAAGCCAAGCTTCCCCTCAGGCTGTTTCCGAGGAGCGTCTCGATCCGCACGAGATGGACGCTTCCGATCAGGGACATGGAGGCTTCGACATGAACCGGATGCAAATGCGGGGTGCGGCCCACGATCTGACCAAGATTGCGGCCGGGCTTTTCGAACAACACCTCCAGGGTCTTGCCAATGGCGGCGAGATTGGCCTGGTCCTGCTGTGCCAGAAGCAGTTTCTGCAATTGATCCAATCTGTCCGCTTTCACGCTCTCCGCGATCTGCTTTTTGGCGGCGGCGGCCGGGGTTCCTGGCCGAGCGCTATATTTGAACGAGAAGCATTGCGCATATCCGATGTCGCGCACCAATTGCAGCGTGGCTTCGAAATCCGCGTCCGTCTCGCCGGGAAAGCCGACAATGAAGTCCGACGAGAACGCGATGTCGGGCCGCGCTTCCCGGATACGGTCGATCAGACGGCGATAATCATCGGCGCTATGCTGGCGGTTCATCGCGTTCAACACCGTGTCGGAGCCCGACTGCACCGGCAGATGCAGGAACGGCATCAGCTTTGCGATTCGGCCATGGGCTTCGATCAGATCATCGCTCATGTCGCGAGGATGGCTGGTGGTGTAGCGGATGCGCAGCACATTCTCGATGTCGGCAACCGCTTCGATCAGCCGCGCCAGCGACCAGCTGTGGCCCTGCGCATCGGTGCCGCGATAGGCATTGACATTCTGCCCCAGGAGCACGATCTCGCGCGCCCCGCGCGCGACAAGCGCGCGCGCCTCGGCCAGGATTTTCTCCGGCGGCCGCGAATGCTCCGGTCCGCGCGTATAAGGCACGACACAGAAGGTGCAGAATTTATCGCAACCTTCTTGCACCGTGAGGAAAGCGCTGACGCCCGTGTCCGAGACGGCTTCCGGCAGCGCATCGAATTTTTCCAGCGCAGGAAAATCGGCCTCGACGCGTTCGCCTGCGCCGCGTGCTATGCGCGCGATCATTTCCGGCAAGCGATGATAGGATTGCGGTCCCACCACCATGTCCACCACCGGCGCGCGGGCGATGATTTCCTTGCCCTCAGCCTGAGCGGTGCAGCCCGCCACCGCCACCAGCATGCGGCCGCCGCTTTTTGCCTTGCCGTCCTTCAATTCGCGGATGCGGCCCAATTCGGAATAGACCTTCTCCACCGCCTTTTCGCGGATGTGGCAGGTGTTGAGGATCACCATGTCCGCATCGTCCGGCGTCTCGGTGCCGGCAAAACCCAGGGGCGCGAGCAAATCCGCCATGCGCGCCGAATCATAGGCGTTCATCTGGCAGCCATAGGTCTTGATGAAGAGCTTTTTCATAGAGCGGAGCTATTAGGGCCTAAGCTAACAAATTCAAAGGATTCACGAAAACGGATGTCACCCCAAAACACCGGCTTTCTTCCCCCGCATGGCAAAGCCATTGGCGGGGGAAGATGTCCGCTAGGCCGCTTGCGGCCGTGGCGGATAGATGGGGGCATCAAATAAGGCCCGCCAGAGCTCGAGAATGGCCTTTTCTAACAATATCCCAGCCTTGGCGGGCAAGTTCCTTGCGATCCATGGCCGGCAAAGGTTCATGAAATTGCATCACCACGTCCAAAGGCCCGGATTTCAGCGCTTCCCAAAGATGCGGCACGAGTTCCATGTCGCCATACCAGGCATAGAGCGGCCGGTTTTCCCGGCCCATGGGAATGCCTTCCCGCGCCACATAGGCGGAGGAAACCGGCTGCACCGGCACCCTACCGCCATCCGGCAAAACAGCCTCTGCCGCGCCCAGCAGCGCGCTTTTGAACGGCAGCACCCGATTGCCATCGCTGGACGTGCCTTCGGGGAACAGTACCAGCACGTCCCCCTCTTTGAGCCGCTCGGCGATGGCGTCACGGGCCTGGCCGGTCTCGCTACGCCGGGCGCGGGTGACGAAGACGGTGCGCTGCAGCCGGGCCAGGGTGCCGAAGAACGGCCAGTCATTCACTTCGGATTTAGCGATGAAGGAGAGCGGCGCGACGGCCGAGAAGGTCACGATGTCCAGCCAGCTGGAATGATTGGCGAGGAGCAGAGTGGCGCTCTTCGGCGGCGTGCCTATCACGCGTACCCGGATCCCGAAGAGATGCGCCACCATCCGGTGATAGCGGTGCGGAAAGGTGCGCCGCGCCGGCAGCCGCAAAGTCACAAATAGCCACTGAGCCGGAATCAGGATCAGCGTGATCGTAAGGAAAACCGCCAGTATGAAGGCAGCACGCAGTGTCGGCATGTATTACCCCCTCCGGCCTACGCACGCTCGAGAGCGTGCTACGGCCACCTCCCCCGCCAGCGCTTCGCGCGCAGGGGAGGCGGGCCTGTGCTTGCTGCACAGGTCGCGAGGCATGTCGGTCACGGCTTGGAAAGCTTTTTGCCTTTGGGCACGCCATAGAGTTCGAGGCGATGATCGACCAGCTCAAAGCCCAGCTCTTCCGCCACCCGGCGCTGCAGCTTCTCGATCTCCTCATTGCGGAATTCGATCACGCTGCCGGTTTGCACATCGATGAGATGGTCGTGATGATTTTCCGGCGCCTCTTCATAGCGGGCGCGGCCATCACGGAAATCGTGCCGCTCCAGAATGCCGGCGTCCTCGAACAGCTTGACGGTGCGATAGACGGTGGCGATGGAGATATGGGGGTCAATGGCGGCGGCGCGGCGATAGAGTTCTTCCGCGTCCGGATGATCCTCGGCATTGGACAGCACGCGCGCGATCACACGGCGCTGCTCGGTCATCCGGAGCCCTTTGTCGACGCAGAGTTTTTCGATCCGCGTCACCCTAATCCCCGTGCGCGATGTTGCGAGGTGAAGGTTAAGCGAAATCCGGGGGGAGCGGAAGCCTGAGGATGTCGGCGTCCTCGTCGGCATAATAGGCCTTGCGCCGGCCCACCGTGACGAAGGCCAACCCGCGATAAAGCGCTTGCGCCGCATCATTGCGAACGCTCACTTCCAGGAACAGGCTTGTTGCACCTAGAGTTGCGGCATGGTCCGCCGCCGACCGTACCAAGGCTCGGGCAATACCCTTTCGCCGCGCCGCCGGAGCGACCGCCAAGGTGAGAATCTCCGCTTCGTCGCCGGCCGCGCGCGCCAGAATGAAGCCCTCAGGCACCGTAAGGGCAAAAACGCCCGGCGTTGCGAACAAGTCGCGAATAGCGCTCTCACGCCAGGCATCGGTGAACGCCGCGGCATGCAGCGCCGCCAGATCCGCCACATTCTCCGTGGCCGGATCAAACAAGTGTGGCTTCATGGCTTTGATCGCACGGCCGGACGGAAAACCGCTTCACACTTTTCCTGGCCGATGCTCCCTGGGAGCTTCGCGTCGGGCGCGCGCAGGTAAAGCGGTGCGGGCGGCCCATCGGGCGCAGGCCGCGTCATCGCCAGCCGCGCCACCCACAAGGCGTCGGGCTGACGAATATTTGTCAATGTGAAGCCGTCGCCCAATATGGCGGCAGCCGCTGGCGCGCCGGTGCCTGCCAATGCACAAGGCCCAAAGCTGCCGATACGCGCCACGGCCTCCGCGAACGGCAGCACCACCGGCGCGACGATGGTCTCTCCGGCTTCCCACAACAGCAGATAGGCCTCGTCGCGCTTGGCATCGTGGATAGACGCCACCCGTTTTGCCTGCGTCGCCGCCGCCATGGCTTCGAGAGTGGTGATCCCGATGAGCGGCTTTTTAAGCGCCACGCGCAGACCGCGCATGAAGGCCAAGCCCACGCGCTGACCGGTGAAGGTGCCCGGTCCGGTTGTGACGGCCAGACGATCCAGCGCTGCGAAGACGACGTCCGCTTCGCGCATCGTGTTTTCCACCATGGGCGCGAGCGCCTCGGCATGGCCGCGCGCCATTTCCTCAAAACGATGGGCGAGGAGATTTTCGCCAGCCAAGACTGCGACCGAGCAGGCGCCCAGCGCCGTCTCGACGGCCAGCAGTTTCAAAGAATCCGGCACGCTTCGTCGAAGGTCAGGCGCGGGTTGCGCGGGAAGATGCCCGCCGGATCGCCATGACCGATGGCGCAGATGAAATTGGATTTGATGTTGGTGCCGGCGAAAAATTCCTGGTCCACGCCATCATTGTCGAAGCCCGACATTGGTCCGCAATCCAGACCCAGTGCTCGCGCCGCGATGATGAAATACGCGCCCTGCAGGCTGGAATTGCGCAGAGCAAATGTCTTTGTGAATTCTTCCTTGCCCACGAAGAGATCTTTCATGCCGGGACCGTTGGGGAACAGGCGGGGAAAATGTTCGGGAAAATCCAGATCCATGCCGACGATGGCGACGGCGGGCGCGGCCATGGTCTTGTCGCGGTTGCCGGCACTGAGATGCGGCTTCAACCGCTCCTTGGCCGCGTGTGACGTCAAAAAATAAAATCGCGCCGGTGAACCGTTGGCCGAGGTTGGCCCCCAGCGCATCAGGTCATAGATCGCCATCAGCATGGCGTGAGAAACCGGCTTGTCCGTCCATTTGTTCTGGGTGTGCGCGTCGCGGAAGATAATATCGAGCGCTTCATCGCTCACGGCGTGGGATGTCATGGCGAACTCCGGATCAGGAAAGGCGAAAGACTATCAGACGGATTCGACGGCCGTCACTTCAGGCACATAGTGCCTCAGCATATTTTCGATGCCGTTGCGGAGCGTGATGGTGGACGAAGGGCAGCCGGCGCATGAGCCTTGCAGATGCAGCGCCACGATGCCGGTCGAACCGTCAAAGCCTTTAAAAATAATGTCGCCGCCATCCTGTGCCACGGCGGGACGCACCCGGGTCTCGATCAGCTCCTTGATCTGGGCCACCACTTCCGGATCGCCTTCGCCATAGGAATTCTCATCCGTTTCTTCCGCCCCGCCTTCGATCAGGGGCAGGCCGCGGGTGAAATGCTCCATGATCACGCCCAAGAGCGCCGGCTTCAAATGCTTCCAGTCGCCGTCGCGCTTGGTGACCGAAATGAAGTCCGAACCAAAAAATACCCGCGACACTTCCGGCACCGCGAACAGCGCACGCGCCAGCGGCGAGCGGGTTGCCTGCTCGGCTGACGGAAAATCGGCCACCGCGCCTTCGCCCATCACGGTCTGGCCGGGCAGGAATTTCAGGGTGGCGGGATTGGGGGTGGATTCCGTCTGGATGAACATGGCCGTTTTCCTGAGCTTATGCTTCTTACATGGACCTTGGCCGGGTCCCGATCAAGCATGCAAAGGCCGCGCTCTAAAAGTCCGAAATCAGGCCCTTTTTCTCCCAATCGCCATAACGGGTTGGTTCCGGCCCCTTGGGACCGCCTCGCTCCGGGGGAAGGTTAAGCGGCTTTTCAATGGCGCGCCGGGCATCGGCCTCTTGATTGGCGCGTTTGGCGGCTTGTGCCAGGCGGGCTGCGATTTCTTCAGGCGATGACGTTTTTTGTGACGTGTTCATAGGCGCTTGACCCTGTCCCGGCAGAGCTTACATCACTGTTGCAGCAAGGGCGAAACTGGAATTTTGGCCAGGATTTCGCCCTTGTCCTTTGATTTCGCGCGGCCTCTCGGAAAACCGCTGCACACTTTTCCGGGCCACGCTTAGTGGGTATTTGCAAATGAACACCTTTAAAACCGTCTTTCTGATGTCGGCAATGACCGGGCTTTTCCTGGTCGTGGGCGCACTGATCGGCGGCGGCCCCGGCATGGCGATCGCTTTTGTGTTCGCGGCCGGCATGAATTTGTTCGCCTATTGGAACTCGGACAAGGTGCTCTTGTCCATGTATGGCGCCCGCCAGGTGGACGCGGCAAGCGCGCCTGATCTTTATCAAATCGTGGAGCGCTTGGCTGCGCGGGCGAATTTGCCCATGCCCAAAGTCTACATCACCGAAAATCCGCAGCCGAACGCCTTTGCCACCGGACGCAGCCCCGAACATGCCGCCGTCTGCGTCACCACCGGCCTGCTCGGCAGTGTCAGCAAGGAAGAGCTGGCGGGCGTGATCGCGCATGAGTTGGGCCATGTGAGGAATCGCGACACCCTGACCATGACCATCACGGCGGTGATCGCCGGTGCCATTGGCATGCTGGCCAATTTCGCTTTCTTCATGGGCGACCGACGCAACCCCTTGGGCCTGGTCGGCGTGCTGCTGGTGACCTTGCTCGCACCCCTCGCCGCCATGCTGGTGCAGGCCGCGATTTCGCGCTCGCGCGAATTCGAGGCCGACCGCGCCGGCGCGGAATTGACCGGGCGCCCGCTCTGGCTGGCCGATGCGTTGGCTGAGATCGACCGCAATGCGCGTCAGACTTTGAACCCACCCGCCGACGCCAATCCCGCCACAGCGCATATGTTCATCATCAATCCGCTGCATGGCGGGCTGAGCGGCCTCTTCGCCAGCCATCCTTCGACCGAAGAGCGGATCGCGCGGCTGCGCGCCATGGCGGGCGTGCCGACGCCTCAGACCGGTCCTTGGGGCTGATAGTTTGGGGGATAGAATGAGCGAAGGCGCAGGTCTTGCAGCGCGCAGGGCGGCGCTTTCCATCTTTTCGCAAGTGCTGCGCCAGCGTCGTCCATTGGACACGCAGTTGGATGTCCTGAAAAACCTTGCGCCGCGCGACGCGGGCTTTGCCCGGGCGCTGGCGAGCCAGACGCTGCGGCATTTCGGCGAACTGGATGCGGTGGTCCGGCAATTCATGGCCAAGCCGTTGCAGCCGCACAAAGCGGGACCGGCGACGGAAATTCTGTTGCTGGGTGCTTGCGAACTTCTGATTCTGAAAGTGCCGCCGCATGCCGCTGTCGATGCCGCCAATCGGTTGGCCCAGGCGGACGGCAAAGCGGTGCATTTCAAATCCTTGATCAATGCGGTGCTGAGGCGCGTGGCGCGGGATGGCGAGAGCGTGCGCGAAGGCCTTGATCGTCCGCGGCTCAACACACCGGACTGGCTATGGTCTCGCTGGTGCGCCCAATATGGCGAGGACACTGCTCGCGCCATCGCGGCGGCCCATGACAGAGAAGCGCCCCTAGATATCATTTTGAAGAGCGCGGACGCAGCGTATCCGGAAAGCGCCCCGCTGATCGGCCTGTCGCGGCGCGTGGATACGGAAGGCCGGGTCGAGGAGATGGCTGGTTTCGCGGACGGCAGCTGGTGGGTGCAGGACGCGGCCGCCACCTTGCCCGTGCTATTGCTGGGCGATGTTGCGGGCAAGCGCGTGATCGATCTGTGCGCCGCGCCGGGCGGCAAGACCTTGCAACTGGCATCGCGGGGCGCAGCGGTGACCGCCGTCGAACTCGATCCCGCGCGCGCAGGCCGCATTCGCGAGAATCTGGCGCGCACACATTTGAACGCGGATGTGATCGAAAGCGATGCCCGTGATTTCGACGGCAAAGCGCCGCTGGTGCTGCTGGATGCCCCTTGCACCGCCACCGGCACCATCCGCCGTCATCCCGACTTGCCTTGGATCAAAGGCGCGGGCGATGTGACCGCGCAGACCACGCTGGCTTATGATCTTTTGGAAAGCGCGGCAGCGATGGTCGAGCCTGGCGGGCTGCTGGTCTTTGCCGTCTGTTCGCTGGAGCGCGAGGAAGGCGAAGAGCAGATTGCGGCGTTCCTTGACGCACATTCGGATTTTGCCCGCGTGCCGGTCACCGCCGATGGCGTGTTTGGCCACAGCGAATGGATCACGCCCGATGGCGATCTTCGTACCCTGCCCTGCCACTTGCTGGAATTCGGTGGAATGGATGGATTTTACGCTGCGCGGCTCAAGCGGACGTAAGACAGATATTCCACGAGCGTTTTACCTTCTTGTCATCCCCGGCGAGCGGCATTCAGCCGCGAGGGAAGGGGATCCAGGCAGCAAACATAAGCGCGGTGTACGGACCTGGGTCCCCTTCCCTCGGCGCTGGTCGCGCCTCGCCGGGGATGACAGTGGAGCGTTCGGCTACAGCCGCCCCAATGCATAAGCGATCGCCAGATAGATCTTGCCGGTATCCGCCGACAGGATCGACGACGCCAAAAGCCCGCCGCCATCGCCTTCCCGCGCCCGCGCCAGCAGCGCTTCGAACTCGCTGAGATAAGCTTCGGCGGAGGCGTGGAAACGTTGGTCGTCGCGATAAAGCGCCGTGATGCGATCCACCGTGCGCTCGTCGATGGCGCTTGCCAGGCGGCGTGCGAATACGGCGCGGTCGCCGGCCAGGTAACGGCGCCAGTCCTCGTTGCCGGGGCGGGTATTGGTGTCGATGGCTTCCAGATCCACCGCCATATCGGCCAGAACCAATTGCAGCGCGCCCATCGCTGCGGCCGTGCCACTGCCCAGCTCTCGCGCCGCGTGATCGCCGTCGGCGGCCGCCAGCAATTGCTTCATTTCCCATTTGCCGTCGGTGGGCTTACCGCTTGCAGCTTCGCCTCTCAGATCGCCGCGCTTGGGCCGCTGGGTGAGTTTGCGCGCCAGGCCCTTGAGCCCGTCGCCTTCGCCAGATTCCGGCTGTGCCGCACCGGCTTGCTGCTGCGCCGGACGGCCCTGGATATTGCGGGCATGAATGGTGGAAATCGCGCGAGCCGACAAATCCAGAATCTGGTCGGTTTCCGTCTGCACCATGTGGCGGACGCGTTGCGCTTCGCCTTGCGCCACGGTGGGAAGTCGGGTCAGGTGCTTTTCCACATCCTCGATGGTCTTGTTCAGCGTCTCGCGGATGCGGCTCGCTTCCGCGCTCATTTCGCCCGCGGCGCGCAAGAGCTTGTCGCATTGCGCCATCGCTTCGCCCACCAGCGCATGGGCGTCCTGCTTGGCTTGGGCCGAGCTTTGGCCGATCAAGGCCTGGGCGCCGGCGCCCGCGTCGCGCAGCGCCGTGGACAAG
>Ga0105240_10009396_pt1 | contig 13849 bp, 8 predicted proteins | sample KBSC54metaG_FD_80426 | JGI IMG/M metagenome (GOLD analysis project Ga0105240, IMG submission 80426) | Corn rhizosphere microbial communities from Kellogg Biological Station, Michigan, USA - KBS C5-4 metaG | ecosystem: Host-associated > Plants > Roots > Rhizosphere > Soil | place: Michigan, USA... | reverse complement strand
TGTCGAGGCGCACCGAGGAGTAGAACTTGAGCGCGTTACCGCCGGTCGTGGTTTCCGGGCTGCCGAACATCACGCCGATCTTCATGCGGATCTGGTTGATGAAGATGACGATCGTGTTCGAACGCTTGATGTTGCCGGTGAGCTTACGCAATGCCTGAGACATCAGGCGCGCCTGCAGTCCCACCTGCATCTCGCCCATCTCGCCTTCGATCTCCGCCTTCGGCGTGAGCGCGGCGACCGAGTCGACGACCACAATGTCAACGGCGCTCGAGCGGACCAGCATGTCGGTGATTTCCAGCGCCTGCTCGCCCGTATCGGGCTGCGATACCAGCAAGTCATTGATATTCACACCGAGCTTCTCGGCGTAGACCGGATCGAGCGCATGCTCCGCGTCCACAAACGCGGCGGTACCGCCGTTACGCTGCACCTCGGCAATCACTTGCAGGGTGAGCGTGGTCTTACCGGAAGATTCCGGACCGTAGATCTCGACGACGCGGCCGCGCGGCAAACCACCGACGCCGAGTGCGATGTCCAGACCGAGCGATCCGGTGGAGACCGTCTCCACGTCATAGCTCGCTACCGCATCACCAAGGCGCATCACCGAGCCCTTGCCGAATTGTTTTTCGATCTGACCCAGTGCGGCGCTCAGCGCCTTTTTGCGGTTCTCTTCCATCTCGTGGATACCCGTCAGTGTTCTGTGGGAGGGGTTGCTTTGAAGGCCGTCATTATCTCACAAGAATCCGCCGCTGGAATGCTGATGTCACGCGAGTTTCGATGTTATTTCAGCTATTTTTCCGAGTATCCAGCGCTCACGGAGAGTCAACACTGTATAACTGCGCCCACGACGAAATGACGTCTCGGTCATCGCGCTTGTGATACGTCGTAGTAACCACACGCATCGGTGGTCGCACACGGCATGGGAAATCGACGCATCGAAAATGCGTTGGCGCCGCACCTCGATCACCGCGCGCAGATTGGCTCCGCCGCGCCAACTGCCCTGACCCCGTTTCCAGTATAATTACGCACCTGCATCATGACGATGCACCACAAAAATACGATTTTCGCCATCCGAGCGAACACTGGAGGATTTATGCGCTTTGCTGTTGGCATGTTGGCGTCTCTGAGCCTGGTCGGCATCACGTCGGCGTTTGCGACTGAGCCCACACCCCCGTCCGCGACTCCACAGGCTCAGCAGCCGGCACAGAGCAACTCGACGACGCCTGCGCCAGACGCGACGCCCCCCGCGTCGGCTGCTCCCGCCGCATCTGTATCCGCACCGCCCACCACTGCCACGACCCAGCCGGCCGCGGCCCCGGCACAAAAGTCCAAGGAGCTGACGCCGGAAGAAAAAAACCTGATCTCCTCGGGATATACCCTGGAAGTCCGTAAAGACCAGAAGTACTTCTGCCGCCGGGAAGCGGCTCTAGGCACCCGCTTCGCGCGCAAAACCTGCCAGTCCGAGGAGCAGATCCTGGCCAATACCCAGGACTCCAAGGATCTGACCCGGCAGTTCCAGAACCCGACCCAGTACCCCCAGGGCATCACCCGTCAGTAGACTGTTTTGTATCGATGAGCTCGCCGCAGAGAGCGAGCAAGCATATGAGGACGATATGAGGCACATTGTTAGTTTATTCGCATCTTTGAGCGTGGTCGCCGGCACACAGGCTTTTGCGACCGACTCCCCGGCTCCGTCAGCGACCCCACAGGCCCAACAACCGGCAGCGGCTCCGGCGCAAAGCGCCCCGACGGCTGCAGCGGCCCCGACCGCGGCTGCACCGGCTACTCCGGCTGCCTCCACGCCTGCCGCGCCCACGACCGCAGCGGCCACTCAGCAGCCCGCTTCGCCCGTGACGGTCACCGGGTCCAAGCCCACCGACCTGACTCCGGAGGAGAAAAATCTGATCTCCTCGGGCTATACGCTGGAAATCCGCAAGGATCAGAAACTCTTCTGCAAGAGCGAAGCCACTCTGGGCACCCGCTTCAAGCACAGGACCTGCCAGACCTCGGAACAGATCTTCGCCAATACCCAGCACTCCAAGGACGTGACGAGCGACATTCAGAGAGGCTTCGTGCGCCCGCCTGCCGGAAACTAGCGAGCGCCTGACCCTCAACCCCGCCGCACGCCCTCCGTCAGAGGGAAGGTTTCAACAACGCTGTAGACCGGCCCGTCTGGCAGCGTGCGGCTTTCAACTAGCGCGAACGCATTGCACACCCAAGTCACGGTGTGTGTCTCCAGCGGGCGTGTTTGCTTTCCGACCTTACGTGCAAGGGTTACGTGAGGGCGGAAAGGCTTAGGGTCCGGTTCGAAGCCACCGCGATGAGTCGCCTCCAGTAACTCGCGTGCGAGGGCTCCAGCGGCCGTGCCCCCCGCCGACGTGCGCGCCGTAGCCACGAGTACGCGCGCTTTTTCCCAGTACTCGACTCGATCAAAAACGAGCTCAAAAGGCGCCGCCGCCGCGTTCGAGCCCGCAACTTCGGCCGCAATCGCCACCACTTCCTGAAGACGGCTCACAGCAACCGATCCGAGAAACAGGAGCGTCGCATGAACATTGCCCTCAGGTACCGGGCGGCCGCCGCAAGTCCGCACAGCCTTGCGGGTAGCATGGACGAATTCGCTTCGAGTGCGATCGCCAGGCCATAGAGCAAAAAACAGCCGCGTGGTTTGAACGACCGCTGTCGGCAGTCCGTCCCTCGCGTTTGCGTTGCCCGAACTCACGCCACAGCTCTCAGTATGCATGACCCGGCCATATCCCAGGCGCTACTCTAGAGATCTCATGCCTTCGTTCCTCGACAAGCTGTTCAAGCGGAAAGCCGCAGCGCCGGCCACAGACACTTTCGAGACCCTCTTCTCTCAGGCCACCACCGCTGCGACCGCACAAGACTTCGCGCGGGCCATCCCGCTGTACGACCAGGCGATTGCCGCCGATCCTTCCCGCCCGGAAGCCTACTACAAGCGCGCCAACGCACTGAAGGACACGGGTCGGCTCCAGGAAGCGCTCGCCAGTTACAACCAGGCCATCGAGCGCAAGCCGGACTACGCCTACGCGTTCGGCAACCGGGCTTTCGTGCAACAGAGCCTCGGCCTGTTGGAAGAGGCCCTGGCGAGTTACGACCAGGCGATCGCCATCGATCCCAATGACATCCTGGCCCATAACAACCGCGCCCTGCTGCTGCAACTGCTGTATCGCTGGGATGAAGCGCTGGCCAGCTATGACCACGCCATCGCCATCAACCCCGGTTACGCCGACGCACACTACAACCGATCTCTGACCGCTTTGTTCCTGGGAGACTTTGCGAGCGGTTGGCCCGATTTCGAATGGCGCTGGCAGGTCGCGCAGCGAATCAACATCGGTGACGCCCGGAAATTCATCCAGCCTGTGTGGCGCGGCGATCAGCCACTTGCAGGCAAACGCCTGTTGGTTTACAGCGAGCAGGGCCTGGGCGACACCCTGCAGTTTTGTCGTTATGCCTCTCTGGCCGCCGCGCAGGGCGCTACCGTCATCCTGGAAGTGCAGCCGTCTTTGGTGAGTGTCGTGAAAACCCTCGAGGGCGCCTCCCAGGTCATTGCCATGGGAAGCCCCTTACCGGCCTTCGACTATCACTGCTCCTTGATGAGCCTGCCGCTGGCATTCAAAACCACGGCGGACTCCATCCCCTCAGCGCAGAAGTATCTGCGCAGCAACCCCGAAAAAGTCACCGAATGGCGGACGGCCTTGGGCGAGCGCCGCACTCCCCGGGTCGGGTTGGTCTGGAGCGGCAACCCCAACAACCCCATCGACGTACGACGCAGCCTCTCCCTCGCGCAATGGATCCCGAAGCTGCCGCCCGGATTCCAATATTTCTGCCTGCAAAACGATGTGCGCCGGACGGATCAAGCGGCGCTGGATGCGAGCCAGCGCATCGTTTCATCAGGCGAGTTTCCGAGTTTCGAAAGCACTGCGGCCTTCTGCGAATGTCTGGATGTCGTCGTCTGCGTCGATACCAGCGTAACGCATCTCGCCGGCGCGCTCGGGAAACGGACCTGGGTGTTGATACCGTACGTTCCGGACTGGCGTTGGATGCGTGATCGCGAGGACACGCCGTGGTATCCCAGCCTGAAGTTATACCGACAGAAAGTCGCCGGTGAGTGGGACGAGGTGTTGGACCGTGTCGCCGCCGATCTGCGGCGTGCGTTTCCGTCAGGTTGAGGCCATCACCAGGTCCAACGCCCGCCGCACCGAGCAGCGCCGGACTCTCTCGCGGTCGCCCGCAAAAAGCTGCCGCTCCGCGACGACCACGACCTCAGTGCCGCGCCGGACCGCCAGCCCAAACCACACCGTCCCCACTGGCTTCGTCGGCGTGCCGCCATCCGGGCCCGCGACTCCGCTGATCGCCACCGCGACCTCAGCACCAGAAACGCGCAACGCTCCCGCCGCCATCTCGCGTACCGTAGGCTCGCTCACAGCACCATGATCCGCGAGCGTCGTCTCGGACACGCCGATATCGCGCATTTTCGCGCCATTTGAGTACGTGACGAATCCGCATTCAAACCATCGCGAGCTGCCCGGAACGTCCGTACAAGCCTTGGCTACCCATCCGCCCGTGCAAGACTCGGCGGTCACCATGCGTCGGCCCGCCGCCAGCAATTTCTCCGCCAGACGCTCACAGAGCGCGAACAACTCGCGATCCCTGATCTCACCATCGCCAATCACATTACTCATAGGTCCAAAGTTACCCGCTGCCCGACCCTTCACGCCACTCTATCCAGCGCACGCCGCCGCGAACGACTTTGGCCCCCACACGCCCTACCTCTTGCGGTAGCCTTCGCCGCCATGAACGACAACGCCCTTTCGCAACATACGCCCATGATGCAGCAATATTTGCGCATCAAAGCCCAGCACCCCGAAGTCCTGCTCTTCTACCGGATGGGGGACTTTTACGAGCTGTTCTTCGAGGACGCACGCCGTGCGGCCGCTCTACTGGACATCACGCTGACCGCGCGCGGCCAATCAGCGGGCCAACCCATCCCGATGGCCGGCGTGCCGTTTCATGCGGTCGAAGGCTACCTGGCGAAGCTCGTACGCAAAGGCGAAAGCGTAGCCATCTGCGAGCAACTCGGCGATCCGGCCAAATCCAAGGGTCCCGTCGAGCGCCAGGTCGTGCGCATCGTGACCCCGGGCACGGTGACCGATGAGGCACTGTTGGAAGAGCGCCAGGAGACCCTGCTCGCGGCCATTGCCCGCGACGGCGAGCGCTTTGGACTCGCCTGGTTGGATCTGGCCGCGGGCCGCTTCACTGTTTCGCAATCCGAAGGAACCCTGGCACTGGCCGCGGAGCTCGAACGGCTCAAGCCCGCCGAGCTGCTGGTCGCCGAAGGCTCGGACACCGAGGCCCTGGGACGCAACGGCACCTCGGTGCGAACCCGTCCGCCGTGGTATTTCGAATTGGCGAGTGCCTCACGCCTGCTCACCGACCAGATGGGCACACTCGACCTGAAGGGATTTGGCGCTGATGAGCTGCCCCTGGCGATTTGCGCCGCCGGCGCTCTCCTGCAGTACGTCCGCGACACCCAGAAGGCAGCGGTCCCTCATATCCGCAGCCTGCACGTCGAAGAGCGCACCGACGCCCTGATCATCGACGCCTCGACCCGGCGCAATCTCGAGTTGGATGTCAGCCTGTCAGGTAGAGAGGACGCGACGGTATTCGCGCTCGTCGACAAGTGCGTCACCGCCATGGGCTCGCGCGAGTTGCGCCGCTGGCTGAACCGCCCTCTGACCGACCAGGCGGTGTTGCGATCCCGATACCAGGCACTCGGTGCCCTGATCGACGGCCGTCGTTTCGAGGCAATGCGCGACCAGTTGCGCGGCATCGGCGATATCGAGCGCATTCTGTCGCGAGTGGCGCTGCGCTCCGCCCGCCCCCGCGACCTGACCCAACTGCGAGCCTCGCTCGCACTGTTACCCGCACTACGGGCAATGCTGGCGACTGTCGACTCGCCCCTGATAAAACAACTCGGCGACGGCATCAACGAGCACAGTGATGTCGTAGAGCTTCTCACGGCGTCGATCGCCGCCGAGCCCAACACCCTGGTACGCGATGGTGGCGTGGTCGCGGAAGGATATGACGCGGATCTCGACGAGCTGCGGCGAATCTCCACTCACACAGACGAGTTCCTGCTCGAATTGGAAAAGCGCGAGCGCGAGCGCACCGGCATCGCCGGCCTGAAGCTGGGTTTCAATCGCGTGCAGGGATTTTTCATCGAAATCACCCGCAAGGACGCCGAGCGGGTCCCGAAGGATTACATCCGCCGCCAGACGGTGAAGTCCGCCGAGCGCTTCATCACCCCGGAGCTGAAAGGCTTCGAGGACAAGGTGTTGAGTGCGCGCGACCGCGCGTTGGCTCGCGAGAAGGAGATCTACGACCAGATCCTGACCCAACTCACGGATCGTCTCGGCCCGATGCAATCCACCGCGGGCTCACTCGCGGCGCTGGACTCCATCGGGGCCCTGACCGAGCGCGCCTGCTCGTTGGAATGGACCCAACCGAACCTCGTCACCGAGACCTGTCTCGACATTGAAGGCGGCCGACACCCGGTAGTCGAGCGTTTCTCCGAAGCCCCTTTCGTTCCCAACGACCTGCGCCTCACCACGGGCCGCAACATGCTGATCATCACCGGCCCCAACATGGGCGGTAAATCGACTTACATGCGCCAGGCGGCGCTCATCGCCCTGTTGGCCCACATCGGCAGCTACGTGCCCGCGGATCGCGTCACCTTGGGACCGCTCGATCGCATTTTCACCCGCATCGGCGCCGCGGACGACCTGGCCGGAGGACGCTCGACCTTCATGGTGGAAATGACCGAGGCGGCCAACATCCTGCATAACGCCACACCCCGAAGCCTGATCCTGATGGACGAGATCGGTCGTGGCACCAGCACGTTCGACGGCTTGTCGCTCGCCTGGGCGATTGCGCGTCACATCGCCACGAAATTGAAGTCCTTCACCCTGTTCGCGACTCACTACTTCGAGCTGACGGCGCTCGCGACGGAAATCGAAGGCTGCGCCAACGTACACCTCGACGCCACCGAGCACGGCGAAGGCATCGTGTTTCTGCACGCCGTGAAGGACGGGCCTGCCAGCCGGAGTTATGGACTCCAGGTCGCCCAGCTCGCGGGCGTTCCGCGCGACGTGATCGGCCAGGCACGTCAGTATCTCGAGGCACTGGAGGCCCAACGGGATCGCGCCGACACCAACGGCAGCGGCCGTCGCAAAGGACCGCAGAAGGAGTTGCCCCTGTTTGCCGCCGCACCGGCATTGCCGGCAACAGCCGCCGCCGCGAACGCGTCCGCCACACCGCCATCGCCCACCCAGGCACCCGACGAGATCCGTACGGCGCTGGAGGCATTAGACCCCGACGAGCTGTCGCCCAGAGCTGCACTGGACGCGATTTACAAGCTGCGAAAGCTGCTTGAAAGGCCCAAGTGACGGGGGCGGGCGGCTCACTGCGTGGGAACTGAGCAAGTCTTCAGCGAGGGAACCGTCGCCAACAGCCAAGGTCTAACCACCACCGGCGAAGACAACCAACCGCGGCATTTCGCGTTGAGCTAAAGTCACTCACTCACCGAGCGAGAAGCGTCCCTCCTGCAAGAACCTGCCCGTCTCGCGCGCGACTCGCGGCGACACCAGCATGCCGAGATGACTCACGGGCAACACGAGGTGATCGGTCGCCCCGGGCAAACGCGTCTCGCTCACCGCCACCGTACCGTCAGAATCCTCTTCGAACGTGACGAGGATCTGTCCTACACCGATCGGCTGTGTGCCTGCGATAATTCCCAGCGGCCGGTCCACGGTCCAGCGCCGCTCCTGGGGCTGCAGCAACTCATCGGCCACCGGCTGTCCCATCAGCGATGCAACGAGGCGAATATGGCTCGCCTGCTCCGCCACCTTGCTGGCCACACTGGGCGTGCCCAAAAACACAGCCCGTCCGGGCGGCTGTTCCGGAAAGCGCTCAAAGAACCGATAGATCACCAGGCCACCCAGGCTGTGTCCGACAAAGTGCACGACCGGCGCCCCCAACGACTCCACGAAGCTTTGCAGTCGTGAGGTAATCTCCGTCATGGTCGAGAGTGCCGCGGAGTATCGGAACGGATGAACGTGCAACCCGAATTCATTCGCCAGACGGCGACGCAGAAACAGCGATTCCCCACCGGACATCCACAGCCCGTGTACGTAGACGACATCCACCGCGGTACGACTCAATAGCTCTCGACCAATGCGAATGGGAACCCCCATCTGATGCGGACATTACCAAGAAATGGCAGTGCGAAGCAGACCACCGGCGCTCAAGTGAGTAGTAAGTCCGGTGACGGATGTGGGTTCCTGCGCATCCCGCGCTGCCGGGCGCCGTCTCGCCTCGGGGCCGGCGGCTGGGGATACCGGCTCGCCTGTTGCCTGGCGATTCTGGCTTGTTGGGCGCTTCTGGTCCACTGCCTGCTCCCCGTAGCGCAGGCAGCCGATCCCCAAACGTACAAAGTCGATTTGGCCTCCACGGGCGACAGCGATATGAATGCCACGCTCAAGGCGACCTCCGAGCTCGTCACGCTGCGCACCTCCGCGCCGGTCGGTCCCTTTGCCCTCATCGGACGCGCCCGGGGTGACCTGGAACGTCTCAAGACTGTGTTGGAAAGCAATGGCTACTACCAGAGCTACGTGGGCATCACCATCGACGACCTGCCGCTGGATGATCCCACGTTGGGCGATGAGCTGAGCTCGAAACCCAAGGGAACGGATGCTCACGTCAAAGTCAGTTTCAGCCTGGGGCCGGTGTACCACCTCCGGCACATCACCCTTGACGGCGAAATCCCACCCTCGGTCGACGCCAAGCTGCCCCTGACCACCGGCGCTCCGGCGGTCGCCGCGCAGGTCCTCGCCGCAGGCGAAAATCTACAAACCGCGCTCGAGGACCAGGGCTACGCTTTCGCGAAGGTCGATCCTCCGGTCGCCCAGGAAATTCCCGCCGAGCGGGTGCTCGATGTCAGTTTCCATGTCACGGCCGGCGCGCGAGTCAACATCGGCGCCATCAAATTCCGCGGCCTGAAGAAAATGAAGGAGCCGTTCGTGCGCCAGCGGCTCCTGGTGCATACGGGCGAGCTCTATGGCGCGGGCAAAATCGAGCGTGCCCGCAAGGATCTGCTGGCGCTCGGTGTATTCACCTCCGTCACGGTGCAGGTCGATGAAAAAGCCGACAGCAACGGCCAGGTTCCCATCACGTTCCGGGTGCGCGAGCGTTTACTCCACGCCGTCAGCCTGAACGCCGCGTACTCCACCGACCTGGGCGGCAGCAGTGGTGTCACCTGGACCCAGCGCAACATGTCGGGGCGCGGTGACTCGCTCACGCTGGGCGCGAACGTGCTCAACCTGGGCGGCACGGCCTCGAACGGGGTCGGTTACGACGTCACTGCCAAGTACCTGTTGCCGGAATTCGGGCACCGGGATCAAAGCTTGCAGTTAGCCGTCGAGGCCATCAACCAGTCGCTCCAGGCCTACGACCAGAAGGCCGTCACCTTCGGCGCCACCCTGACGCGCAAGTTCTCTTCCGAATGGAGCGCCAGCATAGGAGCCACCGCCGAGGTGGAACGCATCCAACAGGAAGGCTTCATCAATGTACCTGATTCATCGGGGCTGACGGCGTGCCCGGTGCTGACGGTAGTTGGAAAGTATTCAGAGTGTGCCGTCAATCCCACGGAGATTTTCACAACCGCCCTGCAAACCTCCCACTACGAGCTCCTGGCGCTGCCCATGAGCATAACTTTCAACACTACCGGTCTCGACTCTCCCCTGGAGGACGCGACCCACGGCGTCCGCGCCTCTGTGAGCGAGGCGCCCACGTTGTCGCTCGGCACCAGAACCGCGAAGTACTTCATCACCCAGGGCAACGTGTCGTTTTATTTCGATCTGAACCACCTCGGCTGGAGCGACCCGGGGCGCAGTGTCATCGCCCTGCGTGCCCTGGCGGGGCTCGCTCAAGGCGCGGGCCAGTTCAGCCTACCGCCGGACCAGCGCTTCTATGCCGGCGGAAGCGGCACGGTCCGCGGCTACCGTTATCAATCAGTGGGCCCGCCGTTTCCGGACGGCAATCCCATCGGCGGCACCGCCCTCAACGCCGGCCAGGCGGAATACCGCCAGCGCATCGGTCAGAGCCTCGGCTTCGTCGTATTTCTCGATGCCGGCCAGGTGAGCCAGACCGTAAATCCCCTGAACTCGACACTGCGCAAGGGCGCCGGCGCCGGTGCGCGGTATTACACACCCATTGGCCCTCTTCGCCTGGATCTGGGCTTCCCCATCAACCGACCGGTAGCCAACGGCAAGAAGCTAGGCGACGCCTTCGAGATCTACATCGGCCTGGGGCAGTCATTCTGATGCGCCGGCCACTGAAAATCTCCCTGTGGGTAGTGGGCTCGCTCTTGGGCCTGATCCTGGTGGGGGTCGGCGCCCTGTTGGTCATCGCCAATACCGACAGCGGCCGCGCGCTCATTGCCCGCACGACCAGCCGTCTGACTGACGGCCAAGTGCAGCTCACCGGCATTCACGGCTCATTTCCGGAGGCCTTGGACCTCGACCGGCTGCATCTGAGCGACGGCCAGGGTGTCTGGCTGCTCGCCGAGCACATTTCATTGCGGTGGTCGCCAGGGGCCCTGCTCGCACGACATGTGCAGGTCGACAGCCTGCACGTAGGCCTGTTGCACATCGAGCGCGCTCCGGTCAGCAAACCCGAGACCAAACCCAGCAGCGGCTTCAACTTCCCGCATTCCGACCTGACACAACTGACGGTCGATACCCTGGAGCTGGGCCCCGGCCTGGCGGGGACTCCGACATCCCTGGCCGTCAAGGCAAGCGCGCACTGGCGGTCCCTACAGGATGCGATGGCGAGCATCCTCGCGCAGCGCACCGGCGGGATCGGCAACTATGACGTGCAACTGCGTTTCAACGCCGATCGCATGGAAGCCACGGTCAAACTCCAGGAACCCGCGCACGGTCCGCTGGAAAACCTGCTGCAAATACCCGGCCTGGGGGATCTGTCGGTGTTCGCCCAACTCACCGGCCCGCGTAACGCCGAGCACATCAACTTGACGCTGGACGCAGGCGTCCTCCATGGACGTACGCAAGGAACGATCGACCTGACGACACTGGCCGCGGACCTGGACTACACGTTCAACGCGGCGGCGATGACACCGCATCCCGGACTTTCGTGGGAAAGCCTCGATCTGCAGGGGCGCTGGCACGGCAGCCCGAAGGCGCCGGCCGCCGACGGACATCTGCTCATCAAACAGCTCCATATCCCGGGCGATACCGAGCTCGCGGACCTCAACGCGAGCCTGACCGCCTCCGGCGGCATGTTGACCACACGCGCCACGGTCACCGGCTTAGGTATCCCCGGCTCCCAGCCGAAACTGTTTCAGGACTCGCCACTCGCCTTGAACGCCTCGGCGAACTTGAGCGATCCGAAGCGACCGGTCGAGTTGCAAGCCAACCATCACCTGTTTGCCCTGACCGTGCATGCCACCCTCGCCGATCCCCAGACCGCGCGACTCGAGTTGCACCTGCCCGATGTTGCCCCTTTTGCCGCCTTTGCGGATCAGAAGGTCCGCGGCGAAGCCACTCTCAAAGCGCAGATCACCCACGATTCGAAGTCGATCCACCTCCATGCGGATACGACAGCCAACATCGACGGCGGCGCCGCGAGTTGGGCCGGGTTGGTGCGCGGGGGTGAGACGCGACTACAGCTCACCGGCGCCATGACCGATGACGAGTTCACCTTCGATCGGGTGCAACTGGACGGTCGCGCCATATCGCTCTCGGGCAGTGGCAGTGCCGCACGAACCTCCACGCAGGATCTCGACATCCGCCTGGAGCTGGGTCTCCCCGACCTCGCCAAGCTCTCACCGGCGCTGGTCGGCACGCTGAAGCTGTCAGGCCGAGTCAAGGGGCCCAATCAGTCACTGAGCACGGTCGCCGACCTGACCACAACCCTGTCCATCCATGGCTCACCCGCAGGAACGATGTCGGCATCCATACATGCCGATGGCCTGCCTAAAGAGCCTCGTGGCTCGGTGGAGGCGCACGGAGATCTGGACGGCGCACCACTCAACCTGGACGTGGATCTCGAGCGCGGCAAGGGTGATGTGGTGAGTGCGGCAATCCATCGCGCGGACTGGAAGAGCGCCCACATCGAGGGCGAGCTGTCGAGCGGCCCCGATATGGCGCGGGCGCGCGGCAATCTGCGGCTCGCCATGGCTCAGCTCGGCGACCTCAATCGCCTCCTCGGGAGCACTTTGCAAGGCGGCATCTCGGGAGATGTCACCCTGACACCCGCCCCTAAGGGCCCATCACAGGCAAAAATCCAACTAGAGGCCCACAACATCGTCACAGGCGGCGTAACAGCCAATGCGAAGCTTGCGGCAAACGGGACGATGAACGCCCTGGACGTGCGGCTCGATGCGGATTCGCCGGCCGTCGGAGGCTTGCCCGCGACCATAACGGCGACGACACAACTGAACGTCGGCGCTCACGAACTCCACTTGAGCGGACTCGAAGCGAAGTACCACGACCAGACTCTGAAACTCCTGTCACCCGCCACCGTATCTTTCGCCAAGGGCCTGTCGATTGCCCAACTCAAACTCGGTGTCCAGCAGGCCGTGCTCGAGGTGGACGGCAGCGTATCACCGACACTGGATCTGCGCGCCTCGCTGCAACAGGTCAAACCCGACCTGGTCAACGCATTCGTGCCCGGCGTGTTGGCGAGTGGGACCATCCAGGCCAACGCGCAGTTGCAGGGAAGCACCTCCGCCCCGACGGGGAAAGTGCACCTGGATGCCACGGGAATGCGTGGAGCAAATGATGCCGCTCGCGGGCTCCCCGTGGTCGATCTGCGTGCGGATGCACAGCTCATGCAGAACACGGCATCCGTCGATGCCCGGCTCACTGCCGGCAGCGCATCCCGCCTGACATTGACAGGCAAGGCCCCGATGGCCGCGGACGGCGCATACGATCTGAAACTCGGCGGCCACCTCGATATCGGCCTGTTGAATCCTCTTCTGGAGGCCAGTGGCAAACATGTCACCGGCGCTCTCACCATCGACACCAATGTCACCGGCTCGGTCGCCGACCCTGATATCAGCGGCAGCGTGAAATTAGCCGACGGCAGTGTGAAGGACTATACCCAGGGGATAAACCTCACCGAGGTCACCGGAGAGCTCACCGGCAGCCATGGAACGCTCGAGGTCAAAAGCCTCACCGCCCGCGCAGCCCCGGGAAATGTCTCCATCACCGGCTCGATCGGCGTTCTCCAACCCAAGATGCCGGTCGATCTCACCCTGACCGCCAGGAACGCCCAACCCATCGCGAGCAACATCATTACCGCCAACCTGGATGCGGACATTCACGTGACCGGCACGGCGCGCGAGAAGCTCGATGTCACCGGCAAATCCCGCATCAATCGGGCCAACATCGAGATTCCCAGCGGCTTTCCGCCCGACGTAGCGGTGCTGGATGTGCGCCGGCCCGGACAGGCACCGCCGCCGAAACCCGAGCAGCCGTTGATCATTGACCTGAATCTGACCGTCGATGCCCCGCGTCAGATCCTGGTCAAAGGCCGCGGCCTGGATGCCGAGCTCGGCGGTGAGCTGAAGATTCGCGGCAATACCGACGCTCCGGTCGTCAGCGGTGGATTCGACCTCCAACGCGGAACCTTCACGTTGGGCAGCAGCCCACTGACTTTCAGTACCGGCACCGTGACTTTCAACGGCGAAGGCTTGAAGAAGAAGATTGACCCGACGCTCGACTTCGTGGCCTCGACCCAGGTGGTCGATGTC
>Ga0105240_10009392_pt1 | contig 13852 bp, 8 predicted proteins | sample KBSC54metaG_FD_80426 | JGI IMG/M metagenome (GOLD analysis project Ga0105240, IMG submission 80426) | Corn rhizosphere microbial communities from Kellogg Biological Station, Michigan, USA - KBS C5-4 metaG | ecosystem: Host-associated > Plants > Roots > Rhizosphere > Soil | place: Michigan, USA... | reverse complement strand
GAGCCGGGCGACCCTCGGCTGATCGGCCGCGACATCCCTTTTTCAATCGACGGCGCGCGCGTCATCCTGGTTGACGACGTGCTGTACACGGGTCGCACGGTGCGCGCGGCGTTGACGGCGCTGGGCGAACTCGGACGGCCCGAATCGATCGAACTCGCGGTGCTGGTCGATCGCGGCCAGCGTGAGTTGCCGATTCGCGCGGACCACGTGGGCAAGAATATCGCCGCGCCGCCCGATCAGCGCGTGTACGTGCGGCTCAGCGAAATTGACGGCGCCGATGCGGTCGTGATCGGCGGCGGAAAACCGTAACGGCGATGGCGCGGCTTGCGAAATACGACATCGTGTCGATTGAAGACCTGGAGATCGATGAGATCGAACGGATCTTCAAGATCGCCGATACTTTCGCAGAGGGGATCGGCAACGGAGTCGCGTGCACCAGCGCGGCGGGCCTGATCATGGCGACCCTGTTTTACGAACCATCGACACGCACGCGCCTCAGTTTTGAATCCGCGATGCATCGGCTGGGCGGCGCGGTGATCAGTTCGGCCGACATGCATGCGAGTTCGGCGTCCAAGGGCGAGAGTCTCGCCGACACTGCCCGGGTGGTTTCCGCCTACGCGGACTTGATCGTCGTGCGCCATCCCTTTGACGGCGCGGCGCGGGTGGCCGCCGAGTACGCGACGGTACCGGTGATCAATGCGGGCGACGGCAGTCGCGAACATCCGACGCAGACGCTCTGCGACCTTTATATATTGCGGCGCAAAAAAGGACGGCTGAAGGGACTCACCGTCGCGCTTTGCGGCGACCTGAAATTTGGCCGCACGGTACATTCGCTGATCTACGCGCTCGCGCGCTTCGGCGCGAATATCGTCGCGGTGCCCTATGGCGGCATGGACGTTCCCGAATACGTGTTGGAACGCGTGGCGGCGGAGCGCAACTACAGCTTTTCGACGATTTCGATCGACGAACTCAAGTCGCAGGCGGGCGGGCTCGACGCGCTCTATCTGACGCCCAACGCGCCGCATCAGATGGCGCTCTTTACCGGCGAGATGCCGCTGGAGACGGTCCCGAGCGTGCGACCGCCGGCGGCGCTCGATGCGTTTTACGTCACCCGCTTGCAGCGCGAGCGGCTCGCCGAGAAAGATCGGGCGCAGGCCGGCTATGCGCATTTCGACGCGCGCGCACTGCGCAGCAGTCGTGCGCATGACGCGGTCGTGATGCATCCGTTGCCGCGCACTGACGAACTCGCGTACGAACTCGATTCGGATCCGCGGGCGGTCTATTTCGAGCAGGCCGCAGCAGGCGTACCGGTGCGAATGGCGCTGATCGCGTGGATGCTCGAACGCGGGCATGCGGTTGCGCGTCCGCCGGCGGCCGACCCGCCGATCAAGTTCAAGGGTCAACCGGCGCCACGCTGTCTCAATGCGACCTGCATCACGCGCAACGAAGGCGCATATCTGCATCCGCGTTTTCGCCTGGCGCGCACCACCAACCGCGCGTTACTGATGCTGCGCTGCGAATACTGCGAGCGCGAATTGCCGGTGGAATTTGTCGGTCACGCCAGCTCGCATCGCTTTTATCGCTTCGACGAAAACCTTTACGGCTACGTGCGCCAATGGATCGAAGAAGGGACGCTCGCGGTATTTGAAACCGTCAAGCAGGCCGAGGAGGGCGGCTACGAGCCGTATCGGCGCGGGCCACAACGCGAAATCATGAACGCCGCGGAGATCGCGGTGGCTTGCAGTGCGATCGCGGCACAGATTATCGGCGACTTCGCGGACCCGACCGGGATCGCCTTCGTCGGCGTGGTCTCGCGCGGTGCGATGCTCGCGTTGCGGCTGCGCAACCTGATCGAGGCGCAAACTGGAGTGCGCACCCCGTGCGCGGCGCTCGACGTCTATGCGGGTGACGCGGCCATTCAATCGATCGAGGGACCCGACTTCGACGTTGACGGCCGCACGATCGTACTCGTTGATGACGTGATCAATTCGGGATGGACGGTGCAGCGGGCCATGACCACGCTCTGGCAGCGCGGGCGTCCGGCGACGGTGAAGCTCGCGGTGCTGATCGATCGCGGCCATCGGGCGTTGCCGATTCGGCCCAACTACGTTGGCAAGAGTATCCCGTCGGCCCGCGCGGATCGCGTGCAGGTGCGGCTCGGACCGATGGCCGCCGATACGGAAACGCGCAAGTCCTCGGACCGCGTCGTGCTCTACACGATGGTCGAATCGATCAAGGAAGCGGCGGGCCCGCAATGAGGCCCTTGATGTTGCGCGGCGGACGCGTGATCGATCCGGCCTTCGAAATCGATGGCGCTTACGACGTGCTGGTAATCGACGGGGAAGTCGAGGCGCTCGAGCCGTCCGGCATACTCAAACCGCCCGCTGACGCGGTTGTGATCGGCTGCGCGGGACTCTGGGTGGTGCCCGGCCTGATCGACGTTCACGTACATCTGCGCGACCCCGGATTCCCGCAAAAGGAAACCATCCGGAGCGGATTGCGCGCGGCCGCCGCCGGTGGCTTTACGACGGTGGCGGCGATGGCGAATACGTCGCCGGTGGACGATACGCCGGCGATCGCGCGCTACATGCTCGAGCAGGCGCAGGCGGCCCGCGCCACGCGCCTGATCCCGGTTTCCGCCGTGACCAAAGGGCTCGTCGGCCGTGAACTGGTGGACTTTGCCGCGATGGCCGAGGCGGGCGCGCGCCTCTACTCCGACGACGGTATCCCGATCGACGACGAAGCGATCCTGGTGGAGGCGTTTCGCGCGGCCGTGCGCGTCAACTTCGCGATCTCGCTGCACGAAGAGGATCGCGCGCTCACCGGGCACGGCGCGTGTCATGCAGGCGAGGTCGCGAAGCGCCTCGGCGTCGCGGGGATTCCGGTGGCGGCGGAAGCGCGTCGCGTGCGGCGCGACCTGGCGATTGCGGTTGGCGCGGGAGCGCCGGTGCATATCGCGCACGTCTCGACCGCGGAAAGTATTGAGCTGGTGCGGGCGGCGCGCAAGCGGGGCGCCAACGTTACCTGCGAGGCGACGCCGCATCACTTCATGCTCGACGACGGCGCGTTCGCGCGCTACGGCCCCAATGCGAAAATGGCACCGCCGTTGCGCTCGCGCGAGGACGTTGCGGCACTGCATGCGGCGCTGGCCGACGGCACCATCGACGTCATCGCGAGCGATCACGCGCCGCACGATCCCGTGTCGAAACATATGGACCGGCTGGCGTCGTTGTTTCCCGGCGATCGCGACGCGGCGCGCCTGTCATCAGATGACGCGGAAATCCTCGCGTCGGCCGCCAATGGAATCGTCGGGCTCGAAACCTCGCTCGGACTCGCGCTCGAACTGGTTGATAGGGGCGTGATCGACGCCGCGCGGATGGTTGCGCTGATGGCGGCGAATCCCGCGCGGTTGCTTCGTCTCGATGCGCAAGGCACGCTGGCGCCCGGCGCGTGTGGCGATATCACGGTGATCGATCCGAAGGCCGAGTGGACGGTTGACCCGGCGCGGTTCATCTCGATGAGCCGCAACACGCCCTTTAGCGGCAGGCGGCTGAAAGGCAACGCCGCATACACTATCGTTGCGGGTGAAATCGTTCACGCGACGCGCCCATTGGCGGAATTGAACAGGACCTGAAGCAAGGCGACGATGCACGCATCCAAAGAAGCAATTCTGGCGCTGGCCGACGGCAGGGTTTTTCGCGGCCGGGCCTTTGGCGCGATCGGCGAAAGCATCGCCGAGGTCGTTTTTAATACCGCGATGACCGGCTACCAGGAGGTCCTGACCGACCCTTCGTACAAGGGCCAGATGGTCTGCATGACGTGCCCTGAGATCGGCAACGTGGGAATCAACGCCGATGACGAGGAGTCGGCGCGCGTTTACGTCGAGGGCTTTATCGTGCGCGAATATATCGCGCAGCCGTCGAACTGGCGGGCCGAGATGGCGCTCGGCGAGTACCTGGAGCGGGCGGGCGTGGTCGGTATCGAGGGTATCGATACGCGCGCGCTGGTGCGCCACATTCGCACGGCGGGTGCGCAGCAGGCGGTGATTTCGAGCGTCACTCGCAACGCCGAGGAGCTCGTCGCGAAGGCGAGGGCGGCACCCGGTCTGGAAGGTTGCGACCTCGTGAAGGAAGTTACGACCGCGGCGGCCTACGATTGGGACGCGGCGGAATGGGACCTCGCAAATGGATACCGCACGCTCTCGAAAGAAGAGATGCGCGACGCGCCGTTGGTGGTCGCGATCGATTACGGAATCAAGCGCAACATTTTGCGGCGGCTGGTCGCGACGGGATTTCGCGTCACGGTGATGCCCGCGTCCGCGACCTCCGAGCAGGTTCTCGCGCTAAATCCCGCCGGGATTTTTCTCTCCAACGGGCCCGCGGATCCCGCCGCGGTACCCTACGCGGCCGAGACCGTGCGCGGCCTGCTCGGCAAGAAACCAATTTTTGGAATATGCCTCGGTCATCAGTTGATGGGTTTGGCGTTGGGCGGGCGAACCTACAAACTTGGCTTCGGACATCATGGGGCGAACCATCCGGTGATGGATTTGCGCACGCGGCGCGTTGAAATCACGTCGCAGAACCACGGCTTCGCGGTTGACGCGGAGTCGCTCGCGGGCAAGGCCGAGCTGTCGCATCTGAATCTCAACGACCAAACCGTCGAGGGCCTGCGCGGTATCGGCGCCCCGTTTTTTTCCGTGCAGTATCATCCCGAGGCGTCGCCCGGTCCGCACGATTCCAATTACCTGTTCGCCCGCTTCAAGCGCCTGGTGAACCATTTTCCGCGATACGGCAACGAGGCTTTGGACCGCGTGCTGGCGGAAGAGGGCGGCCACGGCGGCGCATCCTGATGAACGCGCTATCGCGAAAAACTGAATCCACACGAGTGTCAAAGTAACTGACGTGCCGCTGCGTAAAGATCTCAAATCCGTACTGCTGATTGGCTCCGGCCCGATCGTTATCGGGCAGGCCTGCGAATTCGATTATTCGGGAACCCAGGCGCTCAAGGCGCTGCGCGAGGAAGGGCTGCGGCTGATCCTGGTGAACTCCAATCCGGCGACGATCATGACCGACCCGGAGTTGGCCGACCGCACCTATATCGAGCCGATGACGGCGGCGACGATCGCGAAAATTATCGAGCGGGAGCGTCCCGACGCGCTGCTGCCGACGGTCGGCGGACAGACCGCACTCAACCTGGCGATCGAACTGGCCGAAGCGGGCGTGCTCGAAAAGTTCGGCGTGGAGCTGATCGGGGCGAAGCTCGACGCGATCAAGAAGGCGGAGGATCGCGATCTCTTCAAGCGCGCGATGATCAAGATCGGACTCGAAGTGCCGGTCTCCGACGTCGCACATTCGGAGGAGGAGGCCGAGCATATCCGGGCGCGGATCGGGCTGCCACTGATCATCCGGCCGTCGCGCACGCTAGGCGGCACCGGTGGATCGATTGCGCGTGAGCCCGAGGATTTTCGCGCCAAGGTGCGCTGGGGCCTCGAGATGTCGCCGAATCACGAGGTGCTGATCGAGCAATCGGTCGAGGGCTGGAAGGAATTCGAACTCGAAGTGATGCGCGACACCGCGGACAACGTCGTGATCATCTGCTCGATCGAAAATCTCGATCCGATGGGCGTGCATACCGGCGACTCGATTACGGTGGCGCCCGCGCAGACGCTGACCGACAAGGAATACCAGATCATGCGTGACGCGGCGCTGCGCATCATCCGGGAAATCGGGGTCGATACCGGAGGATCGAACATCCAGTTCGCGATCGATCCGGCGAGCGGGCGGATGGTCATTATCGAGATGAACCCGCGCGTTTCGCGCAGTTCCGCGCTGGCCTCGAAGGCCACCGGATTTCCGATCGCGAAAATCGCCGCGCGGCTGGCCGTCGGGTATCGCCTCGACGAGATTCCCAACGACATCACGAAAATGACGCCGGCCTGTTTCGAACCGACGATCGATTACGTCGTCACGAAAATACCGCGTTTCACGTTCGAGAAATTTCGCGGCGCCGTCGATGAATTGGGGCCGCAGATGAAGTCGGTGGGCGAGGTGATGGCGATTGGGCGCACCTTCAAGGAGTCGTTGCAAAAGGCGCTGCGATCGCTCGAACTGGGCTCCTACGGGCTGGAAAGCCGCGTGCTGGGTCTCACGCGCGAGCAGGTTTTCTCGACGTTGCAAGCGCGGCTGATGGTGCCCAACAGCCATCGCCTGCATTACCTGGCAGACTCCTTGCGCATCGGAGTGGCGCCGGCCGAGGTCCATCGGCTGACGAAAATCGACCCGTGGTTTATCAACGCGATTGCCGAAATCGTCGCCACCGAATCGAAGATTGCGGCGCTGCCGCTGGAGCCCGACCTGTTCCAGGAGATCAAGGCGATGGGCTTTTCGGACCGGCGGATCGCGGAAATTCGCGGAACCACGGAGAACGAGATCGCCGAGCGCCGGCGCGAATTCGGGGTGCGTCCGGTGTACAAGGCGGTCGATACGTGCGGCGCGGAATTTCAGGCGTTCACGCCATACCTTTATTCGACTTATGAGGGCGAGGATGAAGCCGCGCCCGACCAGCGGCGCAAAATCATTATTCTGGGCGGCGGCCCGAACCGGATCGGGCAGGGCATCGAGTTCGACTACTGCTGTGTGCACGCGAGCCTGGCCCTCAAAGACGACGGCTTCGAGACCATCATGGTCAACTGCAATCCGGAAACGGTCTCGACCGATTACGACATTTCGGATCGGCTGTACTTCGAGCCGCTGACCTTCGAGGACGTATTCGCGATCGTCGAGCGTGAGCAGCCCGCCGGAGTGATCGTTCAGTTTGGCGGGCAGACGCCGCTCAAGCTGGCGGTGCCGCTTGCGCGCGCCGGAGTGCCGATTCTGGGGACGCCGCCCGACGCGATCGATCGCGCCGAGGATCGCGAGCGCTTCAACCAACTGGTCGAGAAACTCGGGCTCCGCCAGCCGCGGGGAATTCTCGCGCGCAGTGCGGTCGAGGCGATCAGCGGGGCGGCGCAAATTGGCTACCCGGTGCTGATCCGTCCCTCCTACGTGCTGGGCGGACGCGCGATGGAAATTATCGCGGACGAAACCGGACTCCGGCGCTACCTGGAGCAGGCGCTGCACGCTTCCGATCAACGGCCGCTACTGGTTGATCGCTACCTCGACGGTGCGATCGAAGTGGATGTGGACGCGATTTCCGACGGTGAGCACGTGGTGATCGGCGGCGTGATGGAGCATATCGAACACGCGGGCATTCATTCGGGCGACAGTGCCTGCGTGCTGCCGCCGCGCACTTTGAGCGGAGCCGTTCAACAACAGTTGATCGAGCAGACCCGCACGCTCGCGCGCGAGCTCGGCGTGATCGGCCTGATCAACGTGCAGTATGCGATTTACGAGGACGAGATTTACATTCTCGAAGTTAATCCGCGCGCGTCGCGGACGATTCCCTTTGTGAGCAAGACGATCGGTGTGCCGCTGGCGAAGCTCGCCGCGCGCGTGATGGCGGGCAAGAAACTCAGCGAGCTCGGCTTTACCACCGAACGGATTCCGGCGCACGTCGCGGTGAAGGAATCGGTCTTTCCGTTCGTCCGCTTTCCGGGCGTCGATACGATTCTCGGACCCGAAATGAAATCGACCGGCGAGGTGATGGGCATCGACGTGTCATTCGCCGCGGCCTTCGCCAAGGCGGAACTGGCGGCGTCCACCGACCTGCCGACAGCGGGACTGGTCTTTCTGAGCGTTCGCGACGCCGACAAGGAATCGCTGGAGCCGATCGCACGCGGACTCGCGTCGATGGGCTTCGAGCTGGTGGCGACGGGCGGCACCGCGCGGTGGATCAATCGCCTCGGCATCAAGTGCGAAGCGGTAAACAAGGTCGCGCAGGGCAGTCCGCACGTGGTCGATCTGATGCGGCAGGGTCGGGTGGCGATGGTGATAAATACGCCGGACCAGGCGGGCACCAACGACTCGTTCTCGATTCGGCGCACGGCGCTCGAATTACGCCTGCCGTTTTTCACGACGATAGCGGGGGCGGGCGCAGCGGTCGAGGCGATCGCGTCGTTGAAGGCGGAGCCGCTGGGGATTCGCGCTTTGCAGGATTATCACTCGAGCTGACGCCGACGAACGACGGCGACTGTGGCATCTCCGCGACATCCCACGCCCCCGAGCGCGCACGAGGTCTCGCCGAGCGGCGTCAATCCGGCGGCAAAGCATCCGGTGCGCGAGGGCGCGTTGCAGACGAGCATCGCGTCCGCGCGAGGAATTGGGCCGAAAAGAGCGGCCGCGCTGCGCGAACGCCGGATCGAGACCTTCGTCGATGCAATTTTGCACTTGCCATATCGCTACGTCGATATGCGCGAGCGCCACACTATTGCGAATCTGCAACTCGGCATGGATGCGCTGTTGGAAGGGCGCCTCGACGGCCTGTCGATACGCCCGCGAAGGTACGGCAATTTCCGCAGCGCGAGTTCCGCGCGCCTGGTAGATGCGAGCAATCGCCGAATCCGGGTGGTGTGGTTCAATCTGCCGGCCTATACGCAGTTTCCGACGGGCGAACCGGTCCTTCTATACGGCAAAGTTGGCAGCGCGACTGACGGCACGCTGGAGATCGTTCATCCGGAAGTCCATCGGATAGCGAGTGTTGATCTGCCGCCGATTCGCCCGGTGTACAGCCTGCCGGAGGAGGTGCCGCAGCGCCTGTTTGCGTCGGTGGTCGGCGATGCGCTGGCGAAACTGAAAGACGGCGACGGCGACGTGGAAATCGGCGCGTTACCGTTGGAACTCGGCGGCGACGCGGGTACGCACCCGGTAAGCGAGGCGTTGCGCTATCTCCATCGGCCGCCGGCCGACGCGAATATCGAGCAACTCAATGAGGGCGACACGGCGGCACATCACGCGCTGGCGCTGGACGAGATGTTCGTGTTTCAGCTCGCGCTTTGCCGGGAGCGCGCGCGGCATCGGCGACGATCGGGTGCGGCAATAGCGGGGGAGGGGCGGCTGACGGAGGCATTTAAGGACGCGCTTCCATTTGCGCCGACCAGTGCGCAGATGCGCTCGATCGACGAAATCGCGATCGACCTCGCGGCGCCGACACAGATGAATCGCCTGCTGATCGGCGACGTCGGCAGCGGCAAAACGGTCGTCGCGTTCTGGGCGGCGCTGCGCGCGGCCGAAGCGGGCTATCAAACCGCGATCATGGCGCCGACCGAACTGCTCGCCGAGCAACACTATCGCAATTTTGAGCGGCTGTGCGGGCGACTGGGTCTGATGAGCACGCTGCTGACCGGCAGAAGTGTGGGCAACGAACGGGCGCGGACGCTGCGCGCGATCGAACGCGGCGATTTCAGCGTGGTGTTCGGTACCCAGGCCTTGATCCAGGAAGGCGTGCGGATGAGCAAGCTGGGGCTTGCCGTGATCGACGAGCAACATCGCTTTGGCGTTTTCGATCGCGCACGGCTGATCGCCCTTGGGTCGCAGGCCAACGTCCTGCTGATGACGGCAACGCCGATACCGCGCAGCCTTGCGCAGACGCTGTTTCGCAACCTGAACGTTTCGGCCTTGGACGAGATGCCGCCCGGACGGACGCCGATCACGACCGAAATTTTCAGCGAACGCGCGATGGCCGAAGTGGACGCGATCGTGCGCGGCGAAATCGCCAAAGGAATGCGCGCCTACTACGTATTGCCATTGATCGATGGTTCCGACGATGAGGAGGGTGACGAGCGCGCGTCGGTCGTGGCGATGGCGAAGCGGCTGAGTGCAACGCTCGCGGGCGCGCGCGTGGGCATGTTGCACGGGCGCATGCGGCCGGCGGAAAAGGAACGGGCGATGCGCGAGTTTCGCGACGGCGCAATCGACGTGCTGGTATCGACGACGGTGGTCGAGGTCGGGATCGACGTGGCGGAAGCGACGGTGATGGTAATCGTGGCGGCGGATCGTTACGGCATGGCGCAGTTGCATCAGTTGCGCGGGCGCGTGGGACGCGGCGCGGCGGCGTCGCGCTGCTGCCTGATCGTATCGAACGGCGCTCGCGGCCCGGCGCTGGAGCGGCTGGAAGTGCTGGCACGAAGTGCGGACGGGGCGGAAGTGGCGCACGCGGATTTGCGCCTGCGCGGGCCCGGCGATCTTTTCGGTGCACGGCAAACGGGTGCATTGCCACTCAGATTCGCGCGCTTTATCCGTGATTGGAGAATGATCGAGACCGTCGCGGACCTGGCTGAGCGATGGCTCGATCGCGATCCCAAGCTGGAAAATCCGGCGTCGGCGGGTGCGCGCGCGGCGCTCAAGCGAATATTGGATTCCGGTTTCAGCCTCGGCGATATAGGCTAGAGACTGGCGAGGCGAGATCGATGAGAATCGACAGCCCGCGAAGCGACCGAGCGGGGCGACGAACGATTGGGCATGGGAGCGAGGGCGGACGGCTCGAAGCCGAAAGGAAAAGTCACGGTGCGCCGGGAAGTATCGGCCGGCGGACTGATATGGCGGCAGCACGAAGGGCACGTCGAGGTCGTGCTGGTGCGTCCGGCGGGCAAGCAGACCTGGGTGTTGCCAAAGGGCCATCTGGAACCCGGTGAAGGCGTGATCGAAGCAGCCGCACGCGAGGCGACGGAGGAGAGCGGGCTCGAGGTCGTTGCCGGCGACCCGCTGGGCGAAGTTTCCTATGTCTATTCATGGCGCGAAGGGCCGGCTGATGCTTCGATCAAGATCTTCAAGCGCGTCCATTTCTATTTAATGAAATGTGTTGGCGGCGATCCCTCGGCGCACGACGGAGAGATCGACGAAGTGGCGTGGCTCAGGATCAACCAGGCAATCGATCGCGCCAGCCACAAGAGTGAACGCGATCTAATCGTAAAGGCGCGCACGATACTGGAGCGCTAGCCAGAGAAATCCGGTAATTTTCCGAGCGTCACTTGGTGAAAGAGGCGCGCAGGGCGCGGTTGTCGGCGGTCACAGCATGCGCAGGAATCGCGCGCGTGATGGTGCTTGCGCGCCAGATTGCCGGGGCCAGCCGATCGAACCGGCGGGCGCCGTCGCCGATCGCAATCAAGACGTTGGGGATCTTGATCTCGACCCGATGCGGCATTTCGGGTCCGGAAATCCGGTCGAGGATTGAGCCATAGACGTCGCCAAAGCGTTTGGCGGTTTCGCCGTCGCGGAAGCTGACGATCCAGAGCACGGTCAAGGCGCGGCTCTTTTGCAGCACGATCATGCGATCGCCGGACCAGTGCTCGACGAGCGCGATTTCGGGCGCCGTCATCGCGAGGTTGCGCTGGATGATCACCTTGAGCAGCATCGCGCCGTAAGTATCGTCGTCGGCCTTGCTCCAGCCGTCGAGCACGTCCTGATAGCCGGTCAGGTTGATGTCGACGAGTTGCGCATGCCGATCGAAATACAACTCCGGATTCATAATTTGCAGGGTCGCCTGCGGCGGGTCGGCGTAAAGCGCGTTGACGGCGGCCCATCCGCCGCGGCGGTAAGCCTCGGCGACGAAGCGCACGCCGTCGGCATACTGGAAAATCATCGGCGCGGTTAGTCCCAACGGCGCGTCGCCGGATTGCGCCGCCATCGTCTGCGGCAGCGCATTCATGCGATCGACGATCGCATCGATCGCAGCGTCGTTGAGATTGCCGACCACGTAGCCGTAGCCGGCGAGCGTCGCGTCACCCTCGGCCACCGCTTTGAGCGCGAGGTCGCGATCGTCGTTGTCCTTGACCTTGTCGATCATCTGCTCGATGTGAAAATGCTGGCCCTGCAGAGCGTGCGTGAGTTCGTGCGCAAGGAGCATTTCGCCGACCAGGTCGCGGCGCGTGACGAAGCCGGCGGCGCTGTTCCAAAAGCCGATATCGATGGCGCCTTCGACCAGCACCATCTGCCTGGAATGCGGATCGTAAAAGCCGGCGACCTGGCTATGCATCAGCTTCAGGGTCTCGGCCTTGAGGTCCATCCCGGAGGGATAAACCCCGGTCATCGCACCGGTCATGCTGCCGATGCGCATCTGATCCTCGGTGTGATCGCGTTCGATTTCCGCCTGCATCATCGCGAGCGCCTGGTCGCGCGTCTTGAGCACGAGTGGGACGGGTGCGGTAAAATTGAGGCCGCGAAAACGCTCGAGGCCCGCCTCGATTTCCTGCGCCTTGGAGCGATTGACCGCGCCATCGTGAACCAGCGTATAGGCGCATCCGCAGAGTGCCAGCGTCAAGAGCGCGACGATTTGCAGGCGCCGCGAGACGGCGCGAAGTATATTCAGTATAGCCATCGTCGAATAGTCAGAATGGAGCCGGCTGCGCAGCGCAAGCTCGCGCGTTCGGTGCGGGCAAGATAGCGTCCGGCGCTTGTCAGCCGCAAGCGTCCTCGCAAGGGGTCGCGACGGCAATACTCAGTCGCGGCGCAACTACTCAGTAATGATGACGGCGGAATAGCCATAGCCGGCGACGCGTACGGCACGGTTCTCGGCCTGCTGCCGGTTCATGAAGGCGCCCATCCGCACCCGGTAATAGCGATTGGTACCGGCCTCTGTGGTCTCGATATGAACGTCGGGATAGGCGGTGGCGAGGCGCTGTTGCACGCGACGAGCGTTGCCGGCATCGGCGAAGGAACCGACCTGAACGAAGAAGCGCTCGCCGATCGCGGGACCGCCGGCGGGAGTCGCCAGCACGTCCATGCGGACGTGGGCGGTGCCGGGGCCAATCATGCCGAGTACACGCGCGGCCTTGTGCGAGAGGTCGATTTGACGACCCTCGACGTAAGGGCCGTGATCGTTGACGGTCACTTCGACCGCGCGTCCGTTGGCGAGATTGGTCACCAGCAGATGCGTCCCGAGCGGAAACAGCGTCGAGGCGGCGGTGAGGTCCTCCTGATCGTAAACCGCGCCGCTCGAAGTGCGATGGCCGTGGAAGCCGGGTCCGTACCATGAGGCGACGCCGGTGACCGAGGTGACTTGCGACGGTGGGGCAGCGGAGATCAGCGCGGTGGGCGAGGGCGCTCGTGTCGAACATCCCGCGAGCAGCGTAGAAATTATCACGAATAGAGCGAACAGGATGAGGACGGCGAGTGCACGCGACGCGCGTCGCGAGTCGAACGCGCCGATGCCAACGTGCATCTCGATACGCCCCTCAACGGCCACCACCACATCCTCCGCGAACGGATTATAATGCCTCGGCGGGCCGGGATGAAACGAGCCCATCCACAGGCATGAGACGTGCGGGCGCACGGGCTGTGCATACAGCGTGGCGGCGCCGATTCAGCAGTTAGACCAGCGCGTGATAGACTTGCAACGGACACGAGAACGATAAAATGCTACGCACACGCGAGGATTTGGAAGAGCTGGAGCGGCGCACGCTGGCGCCGTATGCGATGCTCGCGCGCGACAGCCGCGGACGGCGCGTCGAGGAGCCGCCGCATCCAATGCGCACGACGTTCCAGCGCGATCGCGATCGCATCGTGCATTCGGCTGCGTTTCGCCGCCTCGAATACAAGACGCAGGTCTTCGTCAATCACGAGGGCGACTACTATCGCACGCGCCTGACGCACACGATCGAAGCGGCGCAGATAACGCGCACGGTAGCTGCGGCGTTGGGACTCAATCGCGACCTCGCCGAGGCGGTGGCGCTGGCGCACGACCTCGGCCATACGCCGTTTGGCCATGCGGGCGAGCGCGTGCTCAACGATCTGATGCGGCCGCATGGCGGCTTCGATCATAACGCGCAGAGCCTGCGCACGGTCGATTGGATCGAGGTGCGCTACCCGAACTTTCGCGGGCTCAACCTGAGCTTCGAGGTGCGCGAGGGGATCGTCAAGCACTCGCATTTCAAGGGACGAGCGGCGGCGCAGGAATTCGACGCCGAAGTTTATCCGTGCCT
>Ga0105240_10009391_pt1 | contig 13853 bp, 25 predicted proteins | sample KBSC54metaG_FD_80426 | JGI IMG/M metagenome (GOLD analysis project Ga0105240, IMG submission 80426) | Corn rhizosphere microbial communities from Kellogg Biological Station, Michigan, USA - KBS C5-4 metaG | ecosystem: Host-associated > Plants > Roots > Rhizosphere > Soil | place: Michigan, USA... | reverse complement strand
CTGCGGGACGGCGAGCTCAAAGTGGTGCAGGCGTTTTCGCTGGCGGACCACAAGACCAAGGCTTTCCGCTCGGTGCTGGATAAGCTGGAAGCGGACCGCAAAGTTCTGCTGGTGGACAACGGCGAAAACCGCAACCTTGCGCTGGGCGCCCGCAATCTTCCCGGTGTGAAGCTGGTGGCGAGCAAAGACGTCAACGTCTATGACCTTCTCGCGCACAACCAAGTGCTGCTCTCCGAAGCGGCTGTAAGGAAACTATCGGAGGCCCTGAGTTAGATGAACATCTACGACGTAATCGTAAAGCCGGTTGTCACCGAGAAAGGCGTCACCGCCAAGGAAGCGAGCAGCACGCTCTGCTTTCAGGTAGCGCCCGACGCCACCAAGACGCAAATCCGCTCGGCCGTCGAGAAGCTGTTCAAGGTGAAAGTGGACGAAGTCCGGACGCAGATCACGGTGGGCAAACTGCGCCGCCGGGGACGATTTGCCGGGTTCCGGCCGAACACCAAGAAAGCCTGGGTCCGGCTGAAGGACGGCCAGAAGGTCCCCGAGTACGCGGAGGTATAGTTCGCCATGCCGATGAAAAAATTCAAACCAACGACTCCTTCGCGCCGCTTCACCACGCTGGTGACGCGCGAGGACATTACCAAGCAGACGCCGGAAAAGTCGCTGGTGGAAGGCAAGAAGCGCAGCGGCGGCCGTAACAGCCTGGGCCTGGTGTCCTCGCGGTTTCGCGGCGGCGGAGCCAAGAAAGCGTACCGCCTGATCGATTTCAAGCGCGACAAGAGCGGCGTTCCGGCCAAGGTGGCCTCGATCGAATACGATCCGAACCGCTCGGCGCGCATCGCGCTGCTGAACTACGTGGATGGCGAGAAGCGGTACATTCTCGCGCCGGTGGGCCTTGAGGTGGGACGCACCGTGCTGTCCGGTCCGGACGCCGACATCCTGGTGGGCAACGCGCTTCCGCTGAAGAACATCCCGGCGGGCACCGTGGTTCATAACATTGAGTTGAAGCCCGGCAAGGGCGGCCAGATGGCTCGCTCGGCCGGCGCCCAGGCGCAGTTGGTATCCCGGGAAGGCGACATCGCTTTATTGAAGTTGCCCTCGGGCGAAGTGCGCAAGGTGCAGGTGGAGTGCATGGCGACGGTTGGCCAGGTGGGCAACGTCGAGCACGAGAACGAATCGCACGGAAAGGCCGGCAAGACCCGCTGGCTGGGCAAGCGCCCGCACAACCGCGGCGTTTCGATGAATCCAGTGGACCATCCGCACGGCGGCGGCGAGGGAAAGACCTCCGGCGGCCGGCATCCGGTTACGCCCTGGGGCCAGCCGACACGCGGATTCAAGACCCGCAACAACAAGCGGACGGACAAATGGATTGTCAGCCGCAAGGCGAAAAAGCGCTAGAGCGCTCGAGGAATCACGATGAGCAGATCGCTTAAAAAAGGGCCCTTCAGCGACGACCACCTGGTGAAGAAAGTGGTTGCGTTGAACGAGAAGAACGAAAAGAAAGCGGTTCGGACCTGGTCGCGCCGTTCGGCCATCCGGCCCGAGTTCGTCGGCCACACTTTCGCGGTGCACAACGGACGGAAGTTTATCCCGGTTTACGTCACCGAGAACATGGTCGGTCACAAGCTGGGCGAGTTTTCGCCAACACGGACATTCAAGGGTCACGCGGCGAAGGCGGCCACCGAAAAAGGAAGCAAGCCCGCTTAGCGGCAACGAGGTAACGATGGAAGCGAGAGCGGAAGCACGATATATACGGACCTCGGCGCAGAAAGCGCGCCTTGTGGTGGATCTGATTCGCGGCCGGCGGGCGGGCGAGGCGATCAACATCCTCAAGGGCGCCAACAAGCGTATGGCGCCGACGGTGGAGAAGGTGTTGCGGTCGGCGATCGCCAATGCCGAGAACAAGTCGAGCAACATCGACGTCGATCAACTGATCGTCACCGAGGCGTACGTGAACGAAGGGCCGCGGATGAAGCGCATTCGTCCCGCGCCGATGGGCCGCGCCTATCGCTATCAGCGGCGGATGGCGCACATCGTGGTTACTGTCGGGGAGAAGGAATAATTCATGGGCCAGAAAGTTCATCCTTACGGGTTCCGCCTGGGCGTCACCAAGACATGGCGCTCGCGCTGGTTCGCCAAACAGGATTACGCCAAGCTGCTGCAGGAAGACATGGATCTCAAGGAGAGCCTGCGCGGGCGGCTGAAGGCAGCCGGCGTCAGCTCCGTGGAAGTGGACCGTCCGGGCAACAAGCTTCGCGTCACCATCCGCACCTCGCGCCCCGGCATCATCATCGGACGCAAGGGCGCCGAAATCGAGAAGTTGAAGACGGATCTCGCGCAGAAGACCAAGCGCGAAGTCTTCATCGATATTCAGGAAGTCCACAAGCCGGAGTTGGACGCGCAGCTGGTGGCCGAGTCGATCGCTCTGCAGCTGGAAAAGCGCGTGGCTTTCCGCCGCGCGATGCGGAAAGCGGTCGATTCCGCGCTGCGCTTTGGCTGCAAGGGCATCAAGGTTCGCGTGTCCGGGCGCCTCAACGGGGCCGAAATCGCGCGTAGCGAGTGGTATCTGCAAGGGCAGCTACCCCTGCACACTCTCCGCGCCGACCTCGACTATGGGTTTGCGCAGGCCTACACCACCTACGGTGTCATCGGCATTAAGTGCTGGGTGTACAAGGGCGAAATTATCGAAGGACAGCGCCGCGTGAATTTCCGGAACGATCCGGAGCCGCGCCGGACGCCTTCCAGGGACCGGGATAGGGACAGGGATCGGGACCGCCGCGACCGCCGCGGACCGGTATCATCGCCGCCGCCGGCCGCCGAGCCGGTAGCGCCGCCGCAGCAGGTAGCGCCTTCCGGGGACGCGCCGCGAGCGGCAGGACCGATTCTGCCCCCGCTGACCCAGCCGGTGCAGCCGGCCTGGAAACAGGAATTGAAGCCGGAAGCCAAGCAGGAACCGGCGGCATCCACGGAAGAACCGAAGAGCGAATAACGCGAGGAAGTAAGGGAGATTTGACGCCATGTTGATGCCGAAGAAGGTGAAATACAGGAAGCAGCAGCGGGGCCGCATGACCGGTAAGGCATGGCGGGGGTCCTCGATCGCGTTTGGTGACTTCGGATTGAAGGCCATGCGCTGCGGCTGGATCACGGACCGCCAGATTGAAGCGGCCCGCGTCGCGATGACGCGATTCATCAAGCGCGGCGGCAAGGTCTGGATCCGGTTGTTCCCGGACAAGCCGATCACGAAGAAGCCGGCCGAAACCCGTATGGGAAAAGGTAAGGGCGCGCCGGAGCAGTGGGTGGCTGTGATCCGTCCCGGAAAAATTCTTTTCGAGATGGAAGGCGTGCCGAAGGACATCGCGATGGAAGCCATGCGGCTGGCCGCGGCGAAACTGCCGCTGCCTACCAAGTTCGTTGTCCGCGAGGAAGGCGCGTAAGCGGAGACCGCGATGAAAGCGAATAAAGTCAGGGATCTTGATAATAACGAGCTGGGAGCGGAACTCCGCGAGACGCAGGAGACGCTCTTCCGGTTAAAGTTTCAAATCGGCATGGGACAGATGGAGGGGCTGAAGAAGTATCGCGCGCTGCGCAAGGATCAAGCTCGCATCCTGACCGTTCAGCGCGAGCGGGAATTGCACCCGGAACTGACCCCGGAACCCTCCAAGGGAAAGAAGAAGGGAAAGTAGCGAGATGGCCGAGGAAAAGAAAAAGACCGGCAATAAGAACGAGAAGGTCGGCGAAGTTGTATCGGCGAAGATGCAGAAGACCATCGTGGTCGAAGTAACCCGCCGCGTGCCGCACCCCCTCTACAAGCGAATCGTCACCAAGCGGAAGAAGTTTTACGCGCACGACGAAGAGAGCCAGGCGAAGATCGGCGATGTGGTGCGCATCATCGAGTGCCGCCCGCTCAGCCGGCTGAAGCGCTGGCAACTGGGCGAGATCGTGCGGAAAGCGGTGGTGGTGGGTATCGAAGGGCCGGCGATTGAGACCGGTATCCGGCAGGTTAAGCCGTCCAAACGCGCCGCCGATTCCAAGAAGAGCGGGAAGAAAAGCGGGAGGGCATCATGATTGGGATGCGTACAATTCTCGAGGTCGCCGATAACAGCGGCGCCCGGAGATTGCAGTGCATTCTGCCCCGCGGTGGAGATCTGGGTTTGAGAGCCGGGCTGGGCGACGTGGTTACGGCCAGCGTGAAGGAAGCCTCCCCGGAATCGGCCATCAAAAAGGGTAAAGTGGTTCGCTGCGTGATTGTGCGGATGCGCAAGGAAACGCGGCGCAAGGACGGCACTTATATCCGGTTCGATTCGAACGCCGCCGTGCTGATCAACGAGGTTGGCGAGCCGGTGGGCACGCGCGTGTTCGGCCCTGTGGCGCGCGAACTGCGCGACAAGCGGTTCATGAAGATCGTATCGCTTGCTCCGGAGGTGATTTAACATGGCGCGCGCGAAACAGATTCTGGCGAAGAAGCACCTCGCGTCGAAGCGAGTGCGGCTTAAGCTTCGCAAAGACGACATTGTCAAAGTGATTGCCGGGCGGGACAAAGGCAAGACCGGGCGCATCCTGGAAATCGACGGCGCCAAGGGCCGGGCGGTGGTGGAAGGCGTCATGATCGTGAAGCGCCATACCCGGCCGAACCCGCAGCAGCAGGTGAAGGGCGGTATCGCGGAGCGTGAAGGCACCATCGCGATCTCGAACATCATGCTGGTAGGCTCGGACGGAAAGCCCACCCGGGTTGGCTACAAGATAGAAGGCTCGCGCCGGGTGCGCATTGCGCGCCGCACGGGCGAAGCCGTGGAAAAGGCCGGAAAGTAAGAGAGACGCTATGGCAGCAAGGCTCAGGGAACATTATCAAAAGAACGTCATCGCGGCGTTGACCAAGGAGTTCGGCTACAAGAACCTCATGGCTGTGCCGAAGATCCAGAAAATCGCGCTGAATATCGGCTTGGGCGAAGCGACGCAAAACGCGAAGCTCATGGACGGCGCGGTGAACGAACTGGGCACCGTGGCCGGGCAGAAGCCGGTGGTCACCAAGGCGAAGAAGTCCATCGCGGCCTTCAAACTCCGCGAAGGGATGCCGATCGGCTGCATGGTTACGCTGCGCGGCGACCGGATGTACGAATTCCTGGACCGCCTGGTGAATGTCTCGCTGCCGCGCGTTCGCGATTTTCGCGGCGTTTCGTCGAAGTCCTTCGACGGGCGCGGCAACTACACGCTGGGCATCAAGGACCAGTTGATTTTTCCCGAGATCGACTACAACAAAGTGGAGAAGATCAAGGGTATGAATATTTGCATCACGACAACGGCGAAGACCGATGCCGAGGGTCTGGCGTTGTTGAAACTCATGGGTATGCCTTTCCGCCAGCAAGGCGCGCAGTAGAGGAAAAGAAGAACACATTACATGGCCACAACAGCAAAAATCGCCAAAGATCTCGCGAACAAGACCGTTGACGGGAAGCACAATTGCCGCCACCGCAACCGCTGCTTCCGTTGCGGGCGTCCGCGCGGCTACCTGCGCAAGTTCAATCTGTGCCGCATCTGTTTCCGGCAGCTTGCGCTCTCGGGCGAGATTCCGGGCGTGATCAAGGCGAGCTGGTAGGCCGGCTGAGCGGGAAGGAATCAGGAACGAATGACGACGAGTGATCCAATAGCCGACATGCTGACGCGAGTGCGTAACGCACTCCAGGCGCGCCATCCGAAGGTGGACGTGCCGGCCTCGCGCCTCAAGCTGGATATCGCGCGCATCCTCAAAGAAGAGGGCTACATTACCAACTTCAAGATTGCCGAGGACGGCGCCAAGAAGTCGATCCGTATCTACCTGAAATACACCAACGGAAACGTCCCGGTGATTTCGCGGATCGAGCGTGTATCCCGCCCCGGTTGCCGCGTTTATTCCGGCAGCCAGGACGTGCCGCGCGTGCTCGGGGGCCTTGGTATTAACATTCTGACCACGCCGCGCGGCGTGATGACCGGAGCAACCGCCCGCAAGGAAAACGTAGGCGGCGAAGTGCTCTGCCAGATTTGGTAGCGGAAGGTTTGGTAAGGAAAGAGCCATGTCGAGAGTAGGAAAAAAACTGATCCCGCTGCCGAAAGGCGTGAAGCTGGAGATCGGCGAACAAACGAAGGTTCAGGGACCGAAGGGCACCTTGACGGTTCCGGTGCCATCCGGGATTCGCATTGAAGAAGGCAACGGCACGCTGGAGCTGAAGCGGGACACCGACAAGCAGGCCGCTGCGCACGGGCTCACTCGCGCGCTTCTGGCCAACGCCATTCAGGGCGTGTCCACCGGGTTCACGCGCGAGCTGGACATCACCGGAGTTGGCTACCGCGCCGACGTGAAAGGCCGGCTGGCCACCTTCACGTTGGGCTATTCGCATCCAATTGAAGTTCTGCTGCCGGAAGGCGTGGATCTCAAAATCGACAAGCAGACCCACCTGGTGCTGAGCGGCTACGACAAGCAGCTCATCGGGCAGGTGGCCGCGAACATCCGGTCTCTGCGTCCGCCCGACCCGTATAAGAACAAGGGCGTCCGTTACACCGGGGAAGTGCTGCGGAAGAAAGTCGGCAAGACCGGCGCTGGCGGTAAGTAAGAGGCAACGATGGCAAAAGTATCCAAGAACGAAGTTCGCATCCGGATTCACACCCGCATCCGCCGGAGAGTGCGCGGCAATGAAGAGCGCCCGCGCCTGGCAGTGTTCCGCAGCCTGAAGCACATCTATGCCCAGGTAATCGACGACCGCAAGGGCCGCACGCTGGTGTCGGCGTCCTCGGGCGAGAAGAGCGCCGCGGTGGGCAGCGGCGGCAACGTGGCGGGAGCAAAAGCGATCGGGAAGCTGCTGGCCGAGCGGGCGAAAGAAAAAGGCATCACGAAGGTGGTTTTCGACCGTGGCGGTTACATTTACCACGGCCGCGTTAAAGCGCTGGCCGACGCCGCGCGGGAAGCAGGATTGGAGTTCTAATAAATGGCAGCGTCTCCACTAGTCAAGCGAATCGATCCCTCCTCGCTCAATCTGAAAGAGCAGGTGGTTTCGATCAACCGCGTCACCAAAGTGGTGAAGGGCGGCAAGAATCTGAGCTTTTCGGCTCTCGTGGTGGTGGGCGACCCCAACGCGAAGATCGTAGGCTTCGGCACCGGCAAGGCGAAGGAAGTACCGGCGGCCATTAAGAAGGGTATTGAAGCGGCGAAGAAGAATCTGCGCAAGGTTCACGTGCTCGAAACCACCATTCTGCATTCGGTGCTGGGTCGTTTTGGAGCGGGCCTGGTGCTTTTGAAGCCCGCCCCCGCCGGAACCGGCGTGATTGCCGGCGGTCCGGTGCGCGCAGTCATTCAGGCAGTGGGAATTCCGAACGTGCTCACCAAGTCGATCGGATCTCATAACCCCCACAACGTGGTAAAGGCGACCATCGCCGCGCTCGAGCAACTGCGCGACAGGGCCGAAGTGGCCGACACGCGCGGCCTCACACAGGAAAAAGTTCAATAAGTCGGAGTATTCTTTTTATGGCCGAAGGCAAGATCAAGATCAAACTGGTGGGCAGCCCGATCTGCACGCCGGAGAAACACAAAGTCATTGTACGGTCGCTTGGCCTGAAGAAATTCAACCAGGTTGTTGAGCGGCCCGATACGCCGGCTTTTCGCGGCATGGTAAAAAAGATTCCATATCTGCTGGCCGTTGTGGAATAAGGCGTTGGTGGAATAGGAAAGCGCAAATGAATCTCAGCAACCTCCGGCCGCCGGCCGGGCAAAAACAGAAAAAACAGCGCGTCGGCCAGGGTATGGGAACCGGGCGCGGTAAGTACTCCGGGCGCGGCGCCAAGGGCGCGCGCTCCGTCTCCGGCTACAGCATGATGCGCGGTTTCGAAGGCGGCCAGATGCCGCTTCACCGGCGTCTGCCGAAGCGCGGCTTCACCAACATATTCCGGAAAGAGTACGTGATTGTGAACGTCGGCAGGCTGGAGCAGCTGGAAGGGGACACGTTCAGCCCCTCCGCGTTGCTGGCCAGCGGAGTCATCAGCAAGCTCGGCGATGGTTTGAAGATTCTGGGCGGCGGCGAACTCACTCGCAAGATCACCGTTCAGGCTCATCTTTTCTCTAAGTCCGCTCTTGATAAGATTCAAAAGGCGGGCGGCAGCGGTGAAGTGATCGCAGTGGCAAAAGAGAAGAAGGCCGAATAAATCCGGCGCTGACGAGGCGAGTTCACTATGTCGAAGTTCTTCGAAGCCTGTGCCAACATTTTCAAGATTCCGGATCTCCGGAATCGCGTGCTGTTCACGCTTGCGATGCTGGCAATCTACCGCTTGGGCGGCCATATTCCCACGCCGGGAATTGACGCCAACAAGCTGGCGGATTACTTCGCGCGCAACCAGGGCTCGCTGTTCGGATTCATCGATCTGTTCAGCGGCGGAATGTTTCGCCGGCTGACTATTTTCGCGTTGGGCATCATGCCCTACATCACCGCGTCCATCATTCTCCAGTTGCTGGCGGTGGTCATCCCGACTCTGGAAAAGCTCCAGAAAGAGGGCGAGCTGGGCCGCCGGAAGATCACGCAATGGACGCGCTATCTGACCCTGGGTCTGGGTCTCGTGCAGTCGTTTGGAATTGCTCTTACCCTGGAAAAATCTGAGGGTGGTTTCGTACTGAATCCGGGTATTCCGTTCATCCTGATGACGGTGCTTACGCTGACCGCGGGCACGGTTTTCATCATGTGGCTGGGCGAGCAGATTACGGAGCGGGGCATCGGCAACGGCATGTCGCTGATTATCTTCGTCGGCATTGTGGTGGGCTTGCCGAACGCGATCCACGAAGTCTACAACCGCACGTTCGTGGTTCGCGACTGGAATGTGTTCCAGATGCTGGTGATCCTGGTGGTGATGGTCGCGGTGGTTGCCTTTATCGTTCTGGTGGAACGCGGCGAGCGCCGTATTCCGGTGCAGTACGCCAAGCGGGTCATCGGCCGGCGGATGATGGGCGGGCAGTCCACGCACCTTCCGCTGAAGGTGAACGCGGGAGGTGTGATCCCGGTAATCTTCGCGTCTTCGCTGCTGGCCTTTCCGCAAACCTTCCTGCAGGTTCAGTTCATTAAGAACAACCCGTTCCTGAACAGCATGCTCACGGCGATGTCCGGCGCCACGCCGGTTTACTATCTGCTGTTCACGGCGCTGATCATGTTCTTCTGCTTCTTCTACGTGTCGATCATTTTCAACCCGAACGAAGCGGCGGACAACATGCGCAAGTACGGTGGCTTCATTCCGGGAATCCGGCCGGGCAAGAACACGGCCGACTACATGAACAACATCCTGACCAAGATCACCGTGGTCGGCGGTCTTTACCTGGCGGTGTTGTCGTGCATCCCGATGATCATGATTCAGGGCATCAAGCTCCAGCGTCTGCCGCTGGTGGGCAACTGGATCGATACCTATTTCCCGCGCTGGCTGCTGGACGGCCTGGGCGTTAATTTCTATTTCGGCGGCACGTCGCTGCTGATTGTCGTCGGTGTGGCGATGGACACGGTTAACCAGATCGAGGCCCAGTTGATCATGCGCCACTATGAAGGGTTTACACCCCGGTCCGGGCGGATCCGAGGCCGCCGCAGCGCCAGCGCTTAAGAGATGGCCAGGAAATTGCGTTACAATGGGGACAGTCGAGTCGCGGCATGCGCGGCTTCATTCCCTTGTTCATCCCCGCCGGCAAGAATTGGTTTAGGATGATTGTCCGCAAGAGTCCAAGCGAACTGGAGCGCATGCGCAAGTCGGGGCTGCTGGTTTGGGAGATTTTGCAGAAGCTGGCCGGCATGGTGGAAGAAGGCATCACCACCCAGGATCTGGAAGCGGCCGCGGAGAAGATGATAGCGGATGCCGGCGCGAAACCGGCGTTTAAGGACTATTTCGTCCCGGCGGCGGGCGCAAAGTATCCTTTCGTGCTGTGTACTTCGGTGAATGAAGAGATTGTGCATGGCATGCCGTCGGCGAAGCGGAAGCTGAAGAAGGGCGACATCGTTTCGATCGATACCGGGGTTCAGTTGAACGGCTACTTCGGCGATTCGGCGGTGACGGTCCCCGTGGGAGAAGTGAACGATTCCGTAGCGCGGTTGCTGCGGGTGACGCGGGAGTCCCTGGAGCTGGCGATTGAGAAGGTCCAGGTGGGAAACCGCCTGTTTGATATTTGCAGCGCCGTGCAGCAGCATGTGGAAGGCAGCGGGTATTCGATTGTGCGGGAGTACGTGGGGCACGGGATCGGGACCAAACTGCACGAAGAGCCCCAGGTGCCCAACTATGTGGACCGGCGCAATGAGAATCCCCGCTTGAAAGAGGGGATGGTGCTGGCGATTGAGCCGATGGTGAACGCCGGCAGTCCGGAAACGCAGGTGAAACCGGACCGTTGGACCGCGGTGGCGAAGGACGGGTCCTATTCGGCCCACTTTGAGCATTGCGTCGCGGTGACGGAAAACGGGCCTTGGGTTTTGACTCGCCCCTGAAGAGGGCGGATGCGGCATGACAGTGGAAGCGGTGGTAATGGAGCTTCTGCCGCACAGGACCTTTCGGGTGAAGCTGGAGAACGAAGCTCTGGTTCTGGCGCATCCGGCTGGTGCGATGGTTCGGAATTTTGAGAGGGTCCGGCCCGGTGACAGGGTGGAGGTGGAAATCGCGCCTCACGATCCCACCCGGGGGCGGATTACGAGATTGTTGGACAAATAGTGTGGCCGGGAATTTCCGGCCGCGCGGCAGGAGCAAACGTGAAAGTACGGGCATCAGTAAAGAAAATCTGTGACAAGTGCAAGATTATCCACCGCCATGGCGTGGTGCGGATTGCTTGCGTGAATCCGAAGCATAAGCAGCGGCAGGGATAGCGGGAGGAAAGTATGGCGCGTATCGCGGGTGTTGATTTACCAGCAAAGAAGAGGGCCGAGATCGGCCTGACGTATATTTACGGCATTGGCCGGACACGGGCGCTTTCCCTGCTTCATCGCGCGGGTGTGGACCCGGGCAAGAAGGTCGCTGACCTTACCGAAGAAGAAGTGAACCACGTCCGTAACCTGATTGAAGGCGAAGGTTTCGTTGAAGGCGACCTGCGCAAGGAAGTCTCGCTGAACATCAAGCGGCTCATCGAAATGGGTTCCTACCGTGGTCTCCGGCATCGCCGCAGCCTCCCCGCACGCGGCCAGCGGACTCACACTAACGCCCGCACACGCAAGGGACCGCGCCGGGGCACGGTCGCAAACAAGAAGAAGGCATCGGCGAAGACCTAGAGGTCCCAAGGAAACGAAAGCATGGCAAAAGCTCCCGCAAAGACTGGCAAGAAGAAGTCCTTCAAGAAGAAGGAAAAGCGCGTTGTATCGAGTGGCCTCGTGCACGTGCAGGCATCTTTCAACAACACCATCATCACTTTCACGGACCCCATTGGGAACGTGCTGGCCTGGTCGAGTTCCGGTTCGCTCGGATTTCGAGGATCGCGCAAGGGAACGCCATTCGCCGCTCAGCAGGCATCGCTGACGGCGGCCAACAAGGCGAAGGAGTCCGGTGTGCGCTCGGTGGAAGTGCGCGTGAGCGGTCCGGGTGCCGGCCGCGAGTCCGCGGTTCGCGCTCTGGCGACGGCGGGCATTGAAGTGCGCAACATCAAAGACGTCACGCCGATTCCGCACAACGGCTGCCGTCCTCCGAAGAAGCGCAGAGTTTGATTTTTGTTTTTGACGAGCGCGCGCGCAGCAGCGCGCGAGTGGTACACGAAGAGTAAGCAGGAAGAAGGCTCCGGCCGTAAACTGCACCTTTTTGAAAGAAGTTAGAGAAAGGTAAGGCGAGAAGACAGATGGCAAGATATATCGGCCCGGTCTGCAGGCAATGCAGGCGCGAGGGCATGAAGCTGTTCCTGAAGGGCGAGCGGTGCCACACCGAAAAGTGCGCCATCGAGAAGCGCAACTTCGCTCCGGGGCAGCACGGTAAGGATCGCAAGCCCAAACTGGTTGGATACGGACTGCAACTCCGCGAAAAGCAGAAAGCGCGGCGCTACTACCAGTTGCTCGAAGGCCAATTCCGCAACCTGTTTGAGAAGGCTGCTCACCTCAAAGGCATTACGGGCGACAACCTGCTCAATATGCTGGAGCGGCGGTTGGACAATGTCGTTTACCGCATGGGTTTTGGCACCAGCCGGGCCCAGGCGCGCCAGATTGTGCGGCACGGCCATATCCAGGTCAACGGCCGCAAGGTCAACATTCCTTCTTTCATGGTGAAGCCGAACGACGTGATCGAAGTTCGCGAAAAGAGCCGGGAGAATCCCACCATTCTTGGCGCTCGCGACGCGACGGCGCACGCTCCTTCGCCCAACTGGCTGGAAGTGGACCGGGATGCATTGAAAGCCCGCGTTCTGCAGCAACCCAAGCGCGAGGACCTGGTTCAGATTCAGCTCAATGAGCAGTTGATTGTGGAGTTGTATTCGAAGTAAGGTGCTGGTGGCACGTTCCGGCCGTTTGCCGGAGCGCGCAGGACGGACGAGGAATCATTATGTTTAAAGGTTTTCAGAAGCCGAAGCGATTAGTCGCCAATACCGAAACGCTCACGGAGCGCTACGGAATGTTCACGGCGCAGCCCTTCGAGCGCGGTTTTGGTTCCACGATTGGGACCGGCCTGCGCCGGGTGCTGCTCAGTTCCATCGAAGGCGCGGCCATCACAGCGGTGCGCATCGAAGGGGTACATCATGAATTCAGCCCCATCCCCGGTGTCGTCGAAGACGCCACCGACATCATCCTCAATTTGAAGCAGGTGCCGTTCAAGATGATCGGGGAAGGAACCCGCACGGTCCGCCTCACCGCGGACGGAGCCGGCCAGGTAATCAGCGGCCAGATCCAGACCGATGCGGATGTCGAGGTGCTGGACCGCAATCTTCCCATCGCGATGGTGAATGAGGGCGGCACGCTCAGCATTGAAATGCGGCTGAAGTCCGGGCGCGGCTATGTCGCGGCGGACCGCAATTTCGACGAAGATCTGCCGCTGGGCTACATTCCGATCGACTCGGTACACTCCCCCGTTCGCAAAGTGAACTTTGCGGTCGAAGGAGCCCGTCTCGGCCAGAATACGGATTACGACAAGCTGACCATCGAAGTCTGGACCAACGGCGCGATTTCGCCGCAGGACGCCATTGGGCAGGCCGCCAAGCTGCTCAAGGACCACATGGCCATCTTCATCAACTTCGAAGAAGTGCCGGAGACGGTGGAAGAGCCGGCCGACCGGGCAATGAACCAGATGAACGAGGTTCTCAACCGCTCGGTGGAAGAACTGGAGTTGAGCGTCCGCTCTTATAACTGCCTGAAGAACGCCAATATTCAGACCATCGGCGACCTGGTGCAGAAGAGCGAAGCGGAGATGCTGCGGACCAAGAATTTCGGCCGCAAGTCGCTGAATGAAATTAAGGAGATTCTCTCCACCCTCGGGCTCGGCTTCGGAATGAAGTTCGATGCTCAGGGACGGCTGATGGCGTCGAGTGGGAGCCTGCCTCCCTATTCTGCTTCTTCGGACGAGGGAGACGAAGAATTGGGTGAAGGAGCAGAGTAGCGATGAGACATAAAGTAGCCGGATACAAACTGAAGCGCGACGGCGGCGCGCGCAAAGCGCTGCTTCGCAACCTGGTCACCAGCGTGATCGAGAATGGCTTCATCGTCACCACCGTTCCGAAAGCCAAAGCGGCCAAACCGCTGGTGGAAAAGATGATCACGCTCGCCAAGCGCGACACGCTGCACACCCGCCGGCAGGCGGCATCCTTTCTGCAGACGCCCGCTTCCGTCAAGGAACTCTTCGAAAAGGTTGGCTCGCGTTTCGGCCAGCGCAACGGTGGGTACACCCGCGTGGTGCGCCTCGGCTGGCGCAAGGGCGAT